>Ga0233438_10000027_pt1 | contig 196458 bp, 175 predicted proteins | sample SI_123_September_FD_182720 | JGI IMG/M metagenome (GOLD analysis project Ga0233438, IMG submission 182720) | Seawater microbial communities from Saanich Inlet, British Columbia, Canada - SI_123_September2016_10_MG | ecosystem: Environmental > Aquatic > Marine > Inlet | place: Canada: British... | reverse complement strand
TCCAGTCATCCCGACTCAGTGAAATCAAGGCCTCAGAGAATTCTGAGGCTTTTTGATTTTTGAGTGGTTTAATAATATTTTACATCAATCAGTGCAAAACCCATTTTTCTACCGCTTCCAAGTACCACCGTATCGGTAATTGGGGTTATTGGGTTTCACTTTAAGTAAACATTCCTGGCATACAAATACCCATTCCTTTGGATGCTTGTACTGAATCCTAAACATAACATCAAAATCGATATTACATATAGCACAAAATTTAACGGGCTGATTTGTTTTTACGTTGGACATAAACGACAGATATCTAGTCCTAATAAAACAGCTTTAAAAACACATGGTTTTCAAAAAGTGATTTCTCGATAGAAATAAGCTTGCCTTAACCTCAATCTAAATTACGGGCTTACTTTTGAAAGCATGAAATTTGTTACCATTTTCATCCTAGGACTTTGCTTATCCCACAATGGACTTCATGCGCAAAAGGAAACCAATGTCCCTACCGCTCAAATATCCAGCAGGAAAACTATAGAATACCCCAGTGCTTCTGCAGGCATAATGAAAAGTCAAAATAGCTGGTGGATTCTGGGTGACGATGCTTCTAAACTTCTATCCATAGACCCAGAGGTTGGGTTTCGTTATATCGATATCCCATATCAACGGCCAATCATAAAAGAAGATAAAAACAAAGGGAATGATGCTCGAACCATCAAAAAAGCCAAGTTAGATTGGGAATGTTTTGCTTCTTACCGAGACAGCATTAATGAACATATATGGGCGTTTGGTTCGGGCTCGAAAGTGAATAAACGCGATTCTGGTATTTACTGGCTTAATGACGAAGTACATAAGATTTCACTTCACAAATTCTATGAACACCTTCGAATGAGTCTCTATTTAAATGAAAAAAGCTGGAACATCGAAGGAGCTGCGTGTACAGAAAAAACATTGTTTCTACTCAACCGAAATCCATCCCTGCTCATCGCGATTCCATTAGAAGAATGGATGCGTTTTCTTCAAATTGGTGAACTACCTAAAACCGTAGAGTACACCACCATCACCCTACCCCACATCAACAGGTTTAGAGCGGGCTTATCGGGCGCCGCTTACGATAAAAATCGTCAATCATTATTCTTTACCGCCTCAGTAGAAGTGACCAACGACCCCATCAAAGACGGTGAAATCCTCGGTTCGTTCATTGGGGAAATTAAACTTACCGATCTAGCAAAATTTAATTGGATAGCCCGATTAAACGATCACACTGGGGACCCAATCATTACCAAGTTAGAGAGCATCTGTATCCCTCCACAAAAAGACCATTCAGACAGTATGTTATTTCACTGCACCGCCGACAATGACGACGGCCGTTCTGATATCATGCGTATTAAAATTGCGCCTCTTGAATAACATTAAATTTGCAGGAAATGAAAAACGTGATTTTTGTCTGTTTGGGTAATATTTGTCGATCCCCATTGGCTGAAGCACTCTTCCGTCATAAGGTAAATAATCTAGGAATCGAGTCCAGATTTCTGATTGATTCATGTGGAACCAATGGCTTTCACAACGGAGAAAAAGCCGATTATCGCACACGAGTAAATGCAGAAGAACATGGAATAAATGTGACCAGCATCAGTCGGCAGCTGACCCTTGGCGATATCATGGATGTCGATTATGTCATCACCATGGCGAACGACGTGCACCAACATGTCTTAAATTTCTGCAGAAACCAAGAGCAAAAAGACAAAATACACCTGTTTCGAAAATTCGACCCTAAAGAGCCCAACGCAGATGTACCCGACCCATGGTACAATGACCGCTTCGAGGATGTTTTCCAAATCGTCAATACGAATTGCGATTTATGGCTTCAAAAAATCCCATTTTGATAGGTTCACTTCACCAATAAAAACGAACCACTTCCCTCAAATTATTAATGTTAAAAAAAAGGCCCCAGCATTTACTGAGGCCTGCAAATTTATAGGTGAAATTTCTTATATTAAATTTTACTCTGCAGCTGAAGATGTTTCGTTTTTCAGACCAAATAGGACCCCTATCACCACAACCCCCATAAGTATTAATAAGTACAAGCCGAAACCTGTTGAAACCAAGCCTTGACCCTTACTAAGATTACTAATTTCATAAAATCCTAATAAAACCGAACACAATGCACAAATAGAGATAACAATTTTCGTTATCATATTAGCGAAATTGCCTATTAAAGAAAGAATACCGATTACCAAAAAAAGCAGAATTGAAATTACACCATCACCGCCGTCCATTCCTGATACAGATTTTGACATACCCATAAACTCAACAGATGCCCATGGTAAAAATGATGACAACAAACCCAATACGCTTGCTGATAAAATAATAAACTTTTTCAATGTCGTAAATGTATTATTGACTTTTTTGAACCTGCTTAAATTCCCGCTGCTGCACCACTCATTTTTGCCGTTATTTTCGACATCCTACCCATAAAACCTGGGTCTGCCGCACAATCGTCAGGTGTATTTTGAGACATAGATTGAGCTTTTTGCATCATAGATTGATATTCCTGCATCACGCTCATATCCGTAGGATTCGCCTGATATTTTTTTAATATTCTAATGTAATCATCAATGTAGGCCTCATAATCATCTAACCAAGCATCACAATTGCTCGAAGCATCATCGTTAGTAGCATCTTCAGCTGAAGTCTCCTCTTTAGTAACAGCCTCTGATGTGGCCTCTTCAGATGTAGCATCTTTTGGAGCAGAATCGCCATCTCCTCCACAACTACTGAATACAATTGAAAATAATGCGAATGTGTAAACTAATAGATTTTTTTTCATCCTGCGATGATACCATAAAAGTTAGCATAGTTTGTCATCTAAATGTAAAATCAAGTATAGATTATCAAACAGTATACCCAATTACCCATCATTAAGAAAATGCCTAATCTAAACAACCAAGCTTTTTTTCTATTGTTGTGTTTATTATAGAATACTAAAAAACCCCATATTATCGCTAAAATTAATAGCGGGTTATACTGCAGAGAACCAAGAAAATCACCACCAACTAAGCAACGAAAAGATCTTGTCATTCCGCATGCTGGACAAGCAATATTGAAAAACTCTCTAGCCCAACAAGGCTCTAACATCAAAGGTTATCAAATGCTCCAACTTCATTAGCTGCGCTAAAAATTGAAAACATTGCAGCTCCAACCAAGAAGTAATAGATAGCATAAATTGCACCGATGCACAATCCAATAATTGACATAATCCATCCCGCGTTTAGGCTTTGAAATCCGTCATATTTATCCGGAGATTCTCTGTATATAGACTTGGCTTTGTTTCCAAGAACAACCCCAATAATCCCCAATACTAATCCCACAAAAACGCAAGAAAAAACAATTGAGCAAATTCCCAAAACTAGCACTGTAGTTCCATTAGGTATTTTGATTTTAGTTTCCATACGACAATTTTATAGATATTTTTTGAATAGAACAACATTAATTTCCTAAGAAAAAATTAAATAATTAAAACAATTTTGAAGATTTCAGACTAATTGAGAGCCATTCTGTTCTCTTTCGAATAGTTTCGAGCTATTAAAACATAGTAGCATAACACTAAGCTAATAATCATATATACCTAAGAGCTAAACTAGCTTAACTAAACGAAACTTTCTAACCGTCTAACACACAAACCCAATAGGTTTCAAGTCATCTAGGCTAAATTAATAACCTCCTAAAACCCTCACTCGTTTGGTTACTGGTTACTGGTTACTGGTTACTGGTTTCTGGTTCCTGGTTTCTGGTTTCTAGTCTAAACCCTTTTAAACCGCTACCAGCGCCCTAACACCCTAACTTCCTAACCCAATTGGTTGCTAGTAGCCGCAAACTAAACTACCTTCGTGTCCATGTCCGATAAGTATGCCCAACGCGGGGTTTCATCCCAAAAAGAAGACGTACACAACGCCATTAAAAACATCGATAAAGGTTTATTTCCAAAGGCATTTTGCAAGGTTATTCCCGATTACCTAACCAATAACCCTGATTTATGCACCATCGTTCACGCAGATGGAGCAGGAACCAAAAGTAGTTTGGCTTACGCCTATTGGAAAGAAACGGAAGACCTCAGCGTTTGGAAAGGCATTGCCCAAGATGCAATCGTGATGAATACCGACGATTTGATCTGCGCGGGAGTTACCGGTCCATTTCTATTATCCAGTACCATCGGACGAAACAAGAACCGCACACCTGGAGAAGTGATTGCGGCCATCATAAACGGAACCGAAGAATTTTGCGATAACATGTCCCAACACGGCATTGAAATCCGTACAACGGGTGGAGAAACAGCGGATGTTGGTGACTTGGTGCAAACCGTAATCGTAGATTCTACGCTTGTTGCTCAGGCAAAAAGATCTGATATCATTGATAACGCCCATATCGGGCCAAATCAAGTAATTGTTGGTTTTGAAAGTCACGGACAAGCTAGTTATGAAAGCGAATACAATGGAGGTATGGGTTCCAACGGATTAACCAGTGCACGTCACGATGTGTTCTCCTCGAATTACCGCACCAAATACCCAGAAACCTACGACAATCAACTTCCAGAAGAGGTGGTATATACCGGAAATATGCTACTAACTGATGCTGTCGAGGGCAGTCCGATTAACGCTGGGAAATTGGTACTCTCACCCACACGTACGTATGCCCCACTTACAAAAGCTATTTTTGATACGATAGGTAGAGACTCCATCAAAGGCATGATTCATTGTTCAGGCGGAGGACAAACAAAAATTCTACATTTTGCAGAGAACGTACACGTCATTAAGGATAATTTGATGTCATTCCCTCCCTTATTTCAACTGATCAAAGAGCAAAGTCAAACCGAATGGAGAGAGATGTTCCAAGTGTTTAATATGGGTCATCGTTTAGAGATTTACACCGATCAGTCATCTGCAGAACAGATGATTCAAATTGCCGCACAATTCAATATTAGGGCTCAAATCATCGGCTATACAGAGTCTTCTGAAAACAAAAAACTCAGTATCAAAGGTGATTGGGGTACAGAGATATACGAATAATCCACTTTTTACGTTTACCATTACATAAGAAGCGATATAAAGCATCATGAAAAAAGCACTTAAACTCAGCCTCGGATTGTTATTCACATTGGTGGTTAACCAAGCAGTATCTCAAGTTTCTGGAAATGCTACTTGGAATCAAAACAACCGATTCAAACAAAATAGTACGTACGAAAGGCAACTCGTGCCACCAGCAAACCTATCCGTGATGGGTATAAAAGGAAAAAGATCTGATAACAGAGGCCGAAACATTAGTACCACACAGCAATGGAGTTTCGGAGATAATGGCAGTCAACCCATTGTAGGAAGCGAAAAAAATGCACTCATCCAAATACGGGTGCTTAAGAATTCAACCCCAACTTCATACACCGCGATATTTCATATTAACCAAGCCGGTAAGGAAGTTGCTGAGCTTGATAGCCAGCTGGTTCGCAGGGTGCGGAAGTTCATTTCTTTAGGAAAAGAAATTGGCATTGAACCATCTAATTTCTACACGGATATGATTGCATTGGTTCCCATCTTTAGAAAGGAAAAAAAGTTCTTTTCGAGTACATATATAGAAGTGCCTAAGGGTTTTGAAATGCAGAAAAATATCCATGTTCGTTACAGCAAACCTTCTCAGCTAGATCGCTTATTTACCATCGCTGCGCAGTGTGAAATTTACGACTTGATAAAGGTTGAATACCACTACGATGCCACTGAATCGGCACAGGAAGAAATCCGCACAAAAGCCCGCAGTATTTTGAAAAAACGCTTGGAACACTTGAAAAGTATGAATGAAAACTTAGATACCTGCTACCGCAGAGTATCTGAAATATTTTCCCAAATCGATCCAGTGGATCAATATGTATCATACAATCCCCTAGCGGTAAGTGCTATCACAGAGGAGAGCTCAGAAACTAACAGTCGTCCTCATCGGACTACCTTGTTTCACAACCAATTGGGCAACGATAAATTCGATGCGGTGATCAATCCAAGTCCTTTGGAACCCAGCATACAAATGGTTTATACCATGAGCGTAATGTTCGATCGTGAACACCCTATTCAACGAAAGATTGAACAAAAGGTCCGCACCAAAATGATGATGGTGACGCCACAAGGCCAAATCACCGAACGCTGGTTAGATTAATTGATCTCTGTATCCGTTATCTTAAACTCTGTACGTCTGTTTACCGCATGTTCCTCATCAGAACATGTTACTCCATCAACACAGCCTACATAAACTAAAAACATGTGGTAATTTGAAACATTGAAGGAATTTATAACCCTACACTCAATTGAACCCAACTTGGGCAATGATCACTGTGAACGGCGTGATTATGGATGCCAGAAGCTTTAAGATTCTCTTCGAGAGATTCACCAATACTAATATAGTCGATGCGCCAGCCTTTGTTATTCACTCTTGCATTGGCACGATAGCTCCACCACGTATACTGATCTGGCTGTGGGTTTAATTTCCTAAAGGAATCAATAAAACCATTGTCAAACCATTGTGTCATCCATTCCCTTTCTTCTGGAAGAAAACCCGATGTTTTCTCGTTGCCTTTTGGGTTATGAATATCAATGGCTTGATGACAAATATTGTAATCACCACATACCACCAAATGAGGTATTTCTTGCTTTAATTCTTGAATGTAATCAAAGAAATACTCCAAGAATTCCATTTTTACAGATTGGCGAATATCGCCCGTAGTCCCGCTAGGGAAATAGGCTGAAATCACGCTTCCCCATTCGTAATCACAACGGATCACTCTTCCTTCGGCATCAAATAGCTCATGACCTACCCCACAGTGAACGGCATCTGGTTCTTCCTTGGATATAATACCTACTCCACTATAGCCTTTTTTTTCCGCAGAATACCAATATAGATGATAACCCAGTTCGGAGAATGCACCTTCGTCAATTTGTTCAGGCATGGCCTTCAATTCCTGAAAGCAAACCACGTCAAAGTTTTCTTCCTTTAAATAATCTATCAATCCTTTATTAGAAGCTGCTCTTATTCCGTTTACATTGTACGATGCTATTCTCATAATCTTTATTTTTCGTAGGCTTCAATCAAAATTAAATACCCGGTTCCGTATGATATCTCCACAAAACCATCCATTAGAACCTCGTTGGAACTACTGGTCTTGTGCGGCAAACAAAGCACATCATTTTCAAGATTCCAAACCAAGTTCTTCGTGGTGACATCCCGAGCCTCACCACAGGGCAACAGCGATAATGGTGTTCCTTTGGGATACCATTTTTTGAACGCTTTCGGACAAATGAATGCACGGCTGTAATCATCTATAAAGGAGATGCTCATTTGTTCTGACCATTGAGCAGCAGTAAAAATATTATTGAAATGATGATCTTGGCGTTTACCTGTACCCCAAAGAACATGCACCGAATGAAAATTCTTTGTGATGAGGTAATCAAATGCTTTTTGCAGATCCGTTTTATCCTGGTCAGGAGCATGAACCTTTTCAATATCCTGTCCACCAAAATCAATATTCTCTGATTCAATTGAATCAAAATCACCCAACCATACATCTACTTTTATCCCCCACTCCAATACCTGTTTTAAGGCACCATCTAACACTACAATGAAAGGACTCCATTCTAATAGTTCTTCCATCAAGGCCAACGAACACGGTTCACCATTGGCAATGATCAATGCGGCTTCCTGATTATCCCGAATGATATGGTGAGAACTCACAAATACAAAAGTGCATTCTATTTCTCTTTTGTGGGAATTTTTCGACAATTCACAAAAAAAAGAACGAAACCTATGTTAAGAACCGAAGTTTGTTGAACTTTACACGTTACAAAAATATGCAAGCACATCTACTCTGGGCCGACGACGAAATTGATTTATTAAAACCACACATTTTATTCCTAGAAGGAAAGGGATATAAGGTCAGCACCGTTAACAATGGTAACGATGCCGTTGAACTGGTTAAAACGGAGAACATTGATTTGGTATTCCTAGACGAAAACATGCCTGGTATTTCAGGTATCGATGCACTTGCTGAAATCAAACAAATCAAGCCTAACCTTCCGGTGATTATGATCACCAAGAATGAAGAAGAACATATCATGGAGGAGGCGATTGGAAGTAAAATTTCAGATTACCTCATCAAACCCGTTAACCCTAGCCAAATTCTATTATCCCTAAAAAAGAACCTAGATGAACAGCGATTGGTTAACGAACGAACCACCCAGGGGTATCAGCGTGAATTTATGCAAATTGGTATGTCCGTATCTGATAGCATGAACTTCCAAGAATGGAAAGAGGTTTACAAGAAATTGGTCTTTTGGGAAATGAAGTTAGATCAAACATCGGAGGAGGGTATGAAAGAGGTATTGGAAACCCAAAAGTCCGATGCCAACCGCGGATTTTGCAAATACATTTCAAAAAATTATTTGGATTTAATTCAACAAGATGACGAAGTGCTTCAAAGTCACAACCTCTTCAGAAAAGCGGTAAACCCTTACCTCGACCAGGAGGAGCCTGTATATCTAGTCGTGTTAGACAACCTAAGATTTGACCAATGGAGAGCCATTTCAGAAACCTTAAATAGCTTGTTTCGCACCGATCAAGAAGACATGTATCTGAGTATTCTTCCCACCACCACTCAGTATTGCCGAAACGCGATTTTCAGTGGAATGCTTCCGTCGGAAATCGAAAAAAACTTCCCAGATAAATGGTCCAACGACGAAGATGAGGGGGGTAAAAATTTATACGAAAAGGACTTCCTTGAAGATCAACTCAAACGACTTAGAAGGGATTCCAAGTTTAGTTATACAAAGGTGACTCATTTAGATGGCGCAAAAGACCTAGTTGACAACATCCACAACATGAGAAACAACCCATTGAACGTGATTGTATACAATTTTGTTGATGCATTCTCTCACGCGCGTACCGATGTAAATGTCGTACGTGAATTAGCTGAGGATGAAGCAGCCTATCGCAACGTTACCGCTACTTGGTTCAAACACTCTCCACTATGGGAAGCGCTTCAAAAAATAGCCGAGAAACCGTGTAAAGTGATCATCACCACCGATCATGGTAGTATCCGCGTCAAAGAACCCGTAAAAGTAGTGGGCGACAAAAAAGTAAATTCCAATTTGAGATACAAGCAGGGTAAGAACCTGACCTATAACCCAAAAGAAGTATTTGAAGTTAAGAAACCAATAGAAGCAGCGCTACCTACCGTACACTTGAGTAGCTCGTTCATCTTTGCTACAGAAGACGATTTCTTCGCCTATCCAAACAACTATAATTACTATGCGAAGTACTACAAAAACACCTTTCAACACGGTGGCATCAGCATGGAGGAAATGATTTGTCCATTGATTACCCTATCCCCAAAAAGATTATAAATGGAATTCGAAGCGAGAGAAAACGAATTAGATTCACTCGTGAAAGTGATTGTAGACAAAATCACTTCCAATACCATTATTTTATTAACGGGGGATGTAGGGGCAGGTAAAACCACATTGATCAAAGCCATTTGTAGATCCTTAGGTGTAACCGAAAATATCAGTAGCCCAACTTTTGGTTTGGTACATTCTTACCAAAGTAAATTAGGGGAGATTTTTCATAGCGACTGGTACCGAATCGAGTCAGCGGAGGAACTATACGAAGCCGGAATTGAAGAAGGATTGGATGCTGGAATCTGGTTTATTGAATGGCCTGAGTTAGGAAAAGAAGTACTACTAAACAGAGACCATATCCATATAAAAATAAGCGGCACCGATGAACGGCGCCGCTATATAATGGATTGACTATCGATTTGATTAACCTTCGGCGTACGCTTCCGTTGGCAAGCACGCACAAACCAAGTTTCTATCTCCATACGTGTTATTCACCCTGGAAACCATAGGCCAGAACTTAGCTTGACGAAGGTATTCTAAAGGATAAACGGCTTCCTCACGAGAATAAGGATGATTCCAATCTCCCGTAATCTCCTCAATGGTATGAGGGGCCATTTTTAACACGTTATCTTCTTTATCAACTTGTCCTTCCACTATAGCTCTGATTTCCTCTCTGATTTGAAGTAATGCATCGCAATAGCGATCTAACTCTTCTTTACTCTCGCTTTCTGTAGGCTCTATCATAAGGGTTCCAGCAACAGGGAAACTCAGGGTTGGGGCATGGAAACCATAATCGATGAGACGCTTGGCAATATCTTCAGCCTCGACGTGCGCTGTTTGTTTGAACATACGCGTGTCTAAAATCATCTCGTGAGCGGCAAAGCCATTTTCCCCAGTGTAAAGAACAGGATATTCCTTTTCAAGGCGAGTTTTCATGTAGTTCGCATTTAAAATTGCAATTTTGGTGGCTTGTGTTAGGCCTTCTCCACCCATCATCTTGATGTAAGCATACGAAATCAAGAGAATGCTCGCTGAACCCCAAGGTGCGGCGCTTACCGCTTTCATTCCTTTATCTCCGCTTGTAGCCGTTACCACGTGATTTGGTAAGAACGGAACCAAGTGAGACGCTACGCCGATGGGGCCCATTCCAGGACCTCCACCACCATGAGGGATACAAAACGTTTTATGTAAGTTAAGATGGCATACATCTGCTCCAATTAGCCCAGGACTTGTTAAACCTACTTGCGCATTCATGTTGGCACCATCCATGTATACCTGGCCACCACAGTCATGAATGATCTGTGTAATTTCCTTAATGGCACTTTCAAATACTCCATGCGTACTTGGATAGGTGACCATTAAAACAGCTAGGTTATCTTTATGCTCTTCTGCTTTAGCTCGAAGATCTTCTACATCAATATTTCCAGAATCATCACACTTGGTTACAACCACCTTCATTCCGGCCATCACGGCACTTGCAGGGTTTGTACCATGAGCACTGCTAGGTATTAAGGCTATGTTTCTGTGTGATTCTCCTTTGTCTTTAAAGTATTCACGAATAACCATCAAACCGGTGTACTCCCCTTGAGCGCCAGAATTAGGCTGCATACTCATCTTCGCAAAACCGGTAATTTCACTTAAATCCTTGTCTAATTCTTCAATGATTTCTAAATACCCTTTGGCTTGTTCTAAAGGTGTAAATGGGTGCAAAGCGTTAAACTCAGGCCATGTTACTGGAATCATTTCTGTGGTAGCATTCAGCTTCATAGTACATGATCCTAGCGGAATCATGCTGTGACACAAGCTCAAATCTTTCGCTTCCAATCGCTTGATATAACGTAGCATTTCATGCTCAATGTGGTACGATTGAAATACAGGGTGAGTCATGTAATTGCTTTCTCTAATTGCCCATGTTGGCCAATCTAAGGTGTAGGATTCATCCAAAACAAGCTGCGCATTTTTGGATGCCGCTTCTGCAAATACAGATATGATAGCATCTAGTTCGTTTTGAGTTACCGTTTCATCCAAAGAAACTCCGATGCTACCATCTTCAAAATATCGGAAATTAATTTGCTTTGATTCCGCCAATTGCTTGATTGCATCGGCCTTGTTACTGGCAATGTGCAGGGTATCGAAATAATTTTCGGTGGCTACATCATAACCAAGGTCTACTAAAGCCTTTCTCAGTGAACGGGTTTGACCGTGAATTCTACCAGCAATTTGCCTCAATCCATCAGGACCATGATACACAGCAAACATACTCGCCATGATACTCAATAGAACTTGAGCGGTACAAATATTAGAAGTTGCATTTTGGCGCTTAATGTGTTGCTCTCTCGTTTGAAGGGCCATACGCAAAGCACGTTGTTCTCTTCTATCAATAGAAAAACCGATAATTCTACCAGGTACTTGACGCTTGTATTCGTCTTTGGTGGCGAAGAATGCCGCATGCGGACCACCGAAACCCAAAGGAACTCCGAAACGTTGAGAGTTACCCACGACGCAATCCGCACCCATTTCACCTGGAGGTGTCAGTAATGTTAGGGACATTAAATCTGCCCCGAAGCAGGTCTTTATTCCCATACCTTGGCAATCCTTCATAAAATTGCGGTAGTCACATACTTCTCCTTTGTCGTTTGGATATTGAACGTAAGCTCCAAAAAATTCCTCACTAGGTTTAAAATAACGAAAATCTCCAACCACTACTTCAACACCAATAGGTTCCGCTCTTGTAAACAAAATATCCAAGGTTTGAGGGAACGTTTCTTTATCCACGAAGAACTTATGTGCTGTACTCTTTCTTGGTAACAAGCCTTTAAACATGGCCATAGCCTCTGCTGCGGCTGTTCCTTCATCCAGGAGGCTAGCATTGGCAATTTCCATTCCTGTGAGGTCAATCACCATGGTCTGGAAATTAAGTAGGGCTTCTAATCGACCTTGCGCAATTTCAGCTTGATAGGGTGTGTATTGCGTATACCAACCCGGGTTTTCCATGATATTTCTGAGAATCACATTCGGAGTAATGGTGTTGTAATAACCCATCCCGATATAATTTTTAAATACCTGGTTGTTGGAAGCCTTTTCCTTTAATGATCGGAGAAACTCAGCTTCACTACTTCCTGAACCCATGCTTAACCCTTGTTTCATGCGAATATTAGCAGGTACGGTTTTATCAATCAGCTCATCCAAGCTGCCAACCCCAATAGAGGATAACATAGAATCCTGCTCTTCTTGGCTAGGGCCGTTGTGACGCTGCTCGAAGGGCTTGAAATAACGCGCATTAAGTGCTTCCATATTGCGCGCAAATTTAATTCAAATCGCGGTTTTTTTTGTATAAAGTATAAGAGCTAAAACTAACCTATCGATTTATAATAATCCCTCATCGGCAAAGCTAAAATAGTGCTCACCAAAAATCACAATATGATCCATCAAAGTGAAATCAAAATATTTGCTTGCCTTTTTTAACTTCTCCGTAATGGCTCTATCTTCTTGACTCGGTTGAACATTGCCTGAAGGGTGATTATGTGCCACTATAATGGCAATAGAATTATACGCTAAGGCTTGTTTTATCAATAACCTCACATCTACTACCGTTGAATGAATCCCGCCCTTACTCAACTCCCAGCGATGAACCACTTTGTTAGCCCGGTTTAATAGTGCCACCTGAAAACTCTCGTAGTTCAAAAAGGCTAAGTGTGAATAAAAAAGTCTGAAAGCATCGCCGCTATTTCGAATCACTGGTGCCCCTTGAATGAAATTCCATTTTCTTCGAGATAATTCCCAAATACCTGCAAACCGCACACTGTCTTCGGCAGATAATTGGAAGCGTTTCATTAGTTCATTGGGTCCCCACTGAGATAATTGAAACAATTGAAACTCTTTATACCCTAATAAATTTTGGATTGACTCATGATCTGATTGATCTTGATCATCCTTCTCTAAAACCAAGGAAATCAATTCACCTTCCGTAAGGTCATCGTATCCTTTTGATAGACATTTATGGCACAAATCGCCAAAATTCACCTTCTCACTTCTCAACCTTTTTTGATTTGATAATTTTTTTACCATAATTTTGTCAAATATATTTCCAAAACACAGGAAGCTAAAACCATATAAAGAAGTAAAACGTTTAATATTTTTGATAATTACAACATGAGTGAACAGAAAGAGAAACTAAAGGCGCTGCAACAAACCATCGAGCGTTTGGAAAAGTCCTACGGCAAAGGAATCGTCATGAAAATGAACGATGAAACAAAAGTAAATATAGATGTTGTTCCTACGGGTTCCTTTGGCTTAGATTTAGCCTTAGGTGTTGGAGGATTTCCTCGTGGAAGAATTATCGAGATATACGGCCCCGAAAGTTCAGGTAAAACCACCATCGCGCTTCACACCATTGCAGAAGCCCAGAAAAAAGGAGGCATATGTGCCTTCATTGACGCGGAACATGCATTTGATAAATTCTATGCTGAAAAACTCGGCATTGATACTTCCAATTTGCTTATTTCACAACCGGACGATGGAGAGCAAGCACTTGAAATTGCGGATAACCTTGTGAGATCTGGTGCAATTGATGTCATGGTAATAGACTCCGTAGCAGCATTGGTTCCTCGTGCAGAAATTGAAGGGGACATGGGTGATAGTAAGGTAGGCTTACATGCACGATTGATGAGCCAAGCCTTACGTAAACTTACTGGTACCATTAATAAAACTGGTTGTGTCGCCATCTTCATTAATCAGTTACGTGAGAAGATTGGTATCATGTTTGGTAATCCTGAAACAACCACGGGTGGTAATGCATTGAAATTTTATGCTACCATCCGATTAGACATTCGAAGAAGTTCGCAAATCAAGGATTCTGACGAAGTCATTGGAAACAGAACGAAAGTAAAAGTGGCTAAGAATAAGATTGCTCCGCCATTCCGTGTTGTTGAATTTGACATCATGTATGGCAAAGGAATATCCAGAGTTGGGGAGGTATTAGACATTGCCGTTGATGCCAATATTGTGCAAAAGAGTGGTAGCTGGTTTAGTTACGACGGAACCAAACTAGGACAAGGAAGAGACACGGTAAAAGGTTTGTTAGAAGACAACCCAGAACTTCTTGCCGACATCGAAGCTAAGATCCTCAAGAAGGATGAAGCAGGAGAGGAGGTACTTGAGGTACAAACAGAAGAGAAATAGTAAACCCTTAATTTTATTGAGTAGAGGCATCGTTCTAGAATAGAGCGATGCTTTTTATTTCTTACCTGTGAACTTATCCTTGTACATGATAGGATACACTATGTACAGCATCAGTAGACGACCGTAACGGAATACCCAAGGAAGAGAAAACAAAATGATTACGGGAATGATATAAACCGCTTGCTCAAAATAGCCTAAGTAATACAAAAGAATGGACAATATCAATGTTGAGCCAACCAACAAGGCATAGGTCCAGTACATAGCACCAAAAAAGAAACCTGTTTCTGGTACATATTCTAGACCACAGGAAGGGCAATGTTCAAGTGTGTCAGAAAACTTCTTGAATGATAAAATCTTATTACGAAAGACCTTCCCCTTACCGCAACGAGGACATCGCGATAACATGAACGGCATAAATCCCGCTCGTTTAAAATCTGACATGCTCAATCTTTCTTCTTGAAACCGCCATTTTTATAAAAGGCGAAACCAGCACCTGCTGCAAGCACATAGGGAACAGACATTAAAAAGAGAATACCCCCATTCAATCCATCACCTACCTGACGCTCATACTTCTTTTTTTTGTCACGTCCACTTGTTAAAGCTGTTTTACACATGGGGCACTGGGCAAACACACTGCCCATCACAAACAAAGAAATTAGCGTAGCAAATAGTTGTTTTTTCATCTTTAAGTGTTTAAACAAGGCGACAACAGCAAATATACTACAACTCCCGTTACCGATACGTATAACCACAATGGAAAGGTCCACCTAGCCAACTTTTTATGCTTGGCAAACTTCCCTACGGAGCTAAAATAAATGGTATATAAAATCATTGGCATGATCACAGCAGCCAACACTATATGGGAGAAGAGTATGATTAAATACACTGTCTTTATCCAACCCTCTTTACAAAAAGGAACGTGTGGAACGGTGTAATGATAGGTCACATAACTCAACAAAAACAATGTAGAAAGCACAAAGGCACTCAACATGAACTTTTGATGCGTCGCCTTATCTTTTTTATTTCTGATGAAATAAACACCCGCCACCAAGCAAACGGACACCAGTGAATTGATGATAGCGTTTAATTTCGGTAGAGCTCTAGCAAAGTCCGCAGAAGGCCTCATGGTATCCGGAAGGTAGCGCAACAAGGTAACCAAGGCAGGTACCGTCAGGGACAACGCAACTACAATCCAGAAAAATGTTTTATCGCTTATCCAAGGCTTGTTTTCGGTATTCATATTTCAAATTCTCTATATCGTCTTTGATTCTACGAATTAACTCTAATTTTCCCGACATTGACGGGGCCCGTGTAGGAAGTATACCTCTAATATGCCGGTCTTTATCGATTATGACCAAACGATCATCATGTATAAAATCGCTCCCTCGTTGTTCGGTGGCTAGCAATAGATCATTTATGGCCCAATCATAAATTTCACGCTTACTACCTGTGGCAAAGGTTCTTTTGTACAAGTCTGCTTTATAGGCATCAGCGTAAGTTTTCAACGCGGGAACAGAATCTCTCTCTGGATCGATACTCACCGTAAGAAAAACCACTTCAGGGTCTCCCACGTATTCCTCGGCCATCACCTGAATTTGTTTGTTCATCTCCGGGCAAACATCTGGGCAAGATGCAAAGAAGATATTGGCAATTACTATTTTTTGATCAAAATCTTCGTAGGTGATTTTCTTACCGTGCTGATTATATAATACCACATCCCCAACGGTATGGTATATGGTATCCTGTTTTGCTTCAGAATAATATCGTTCACCAACATAAGGCAATTCTTCATGAACCCATACCGCCTGGGCTAGAAAATAAATACCTACAGCAGGTAAAACAATAAGGGCCGCTAACGCGGCCACTTTTGAATATTTCTTTTTGCTCTTTGGCATCTGTTATTTCATTAAGCCAATGGCATTGCCTTCATAGAGTAAGCCCATGATTAAACCAACGATAAAAATGGTTGGAACAATAATCATAAGGGCAAGGTTAATGCGCTCATGCTTTAAGTGCATAAATGCACCTACAATGTAGTATGCCTTCACAAGACCGAAGAGAATGAATATCACATTCCTTAGGCCCGAAGCTGGCATAACGAAATAAATAACAAAATCGAATACGGTAATACCCAATAGAATCCAAAAAGTCTTCCAAAGTTCTTTGGTTCCATGACTATCGGCATGGGGTACGTAATTAATTGGATCGTATTCGCCGGGTTTAGTTGGAAAATCCATAACTGTCTTTAAAATTTTATTAGATGAGATAGAAGAATGTAAATACAAATACCCAAACTAGATCTACAAAGTGCCAGTATAAACCCGCCTTCTCAATCATTTCGTAGTGGCCTCTACGCTCGAATACTCCACGAAGAGTCATGATGTAAACAACCACGTTGATTACCACTCCAGAGAATACATGAAAACCATGAAACCCTGTTACAATGAAGAACAATGCCGCGAATGGTACAGGACCAAAGGTTCTATCTCCAGCTTCCCATTCGAAATGATCTCCAAAGCCTACGCTTTCAAGGTGTTTGTATCCTTGCTCTGTGATCCCAAACAAATTAGAATCCAATCTCGCTCCTTCATGAATGAACGTTGCCCACTCCCAAGCCTGACAGGATAAGAAGGCCACACCACCAAGGATAGTCCATAACATATATGTTTGAACCTCTTTTTTGCTGTTTCTATGCCCAGCTTCCACCGCTAATACCATGGTCACCGAACTTAAAATCAAGATAAAAGTCATTACACTCACAAACAACAGTGGTAAATGAACACCGTGCATGAAAGGGAAATGATTAAAAATAGAAGCAGGATCTGGCCACTTAGTGGTCACTGCGGATTCTGCATTACTGAAGCGCTGAGCTCCATACTGTACTAAAAGGGAGGAGAATGTAAATGCATCCGATAAAAGGAAGATCCACATCATTAATTTTCCGTAACTCACGTTAAACGGAGAACGCCCACCAGCCCACATGGGCTGTTTTTCAAATGCTGCTGTCTGTTCCGTTGCCATTGGGGTATAATTACTACTGTGCGAAATAAAGGAATAAATACAAGAAAATCCACAAAACACCTACAAAATGCCAATAGGTATGAGTTAGTGTCATTAGGCCCATATTCTTTTTGTGTACATTCAAACGAATCGATTGCACCCAAGTTGCAATTAATAGGATAATTCCTCCTAAAATATGTAGAAAGTGTAGCATGGTAATCACCCATACATAAGAAGCGCTAATATCTTCTGGTCTAGCGTTTACAAACGTAAGATCCAATCGAACCATTTGCTGCCAACCAAGGAATTGAGATATACAGAAACCGATACCTAAAATAGTAGTACCGAGCAACAAATTTTTATTGTGTGCCAACTCATCATTTTTGGCCATCTTGTAAGCATAATAAGCGGTTACTGAACTCGCAATAACGATGATCGTTGAATACAAGAAAAAAATAGGCAAATCAAATGCTGTCCAAGCCTGTCTGCTTTCTGCATCCGGTCTATGCACCACAAAGGCACTCACAGTAGCGGCAAATAACATAGAACTCGCTAGCATGAACAACCAAAGATTTAATTTAGCGGGGGCAACTGGATAGCTTGGGTCTTTAATTTTCTTAGATTTCACCATGTCTTAAAACAAAATATAGCACAAAAATACAACGGGAGTGTACAAAAACGAGGCGTACAACAGTTTTCTGGCCTCGGATACTTCCAACGTTTGGAATAATCGATAAGCCTTAAACAAAAAGAATACACCCACTGGTATGATAACCGAAATGGCTTTTATATCAGCAATACCGTACATCAACGGCATCATACTCACCAAATTTAGAATGACGGTGTAAATTAATACCTGATAAGCGCTGCGTTTGTCTCTTCCCCCTTTGGTCGGTAATAACCAATAACCCGCTTTCTGATAATCCTCATGAAGTATCCAAGCGATGGCCCAAAAGTGAGGAAATTGCCAAAAAAACTGCACTAGAAAAAGAATAAAACCTAACTCATCAACACGTGGAACCACAGCGGCATAACCAATCCATGGTGGCAGCGCCCCGGGAATTGCCCCAACCAGCACCGCCATAGGGCTTACTTGTTTCATGGGCGTGTAAACAAATACATATACCACCAAAGACAACCCTCCTAAGAGTACAGCCAAAAATGAAGCACCCGATGCCATCAAAACAAATAGGCCAAGTATACCTGTAATCCAGCAAAATATTCGGGCCGATTTCACATCAATTCTATCTTCTACAATGGGTCGGTTCGATGTACGACTCATTTTCGCATCATTTTCTTTTTCGATGATTTGGTTCATGCCGTTGGCTGCGAAAACAATGAACATTCCACCAATGAGAACTCCAGCGAATAACCACCAATTAAATAAGGACAACCAATCCTCGCCACCGATTGACTTTAAGGCTATCAAATAACCAAAGGAGGACGTAGCCACCACCGTGCTGGTCAAGCGAAACTTAATCAGCTCCAAATAACTTTTAAATGTACTTTTCATTTGTTTTGTTTACTGAAAGCATCAATAAAAAACTATAGGTCAGAATTGCACTACCCAATAACACATGCCCCACTTGCACCCAAGCCGGAACTACTAACCAAATATGTAAAACACCCAGCCCAATTTGAGCAAATGCAAACAATGACAACCACTGCCATGGTATATGATTATCATCAAATCTTCTAGATTGAATGTATTGGTAACCAGTATACAGTAATATCAGGACGGACAAATACCTGTGAATAGCAAATAAGCCATCCATCCCCATTACATTAAGAATTTCTGGGTAAACCGACATTCCTCCAATGGGGATGCCCATGTCTTTGGATACAAGACCACCGAATGCCTTTAAGGCATCCACTTGCTCTCGCGACCACGTACCTAAAATCACCTCAACAAACAGTATAATCCAGACCCATTTTAATATACCGGCATTACGCGCAGTAAAAGTTGGAATCACGGGTTGAATCACATGCAGTGCTTTGATAAACGCGAATAAGCATAAAAAAGCTAAAACGAAATGAAGCGAAACCATACCAGGTAATAGATTTGTCGCTACAACTAAACTACCCAACCAAGCATTGAGGATGAGGAATACAAATCCAAGAAGCATCCAAATTCGAGCACGACCAAAAATTTTAAACCACCAAATCGCAATCCCAAAAAAAGCCACCGCTAATAAACCACTCAAAGCTCCGAACAAGCGATTGATGTATTCAATCCACGCTTTTACCGGGTGAAAGGCTTCAGGCTCATACAACGACTTTTCGTTTCTTATTTGCTCCGCTTTTTCCTTTAGACCAATTTTTTCCAAGGTTGAGGTAAAGCGCTCAAGCTTTTTTACTCGCTTTTTCAGAAATATTTGCTCGTAATCAGCGGGTAATTCAGAAGCACTAAAGGGAGGCGCCAATTGACCAAAACACATGGGCCAATCCGGGCAACCCATACCACTTCCCGTGGCACGAACTAAACTCCCCAAGAGAAACAATAAAAAAACAGACGAACAGGTAAGTAAACCTATTCGTCTGTATATTTTCACGATAACTGAGTTATCGATAGATGCTGACATTTTCTTTAACTCAAGCCAAATACGCGCTTGATAGCCGCGAAGAATACACTACCCTCTTCTACTTCTTCTACCTTCTTGGTATCAGGAGCTGATTTGGTTTCCTTGGTGTGTAACACCTCTGGTGCTGATTCATCTGGCTCATACTGAGGGAAGAAATCTTCTTCTCTATCAGGACGTGAATACTCGTAAGGACCGCGGTAAACCGTTGGTATTTCACCAGGCCAATTACCGTGAATACGCTCAACTGGAGTACTCCATTCTAATGTATTAGACTGCCATGGATTTTGCTTGGCTTTCTTACCCTTGAAGATGTTGTAGAAGAAGTTATATAAAAATAATAACTGTGCTCCACCACCTACGATAGCCGCAACCGTCATTAACTTATTTACATCCATCCATACGTTAAAGTCTTCTACCAATGTGAACTGATAGTAACGACGTGGTACACCTGCCAATCCCATGAAATGCATTGGGAAGAAGACCAAATATGCAGTGATGAAAGTGATCCAGAAATGGAAGTAACCTAAAGTCTTGTTCATCATTCTTCCAAACATCTTAGGATACCAATGGTAAATACCGGCAAACATTCCAAATATCGCAGCAGATCCCATAACTAAATGGAAGTGAGCTACCACAAAGTATGAGTCGTGCAACTGAATATCTAACGCCGCATTACCTAAGTAAATACCTGTTAATCCACCAGAAATAAAGAATGATACCAATCCGATAGAAAACAACATCGCTGGATTGAAACGTAAGTTACCTTTCCAAAGCGTTGTTAAGTAGTTAAATGCTTTCACCGCCGATGGTACGGCAATGATCAGGGTTAAGATCATAAACACAGAACCCAAGAATGGATTCATACCCGTGATGAACATGTGGTGACCCCAAACGATAAACGATAAGAAAGAAATACCCATCAATGAAATCACCATCGCCGTGTAACCAAAGATTGGTTTACGAGCATTGGTTGAAATCACTTCAGATGTAATACCCAAAGCAGGCATCAAGATGATATAAACCTCTGGGTGTCCTAAGAACCAGAATAAGTGCTGGTATAATACAGGACTACCTCCAATATTTTCAAGTGCACCTACACCCTCAAGATAGATATCACTGAGGTAGAAACTCGTTCCAAATGAACGGTCGAAAATCAAGAATATAGCTGCTCCCAACAATACTGGGAAAGAAAGTAAACCAAGAATCGCTGTAAAGAAGAATGCCCAAATAGTTAATGGCATACGATTCATGCTCATTCCTTTGGTACGCATGTTCAATACGGTAGAGATATAGTTAATACCACCTAATAAAGAACTTACGATAAACAAAGCAATCGCAGCTAACCATAAAGTCATACCCAAACCAGAACCTGGCATGGCCTTTTCTAAGGCACTTAATGGAGGGTAAACGGTCCAACCACCTGATGCGGGTCCTGTCTCAACAAATACGCTTGATAATAACGTTACGGAACTCAAGAAGAAGAACCAGTAACTCAACATATTCATAAATGGAGAGGCCATATCTCTAGCACCAAGCTGCAAGGGAATGAGTAGGTTACTGAAGGTTCCACTCAAACCAGCAGTCAATACATAGAATACCATAATGGTACCATGTATGGTAACCAAACCCATGTAAAAGTTTGGATCTAATTTTCCATCAACAGCCCATTTACCTAGAAGTGTTTCTAGGAATCCGAATTGCTCATCTGGCCAAGCCAATTGCAAACGGAAAATCAAGGACATAATTAAACCAACCATCCCCATCACAATACCGGTGATAAGGAACTGCTTCGAGATCATCTTATGATCCATCGAGAACACGTACTTGCTGATAAAGCTTTCTTTATGCTCGTGATGATCGTGATGCGTATCTGCGTGAATTGCGGCTGTACTCATATCTAATTCTTTCTAGGTGTTTTTTAATTCAATGTTGGGTTGTTGGTTAGCATTGCTGTTTCCATTTCACCCATTTCAGTTTTACTGTCTTTTTCCTCTTTTTGTGATTCTTCAGCGATTGCAGGAGTAATCAATGGCGCTTGCGAAGCCAACCACGTATTGTATTCTGCTTCGCTATCTACTACTGTCACTTTAATTTTCATGTTGTAGTGCGCTGCACCACATATCTTGTTGCAGTATAGGTAATAATCAAATTCCTTATTACCCTTCGTTTGACGGGCTTCTGCAGTAGTCATTGTCGGTGTAAATGCAAACGACGTTGGCATACCAGGAACACAGTTCATTTGTACACGGAAATGAGGCATGTAAGCTGAATGTATCACGTCTCTTGCTCGAAATTTGAAATTATAAGGCTTGTTCTTGACCAACACGATTTCTGTTGTCACTTTATCGTCATCGCCGGCTCCGTTGAAGAAATCTTTATCTTTTCTATACTCAGAAATACGATTAAGAGCGGTCTTCTTGCGTTTGATATCCTTTTCTAATGTACGCTCATAAGCTCCACTCACAGCGTCTGTGTATTTCGCTTTGAGGGATTTGTAATCCTCAGGATAGGTGATATGTAGCCCTGTAGACACAAAACGATCATGACGAGCTTTCCAAGCCTTGGTAGAGTCCTCTGCTGAAGCCTGTAGCGCTTCCAATTGAGCAACTTCTTTCTTCAAATCGCCTATTAACTCTTCTACTTTACTATCTTCTGCTACACCCAGAGGGTTTGTACCAGAGATGAAGTTAAAGTTCTGGTTGCCTAATTGTTGGTCATCCCCCGCATAACGGGCCTTCCAACCAAACTGATAAGCGAATACCTCAATATCTTCAGTGTCTTTCGAAACCTCACCTGTAATTTTTGACCAGGTAGTGAAACCCCTCAATACCAAAAATGTCAAAACGATGGTCGGAACAATGGTCCAAATGACCTCTAATTTATTGTTGTGGAAATAATAAAGAGCCTTACGGTTTTCATTGTAACGGTAACGGAACATGAAGTAAAACAACAGGAATTCGGTTACTACGAATACAAAAAAGGTAAACCCAAAGGTCCAGTAGAACATAGAATCATATGTCTCACCATGAAGGGAAGAAGAATCCCCAAGTAAAACATACTGCCCATGATACTTAAGCTCCCAAAAAACACCTGCAAGACCTAAAACAATAAAAATGATGGCAATCCACGCATTGATATTATTCCAACTCATTACGGATTTCCCCGTAATCTTTTCAGTTAGAGCGCCAATGTCAAATGCGCGAGCGATAACCAAAATTACAAGCAGGGCTAAAACCCAAGTTAAAATGCTCACCCAGTCCCAATTGGCTAAGCTAAATTCTTTTGGTGGCTCAACCACATCTGCAGCTGCCATTAGGATCCAAGGAGTCAATACTGTAGTCAGCATTAACAGGGCTTTCTTGATAAACGAATTCGGGCGAATTCTAAGGGTATCAAATCTCATGTCTTTTCCAAAAAATGGGGTTTTCACTGCAAATTTAACATTTCGCGTGAGTTATTCGGCCAATCCTATGCCTTTTTTTCATATTTAGAACCCTTCTTCGAATAGGCCAAACGTATAATTCGTTTTGTACTTTTTAATATTCAACGAGTTGCATCTCTGTATGCCCTTGACAAGGCATGAAAATCTGTAACCGATAAGGCCTCCGCACGCAAGGTTTTCCACTCCTCCGGTAGTTGAAATTTTGGATATTGCATTATCATGCTTTTCAAGGAGTTAGATAATGTTTTTCGCCGTTGTGAAAACGCTTGTTTAACGACTTGACGTAAAAACTTCCACTCGGGTAGATCCTCATAATGGGTCCGCTTGGCAATCATGACCGCGCTATCTACCGAGGGCGGAGGAATGAAACTTTCTGGCGGCACCAAAAAGGACACCTCGCAATCAAAATAAGACTGTAGTAAAACACTCGTTACACCATAGGTTTTGTTGCCATGTACAGCGCAAAATCGTTCAGCAACTTCCTTTTGAAACATCCCAGCAAACAGCACAACATTCCAATTTTCTTCAAGAATTTTGAAAGCTATTTGGGTAGATATATTGTAAGGGTAATTCCCAATTACAGCGATTTTCTTCCCTTCAAATTGAGAAACATCCAATTGTAAAAAATCACCCTCCCAAAGATTCAGTCCCTGTGCCCAATCGGCGGATTTCAGATAGGTAACAGACTCTGAATCCAACTCCACACATAATAATTTATCTCCCCAGTACTTATATAAATGCTCGGTTAACACACCTGTACCGGGTCCAATTTCTATGACTTGATCCAAGTCTTCCCCCTCAATAAGTTCAGCTGTGCTGATTGCCACATTTTCATCGTTTAGAAAATGCTGACCAAGGTGCTTTTTCGCCTCAATACCTGAATGGCTACCTCTATGTTTTACTTTCCCCAATGAATTAAATAATATTTCTTTACCGTTTCTTTCAAAGCAGCAAGGTTGTAATTATCAGAGGATTCTGCAACGTCAGAAACACTCCCGTTTTTTCTTAAAATCCGAATCCCCCCTCCTTCCGTTTTGTAGGCATGATTTTCTAAGATTCCTGTTTTCACAAAATAGTTGAGTACCTCAGTTTCTGAAACATTAAATTTCTGCATGGCTTTTTCTGTAGCTTCAGCCACCAAATTAGGACTCGTTTCCATATTGGATATAAACACTTTCGGTAATTTACGGTATAGCAATCGCTTACATAGAGTTGATAGAATGGGATCGGTATGAAATTGCCATTGTTTTACACTTGCCATGATATCAATGTCATCTAGTGCCAAAAACAAGTCTAAAGCCTCATCATCGAAAGTTTCTTCGTTTATTTCATTCATCAAGAAATGCAATAGAGGGTGATAATTACCCAAAACATGCCCTTGTGTAGCGAGCATCCTGGCTCTGCGTAAAATCGAAACCAACACAGAATCAGCGGCAATCACCGTTTTATGCAGATATACCTGCCAATACATAAGCCGACGTGCAATTAAGAACTTCTCAACGGAATAAATGCCTTTCTGTTCTACCACCAAGTTGCCATCTGCCACGTTCAACATGCTGATGATTCTCTCACCACCTACAATGCCTTCACTAACACCCGTATAAAAGCTGTCTCGGAGCAAATAATCCAAGCGATCCATATCGAGTTGACCCGAAATCAGCTGGCTCAAAAAAGGTTTAGGTTCATATTTATTGAGAAAGATTCGAATAGCAATGGATAATGCTCCTTTGAATTCAACATTAAGCCGATGCATGATCCGAGTAGAAATATCCTCATGATGAACACCTTGAATCAACGTGTGCTCCAACGTATGTGAAAACGGGCCATGGCCAATATCGTGAAGTAAAATGGCTAATGCAGCACCCTCAAATTCTTCTTCTGAAATGTCAACACCCTTTCTTCTGAGGGATTCCATTGCTTTAAGCGTAATATTTAACGCTCCTAATGCATGATGAAAGCGCGTATGGGTAGCCCCTGGGTACACCCAATCACTCATTCCCAATTGACGGATTCTTCTCAACCTTTGAAAATAGGGATGCTGAACAACATCATATATGAGCTCACTCGGAATAGTAAGAAATCCGTGAAGCGGGTCGTTGATTATCTTATTCTTGTTTTGCGACACGTGCAGGCAAAATTACGATTTCTCATCCCAAATGAGGATTCCTTCCGGATCTGGTCTACGCTCCCCCACCTCATCCAAGAATATTTGAATTTGATATTGCATGGGGTCATTGGGTCGAATTTGTAAATAACGTTCGTAGGCATAAACCATATCAATCCACTCTTTATCCGTAATGCCTTTTTGGTGCATTCTCACTCGATAAATATTCCCTATATATAACCATGCCCGAGGATCCACCTCACTCCCATCCATGGTCACTGCGAGTCGCTCTTCGTACTTTTTAATGTACCGTTTAAAATAAAACAATGCACTATCCTCATTGGGTATGGCAATGTACGCCCGAGCAATTCTATAATACACGGGTACATATTGTGAATCTTGAAATCTTAATCGCTGTAGCCATTTGATGGATTCATTATATTTCTTTTGGCACGTCAAACAGGAAGAAATGGCTAAATAGTCTTGTCTTAACGAATCCGTTGCATACAACTGCTTGTATATTCGAAGAGCTTCACTACAATATCCCTTTGATAACATTTTAGAAGCACGTTGACGGGGAGTGCGCCCAAAGTCATCAAAGCCCTGTGCCGATAAAACTCTAGCAACGAGAAACACAAATAAAAACAATGAGCGAATCTTAAACATCTCAAACAAATGTAACCTAGAATGCTGAAATTCGTATTTGTGAGATTAACGTGGATTTGCTTGGTCATGCTTATTTTTAGCTCTTGTGAACAACAATGGCAAAGGAGCAAAGGCGAAATCTCCACTCAATTTGTTTCTTTGAATGGTTTCAACGGACTTGAAATAGGACAAAAATTCAATGTCTATTTACGCAATGACACTGCACTTACAGAAGGGGTGGAAATACGATACTTCGAAAATCTGGTAGAGAATATCACATTGAATATTCACGACAGTGTCTTATCCATCAGAGATGAGAACCCAGCAAAATGGACGAAAGACCTCTCCGATAGCATTGCGGTCGTCATCAATTGTCACCAATACTCCAAGTTAAAGATTGGAGGGTCTAGTAAATGGATTTGCTTAGACACTTTGAAATCGGGTGCACTCAATATTGAAATGAATTCAGTTCAAGACCAACATATTTTAACGGTTACGAAAGCCCTTACGGGTAAGTGTGGGAATTTAGGGAAATTAAACTTGAACGGTTTTGGAACTATTTTTTCTTGGACCATTGAAGCAGGAGGAGCACTTCATGCAGAAAACTTCCGTAGTCATGATACCTACTTATGGCATTATACCACTCATGATGCACGGGTTCACCCCGAGCGCCAAGCTTTTTTATATCTTTATAATTCAGGGAACGTAATACTTCCTGATACACCTTCTTACCAATTAAACATCAATACATTTGGCTCTGGTCAGGTTATAATCAAAAAATGAATGTTACCATACTACTTATAGCCACTATCATAATCATGCAAGGACTTGCTGATTCAAAACCTGAGTTATTACAAAAACTCATGTTCTCGAGTGAGCGAATCCGAAATCACAAAGAATACCACCGATTGATTAGTCCTTTTTTAGTCCATTCCGGATGGGTACATGTATTGATGAATGGTATAGCATTGTATTATTTCACGCCCATTGTTGAATATGCGTTTGGCGTAGCACCTACATTCCTATTCTTTTTATTTTCAGTTTTAGGAGGATCTTTATTATCGCTCCGAGCCAGAAGAAGAGATGCCGATTACCTCGCAGTTGGAGCCTCAGGGGGAGTTAGTGGATTGGTAATGATATCCATTTTTCTAGCGCCTGATATGGGCATTGGTTTATTTCTCATTCCCGTATTTATACCTGCTTATCTTTTTGGAATTCTCTTTAGTTTAGCCTCAATTGGGTTAACGTTTCTTCCCAACAATCATATTTCTCACGAAGGCCATCTGGGTGGATTATTCATTGGAGGAATCATAGCTATTGTTGCTATGGGTATACCCTTACCAAACTACGAACTAAATTTATTGGCGCTTTTAGGTGTATTACCCATCGCCGCTTTTGCGGTGAAATAAGCTTGAATTCGTCTCATATTCCCAACCGATTTTTCACTGCGTTCAAGATCCAGTTTCACAAAAGAGTGGATCAAGGTACGACTGCCTTAAGCAGTGCTTAGACTTTTTGTACTCTTCAAATTTCAAGCAAGCTTGAATTCGTCTCGCAAAAAAAAATCTGGCCCGCGTTGCGAGCCAGACCTTGATCACTTGTGCCCAGTACTGGATTCGAACCAGCACGTCTTGCGACACCACCCCCTCAAGATGGCGTGTCTACCAATTTCACCAACTGGGCTATTGTATTTTCAAAGGCAAGGATTATACCTCTCCTTAAATGATTAACATCGCATCTCCGTAACACAAAAAGCGGTATTTCTCTTTGATCGCTTCTTGGTAAACTTCTTGCATAAACTCATAATCTGAATAAGCACATGCCATCATGTAAAGTGGAGAACCTGGCGCATGTAAATTAGTTAAATATGCATTCGCAATATTAAACTCATAAGGTGGAGTTATGAATTTGTCAGACCAACCTTCACTTGGGTTCAACGTTTTTATTGAGCTTACACTGGATTCAAGTGTACGCATCACAGAACCACCAATGGCAACTACACGCTTCTTTTCTTCAATGGCATGATTAACAGCATCACATGTTTCTTGACTGATTTTGTAATACTCGCTGTCCATTTTGTGCTTTGACAAATCTTCAACCTCGATTTCACGAAAAGCACCTAAACCTAAATGCAAGGTGATTTCTGAAAATTTAATTCCCTTGATATCTAAACGCATCAATAGCTCGCGAGTAAAATGCAATTGAGCTGCCGGGGCTGCTACTGCTCCAACATTTTTAGCAAATAAAGACTGATACCAATCTTCGTCTTCCGGCTTAACCTCTCTGTCAATGTATTTAGGGATAGGTGTTTCACCCAATTTCTTCACCACACGATTGAACTCTTCATCCGTTCCATCAAATAGAAAACGAATTGTTCTACCACGAGAAGTTGTGTTATCTACTACCTCCGCAACTAAATCATCGTCACCGAAATACAGTTTGTTTCCAACACGAATTTTTCGTGCCGGATCAACCAATACATCCCATAAACGCAATTCATGATTTAACTCGCGCAACAAAAACACTTCAATTTGAGCGCCTGTCTTTTCTTTTTGACCGAACATCCGCGCAGTAAACACCTTGGTGTTGTTTACAACAAACACATCATCTTCGTTGAAGATATCTAAAATATCATGGAAGGTTTTATGTTCGATTTTCTGATTTTTACTATCAACCACCAATAAACGGCTTTCGTGTCTTGTTTTTAGTGGTTCCTGGGCAATCAGCTTTTCAGGAAGTTCAAATTTGAATTGGCTTAATTTCATATAAAAATACTCGCCCTAAATTGGGGCTGCAAATATAGAACAAAATAGGCCTAATTGAAAATTACCCCCTGAAAAACATAACTTTGCAGCATGGAACAGATATCGGTAATCGGTGGAGGAACAATGGGCAATGGAATCGCTCATGTGTTTGCTCAAAATGGCTATAAAGTAAATCTCATTGATATAAAACAAGAAGTCTTGGATAAAGCTCTTGCCACGATCAGTAAGAATTTAGATCGTATGGTGGCCAAGGAAAAAATCACCGCTGATCAAAAAGACCAGACCCTTGCCAATATCCAAACACATACATCATTGGTTAGCGGTGTAGGCAACGCTGATTTGGTGGTTGAAGCAGCCACAGAGAATGTTGAAATTAAGTTAGACTTGTTTCGTCAGCTTGATAAACTAACCCCTGCTGGTTGTGTTCTTGCCTCAAATACATCATCCATTTCTATCACGAAAATTGGTTCGGTCACCGATCGACCAGATAAGGTTATCGGCATGCACTTCATGAATCCTGTTCCTGTTATGAAATTGGTTGAGGTTATTGAAGGATTCAAAACAGATAAAAAAGTAACGGAAGAAATCGTAGAGTTATCAAAAAAACTCGGAAAAGTACCTGCATTAACTCAGGACTATCCTGGTTTCATCGCTAACAGAATTTTAATGCCGATGATCAACGAGGCCATTATATCCTTACATGAAGGTGTAGCTGACGTCACAGAAATTGATACCATCATGAAGCTTGGAATGGCTCATCCAATGGGTCCTTTGCAGCTTGCAGACTTTATCGGATTAGATGTTTGCTTGGCAATTCTGAATGTTCTTTACGATGGCCTGGGTAATCAAAAATACGCCCCATCACCTTTACTCATTAACATGGTTACTTCTGGTGATTTAGGTGTGAAAAGCGGATGTGGATTTTACGATTACAGCCATGGCACCAAAGAATTAGTGGTTGCACCGAATTTCAATTAACGCTTAATAAAAAAAAGGCTCTCCTTTATATGAGAGCATTTTTTTTATTAAATAACTCATTTAAAATAATCCAAATATTTTTTTCTTTTTAACCACTGTTTCCTCTGATGTTTCATCAGAAATACTACTTGTTTCCCCATCACTATTTGAATTCTTCACCTCGAAATGATACTCACCTTTATGCTTGGAAACCAGGTAAATGGTGTTTGATAATTTTATTGAAGTATGGCTATCCTTCTTTCCTTTTGTTGTAATGAAAGAAACTAACTTCCCATCTTTGTAAAATAACAATAAATCTTGCATCTTACCGTTGTACTTGGGAGTACCCATTATTTCACCCTGTCCGACTAAATTAACCGATTTTGTGGGAAGAGTTCGTTCAGCTCTTTTATACTTGTATAAATAGATAGTGTGACCATCAATCTGACTACTTAATATGTTATATGGATTACAGCCCAAAACTTTAATTGCATCATCAATTGATGAATTCATCTCTAATTTAAGTAAATTATCAGAGGAGGTGAACTTTGGTATTTGTGTTACTTTACAACCCGTACCAATTAGTAGTAAAACTACAAAAGAGAATTTAAAATAATTTTTTATCAACGTCAAATATATGTTCAACAAAATTAAATTCAAAATTGCCTCAATGTCTCCTAGAAGGCATGAAATATTCAAACTCGCCGGCTTTGATTTTGAAATTGTTCAAATCAATGTAGATGAGTCCTACCCCAACAACCTTAAGGGCGCAGAGGTTTGTCGTTTTCTGTCGGAGCATAAAAGCGCCCATTACAAAGAAGAAATTGGTGATTATATATTAGTAACCGCCGATACTATCGTTTGCATTGACGATATGGTTTTAAATAAACCAAAAGACGCTACCGAGGCAGAAACGATGCTAAATATGCTTTCAAATAGAACACATGTTGTTCACACGGGTTGTACCCTACGGACAGATGATAAAATGCATACCTTCCATGAATCCACAGAGGTTACTTTCAAAGAGTTAAGCTCAACCGAAATAAAGGAATACATACAAAACTGCCAGCCCTTTGACAAGGCTGGCAGCTATGGAATCCAAGATTGGATGGGAGTAATAGGCGTGAAGAAAATTAACGGTTGTTTCTATAACGTAATGGGATTCCCCTCTGCAACATTCTACCGCGAATTATCCCTGTTTATTTAGTCTTTTCGTCTGCAAGTTTCAGTGCATTATATGCATTGATTAAACGACCGCTGCGGCACAACTCTTTAAAACGAATTTTATCGCTGGTACCCGGTAAAATCACTTTATTCCTGATTTTTTTACCCGATTCCATTATGATTTCTTTTAACTGTACTGCTGTTAATTCAGGATAACGGCTCCAAACCAAAGCCGCTACACCAGCCGCTACTGGAGCAGCCATACTTGTACCGTTGAAATAAGCATACTTATTATCTGGAATGCTCGAATAAATATCGCGTCCTGGAGAAAATATGTCCACGTTATCCTTACCGTAATTTGAAAAACCTGTCGCCAATTCCTTCTTTTTTAATTGGCTCGCTCCAATTTCTATCCAGATAGATGCAAAAGTTTTTCCACCCCAAAGGGTATCGTTCGGGTAATTGCCCTTGGTATCGTTATTACTAGAATTATTTCCTGCAGCGTGTACCAGTAAGACCCCTTTACTCTCTGCATAGGCCACAGCAGAATCAACAATGTTCTTATCCCACTTATACCCTTTACCAAAGCTCATGTTGATGATTTGGGCACCCATATCTACTGCATAACGAATACCATTTGCAACGTCCTTATCTCTTTCGTCTCCATCCGGTACTACACGCACCACCATGATCTTCACATGATCGGCAACGCCGTCTAAACCGATACCATTACCTCTTTTTGCACCGATAATTCCTGCCACATGGGTTCCATGTCCTGCATCCGGTCCAACCACATCCCAATTACCGTAATACCTCTCAGAAGAATTACTGTAATCGTCTTGGACGATCATGCGAGAATTAAACTCTGTGTTATAATGGAAATTAGCCTTATTGTAAAAGTAATCTGCTTGACCCTTAATTTCCTCTTCAAAGTCTTTGAAACTAGTACCCTGCTGCTTCATCATTTTCGCAATGCCTTTACCCAAAACTGTGATCATATTTCCATCGCCTGAAATATTTTCTAGTTCTTCAGCCGTTGGATTCTCCTTACCCAACATCTCTTTTAGCTGAGTGAGTACTTCAGAAACCTTATTTATTTTATTGTAACTCGCGAGGGCACCATCTCTATTCTTCTGAACATCCTCTTTCATTTTAAGATAAAACTGGTAAGACGCATCGTTGATATCGCCACCATCCTTATAGTCTTGATCCCATTTTGCTATTAAACGAGTAATTTCTAGATTATCGCCTCCAACCATGGTGTGATTGGGACCTCCGATGAAATTCCAGCCGTGAACATCATCGATGTATCCGTTTTTGTCATCATCAAGTCCATTTCCAGGGATTTCTTTTGTATTTACCCATAGAACGTCTTTTAAATCTTCATGATTCACATCTGTTCCGCCATCAATTACGGCAACTACGATGTCCTTGGCTTCCCTTTTCACGTACTTAGAGGCATAGGCCTTGTCTAGGTCAATGCCCATATTGGAGCGAGTTGGTTTTGAATGATACCAATGCTTGTCTGGCTTTTGAGCACTCGCGGTGAGTGCGGTAAAGAGACTAATGATTAAAAATATATACTTCATTTGTTTTTATTTCTTTCTTGCGAATATCATGATACTGACGGCTTTAAATGGCCATATGGTGGTATGATTTCCAAAGAATAATTTCCTTAGAATTTGTTGAAGGGGTTTCCACTTGATGACATCCATCGGTGCTGTGACTAATTTTGTTTCCAACACTTCAAACCCCGAGTCCTCTAATAACGTCGTAATACGCTTTTTCGTGTATATACGAGCTAATGCAAAACGCTCATGAATAGGTCGGGGCAACCAAGAAAACAAAGGCACTCTATTCCATGGCAGCAAAGGGAGAGACGCTCCATGCGTTTCAAAAATCCACCATTTATTTGGGACGGATATTGCGCAGAGACCACCTGTATTTAGTGAGGATGCATAGTTCTTGACACCCTCTTCTGTGGGTAAATGTTCGATTACCTCAAAACTGATTAAACGGTCAACTTTTGATTCTAAAGGCGCGGCGCAAATATCGTGCTGCTTCCAGCTTGCATTTTCTGCATTCAGTTCATTTTTAAGCTTTTCGAAATCCGCTTGGTGATCGGGTGCATATTCCAGCCCGATGACCTTTTTAAACTCTTTTGCCAAAGGTAAAACCGTATTCCCATTGCCACATCCAATATCAACAAGGCTCGATTCCTTATCCCAAAAAGCCTGAAAATCTTTCAGAATCGCGATACGTCGTTTCACAAGCAAATCGTCCGCATCGGCAGGTTTACCCAAATAATGCTTTCCTTCAAATAGACTTTTATCGACTCTTTGCGTATTACTCATGCCTATGCACCTCCTGAACGACCCTTCAAATTAAATAAAACCCTTCGAATAACTATCCATACATGGGCGAGTATATTGGGTAAAAATCCAAAATGATTTTTGAATATTTCGTAACGCTCTTTGATGGCTTTTCGAGAATTCTCGGTACTACTTCCTCCAATTTGAAAGTCTGAGAGCACACCAGAAACTTTATGTGTTATTGGATTCAATTCAAGCACATTAAGTATCCAATCAATATCAGATGCCTGCTTAAACTCTAAATTATAATTCGGCGATATGGCGGTTCTAACAATGATGCTCTGATGGCAGATATTCATGCCAAAACGAAAAGATGACTTGGTGATTTTTTCGGGAAACTTTTGCGGTTTCAGTTCAGAAATTAAACCAATCGATTGGTATTTCTCATCCACAAAATCGGTATCCCCAAAAAATACATCCGCATTTGGGTTTTGCTCAATAGCGCTCAATACATCCTGTAACGACTGTTCATGATGAAATCTATCACCGCTGTTCAAAAACCATAGATAATCTCCTTTGGCCGTTGTGATGCCCTTGTTCATTGCATCATAAATACCTTTATCGGGTTCAGAAACCCAATGATCTATATGCTCTTTGATGCTTTCTATAAACTTTTTGGAATCGTCTGTACTCCCTCCATCGATGATAAGCCATTCGTAATCTGAACGCCTTACATCTTGAGATACAACCGATTTGTGAGTGGCCTTTAAACCCTCTAAGTTGTTGTAATTAATGGTGATTACACTTACAACGGGTTTACTCATCCTCTTCTTTTCTGAAAGCAGGAAGAGCTATCACTCCAAACAACGCGAGGATTAATATGGCTGAGCTCGCAGTTTCTAAAGCAATCATCGTCCCGCGATCGGCTGGTTCATATACCCAGAGTATGTTATGTTTACCCTCAGGGATCTCAACACCTCGTAGTATGTAATTTACCTGCAATGGCGTAGCCGGTTTATTATCAATATACACCTTCCAGGCACCATTCTGTTCATTATAATGAACCTCACTAAATACGGCTAGACTCTTATCGCTGACCACTGCTTCGTAGTATATTGAGTCGGATGTGTAACGTCTAACCCGAATCATTCTAGTGCTTGAAGAATCCATCACATAAGTCAACTTTGATGGTTTGTTTTCAAACTTCTCTTCTATGATGGCAGATTTAGAAAGGTCTCGATTACTCAACAAATTCAAAGCAGATTTCGCATCCGATGCTGTTTCCACCGAATCAACAAACCAAGCTTGACCCAATGCAGTAGATCGCAACATAGCATCTTCTTTACCAGTTTTAGGATCTTTGGTTAATACATATCGGCAATTCAGCATATCTAACACTTGGTTATTCATGATTACATCACTCGATAACTGCTGGCCACTTTTAGTGATACCATAACTGATAATATCTTGATACCTACTCAATTTAGCAGGATGATAACCTCCAACATTACGATGAAAAGGTGCAGAATGATTATCATTAAATGGACTATACCTCAAATCAAAGACGCGCGAATTATCCTTGTTCACTTCCATAATCTGTTGATCAAGTATTGAAGGTTGAATCTCTGTTTCTTCTTCTTTATCAACCCATTGCTCATCGGTTAGGTAGCGACTTGAGATTCCTATTAAATCGATGGCTACCACTGCTGTCAAAATCAAACCGATTTGCATCGCTTTTAATTTTTTATTTATTCCTGCCCAAACCAAGCCTACAGCAAAAACCAAGAAAATCGCGGAACGCCAGATATCGCCCCATAATAAATCAGATCTTAATTCCTTAAAAACTGGAATAACCTGAGCATTTCCTGATTTTGTATACTGAGCATCAGAAGGACCGTCTAGACCTTGACCGTAAGCTATAATCATGGTGATTCCCAAAAGTACAGCTGCCGTCATCCAAGTTGTTTTAAACATTGATTTCAACTGCTCGGGTTTATATGAGAAACTTAAAATTTTATACAATCCGTAAATGGCAATAAATGGTATAATCGCTTGTGCGATAGATAAGGCCATCATGGGTGTTCTAAACTTATTGTAGTATGGCAGGTACTCGAATAAGTACTCATTTAGGAAAAAGTATTTTCCCCAAGAAAGTAGAATAGAAACAACGACAGTAACTAAACCAAATGAGACGATTCTCCTGTACAGGTGGTGGTCATCGTCATCGGTCTTCCATTGCTTGATTTTAAAACTGAATACCACACTTAGAACAAACAAAAATATCAATATGGCACCCATGTATACAGGGCCACTTGTAAACTGCATTTCCCCAAAGTATGTAGGTAATCGTTCTACTCCAAAAGGGTTTGTATCTGGAACCAATTCATTTGAACTACCACCTTTGAATCGGGGTACAAACAAGGTGAATGTCTCTGACAAACCATAACTCCAACTAAAAGCATAGTCAATATCCAACCCATCTGCACCTACTTGGGACTGTCCTTTTGATGGCATTTCACTTGTCACTTCCGAACCACCACGCATGGTAGCTTTGGAATATTGCATGGTATCATAAATCTTACCAACAGAAGTTAAAACCGCTAACAAGGATGCTAAGGACATCACACCAATCTTCAACCCAAAAGACTTCCAATCTTTATTTTCTCTAGTTGCCCACAATTCAACCACCGCATAAACCAGCATGATAATACCTGCGTAGTATGCAATCTGGTAGTGAAAGTAATTAATCAACATCCCAAAAAACAACCCAAGTGCAACACCCCCTTGCAGCCATTTTTTCTGATTTAACAACATCAAGCCTGCTATCACACCCGGCAGTAGTGACATTGCCAATACTTTGGTGATATGTCCTGCTTCAAAACTAGACATGGTGAAAGTCATAAACGCGTAACCAATAGCAGCAGCAGCTCCCATATAAGGACTTACCTTGAGTACATAAAGCAGTAAAAACATACTGATCATCGAGATAAAAAGGAAATCAAATGGGTGCTCTACCAATTGAAATAGAGTTAACGGTTTCCATTTGAGTAGAAGGCTACCTTGCTCAACACCAGTAATTAAATTCGATGGCATCCCTGAAAACAATCGATCACTCCAATTTGGGAAAGAACCGGTTTGTTCTTTTATGTCATGGGCATTTTGGGTCATCATGCGTACCTGTTGCATATCTCCCTGTTGCAGCATCTGATCATCCAATGCCGGACTAAAATACCACATGGATAACACCCAAAAACCTAGGAAAAAAGCTAGTATCTGACCTATTTGTTTCACGTATTTACGGTTAACTTTCATGATTGTAGATTTAGCGAATTTCCGTGTTTTTTTTAAGAAAACCCCCTCTTTTTTGATTATTTAAGGTCCAAAAGTATAACCGTTTATCCTGTTAAAAATCGTAAAATTGTGACATGAAAGTGAACGATCATTTGGTTTTCGATCTAATTTCAAAAGAAAACACCCGTCAGCACAAGGGTTTAGAGCTAATAGCCTCTGAAAACTACACACATGAGCAAGTCATGGAAGCCATGGGTAGTATACTCACTAATAAGTATGCTGAAGGGCTACCCAATAAGAGATACTATGGGGGTTGTGAAATTGTTGACCAAATCGAACAGCTGGCGATCGATAGATTGAAAGCCTTATTTGGAGCAGAATGGGCCAATGTTCAACCGCATTCTGGGGCACAGGCAAATGCAGCGGTGATGTTAGCCGTACTCAAACCCGGCGACAAAATATTAGGTTTTGATTTAAGCCATGGTGGCCATCTAACGCACGGTTCACCCGTTAATTTCTCTGGGAAAATATATCAATCTTCTTTCTACGGTTTGAATAGAGAAACAGGCTTAATCGATTATGAATTAATGGAAAAAACCGCCCGTGAAGAAAAACCGAGATTGATTATATGCGGAGCTTCTAGCTATTCTCGAGACTGGGATTATCAGCGTTTCAGAAATGTGGCTGATGAAGTAGGTGCATTATTGCTTGCTGATATATCGCATCCCTCAGGATTAATAGCAAAAAAACTACTGAATGACCCATTAGAATATTGTCATATCGCAACTTCTACCACGCACAAAACACTTCGCGGACCAAGAGGAGGCATCATCATGATGGGCAAAGATTTTGACAACCCTTGGGGACTAAAAACACCGAAAGGGACTATCAAGAAAATGAGCAGTTTATTGGATGCGGCCGTTTTTCCAGGCACGCAAGGAGGCCCATTGGAGCATGTGATTGCAGCAAAAGCGGTAGCCTTTGGCCAAGCGCTTTCTCCCGATTTTGAAGACTACGGAAAAAGAGTCATTGCCAATGCCCAAGCACTCTCAAATCATTTGGTTGAGTTAGGTTATGGAATCATTTCTGGAGGGACAGATAATCACTTGATGTTGATTGACCTTCGCGCGAAAGACCCAGAACTAACAGGTAAAGTAGCGGAAGAAACATTAGGTAATTGTCATATCACCATCAATAAGAATACCGTTCCTTTTGAAGAAAGAAGTCCTTTCGTTACGAGCGGCATCAGATTAGGCACTCCTGCATTGACCACGCGTGGATTTGCTGAACACCACATGATCACTGTGGCAGAATTAATTGATAAGGCACTGGTCAATCGAGACAATCCTAGTATCCTTTCGGAGGTTGCCAAATCAGTCGAAGACCTTACCGAGGGCATGCCCTTATTTGCATAAAAAAGCGGGCGATTTCTCGCTTTAGAATATCCTTATTTTTTCCTAAGATTTACTTCTTTTGTCCGAGAATGTGTTTAACATCTTTTCCAAATAACATCCATGTCACTCCCAACACAATGATGGTAAGACTAGCAAACCCTAAGGATGTCATTTTTAGAGGTTCTTGAACGTTAGACCAAAATAAAACCACTAACAACATCAACAACAAAGACATGGGCGCTGTTTTCCATTTTATTTCCTTCCATGAAATGGTTTCATGCTGCATGGCTTTAATGAAACACATAATGGCAAAAAGCCACTGGGTTATTCCCGCGCTTAATGCCGCACCGAATGATCCATACTGAGGAATAAGAGATCGATTGAGCAACACATTAACCAGTAATGCCAACAAGGCCATCACCGAAAGCCATCTTAGTTTTCCTAAAGCTGTGATATAAGTCCCAAATACATGTATACAAGTCATGGCCATAAAAGCCACCATTAGCATGGTGAAATTCATCCATGAGAAAGTGGATAAACTTAAAGTGCTATTTGAATTAATTTCATCCAGCCATTTTTCACCATACAGGATATTTAAAATATGTTCACCCCAAATAAAGGATACGGCAACTGCCATAATTCCTACAAACCAAACCAAACGAAAAGCCAACCATATCAAATCTGAACTATTGAGCTTTTCCGAAATATTTTTTGAAAAAACAGGCAATAATTGAGTACTTAAAAGCGTACTAAAAATCAAACCAGCATCGAGTAATCGGTAGCTTTGTGCGTAAATACCTGCCTGATAATACCCTGATTCTACACCCATATGTCCAAACATATCCGGCGATAAATTCCGAATCATCAAAGCATCTATTCGGGTAAATGCACTCATAAAGAGAGCCATTAATATATACCAAACGACTTCTTTCGACCATTTCACCCAACTTTCGTGATGACTGATCTTATTATTTTGATCCTGCCGATCAGCCATTTTTGATCGAGCTACAAATACAGCAGACAATACCAAGGCAATGGCATAACCCATGGTTTGGGCCATCAAAAACACTACGATACCATTTAAACCAGAAAATGTACTTCCTCCGTATAAGAACCAAGCACTGGCCACGATGGCAACCAAGCGATCGGTAACACTTACCACACTATCCTGAATAAACCTTTGCTTGCCTTGAAGAATGGCACGGGTGAATAATAAAATGGAAGCCAATACCTGATTGCAAATCACAAACGCGAGAATCCTCCAATCTAGATTCTGATTATTTGCAACCCAGCCCACAGCTGCGATATACACAACGCCCAAGGCTAATCTCAAGCCGATAATCCGGGTTAGATTGGTCAATCTACCATTGGCTGCTACTTCTCTTGAAACGTAAGCATTCAACCCTGCATCCAATAATACCGCAAATAGAAGTCCTAAATTAAAATGGACAAAATACTGCCCATACCACTCGTTGCCTAACTGCACCTGAACCGTGCGTTCAATCCATAAAATCCAAATAGGTTTAATCAGCCAATTAAGTGCTTGAAGCCAAAATAAATTTTTTAAGAATGCACGCTGCACGTTCTTGCGAAGGTATGGAATTTCAACTTTAACTTTGCTTGGTGCACGACCTAGAACCGCATTACGCTTGGCTCAATCAATATTCTGCAAGTAAGGATTCCAAATCCCCCTTTTACGGAAGAGAATACAGCGAATTTTATTTCGAGCATACCGTTTATAATCATTTGATTCATCCTCAATGGGATCATTTCGGCTCCAATACCCTATACATCAAGATTCTCTTTGTGGATTACGCTGAAGGATTTTGCATCATTGAATTAATAGGAGAATGGAACGATGCTCTTTATAATGATATCATGCAACTAAAAAGGGAAGTTCTTGAAATTCTTATGGATTGTAGAATCAATCGTTTTGTAATCATTGGTGAAAATGTCATGAATTTTCATGCTTCAGACGATTCTTACTACGAGGAGTGGTTTCAAGATGTCGAGGATGGATGGATTGCCTTTGTAAATTTCAGGGAACACGTCTTGCAAGAGTTGCGAAGTAACGGTATCGATTACTACGTTAATATCGGTGGAAATCTAGATGATATATCTTGGCGAAAGTTAGGTCCTCGGCAGCTTTACAAAGTAATTGAGGATTTGTTGGTTAAACGACTCGATTGATTTCTACAAAATTGATTTTCATCTCGGGCTAAATCCGTATTTTTGCCCATCATTATGAGAGAAATTGCCTTTCGCGAAGCACTTAGAGAAGCCATGCAGGAAGAAATGCGTACGGATGAGCGCGTATTTATTCTTGGGGAAGAAGTTGCTGAATACAACGGAGCATATAAAGTTACTCAAGGTATGTTGGATGAATTCGGTGAGAAAAGAATCATCGATACCCCAATTGCTGAATTAGGATTTGCCGGTATTGCAGTTGGTGCCGCCATGAACGGGCTTCGTCCTATTTGTGAATTCATGACGTTCAATTTTTCTCTTGTTGCCATTGATCAGGTTATTAACTCCGCGGCAAAAATGAATAGCATGAGTGACGGTCAGTTTACTTGCCCTATGGTTTTTAGAGGACCAACAGGTAGTGCAGGTCAATTGGCTCAACAACATTCTCAAAATTTTGAAAATTGGTATGCAAATACACCTGGTTTAAAGGTTGTTGTACCAAGCAATCCAGCGGATGCAAAAGGTTTGTTAAAAACAGCTATTCGTGATGAGAACCCAGTGATTTTCATGGAAAGCGAGCAAATGTACGGTTTTAAGGGTGAGGTACCAGAAGGTGAGTATACCATTCCTATTGGAGTAGCCGATGTGGTAAAACAAGGCGAAGATGTAACCATCGTAAGCTTTGGAAAAATGATGCTTCGTTGCCATGATGCTCTAAAAGCTCTTGAAAGTGAAGGAATCAATGCTGAACTCATCGACCTTAGAACGGTAAGACCCATTGATTACGATACCGTAATAGAAAGTGTTAAGAAAACCAATAGGCTGGTAGTTGTGGAAGAGGCTTGGCCATTAGCGAGTATTTCATCTGAATTAAGTCATATCGTTCAAAAACGAGCATTTGACTATCTAGATGCCCCCGTTCATCGCGTAACAAGCATGGATACCACCTTGCCATATGCTTCTACATTCGTGGAAGCTTATCTGCCGTCTGTTGAGCGTATCGTTAAAGCGTGTAAGGAAGTAACCTACAAGGGTTAATTCACCACGACCATCGGTTTTTCCCCCTCTTGCACATCTGTGCATTCTCCAATAACCCAAACTTCTTGGTTAGTTGAATTAAGTACGTTTTGGATTTCATCTGGATCGCAGGTAAACAATAGCCCACCGTTGGTTTGAGGATCTACCATCCATGGGAATGCCTCTTGATTATTCATGATTACCGAATGCTCGTATTCGTTCCAATTCCTCATCGCATTATCTGGCAAAATAAACTGCTTCGCCAAGGCGTCTGCCTCTTGGATTACGGGCACTTTAGAAAATGTTAGTTCAATATTCACACCCGAAGCAAGGGCTATTTCTGTTGCATGTCCCAATAACCCAAACCCGGTTATATCTGTCATGGCTCGAACCGATGGGAACACGCTTAACTTCTCTCCCAAATGATTGCTTTGAGTTAAATAATGAAACAATTTTTCATTTTGGGAATCAACAGATATACCTCTTTTATGCGCTGCTGCCAGCATACCTATCCCCACGGGCTTAGTCACGCAAATAATATCACCTGCCTTCGCCATCGCATTCGTTCTTAATCGTTCAGCATCCACAAGTCCCGTTACACTTAAGCCAAACATAGGGTCTTTCACATCCACACTATGCCCACCGACTAGCGGGACACCAAGTTCAGAACACAAGGCTTCCCCACCTTTCATGACTTCTTTTGCCATTTCTATTGGTAGAGAATCTAAGGGCCAAGCTAATAATGCATTTGCCATGATTGGCCTTCCCCCCATTGCATAAATATCGCTTAATGCATTGGCAGCTGCAGCCTTACCAAATACGATAGGGTCGTCCACCATGGGAGTAAAAAAGTCTACCGTTTGCAAGAGATATTGACCATTACCCAAATCATAAACAGAAGCATCATCATTTGAACTATTACCCAATACAATTTTATCCCCTTCCTTCGGCTGATAACGCATACCATCTAAAATCTCTTTTAAGGTTGACGGCTGAATTTTACATCCACATCCGCTGCCTTTGGAAAGTTGGGTTAATCTCGGGGATTCTTGCATACACAAATTTACACTTATCAAAATTGAATTAGGGGATATCCCCCATAAGCGTGTTTTATATTATGTAACCAATCAACAACAACATGAATACTAAACCTCTCTTTAAAACTATCTTTTTTGTGGGATTCTTGGCTTTGGTATGGTCATTCAAACCAAATGAATCCCATGACTATAAGCGCGAAATGATGCATGACGCATTCCAAGCCAAAGAATTACTTAGCTATCGCATCCACTACGGAGTATTAAATGCAGGTACCGTTGATATGTCGGTTTCTAAACCGTTAAACATCCATAATAAAAAGGCCTATAACTTTAAAATAGAAGGGCGCACCAATAGCAGCTTCAACTGGTTGTATAAAGTGCGTGACAAATTTGAAAGCTGGGTAGATGCCAGTAGTCATACTCCCCTTCGATATGCTAAAACCGTACGCGAGAACGACTATTACCATCAAGATGTGGCTATCTATAATCACAAGGAAAAGTATTTGCGCAATAAAGAGGGTAAAATTAACATTACCCAGAACACGCAAGATTTAGCATCGGCTATCTACTTTATGAGGCAGCTGGATTTTAAAAACAAGCCTCTCAATTATGCCTACCCGATGGATATTTATATAGATAACGAAATCTATAACCTCAAGGTAGCGTACAAAGGCAAAGAAACCATACAAACTGACCTTGGGAAGGTTCGATGTATTAAGCTTCAACCAGAAATGGTGGTAGACAGAGTATTCAAAGAGAAAGATGCGGTAACGATTTGGGTTAGTGACGATAAAAACCACATTCCCGTTCGAATAGAAGCTGCAATATATGTGGGTTCATTAAAAGTGGACCTCACCAGCTATAAAAACTTGAAAAACCCTTTTCAAAGTTTGCTTAAAAAGAAATAATTAGTACTCGCCCACAAATACGCGATTTACTCTTGATGAAATGGAAGTTAGGATTTCATAAGGAATGGTTCGGCCTCGGTCGGCCATTTCTTTTATGGAGTTATTAGGCCCAAAAATCTCCACCTCATCTCCTTCCTGAACATCCAAATCAGTAACATCCACCATGCACATATCCATACAAATACTACCCACAAAAGGCACAAACTGACCTCGGATAAAAGCAACACCATTTCCATACCCAAAACTCCTGTGTAGGCCATCTGCATAACCAATATTCAATGTAGCAATTGTTCTACTTTGTTTAGAAAATGAGTTAGATCCATATCCTACACTTTCGCCAGCAGGAACATTTCTGATTTGTGAGATACTCGCAATTAAAGTGGATGTCGTTTTTAATCCAATCTCTATATTTTTTGAAGGATCGAATCCATATAAACCAATCCCCAAACGCACCATATCGTATTGCTTTTCAGGAAAGCGTAAAATTCCCGAACTATTCAATACATGTAGCATTGGCCTGTAACCCAAAGTAGAAATCCATTGGTAGGAACGATCTTCAAATAATCTAAATTGTCGTTGATTAATCTCGTCTTTCTTTTGGTCTTCGGCTGAAGCTAAATGCGTAAAAATTCCGTGAATCTGAATATTGGGAGGGATCATAGAGATTAACTCATGAATATCCTCATTATCAAAACCCAAACGATTCATCCCGGTATTCAATTCTATATGGCAGCGAATAGATTTACCCTCAGCCATTCTTATGAGATTTTGTAAACTTGAAACACTAAAGACAACCGGCTCCAATTCAAAATCCAAGGCAATTTTATAAGCATCTGTATCGGAATTCATCACCATAATAGGAGTTTGTACTCCTGCCTGTCTTAAAGCTTGACCTTCGTCAGCAAAAGCAACTCCGAAGTAATCAACACCTTGATTCTCCAACATTCTTGCAACTTGAAATTGACCGCTTCCATAACCCGACGCCTTAACCATCACCATGGTTTTAACTCCTTTGTTTAACAGGCTTCTATACTTCTCCAGATTATGTCGAATATGATCTAAGTTGATTTCTAAAAAAGTAGAATGCGACTGCCTTTTCAATGCTTTAACAATGGATTCCATCCCAAATGAACGCCCTCCCTTGATAAGGATGCAAGCATCTTTGATTTCATCAATTCTCTCTGAAGATAAAAAGGACTCTACGCTTTCATAAGCTTGTTGCAAACTTGAGTCTCCAATCCAAACTAGCTCATCTACATCATGATCAAGACACATGCTTTTCACTTGGTCTAAATCACATTTTTGATCCAAGAAAGGACTAAGAATTGCTATTTTACGCTTACCTCCAGCTTGTTCCTTTAATACTTGCAGTGCCACGATTAAACTCTCTACATCGTTTGAATAACTATCATTTACAATGGTATTATTCCTCTTGCCTTGATGTATGGATAATCTATTCTCTAGTGGATACAGCTGCTTAAAACGATGTATATGTTCTTCATCCCATCTTTCCAAGGCAACCAATACAGAGAAGCAGGTCATGGCATTCGCCATGGATGCTTGATCGGAAAAAGGAATTTCCAATTCGTGTTCCATGGAGCGATATTTAAACTCAATAGTGGACCCTTTATCAGTGGGCTGTTGATTCAAAATGGTGTAGCTAGCCCGTTCATCTTCTCCCCAGGTGATCCATTTGGTTAACGGCTGTTGTTTCTTCCAATCGCTTAAAGCATCAGACCATACATCCTGATCTTTTGGGAAGACTACAACATCCGCATCTTTACATAAAATTGCTTTTTCACTTGCTTTAGCGGCGCGATTGCTGAATCCTTCATCATGCGCGGACCCCATATGGGTCAATACCGCTAAAGATGGTTTTATCATTTCCCATAGCTCTGCCATTTCACCTGGACGAGAAATTCCAGCTTCAATGATGGCCAAATTGTGTTCTTTTCTAATGCCTAAAATACTTAAAGCAACCCCCAATTTACTGTTATAACTACGGGGGCTTCGATGGATTTTAAAATCACTTTGCAATAAGAATGATAGCCATTCTTTCACGACTGTTTTACCGTTACTGCCTGTGATTCCAATAACTGGAATATACAGTTGTCTTCGATGATGACTCGCCCATTTACCCAATGCATCTAAAACACACTCCACCTTCAAAAAGGTGGCATCTTCAAATCCATCAGGTATCGACTCAACAAGGAAAATTCTAACGCCCTTGGAATAAGCAGAAGGTATAAACGCATGTCCGTCTCTGTGTTCGCCTCGAAGAGCTAAAAATAAGACACCTTTTGTTGAGCCTATGCTTCTCGAATCATAAATAATATCATGGATTTTATCGTCGAGGTATTCGCCATTTTGAATCGCCGAAACAGAAATAATTTCCTTTAGATCCCTAGACGAATAGTTCACTTTTACAGGTTTATTTCGGCGCTGTCACCGATATTCAAACTATGAACCGCTCCCGAGAGAGAAGCATCACTACCGATAAGAGAATCTTCAATCGTGGCATTATTCAAGGATGCACCCAAACCAATGATACTATTTCGCACAATGGATCGTGAGATATGAGCATCCTCACCAACACTCACGTCAGGACCCACAATGGAATTCTCAATGACTGCTGAAGGGGAAATATGAACTGGCGGTACAATAATATTTCCTTTATCCTGCCATTGCTTGTAGGCATCTGCAGATTTATTTTTAAGTAGTTGTTTATTGGTTTGAAGAATGATATCCTTTTTACCGCAATCAAACCACAAGGATACATTAAAAGTCTCCATTCTTACTCCATCTTGAACCATGCAAAATAGAGCATCCGTTAAGTGAAATTCATTTTGATTACGGATTTCATTGGTAATATTATGCTCTAGGCATTTCATCAACTTTTGGGATTCTTTTATGTAATACAATCCCACCAAAGCGAGATTAGAATGCGGTATACTTGGTTTTTCTACTAGTTTCTTGATACTGCCATCTCCCTCTAACTCTGCTACTCCAAATTGTCTTGGGTCCTCTACCTTTTTTACTCCCAATTGGGAATATTCTGAAGCGAATACGCTCTTTAAATCTGCTTCAAAAATGGTATCTCCTAAAACAATGAGGATGTCTTCACCGTCCTTGATTTCATCTTTTGCTAACCATATGGCGTGACCTATTCCTTTACCAACCGTCTGAATCACAAAATTGAGCTGATACTTACCATAATGATCGGTTAAGAACTGCTCAATCTTATCCCCTAAATACCCAATGATAAAGACAAATTCGGTTACACCAGCGTCAACCAATTTATCCATGATATGGCCTAAAATAGGCTTACCAGCCACAGGAATTAACGACTTAGGCTGAGTTTGGGTGTGTGGTTTTAATCTGCTTCCGATTCCTGCTACGGGTATAACGGCCTTCATAACTAACAAATGTAACTAATTTCTAGGGTGCGATAAGATTTACTCTACTCAATGGAGGATTTCAACTTGCGACGAACAATTACATAGTCCGTTTCAATCGAACCTTTCACCTTTAATATTGACCCAATACTCTTGACTTCGTCAGAATTCTCTAAGATGAGAATATACTCTTTTTCTTCAGGAGACCATTTGTTATTGGTAAAGTAATCACTCAACTTTTGGTATTTTCCGTGATTAAGTTTCAATCGTTTTCCCTGCCAATGATTACTTAGTATTCCAGTATCTATCATTTCTTCTGAAACGGAAAATATCACCTCTTCATGAATAAGGCAGTCATTTTTCTTTTTTAATTCGATCTCCCAACCATTAATAACTAATTGTAGCCCAGTATTCAAGGGTAAAGAAATAGGTGCGCTAACCCTAAAGATATGGACTCTATTATTTCTTCCCAATACCATACGATATAAGCCATTCTTGGCTTCCCAACTTGCTCCTATTTTTGCCAGTTTCTCGCGTAAGGCTTGTTTTATTTGTGATGGAAAAAAACCAAGTTTTAATAACTTCGGTCTGATGATAGATCTCCAATGTGAATAGCTACTTTGCTCAATAATCCAAGCAGCACGATGCAAATCATTCATGGGCCATATGGCCTCTGCACTTTCTAGTTTTTTCCTTTCAATCTCAGCCACTTCCGTAGAAACTGAACCAAATAAATTCACCAACTCAGGGTATTCATCCATTTCAGCCAAAATATTATTTCGGATCATATTCCTGAGATAATCACTGCTCTGATTGCTGGAATCCTCACGCCATTGAATTTGATTTTTCGCCCGAAATGTCTCCAATTCTTCAGGTGAAACGCGCAGCAAAGGTCGAATCACACGCTGATTCTGTTCTTTGATTCCACGCCATGCAATATCATCTTGATTACGATAAAGATAAATCAAGAAATGCTCTAGGTTATCACCCCCATGATGCGCAGTGGCTACCCAATCATATGACTCTTTCGCACATATTTTATTAAAAAAATCGTAACGTACCCTCCTCGCCCACATTTGGGTTGACTCACCACGTAACTTTTTAATTCCATGAGCTTTTAATGAATGAAAAGGAACACCCTTCTTTTCACATACTCGTTGAACGAACAACTCATCCGCATCACTCTCTTCACCTCTCAAACCAAAATTAACATGAGCAACAGCAAATGGATATCCCAAAGACACAAACGCATGAAAAAGAGCCATAGAATCCTTACCACCACTCAACGTAAGAAGGGTTTGCCGTCGTTCTAAGGACCAAGCTCGCCGAGCATTTGCTTCTGTAATGGAATTTAACATGTAATTTGCGGTTTGTTCGGATGAATTCCCCAAAGATCCACTGCAAAGTACCGCAAATTCTGAGAACCATATGGATGGCTTCGGTTTTTTTATTGCCCAGTGTTCTCAGTTCTCAACCCATAAACCTCAAAGCAAAGAGAATGAAATCCATGGAGGTTAATGGGCATAAAGGGCAACTACTTCGAGGAAATGTACAATTTGAACAAGAGGGCTCCGTGGTATATTGTGATGAAGCCATTTTCGACCCGGTTGATGATGTTCTTCGAGGCACAGGGAATGTAAAAATCACCAACACCAATGGCACCAAAGTCACGGGAGATAGATTGGTATACAACAATGCTTCAAAACTTGCTCGTGTTGAAGGGGCCGTGAAACTAACCGACCAAGATCTTGAAATTGAAACTCCATGGTTAGAGTATCAAACCACTAGCCGGATTGGAAACTACGGATCGGGTGCATTCATAAAAGACGGTGAAAATTATTTAAAAAGCCGAGTGGGATACTATGACCCTAACAATAAACAGGTGCGATTCAAAACCAATGTGATTTTAGAAACTCCTGACTACATCATTCAAACGGATACCTTAGTATACCATACCGAAGATAAGGTGGCTAGCTTTTATCGCTACACACAAATCAATTCGGAGAAAGAGCAAATCATTCTTTTCAAAGGGTATTACGATACAGATAAGAGGAAGGGCTATTTCACGGATGGATTTAATTACACCTCCAACGAGCAACATCTGATGGCGGATACGGCCATTTTTGATGAAACAAATGGTTTTGGCGTGGCCATTGGAAATGTTTGGCTGTATGATTCTTCTGAAAATGCACAGGTTTGGGGCAATAGAGCCATTTACCGTAAAGGACTACATTGGGCGCAAGTATATGGCAATGCTTTGGCCGTGAAAGCGGATAAAGATAGCATGTACATTTACGGAGATACCTTGACGGTGTGGAAAGACATGGTTAAACGCGCGCAATACACTCAGGCCTTAGGCTCTGTTAGGTTATTTCAGAAAAATACTGCGGCCACCGCTGGTAAGCTGCTTTACTCTTCATTGGATAGCACCATTAGACTTCGCGAGAAACCGGTGGTTTGGGACTCGGCCAGCCGACTTTCTGGTGATTCAATTAATTTTCAAATTGAACAAAAAAAACTTCGTTATGGATCATTGTTCTATCATGCACTTATCGTGATGAAAGAAGACTCCAGTCACTACAGCCAAATCCAAGGCGATTCGGTATTCTATCAAATGGACACGCAACAACGGATAGAAAAAAGTTGGGTTTATCGAAAAGGTAAAAGCGTTTATTACATTAGAGAAAATAATGAAGTCACTTCGGCCGTTTCGGTTGAAAGTGAGCACATGAAATTCGCCTTTAATCAAAACCAAATAGATAAAGTACATTTTTATATCAAACCCAAAGGGGCCGTTTATCCGTTAGATCAACTCCCAGATGATAAAAGAAATCTAGAACGATTTATTTGGGACATCCAAAACAAACCAAGCAAATTAAATCAACCCATTCCATTCACCCCGAATTATATCAACACGAGGTATAAGAAAATACCCAGTATCCAACCCCAAAAGGAAGAAAAATCATTTTTTCAATTTTGGAAATGATACGAGTCAAGAAATATCGGTTCTTTAGACCCCGCGTTTATCATTGCGTTTGGATCATTCTACTTTGGGTTTCGCCTGTTCGCTCCCAACAGTTATTAGGTTTAGTTTTGGATATTGAAGCTGCTCCCATAGCACAAGTACAAATCTTCAATCAGATAGGCACAAAACTTGGAGAATCTGGACTGGATGGATACTTCCGGTTGAACCTCAGACCCGGATCTTACAAATTAGTATTCAACCACCCGGATTACGCCGATTATCGACTGTCTTATTTGGCCAGAGATGAAAAAAACGACACCCTTTCCATCATGTTACAGCGCACGACCCCTCGGGTTGAACCTGTTGAAATTACGAGTAAATGGAAGGACCCAGGTCCTAAAATGATGAGAAAGGCCATTGCTCGTCGGAAAGTATGGGGCACTCGAATTCCTGTCCAAAGTGCGGAAGTTTATATCAAAGCATTTGAGCGAATTGAAAATCCCCAACGATATATACGGGCAAATTTTGACTCCCGCGAAGAGAAAAAAGTCAATGCAGATTTGATCAAAGCCAACATGGCCGAAATTCACCTGCACCGAGACTGGGCACCACCAAATAAAATCAAGGAATACAGAAAAGGCGTCAGTATCCGGGGCGATAAAAGCAGTTTGTTTTATTTGAGTACTACCGAGGGGGACTTTAATATTTATCAAAACTTAATGTCTTTGCCTGCATTAAGCCCATTACCGATTTTATCCCCTCTATCAAACAATGCCATACTCGCCTATCGATTTCAATTTATTGAGAGTTATCAGCACCCAACTCATGGCCGGGTCTTGAGAATTAAATTTAGAGGGCGACAAGTATCCAACGCAACTTTTTCTGGGGAAATCCATCTCGTTGATACCTCTTTTTATGCATCCCGCATCGAATTAGATATTCCACCACATCTTATGGCCGAATACTATTCCATGAAACTCATTCAAAATTATCGGATTAATCAGGATAGTTTGATTTTCATTGATTCGCAACGTTTTATTTATGAAAATAAAGCAGGTAGTATTCGTTATTACGGTGAAACTAAGGTTCAATACGACAGCGTAAAAATCAATCCGAAGTTCCCAAGAAGACACTTTGGTTTAGAATTATCGCGCACCGAACAAGAGGCCTATGAAAGAGATACGAGTTATTGGAATAAGGTCCGCGTTCAGCCCTTATTGGCCATCGAAAAGAAATTTGTTAACCAAAGCGATAGCATCAAACGTGTCCGCACATCCGACCGATATTTAGACAGTTTAGAAACCATTACGAATAAAGTCTCTTTTCGTTCCCTTGTCTTGGAGGGCCAAGAATTTAGGGATAGAAGAAAAGGTATAGACATGGCATTTCAGCCGTTATGGCTATTTTACCAGCCGTGGTGGCCAGGAGGAGGTCGTTTACTCTTTGCTAATCGAATCAAAAAGACGTTCAATTCAAAAAGGGAGATTCAATTACTACCCAATCTATCCTATGGTATCCTAAATAAAGACTTAAGAGGAAGTGTCGCACTTAACACTTTATATGACCCGTACAAGAGAAAACGTGTTTTCATTCAAGCCGGAAGAGACTTTGGATTGATTAATCCATTCGCGGCTTATATTGACTTATTCAGAAGGGATAACTTTTACCAGCACAACCATCTAACGGTTTACCATCGCCAGGAGATTATAAATGGTCTTTTCTTAAGGATCACAGGGGAAATCAGCGACAGACAAAGTATTGCGGATTTCGAATTTTCACCATCAGGTGATAGCTTATTCGAAAACAATACACCTACTGATTTCAATTCGCATCTCGCTATTTTTGGTCGAATTCGTTTGTCTTATACTCCATTTCAGAAATACATTTCTGAACCTAAACAAAAAATCATTCTTGGTTCAAAATGGCCAACCTTTTCAGTAGAGTATAAAAGGGCAATCCCCAACTTGTTTGGTAGCACCATTGATTATGACTATTTGGAATACCGTATTGAACATGCCTTCCCTTGGGGAACTGCAGGTAATAGTGAAATCAGAGCGACCTCGGGAAGTTTTATGGGGAGAAATAATGTTAGCCTGATTGATTATCGATATCAACGCCGAGGAGATGATTTTCTATTCACCCCTCCTATGTATGCTTTTCAAACATTAGATAGCACCTTTAATACATTTAATCGATACTACGAGATTCACTACCGACATCATTTTAACGGGGCACTGATCAATAAAATCCCCTTCATGAAATACTTCCAAATGTATGAAAGTGTTGGTGCCAATTTATTATACGCACCTGAGCGACGGAATCTATTTTTTGTAGAAGCTTACGCCGGTGTCGATAAGCTGATCAAACTCTGGAGAGAGCGATTTAAAATTGGTCTTTATTACTGTATTGGATATTCAAACTTATTCGAACAACCGCGTAGTTTTTTCAAAATCAACTTTGAGTTTTACAATCGCAGCAAAAACAGTTGGTGATTATCATTGTTCTTCCTCTGTATGGTGTATAATTTAAAGATTACTTGGCTAGGCTACGTTATTCTCATTGTTATTTTAAATTCTTGTACATCTAAATACGAAATCCTTTCACTTGAATCAGGTATTCATGAGATTATTCCTTCCACCAAGAATTTAAACAACCAATCTTCACAGGAAGAATATAATCTTGAGATAATCTCCAAGTATGAAGAAGTTGAGATCAAAGTTCTGGATAGTACACGTTCCATTACACAACGTGGATTTGGCCTCAATGGAGGTAAAAAAGTCATTGTACGTGTAAATGAGGGAGAGTTTTTAACCATAAAAAATGATTCACCAACAAAATTGGTGTTCAGAAGGCTTGATATTAATAAGAGTCAAGTAAAAAAAGATTTAATTCCTCTAACGCTTGTGAACTCCTCCAATACTCCGATTCCATTGATAATTCCAGGTGTTATGAACCCTGATTTATCACCACAATCAAGAAGTGGAGTTGCTTTAGCATTGGGACAAAAAATCTTTTACAAAAAGGGCCTAAAGAAAATTTTATTGTTTCAAGTAGATGGGTCTTTAAAACCAAATACCAGCATTCACATTGATAGGTTATTGAAATAGGCATTTCAAGCACATATCTTTGACTGAGATGATCAGAGATTTAATGTTGTGCTGGGTAGACTTATTCAATAAAAAGGAAGCCGCTCTCCTAGCAGACTTATACCACGAAGAAGCCATTAACTTTCAGGTGGCAACCGGCATCAAGCGAATAGGCAAAAAAGATATTCTCGAAATGTTTCGTTACGAATTTGAACACTTTGATATGGTGTGCCAACCTCAACGTCTTATTATCGAAGGCAATGAAGCCGTGCTAGAATGGAAGGATCCTAATGGACTAGAGGGCTGCGGATTTTTTACTTTTGAAGAAAATAAAATCATGCATCAAAAAGGATACTGGGATCGTTGGAGTTTCGAACAAAAGCAAGGTAAAGAGTATAATTAATGGAAGTACTGGTATTATTAGGCGGAAGCCTCTTTATTTTTGTAGGATTTCTGGGTTGCATCATTCCTGCACTTCCTGGGCCGCCGATTGCTTGGTTGGGTTATCTACTTGTTTTTTTACTCCCCGAAAGTAGTATTGATTATTCAAGCAGCACGTTTGTAGCTTGCACCATATTAGCGATTGGCGTAACGGTGTTGGATTATTATTTACCCATTTGGGGAACGAAAAAAAGTGGCGGAACCAAAGCGGGTCAAATAGGTAGTTTCATTGGGCTTTTTGTGGGACTTTTTCTAGGTCCCTTCGGAATGTTATTAGGCGCATTTGCGGGAGCTGTCGTAGGAGAGTTATGGGCAGGTCAAGACGATAAAACCGCTCTAAAATCTGGATTGGGTGCTTTCTTAGGATTTTTAATTGGAACTGTAGCAAAGGTGTTTGTTACCGGCTATATAGCATTCGCCTTTTACACTACTATTTTTTGAATTGAGTCTTATGGAGTGTTTATTCGAAATATGTGCAACCTTCATAGCTAAATCGATTAACGACTCAAACCATTTCCTGTAATTTAGTCGTAAGACTAAAGTTTTATGATTTTTAAGTCACAGATGAAGCATATTATATTTTAGTTTGCTTTTATTGCTTGATTTTCAACTTCTTATTCACTTAATTACAATCATGAAAAGATTACTAATCTGGTTCATTATTGGATTTTTATGCTTCCCATTAAAAGCACAATTAGAATCCCCTAACATTCAAATCATCAATGATATACCCGAACTAATAAATCCCCAATCATCCATAAACAAAAGGAGCGCATCAAAGCCAACGGCTTGTACAGGTGATACAAGTACATTCCCTTCTTATGGTTCTACGGCTTACAATACCGTATCCGTAAGAAAAGGATCCGCACTAGGGCAATTCTTTGGCACCCCTCAAGAAATAACGGTAAGTGGATTTCGATTTTTTGCCTTTTCATTGCCACCAACACCAGCACGCTCGGTAAAAATCAATCTGATTTGTAATCTGTATAAAGCTGGTATTGATTCATTACCCAGCGGGAGCCCCATCGCAAGTGATACGATCACCGTAGATACCGTAATGGGTTCTAATATTCCTTTGAGTCGAATCACCTGTAATGCATCCTTTGGTAAGGATATCTCTGTTGACTTTGATTATATCATCACCGTTGAATCAGATAGTGCTAACCAAAGTGCTGGGTTAGTTTGTAACTCATGGGCTAATGGGGATGGTAAATTCAGAAATTTAGGCGTTGGTTCTGTAAGTGGCATATGGTACCGGTGTTTGAATTTAAATATCGGAGGAACCACCTTCAATAGCCACATGCAACTTTACCCGTTCGTGAATTATAAAGTCGGGACAGATTTTACATTTACCCAAGATTGTTATGCCAACTTAGATACCTTAAAATTCGATAACCAAAGTGAAAAAAATGTCTTCTCTAGCATCTTCTACAACCGCTATGTGTACTCCAATTTAGAAAGAATTTGTCACCGCTGGAATTACGATAATCGCAGAATTCAATCTTCAATCGATGGGAAATATAAACCCACCGGAAAGAATAACATGAAGATCCAGTTAATTTCTACCATCTATCCTTACACAGGTGATTACTGCCGTGATACAGCAACACACTATATCTATTTTAATCCAACAAGGCCACGAATGCTGGAGGAAGCAAAAGCATGTAAAGGCGACACCGTGACATTGACCGTTACATCAGACTTGTATTCTACGGTAAAATGGTATCACTCCATGTCTGATACGACACCGTTTTTCGAAGGAACCAATTATGTGATAAAAAATGCTCAAGATAACGATACCTTTTATCTGAAATCAGTGAATTACCATTGTGAATCAAAATGGAATACCATTCCTTTTACTGTATATGAGTACCCAACCATATTAGAAACTACAAACGATTCTATTTGTGCAGGAGCAACTGCCAATTTAGGGGCAAATACAGATCACGGTGTAATAAAGTGGTATAGCAGTTCAGACCTATTGATTCCGGTTTATCAAGGTGATTGGTTACAAACGGAAAAGTTAAACGCAGACACTTCATATTATGTTATTGCGGATAACAACGGCTGCTACTATTCTAAAACACCAGTTGTTGTTAAAGCTCTTGTTGGAAATGACTTTGCCCCAGAAGTGCCTAACGTCACGCACGATACCTTTGTTTGCCTCAGTAGTTCTTCACCTTTGATTATAGAAGCTAGTATAGCTAGTAAAGATACCATTCGATGGTTCAACGATGCTAACAGCTCTAAGGTTATTTCTTATGGTCCAACCTATACCTATTCAAGTAAAAGTAGAGGCACAGAATCCATATATGTTGAAACCTGGAACGGCATATGCGGCAGTGGTAGAACCGCCGTAAATATTCAAACAAAAGATCCATCTTCCTTATTTGGTCCAACAGGCGCTGAAGCCTGTGAAAACGACACAGCCACCATATTTGCAAGCGTACCTTGGGGCCAAGTCTATTGGTATTGGGATAATACACTCGATACTTCATTCCATCAGGGACCTTCACCCAAGGTAAGCGGTTTCATTGGAGAAAAATACGCCTACATCCAATCCGCAGAAGATGAGTGTTTTTCAAAAGAATACGACAGTGTATTGGTGAAATTTATTGCTCTACCTACCGTGAAAAGTGTTCTTTCTGACCCCGTATGTGCTAAATCAGAAGGATCCATTACGGTAAACCCTGAAATTGGTCAGGTGTATTGGTACGAAGACTCTCTTTCTAATTTTTCGATTGCACAAGGAAGCCAATTCAACTTCGGAATTGTTTTTGGTAATAAGAGTGTTTGGTACGAGGTAGATAACGAAGGTTGTAAATCCCCAAGAAAACAAGCCTATTTATCGGTTAAACCTAGGCCAGTTGCTGGATTCACCTATAGGTTGGCATGGCAGCACCGAGTTTCTTGTACACCAATCACCACTTCCGGTTTGGATTTGAATTGGGATTGGGGGGATGGATCTAAAACCAAAGGCCTACCAGCACTCCATCAATATGAAGAAGCCGGTGATTACACCATACAATTGATTGTGATTGATCGTTCTAATCTTTGTTCGGATTCAGTGGCTATACCCGTATTGGTAAGTCATGTAGGAATCCTTGATAAAGACATTTCATCCATAAATATTTACCCAAACCCAGTTTCTAAAAATGCGGTTTTAAGCATTAATGGGTTGAACAAAGGGCATTATCAATGGATGGACATGAGTGGAAGGTATATCTCTGATGGAAGCATTTCACAAGAACAAGTTCATATCCCAAATAAGATAAATACAGGAATATACCTACTCAGGGTGGTCAATGGAAAAAGCACTCGTACGTTTAAAGTATACCTTGAAGAATAAATGTTCCCGCACCTAGAACTCCACTCGGTAGGCTACGTAAAAACCTACCAGTGACCAAAAGGTAAAACAGTTACCGGAGTTACATTTCTTATCCAAAAACCCTACTCCACTGTAGTGGTTTAATAATGTGGGTTGATAAACCTTACCCCTTATTACTTTCCCACATCCAATTTCATGTGTTTTATGTATGATGAGAGTTTAGGTTTATCCCAAACTTTCTTTGTTGGTATAGTTAAAACTCTTTATTTTTAGAATATTAATAACTGAATTTTATGATTGAAGAACATCCTTGGAAGTTATTTCCAAAAAATAATCCTATAAAAAAATTAATAATTGGTTCTTTTCCTCCAAATAAAATGGTTTTTAAAAATGGAGAAATTGTAAGGTATGAAGATGGAATAGAAAAAGTTATAGATAGAAATACTATACGATTTGATTTTTTTTATGGAAGTAAACAAAACCGTTTTTGGGACTTATTTGTGAAGTCACTTAATATTAACATTAATCTTGAAAATGTAGAAGAATTAAAAGATTGGATAAAAAATAATAATTGGGGACTAGTAGATATTTTATTAAAAACTTCTAGAAAAAAAGATTCTCCAACAGATGGAGATTTAATTCCGATAGAATGGAACTTTAAAAAAATTGAAAAAATAATTCTTGAAAACGATATACAAAGTATATATTTTACTAGTTCTTGGGTAAAGAAACATTTCATTAAGAAGATTAACGAAAACTGTCATATTAAAATAAATAAATACCTACTCATATCTCCCTCACCACTAGGATTAATGCGGATACCTAATGATATAATTAATAGATACCCTAAAAATATTAATGAAAAGAACTCGGATTACAGAGAAAGATACTACAGTTTGGTTTTAGGTAATTAACATTAGTTGAAAAGTCTATTCCACTCACTTGGAAGGTGGTTATCCTTACCCCTTCCAATAATCGATTTGTTTTAATTCTAAAATTTTTATATTATTGGAGTTCAAAATCAATCAATTATGAATCAGTTAAATTTAAGAATTGAAGGAGATCATGAATTTGGTCACCTATCGAAATAGTAGAGAAATTAAAGATAATTTTAAAATAGAGAAGAAAATGATAAAAGTAAGTTTTGATGGGTACTCTGAATCAGATGAATATATTGATAATACAAGGATAGACGTTGAGGATGTTTTCCAACAACATTACCCTGACTCTGAGGAAGAAACAATGATAAACAAAGAAGAGGAAGAATTTAGTATAACTTTTAAAGGAGATTGGACAAGTCCTGAAGATCTTGATGAAGATGTATTAAGAGACATTTGTGTGTCTAATGAACTTTACTGTCATATTTCAATTGATGATAAAATCAATAAAAGTTATTATTACGATGAAGATGATGAATTTGTTTACAGATAACCTAATATGATTGAATACTTTACTATTGGTAAGATACCTGAAAACTGTAAGTCTTCGATTATATATTGTGGAGACTTCTCATCATCTGATACTATTGAATTTAATTTTAGTGTGACCCCAAATAAAATTATTGGATTAGATAATGATTTTTCATGTAATATAGAAGATGAGGTTTTTATACCCAACTCCAAAGTTTTAAGTAAAATATCTGAATATCTAAGACCTCTTGGTATAGATTTACCCACTAACTCTATTTACAATGGATTTAATCTATTGATTCATAAGAAAGACTCTTTCTCACAAAAATTTTCTATTATTGATTCAGAAGGAGGGGTAATTCAAAATCAAAATTTCCAATATAATGGATTAAATTATCTTAGAAGATGTGTAGAAAGAAATGATGAGATTATAGAGGAAAATATTTGTGTCAAAATGATATAAACTCAAATCAACCTTATCTGTATATAAGTAATACAGAAAATAAAGATAAATCCAATAATTGAAATAGTTGTCCCATTATCGTTAGAGGTTTTTACTAACTACATTAATCTTTTAAAATACAGAGATTCATTACTAAACATGTACATAAAGGATGATTTGGTTCAAATTAATGACACGTTAATGGATACAAAACTTTCTATAGAGGACCGTTTGAACACACTATCAGATGAACTTGGACTTTTAGGGGTTAAAATATCCGATTTAAAAACAGTAAATGAAAAGATTTCAAGTCAACTTTCATATTCAAATTTCATTAGTACTATTTCTCTATATCAACAATATAAAATCAATCAGAATACCAAAGGATTAAGAGGATAATGGAATTACGGGTAGTTCAAGATTGGTTGATGTCTGAATTCAATATCGAAATAACAAAGTCATTCACAATAACGAAAGACGATTTAGTTAAATCGGAAAAAGTATCCTATACAATAAAAATGTAAAGATTCACCTTGGTAATAAAGGAATCCAAGGGGTTTATATTTGGTCAAGAATTGACAATGATGAAATAGGTGATTTGGTATTAGACCCATTCTGTGGAAGTGGTAATGTTGGAAGGGTATGTGATGTATTAGAAAGAAACTTTGTTGGTTACGATTTGAATAACTATATAAGTTGAAAAATTACTTTAAATTATCTTCTACTAACGGTCTAGTATATGAGCAGTAGCGGATAAAACTGCGCTAACTCTTCAGATAGCAATATACTCAATTAAACACAAAAACGGTTTGAGTTCACACCCAAACCGCTATTGCTTATATATCTTGTTGTAAGCTTTTATTCTTCCATTGCCTTACGCACTTTGTGCATTATAGCAAGGTTGTTTAGAAAAGGAATAAAGTTATATGGCCCCATTTTTTCTTCAGTTCTTGGTATTGGGTGAACAGCAATACTGGAATTAATAGTAGAGATATACTCTGCCATTTCTTCCCTTTCATTGTCAGGTAGTCCACCGCCAATGCATATGAAATCAATTGATTCTGTTTCAATTATTTCTTTAATTCTATCTTTTGAATTGCTGGAAATAACGTTTCTGCCATATCTTTCCCATTCTTCAACTAACACGTCCAATGTTGATTGTAATCTTCCGATGGCTAAAATTCTTGGTTCCATATTGTTTTCTGTTTTATGAGTTTTTTCCGCAGAGCATCCCATTAAGATAGCCCCTAATATTATAATAAGAAATTGTTTTTTCATAATACGTTATTTTTCAAATTCCATTTTTACTGGTTGCTCCAGCAATTTTGAAATTGGACATTTTGATCCAATGGTTAATAAACGCTCTATCTGATCGTCTTCTAAGGGATTTTCAAACTGTACAGCTTTCACTATTTTTTTGATGGTTTTTCCTGAAGAAATAACTTCTTTCATATTCACATCTACATTGATGTTGCCAACGTCCCACCCCTTGTTATCCGCATACATTTTTATAGTGATAGCAGTACAAGATGCTAAAGCGGAAAGCAAATATTGTGCAGGGTTTGGATATTTATCAGTCCCACCAATTGATTCAGGTTCGTCTACCATAACCGTATGACTAGTGGTTTTTATTACCATTAGGTAGTTTTCAGAACCAAGTGTGCCATTTGCGTGTAGAGTATCTTTCATTACTTATCTTTGTTTTTGTTCAATGTATAGCTTAGTGCTCCAGAAGGACATTTGTCAATCTGAGCTGTTAGCTCCTCAGAAGAAGCGTTTTCTATTTTTACCCATGGTTGTTCCTTTGGATTGTATACGTTAGGTAATGACTTAACGCATACACCGGCATGAATACATTTTGATTGATGCCAGTGGATGGTGATGTTCTCATTTTTATATTGCATTTTCATTTGGGTATTAATGATGATTTACTTTTTATACATTGTTGGCATGTCGTTTTATTTCATCCCACCAAATTTAATCCCGGGCAAGTCCGCCATATCTTTCTTCCAAGTAGTTATATCTTTTTGATCCAAAGTTCCAATAAAAGCAACTGGTATTACTTCTGTCACTTCCCAATATATTTGATCTTCAAATAAACAATTAACTATGTTGCCAGTTACACCAAAGCACAAAGTTTAAAATTTACTATTGGCAATCAGAACTTAATCTCCAAAGTTGGTTAAATCCATTGTCCATAATAAGAATACCACCATCACATTCAAATGTAATTCCTCGCAGTGTTCCATAAAATAGTAAACTATCTCCATCAAATGTATATGCTTCGCTTCCTGGTATTCTATCTGAACTATCTAAGTCATTAAAATCTGATGTAGGACTTGAATAACTTGTATATTTTGTTCCATCTACAAACTCATACATTGTATTTGCATCTGCTCTATTTTCCGTAGGAGACCAAATCCACTTACCTTCGACCGTATAATTAGGTTCGATTGTAGGATTTACTGTTTCTTTTTTACAACTCATAAATGTCATTGCAATTAATAGTACTAATAATATTTTTTTCATAATTTGTTTTGTGAGGAGTAAATATACCACAGTAGCTCTATCTGGTAGCGGTTGTTGTAAATGAATCCCTCCCATATTAACCTTTTGAGAGGTAATTATTTTTTTAATTGTTCGATTACTCATGGAGTCTAGGTTTTGTGAAAAAAGGATTTAAACCAAAGAAAATCATAGCTGGAAAAAAGTGCATTGGAATTGCTAACCCAGGAAACATTTCGGGAAATTCAACCTCTAAAGCCAAACTCATACCCAATGGTCCAAGAATACTCAGGAAGCTGAGAACCGATATCAAAACATTTAACCAACCTTTTAGATTGGGTTTTTTGAAGAGTTCCAGCAACCAATAACCCAAAGCCATAAGCACGCATCCAAAAATTGAGGCCCCTGATATTGATCCAGGGTTAATAACCAAACTGAAGTCTAAAAATAGAGCATTTTCATAGACCATTTGGTACACGATTCCAGTAACTGCCGTTAAGACCCCTGCGATAATACCATGAATAAGAAATTTCTTCATAAGATTACTTTTTGGTTACAGGCAATGAAACCTCCAACTTGATATCATCTGAAACCTTCTTCATTGATTCTCCAATTTTGAAGTCAATTCGATTAACGGAAAAGGTTGATTTGAATACATTGTTGAAAAAGGTAAATGGAAGCGTCATTTCCTTATCTACACCATGCATTTTCATAGTTCCAGTTACCGAATAACCAGTTTCAGTTTTTGAGAATTTACTGGACTTAAATTCAATATTCGGATATTTCTCAGCATCAAACCATTTAGCGCTTATTGCATGCTTGTTTTGCATCCCGTTTCCAGTGTTTATAGAATTAACATCTACTTTAAAGTCACATTTGGATGATGCGAGATCATTCTCATTAAATTGAATATCTCCGTTTATCGTTTTAAAAATCCCTTCAGGATCACCTGTAGAGCTTGAGAATTTAATCTCGTAGCCTTCTGAAATAGTCCAATTTAAAGAACTACTAATTGTAAAAGCAGATAGTATAAGAATTGAGATTGCTAATATGATATTTTTTAATGATTTCATCTTTTTTGTTTTATTTATTAATGATTTGATTATAAGTTTATATGTGAACCATCACAGTAAGGAGGGTTCTTAGTTTGTTTACACATACATATTGCAGCAGTTTTAGATTCTCCTGCTTTAAATACTTTTGGTTTAAAATCAGATCCAGCATGAGCACCGTTGCACCAAGGCTGATTTTCTGATTTCCCACATGAGCACCAAGCATATGTTTTTCCTTCTTCTTGCTCTATTATGTTTGGAGTTGTTCCTGCTACTTTTGCTTTTTCCATGATTCTGTTTATTTAAATTTTAGTATTGGTTTATATGATTCCTTACTGGCAAAGAATAAAAATATGTTCATTATAATGCCAACTGCCGCTCCTCCGATTCCGGATGGTGCTAAAAAAAGATGGAATAAAAATGCGTTGAGTAATATTGGGAATAGCATAATTAATGCTAAAGGCTGAAACCTGTTGATTAATAACATTACCCCTGCTACAATTTCAACAACAGCAACCAATACCATTAAGTATCCACTATTAACTAAGGCTCCCATAAATTCACCAGCCGCTTCTGGCAGTGGCGGCATGGGCATGAATTGTAGGAATTTGTTTAATCCGAATATCAGTACCATTAAACCTAAAAGTATTCTGATAATTACTTGTGCTTTTTTCATTTGTATAATTTTTTTTTACAAATGTCAGCACTTCATAATCCCTGTGCATTCACATAGATGAAGAAATAAAATTATTCTTCTTTCGCAATTTTGCTACGAATTGCACTAAGAGTTTGAGGCATTATACCTAGGTATGATGCAATCATTTTTTGAGGAATTCGATTGGGTAATTCAGGGTACATTTCCAAAAAATATTTGTACCGATCAATAGCAGGAGAACCTAACAGCATGAGAATTCGGTGTTGTAATTTAGCCATGTTTCGCCAAAGCTTTTGCATGTTTTGAAACATTTTTTCTTTTGAAAGGTTTGCTTCTTCAGCATGATCTTTTTTCAAAAAGATGACTTCTGAATCTTCGAGACAATCGATATATAAGCTAGTGGGTTCATTAAATTCTACGGCTTCAATGTCACCCGTAATCCAATCTTCAGAAGCGAACATATAGATATGCTCTTTTCCAGAGCTGTCAATGATGTAACTTCTTATAAGTCCCTTTTTAACATAGATTGCATTAGCCTTTAATTGATTCGGTTGTTGAATGAATTCACCTTTTTTAAAGTGCTTAAGGTTGGAGTCAGCTTCGATATTTAGGATTTTTTCTAATTCACTCATGTTACTATTAATTGCTTACAACGTCTAGTATAAGAATAGTAAGGGATTAAATGCACTTACTATTTGATTTAGTACTTAGCCAAATTGTAAATGAGAATCTTACGATGAGTTTTAAGGGGTAAGGATAACCGGTTGTTTCTGCTATTCCACTGTAACACTTTTCGCCAAGTTTCTTGGCTGATCCACGTTACAACCCCGCATTACGGCAATATGATAACTTAATAGCTGCAGCGGAATAGAATTCACCAATGGAGATAAGGGTTCAATCGTTTCCGGAACCTCAATGGTATGGTCAACCCATTTACTTAAGCTCTTGTTCCCTTCACTTACCACGGCTATCACCTTACCACCTCTAGCTTTCACTTCTTGGATGTTACTTACCACTTTTTCGTAATGCTCGCTATTGGTGGCAATGACCACCACTGGCATATTTTCGTCTATCAATGCAATAGGTCCGTGCTTCATTTCTGCCGCAGGGTATCCCTCAGCATGGATATAACTGATTTCTTTCAGCTTTAAAGCTCCTTCTAATGCTACTGGGAAGTTATATCCTCTTCCTAGGTACAAGAAGTTCTTCACGTCTTTGTATAATTTAGACAGTTCAATGAGCTGGTCGTTCAATTCAAGAGCTTTTTCAATCTTTTCTGGGATTCTTTCCAACTCCTGCATCACCGTTGCGATTTTATCCGCACTCATCGTTTTACGAATTTTGGCAATTCCCAACGCCAATAAGGTAAGGACCGTTACTTGAGAGGTAAATGCCTTGGTACTCGCTACCCCAATTTCCGGGCCTGCATGGGTATAGGCCCCAGCATCACTCAAACGAGGAATACTACTTCCAACTACATTACATACTCCAAAAACAGTCGCTGATTTACGCTTTGCCAAATCCATGGCGGCTAGGGTATCTGCTGTCTCTCCACTTTGTGAGATGGACATGACCAGATCATCCGAAAACAATACCGGATTACGATAGCGGAATTCTGATGCATATTCTACCTCAACCGGTAACCGAGCATAATCTTCAAATAGATATTCTGCCACCAAACCTGCGTGCCAGCTAGTTCCACAACCAATGAGTATCAGCCGTTTTATCTCCGCCAACTGCTTTGCATATTCCTCTAAACTGCGCATGTGGAATACGCCAGTAGAAGAATCAAAACGACCTCGATAACTATCAAATATAGATTTCGGTTGCTCGTAAATCTCCTTGAGCATGAAATGAGGATAACCTCCTTTTTCAAGTTGCTCTAGATTTAACTCTAACTCATGGATGTAAGGTGTTTGAACAACATTATCGATGCTCTTGATGGTCATTTCCTTATTCTCAACGATGGCTATTTCACCATCGTTCAGGTAGATGACTTTTTTTGTGTACTCTGCTAATGGTGTCGCATCCGAAGCAAAGAAATACTCTCCTGCTTCTTCTCCGATTCCTACCACCAACGGGCTTCCCTTACGAGCTGCAATTAAATGTTCAGGATTATCCTTGCTTAGAACTACAATGGCATAAGCTCCAATTACTTGCTTTAACGAAGCTCTTACTGCATCCGCTAACTCTAAGTTAGAATTTACCATCACATCTTCAATCAGATGCGCTAGTACCTCTGTGTCGGTTTCACTTTGGAATTTATGACCTCTAGCCTCTAGACCTTCTTTTAAGGTGGCAAAATTCTCAATGATTCCGTTATGAATGATGGCAATGTTGCCGGAATTACTAAGATGTGGATGTGCGTTTTCGTTGTTAGGTGGGCCGTGAGTAGCCCAACGGGTGTGACCCATTCCGACATTACCGGCAATGTCTTGACCTTCGGTTGATTCTTGTAAATCCGCAACTTTACCTTGCTTTTTATATACTTTTAAATCACCATTTATTAGAGCCACACCGGCACTATCATAGCCGCGGTACTCTAAACGTTGAAGACCTTTAACAACAATTGGGTACGCTTCTTTTGTACCTATGTATGCAACGATTCCACACATATTAAATCTCTATAAACCGAATTGGGTTTTAACCGCTGAAACCGCGTTCAATTCTTCCCAAGGGAATAATTTAACAGATACTTTTTTATCCGTTCCATCCGCTGTTTTGAAACTCTTTTCTACTGTTTCGCAATTTCTACCCATATGACCATATGCAGCAGACTCCAAGTAAATAGGTGTTCTTAAGTTGAAACGCTGTTCAATGAGATACGGACGTAAATTAAATTCCGGCATATCTTTCAGTTTTGCTGCGATTTCACCATCGCTCATGCTCACTTTTGATGTACCGTAAGTATCAACAAATAAACCAACAGGTTCAGCTACTCCAATTGCATACGATACCTGAACCAATGCTCTTTCACAAAGTCCAGCTGCTACAATATTTTTAGCAATATGACGGGTGGCATACGCTGCACTTCTGTCAACCTTAGAAGGATCTTTTCCTGAGAATGCACCTCCTCCGTGAGCTCCCCAACCACCATATGTATCCACAATAATCTTACGTCCTGTTAAGCCCGTATCTCCATGTGGTCCTCCGATCACAAATTTTCCCGTTGGATTTATATGGTATTTGATTTGATCATCAAATAAATAGTGAAGACGCTCATCCATTTTAGCCTTTACTCGAGGAATTAAAATATTTCTGATGTCTTCATCAATTTTTAAAAGAATGGCATCGTCCGCCTTTTTCACATCCGATGGGCTATTAGAGTCGGGTTTGATAAAATCATCGTGTTGTGTAGAGATCACAATGGTATCTATACGTATCGGCTTATGCTCGTCAGAATACTCCAAAGTTACCTGGCTTTTGGAATCAGGTCGTAGGTATGTGATTTCATTATTTTCACGTCTCAATTCGGCTAATTCCTGAAGAAGTAAATGAGCCAACATCAATGGAAGCGGCATGTACGTATCCGTTTCATTAGTAGCATAACCAAACATCATTCCTTGGTCTCCAGCACCTTGATCTTCTGGATTGGTTCGCTCCACTCCTTGGTTAATATCAGGACTTTGTTCGTGAATCGCGCTAAGCACGCCGCAAGAATTGGAATCAAACATGTATTCACTTTTGGTGTAACCAATTTTCGCAATGACATCTCTCGCAATTTTTTGAACATCCAGGTTTGCCTTTGATTTCACCTCACCAGCCAAAACAACTTGACCTGTAGTTACCAAGGTTTCACATGCGACTTTACTGCTTGCATCGTGCGCCAAAAAATGATCGATTAGGGCATCAGAAATTTGATCTGCCACCTTATCTGGATGACCTTCTGAAACCGATTCTGAAGTGAAAAAATAAGCCATGAATTAAATTTTGAACAAATATAAGGCTTGGGTACTGAATTCGTTGATAGCCTGCACATACTTTGGTTAAAGTGATTGATTTTTTTGTGAGATTCTAAAACGCTTCATAGCCGTTGCCTTTTTGTATCTTTGCAGTATGTTTGATTCGCTACAAGGAAGGTTAGAAAAAGCATTTAAAACCCTTAAAGGACAAAGTCGGATTACCGAAGCAAATGTTGCTGAAACGGTGAAAGAAATCCGAAGAGCGTTAATTGCGGCAGACGTAAACTTTAAAGTAGCAAAATCCTTCACAGACGATATACTTGTTAAGGCCAAGGGCGAAGAGGTGATCAAATCTGTGTCACCGGGTCAAATGCTCACCAAAATTGTTCATGACCAACTGGTAGAACTTCTTGGAGGAAATACAAGCGAATTACAGCTTAAAGGTTCTCCTGCAGTGATTTTAATTGCAGGTTTACAGGGTTCGGGTAAAACTACGTTTACTGGGAAATTATCAAAATACCTAAAGTCGCAAGGTAAAAGCCCAATGGTAGTCGCAGGTGATGTATATCGCCCAGCAGCTCGTGAACAACTAAGGGTATTGGCTGAACAAACGGAAGTTGGTTATTATTCTGAAGACCAAAGCCAAGACCCCGTAAAAATTGCTCAGCACGCAATCAAGGAAGCAAAAGCTAAAAATCACAATGTGGTGATTGTGGATACGGCAGGACGTATTGCTATAGACAACGAAATGATGGATGAGATTGCCGCGTTAAAGAAGGCACTAAATCCAGTTGAAACCCTATTTGTGGTGGATGCAATGACCGGTCAAGATGCCGTGAATACGGCAAAAGCCTTTAACGATGTTTTAGACTTTACCGGAGTTGTTCTCACCAAATTAGACGGTGATGCCCGTGGCGGTTCTGCTCTTTCGATCAAGTCCATCGTCAACAAGCCTATCAAATTCTCGTCAAGAGGAGAAAAAATGGATGCCCTTGAGGTTTTCCATCCAGACCGTATGGCCGGTCGTATCCTAGGTATGGGAGATGTGGTTTCGTTAGTGGAAAAAGCACAACAAACCATTGATCAAGAAGAGGCCGATAAAATGGCCAAGAAGATTGCCAAGAACAAATTTGACTTCGAGGACTTTTTGGCTCAAATCCAACAGATTAAAAAAATGGGAAACATGAAAGATTTATTGGGAATGTTACCTGGTGTTGGAAGTAAGATAAAGGACATGGATATAGATGATGATGCCTTCAAGGGTATCGAAAGCTTAATACAATCCATGACCCCCGAAGAAAGAGCAAAGCCTGAGTTGCTCAACAACTCAAGAAAGCAACGGATTGTTCAGGGTAGCGGAAAAAACATTCAAGAATTAAATAAGCTACTTACCCAATTCCAACAGATGCGCCAAATGATGAAAATGATGAATAAAAAGCGTGGTAGAATTCCTGGTTTGATGTAAAAACGCATGAGTAAATCCATAGCAGACATACGGAAAGACTATACCAAGGGTAGCCTTAAAAGTTCTGACCTTCCCGATTCACCATTTGAATCTTTTCAAAAATGGCTAGATGAGGCAATTTCCTCCGAAGTTGAGGAGCCAACCGCCTTAACACTCAGTACGATTCACGAAGGAAACAGGCCACGTTCAAGAGTCGTTTTATTAAAAAATATTGACCAACAGGGCTTGGTATTTTTCACTAATTATAATAGCCAAAAGGGAGCAGAAATAGATACAAATCCATATGCTGCAATGAACTTTTTTTGGCCTGAACTAGAACGTCAAGTGCGGGTCGAAGGCCGTATCGAAAGAATCACTTCTACTGAAAGCGACAACTATTTTTACTCCCGCCCATTAGAGTCACAAGCCGGGGCTATTGTTTCCGATCAAAGCAAAGTAATACCTGAAGACTTAGATTTAAGTGCTGAGATAAACGCACTCATCACACAACCCGATAAACTCAGAAGACCCGAACATTGGGGTGGCTTTCGGTTAATACCAGATTATTTTGAATTCTGGCAAGGAAGGCCGAGTAGAATACACGATCGCGTATTCTACCGACTTCAAAATGAACATTGGTCAAAAGGCCGATTATCGCCTTAAGCCTTCTTCTTTTTCTTCGTCTTTTTCTTTGGTGTAGCAACCACTTCTTGCTTTACTCGATGTGGTCTTGACACTCCATAACTTCCGTTACGGATTTTTCCTTTTTTGGTTTTTATATCTCCTTTTCCCATAATATTTACTTATTTACCTAAAGCTTCATCTGAGAAGCTATCCATTAAATCCATTGAAATACCGGTGTTACTGAATCCACCGTCGTGATAAAGGTTCTGCATGGTCACCATACGCGTGTAATCGCTAAAGAGTGACACACAATACTCTGCACAGGCCTCAGCCGAAGCATTTCCTAAAGGACTCATTTTATCTGCATAATTGAAAAAAGCATCAAATCCTCCAACACCCGATCCAGCGGTTGTTTTCGTAGGACTCTGTGAAATGGTATTAACACGAACATTTTTTGCTTTTCCATAGTGATAGCCAAAACTACGTGCAATACTTTCCAAGAGACTCTTTGCCTCAGCCATTTCGTTATAGTCGGGGAACGTTCTTTGTGCAGCTATATAGGATAAACCTAAAATACTCCCCCATTCGTTCATAGCATCAGCCTTGTAAAGAGTTTGCATCAAACGGTGGAAAGACATTGCAGAAATATCCATGCTTGTGTGCATCCAATCGTAGTTTAAATCGGTGTAAGGTTTTTTCTTACGTACATTTAGACTCATCCCCACACTGTGCAAGACGAAGTCCAATTTACCACCTAACTTATCCATGCTTTCTGATACGAGAGTTTCTAAATCCTCCATTTTAGTAACATCCGCATAATTGAGCGGTGCGTTCAATTTCTCAGCGAGTTCCGCAGTTTGACCTACACGCGCCGATACTGGGGCGTTTGTTAAAACAATTTCAGCTCCCTCTTTTGCACACAATTCTGCTACTTTCCAAGCAATAGAAGCTTCATTCAAAGCTCCGAAAACAATTCCTTTTTTACCTTTTAGTATAGACATAAATAATATCCTCTGATAACAAAAATACAAAATCAAGTTGAAGGAAGGGAAGGATAATCAACCGTGGTTTTATTTTACTGCGCTGATTTTTTTATCTTTACGGAAACAAAAACTATGAAGCAGCGCATTATACTCGCATTCACTGTGCTCATTTCTACCGTTTCTTTCGGTCAAATTCAATCTGTTCCGGGAAACATAAATGGCAAAATTTATAAGATGTCTTTTTCGAGACCTCAACATCAAAAATTAAATAAACGAAGTGCTAGCAATCCTACTACTTGCGGTCAAGATACGGTTGCATTCACTGACTTAGCGTCAACAGGTTATGGTCAAATCAGTGTGGGAAATGGTCAAGCAACAGGTCAATTCTTCGGAGTAAATCAAGAAATCACTATTTCCGGCTTTCGATTTTATGCTTACACACCTTGGGATAGCAACACGAGAGTCACCTCTCGGGATGTATGGTGCAAAATTTACGAAGCAAATAAAGACTCTTTACCCACAGGAGCTGCGATTGATTCCGTAAAAGTAACATTGGATACCATTACCGGCGTATTGACTTTTGCTCGACTCACAAAGGATGCAGTGTTCAACAAACCAATTAAAATAAGTAAGCCTTACGTTCTTACTTTGGAGTGTTCGAATACCAGTAATATTCCCTTAACCATTTGTAATTCTTACGCCAACCGAGACGGAGAAGGCCGAAATATATCTACCGTAAAAGTTGGTGGAAGATGGTTGCGAAGTCTTGCCTTAAATATTGGAGGGGTAACCTTTGACGCTCACTTTCAGTTTCTACCGTTTGTGAGTTATGACTTCGGTACTGACTTTTCGTTTACAAATTGCTATGTATTAGCACAACAATTCAAGTTTGATAACAATACAGAAAACAACGTAAGTGGAACTGAATTTTATAACAGCTACATGTACTACGCTTCAGCTGGATTTGACGATTTATGTCATACTTGGACCTACGAGAATTCCATTGTAGATAAAGAAATTACTGATGGCGCGCATCAGCCATCTACAAAGAAAAATTTTGATGTAAAGTTGACTTCCTATGTTGTTCCTTACTCATTGAGTCTGGCTTTTTGCTATGATTCAACCGTGAAGACCATGTATTACAAACCCGGCACTCCTCAACTTTCCTCTTCAAGTAATGGCTGTGTGGGTGATAGTTTGCGTCTATCGGTTGTAAAAAGCGGGTTTGATACCAAATGGTTTAATGAAAGCACCGACACCATACCTTTCAATAAAGGACTTAGTTATACCATAAATAATGTATCAAAATCCGACACCTTTTATTTAAGAAATGAAAATGGACTTTGTATTTCACCTAGCTACAAGGTTGTTACATCCGCTAATGAAAAACCCACGACTTTAACGGTATCAAATGACTCTGTTTGTAATAATGCCAGCGCAAACTTAAAAGGGTCAACAGATAAAGGAAATGTTCTGTGGTACCGATCAGCAGTAGGCGGAACCTCTATTTTTACTGGAAATGTTTACACCACAAATAAGCTAACAGCCGACACAACCTATTACGCGGAGGCAAATAATCAGGGGTGTATTTTAACTTCAGGAAGAAAAGCAGTGAAAGCATTGGTAAACGCTGATTTTGCCCCTACAAAACCAACTGGAGCAAAGGATACATCTATTTGTTTAGAATCCACAACGGTTCAAATACAATTAACAGCTTACAGTTCATCCTCTGCCAATGTGCGATGGTTTGATGTTGCAACAGGTGGAACACCACTAACTACGGGTACCTCATTAGATGTTACCATTTCTTCTAGAGGAGAGCAAAACTTTTACGTTGAAACATGGGATGGTCGTTGTGGATCCGGAAGAATACCAGTTAAAGTAGTTTCTTCTCAGGTACCGAGTACATTTGCTCGAGTGGGAGATGAAATCTGTGAGAACGACTCAGCAGATATAGCAGCTGCCGCCAGCTGGGGTGGAGTTCAATGGTTCTACAACAAATCCGACGTTATTCCATTCTCAACAAATAAATTCGTTCGTGTTGGAGGCTTCGAAAGCGAAAAATCATATGTTTATTTCAAAACATTTGAAAACAACTGTATCAACGAGAATTTTGATAGTATTGAGGTAATAGTAAATATACCTCCAACCGCAAATATCTTATCGGATTTAGAAATTTGTAAAGGTGGGAGATTAATGCTGGAACTCGATTTGTCTTCAGGTGAAATAGAATGGTTTGACTCAGAAACTGCCACAACCTCTGTATCTAAAGGAAAGACCTATAACCTGGGCGAAGTCTTTTCCAATACTACCATGTGGTATGAAACAGTACTTAATGGTTGTCGTTCAGATCGAAAACCCATTACTGTCAAGTCATTAGATAAACCAGTAGCTGGGTTTGAATGGGAGTTATTTTTCCCTAAAAAGGTGGTCTGTACTCCATTTAATACAAACAATATGGATATTCTGTGGGAATTTGGAGATGGCAATATATCAACCGATAATATAGGAGAAAACGTTTATGAGAATGAGGATACTTACACAGTTAAAATGCTCGCAACTAGTACTATTTCTGGGTGTCAAGATAGCATGACTGCTAAGGTAATCGTTCAGCATAATGATGTGAATCATTTAAATCCTATGATGATTGCATATCCTAATCCATTGAAAATTGGACAATGGTTACAAATTGAAGGTATAGATCATATCAAGTCCATAACATGGACAGATTTAAGCGGTAGAACGATTGGGCATGTCGTAAATAACCATAACAATAAATTCCAAAGTCCTGAAGTGGAAGGACTCTATCTAATCAAAGTAAACACCGATTCAGGGCAACAGATCCTGAAGATTCAAGTTCAGAATTAAATTAAACGGCCTTCGGGCCGTTTTTTTATTCGTTTACTTCTCTGAAACCCATGGCCATAAAATTAAATGCCATGACCAATACCATTATAGCTAAACCCGGAATAACAGCTAAATAAGCCTGTCCCAAGACCAAAAATCCTAAATTCTCTTTAACCATAATTCCCCAACTAGGAATGGGTGGCGAAACACCAAGACCCAAAAAACCTAAACCTGCTTCCAAAAGAATGGCAGATGCAAAATTGGTAGTTGCCAACACAGATAGTGAACCTGTTAGATTAGGTAATATATGTTTAAACATGATGCGGCCGTTGGAGAACCCCGTTATACGAGCCGAAAGAATAAATTCTTGATTCTTGATTTGTAACGTTTGACCTCGTACCACACGTGCCACTTCTACCCATGTACTCAGACCAGTCGCTAATAATACCTGGTAATAACCCTTTCCAAAAACAACGCTCAAACCCAAGGCGAGCAATAAGGTTGGAACGGACCAAAATACAGTAATCAACCAGCTCAAAAACTGATCAATCCATCCTCCATAATAACCCGCTAATAAACCAACCGTTACCCCGATAATTAGCGATAAAATCATAGCGAGGAAACCAATACTTAATGAGATTCTCGCTCCAATAATTAATCGGCTCAGAATGTCTCTTCCAAAACCATCTGTACCCAAAAAAAATGTTTTTTCTTGGGGAATTGAGGTTGAAAAGTAACTCGACTCGTATTCAACATCTGTTCTTGTCTTGAGGTGCTTGAATTTTACTTTTTTACCTACAGACCTGAAAGAGCCTGGCACGATACTAAAACGTTCCACTGCTACTTCCCTACCTGTGAAATCATCCCAGAACGAAGTGCCACACTTCTCGGTAACATCCAAGTATAAAACCTTAGACCCAGGAGAAAAATTTGCCCACTCAGGCATAATATGATTGGCGTTTTGGGTTTTATCGGGCGTAATGAGGTACCCTAGTATAGCTAAAAGAATAAATACACCACTGAGTAAAAACCCAATCTTAAAAAAGTTATTCTTTAATAGCCTTTTCACTTTTTAGCTGCTTCGTTGTTTTGAGGTCAAACGCCACTATGATGGCAGTAAATGCCCATAAAGGAACCGCCAATTTATCGTATTGACTATAATTATTCAATACAGCATGTGCATGATAGGCTACTAAACCCAAAAAAACAATATATGTGGTCAATCTAACTTTTAAGTTTGGATTATTGTAAACGATACGAAACGCGCTAGACAAAGTGGTAAGTACAATGGAGAGCCATAGGATTGCACCAGGAAATCCCATCTCGCTCATAGCCGAAAAATACTCACTATGGGCATCACCTAAATCTCCTGAATGGGTACTAATCAATGTCAACTCACTGCTTTTTTGAAAAGGAGCGTATTGAAAAACATAAGTTCCCGGTCCAAATCCAAAAATGGGACGTTTTTGAACCATCCGGCTTGCACATTTCCATCGATTGATTCGCTCTAGATTACTTGGGTCAGTTGAAATATTACTCACTGACTTTACATGACCCTCGAGTTCATCACTACTCCCCTGTTTGTTTGCTTCTAATGCATATTGTATGTCATCTTGTTTGATTACAGCCACAGTAGCAACCGTCAAGAAAGCTACAATGATCCAATAAAATGGGATTTTTAAACGCGTAAATAGCCAAGCCCCAGCCGCCACAATTAGGCTCAACCAAGTTGCTCGTGTAAAGCTTACTACTATGGCAAATACCAATATCCCAAAAACTAATAAAAGGACTGGGCTTACCCCAAGCGGAAATCGAAATTGGCGCACATAGAATGTGTAAATGAGCAGGGTAAAAAACCCATATGCTATGGCCGCAGCATACATCCCATGATCAGGGAAAAATGGCCATGAAATACCATAACTAGCCGAACGAGAAAACCCATATTGAGCATGCATGATCAAGGTATATGTCACCATAATCATGGTACAAACCATAAACGCTTTTAAATAGAAATGTATGCGTTGATAGTTACTAAAAATATGAAGGCCGAAATAGAAGAATAAAACGATGTACCAGGTGCGCGCTAAAGCAAATTTTGCACTCACTACTGGCATGCTTGAAAACATAGAACTCACCCACAGCCAAACTAGATATAGACTTACCGATAAAATAACTGGATGCTTTAATAAGTGTAATGAGAATGGCTTTTCCTTCATCCAATGTAGACCCATTAAAACAAAGAGTAAAATATACATTGGCTCTGTAGGCAAGGAGAGTCCAAATCCACCGCCAAGATCTTCAATATTTATAGACAATGGGGCTAACGCACCAAAGAACAACAATGCTTGCTCGGTATAAAGAATAGCGGCAATAACCGAAAGCATACCCAGTGGTATACTTACTGCCCAATAACCATAATCTAAACTTGCCCAACCGATCACAGCAACAGTAAAAATTAAAGTGAGAATCAGACCCACTTTCTTACTGTTGTTTAGATGGCTGAATGTTAGCTGCAAAAGACTTTGCTTATTTCTTCTTTGAGAATAATTCAATCAAGATGAGAACCACAGACGTTGCTAAAAAGGTACTTACCAATGAAAGCAAAAGGATAAAGGTTCGTTTTGGCCAAAATTTAATCTCTGGAACCGTGGCTTCTTCTACTGTGAATTTGTGAGATAGACGCTCTCCCACATCAACTTGGCGTTTTTCAAATTGAGTGATTAAATTACTTTCCTTTTCTTCTTCCAGTTTTATTAATTCATTGAGCGCAATAAAATCACCTCCATGCGCAACCAATTGCTTACGCTCTTCTAAAAGTTGACTTAACTGCCCGGTCCGTGAACTTTGCGCTTTATATATTTCTTCCGCTAGGGCACGAGATTGTTCTTCATAGTTGGTAATTCCCTTTGTTCCTAGATCCCGCAAATTATTTTTGATATCCTCAATTTTACGTTGCTTCTCCTCTAATGCTCTACGAACAATTTCAAGCGCGGGTTTTGCTACCTGGTTTTGAATCTCTGTTTTTACGGAATCATATAATTCGGCAATACCATTTGCGAGGTCAGCGGCCATTTTAGGATCCTCATCAAGAACTTCAATTTTGATACTCAAATAACGAGTCCTTTCGAAATTGAAATTCTCCTGAATTTTATTATCCAACGCGTATTGTGGAAACTGCTCCGTTTTCGGGTCGATCCCGTAATGCTTCATGAGATTGAAATTTCTTACCAATCTTCCAATCAGCTTACCCGATTGTATGATTTGTAGGGCTTTTTCAGCTTCAATCTCCTCTCCAAACTCCAATGGATCTTGTCCCCTTTGGTTTAGTTCAGTTAACAATGCATTTGAAATGGAGTTGTTCTTCGTTGGGTAAAAAATATGCTGTGCCTTATACTTCGGTTTAGTGATAGATGGATGCGTTACCACGATAGAGATAATAGCAGCAAATACACAACTAATGATAAACACTTTTCTCCAACGCCAAAAGAAATTAATAATGCTAGCCAGAGTAATGGGCTTTACATCCTGTTCGTTGATAAGGTTTATGTCTGGCGTGGAATTGGATTGATCCGTCATAAAAATGTAATTGGTCTTCAAAGATATTTAAACGACCCTTTACGATTACTTATTTCTTAGAAAATCTTGAGTTTATCCACAAAAAACTCCAATCATAAATCAAAAAATCTCAACGCTAAATCGATTTCCGCTCCGTCTCTTTCGTCGTTATCTTCCGCCATGTACACTTGTTCAACCCTGAAACCTTGACGGTTTAAGGTCTGAACAATGGGTTTCGCATACGGTGTATTTAGTTTTAGATTTACCCTAAATCTTCGGTTTTCTGTTTGAGTCACCATTAATCCAACAATTTTCGCTCCATTCTCTTCAACCCAACGAGAAATGGTTGCTGGTGAGAAATCTCTTTCATCACTCTCAATCACAATTACTGCTCCTTGTCCTCGGTAAGTAAGCGATTGGCCGATTAATTTATTAAGTTCTTTTTGCTCAATAATGCCAGAATACAACCCCTCGTGGTTGACCACAGCTATAATTCCAAGTTCGTTAGCTGCCAAAATCGGAATCATCTCAAACAGATGTTGATTTTCTGATGCCAACGGAGTGTGCGGATTCAAAGGGATTACCTCAGATAATAGTTGATCCTTGTCTAAAACAGCCGATAAGGTTTCTAATCTACCGTAATTAACAACACGCTTTGATTCAACAATTGGAAGTTCACTAATGCCTTCTGTCACTAGGTAATCAATCGCCGTTTCAACGGTATCATTCGACCTTAATGGATTCAGTCGTTCAGTGATTAGTTCCTTGGCAATCATATTAATGCCAAATATAGGGGATTATAATAGGTTCACCACTTGTGGGTCTCTTCGTTGAACCAAGTACCTTGTAATTTCATCGTTCGTTCGATCAAATCCCTTGCACAACCTTGTCCTCCGTTAACCTCACTAATATACATAGCTACGTCTATTACATCAGAGCAAGCATCGTTTGGTGCACAGGACAAACCCACTTCATTCATTACTGGGATATCAGGTAAATCATCACCCATATATGCCACTTGATCGGGGGATATATTCGCTTTTTTACAAAAATCGCGGAACGCCTCCATTTTATGACCCTGACCCATATAGATATGCGGAACACCCAACCCTTCAAATCGTTTTCTCACTCCCTCTGATTTTCCTCCTGAAATAATACCCACGACGTATCCAGATTTTACTGCATGTTGGACAGCAAAACCATCTTTGATACTCACGGACCTCAACATATGGCCCTCTTCTGTTACCAACACTTGTCCAGGAGTCATCACGCCATCTACATCAAAAACGAAAGCCTTTATCTCTTTGAATTTCGGAATTAGATTTGCCATATCAAATATTTACCATCCCAAAACCCAAGCGAAAATAAGCGGAGCCACAATCGTAGCATCACTTTCAACAATAAACTTGGGCGTATTAATATCTAGCTTTCCCCAGGTGATTTTTTCATTTGGCACAGCTCCAGAGTAGCTACCGTAACTTGTGGTGCTATCCGATATTTGGCAGAAATAGGACCAAAAAGGAATATTCTCCATTTCCATATCCTGATACAACATAGGAACCACACAGATTGGGAAATCTCCGGCTATTCCTCCACCAATTTGAAAAAACCCAACACCCTTCCCCTCACTATGATTCACATACCAATCAGAGAGATAAGCCATATACTCAATTCCACTTTTCATGGTAGAAGCCTTGAGCTCATTTTTGATCACATAGCTAGCGAAGATGTTACCCATAGTTGAATCTTCCCATCCCGGAACCACAATTGGAATGTTTTTTTCGGCGGCTGCTAACATCCAAGAGTTTTTTGGATCAATCTCATAGTACTGCTCCAATTCACCACTCAGTAATATCTGATACATATACTCATGCGGAAAATATCGCTCGCCTGCATCTTCGGCCTTTTTCCAAATTCCATAGATATGCTTTTGTAATCTGCGGAAAGCTTCTTCTTCCGGGATACAGGTATCGGTTACTCGGTTGTAATGGTTTTCTAATAAATCCCATTCATCCTGTGGGCTTAAGTCTCTATACTCGGGTACTCGTTTATAATGATTATGCGCCACCAGATTCATTATATCTTCCTCAAGGTTAGCACCTGTGCAACTAATAATGGCGACTTTATCTTGTCGGATCATTTCAGCAAAACTTTTACCTAACTCAGCCGTACTCATCGCTCCAGCCAATGTAACCATCATCTTACCACCTTCTAATAAATGGGTTTCGTAGCCTTTTGCTGCATCCACCAATGCCGCTGCATTAAAGTGCTTATAATGTTCCTCAACAAATTGAGAAATAGGACCTTTCATAGAAACAAAGGTACACGCAAAAAACAATCTGTACTCTATGAATAATTATCCCTCTCCAAGAAATGGGATACGCCTAAAGTTACGACGTTTTTTAGGCATAAGAGCTACTTTTTCCTGAATGTAATTCAGCGCTTCATCCATATCATCTGTTAACAAAAACAACTCCTTATCTTCAGGTGAAATGGTACCAGCACTATTCATTATTTCGGTCTGATTCAATAAACCGCTCCAATAATCTTTACCCATTAATACTACTGGAAACCAAGGCATTTTTTGCGTCTGAATAAGGGTTAAAGCCTCAAACAGTTCATCTAATGTTCCAAAACCGCCAGGGTAAACCACAAACCCGAATGAGTATTTAAATAAGAGCACCTTGCGGACGAAGAAATATCGTATGTCAACCCACGTATCTAAATAGGGATTCGGCTTTTGCTCAAAGGGTAATTCAATATTCACTCCAACACTCTTTCCACCTGCTTCTCGCGCTCCTTGATTGGCAGCCTGCATAATACCAGGTCCACCACCTGTAAGAATCGTAAATCCTAATTCACTAATCTTTGCCGCCATCAGCTTTGCTTCTTGATAATGAGGATGCGTTTCTTCATATCGGGCTGAACCAAATATGCTCATACAGGGACCTACAAAGTGAAGCTTTCTAAATCCTTTTAAGAATTCAAATAATACCCGGAACGCAAAAAACAATTCGGTGAATCGATTGTGAGGGCCTTCTAACAACTCAATATTGGCTAGTTTTCTTCTATTCATGATCGGGTAAATACACTTTCAATAGTAACAAAAAAACCCTCCAAAAAGGAGGGTTTCTGTATTTAAGGGTAATTATATTTTAATTAAAAATCTCAGTTTTCGCAAAGTAGAAACTACCTTCAATTGCCGCATTTTCATCACTGTCAGAACCGTGAATTGCGTTGGCATCAATACTCTTTGCATATAGATTACGGATTGTTCCTTCAGCTGCCTCTTGTGGATTTGTTGCACCAATAAGCGTTCTGAAGTCTGCAACTGCGTTATCTTTCTCAAGAATCGCAGCGTAAATAGGTCCGCTCGTCATAAAAGAAACCAATTCTCCATAAAATGGGCGCTCCTTATGAACTTCATAGAAAGCTCCAGCTTGCTGCTCGGTTAGGTGAATGTATTTCATCGCTACCACCTTGAAACCTGCACCAATAATGTGATCCAAAATTTTTCCAGCATGACCGTTTCTAACAGCATCTGGCTTAATCATTGTAAAAGTTCTGTTGCTCATATTTTTGTGCGCGAAATAAGTACATAATCCTGTTAATTCATTGATTTTCTGAATCAAATTAGCCCTTATAAGACTGAAGGTATATTTATTCCGATAGGTCCCTAATATTTACCATATTTGCTAGGTGTGTTTCTCCTACTCGGTTCATAGCAATCAGCAATCACTACCTTTTTCTTCGAATAATATCATTATTCCACAACCTGGTTTTTTCTTCTCTGGGTTTCAACATCCTCACTTACCCATCTGCACAGCAAGCGAAAATTGGGAAAAAGCACAGTGGGGACTCGTTCCTAGTTGGGCTTCAGACATACACGCTCAACAAGAAATAATGAGTAAAACCCTCAATGCTCGTATTGAAAGTATCGAAGAAAAACCATCCTTTAAATCAGCCTGGGAACAACGACCTTGTATTGTGGCTAGTTCAGGTTTTTTTGAGTGGAAGCACCTGAACAAACAAAAAATCCCCCATTACATTTATAACCCAGATCATCCATGGTTGTTTTTTGGCGGTATTTATGAAGACTTCAAAGACAAGTCGAGTAATACCTGGTTAAGGAGTTACTCCATCATCACAACCAAGGGGAACAAATTGATGTCGGAAATTCACAACACTAAGGAACGTATGCCTCTCATACTACCTCCGGAATTACTTTCCACTTGGTTGCATTCGAATGCTTCTACTAGAATGAAAATGAAGCATTCTATTCCGGAAGAGTTCCTCAAGGCCTATCCCGTAAGTTCAGCACTCAACTCAAATCGCACCGATAGGAATCAAAGTTGGGCTTTAAAAGAAGTGAAACCACCTGAAAATTGGACCCTCTTTTAGAAGGAATAATCCGTAATTTCGTTTCTATTTTATACATGAAATTAATCCCACTGTGTGCCTTAACGGTTTTGATAACCATGGGTGCTTGCCAATCGAATAACCCTGAAGAGATTACTGAAGCCAAAACAGCAGATACTACACAAATAAAAGCTGACACCAGCACATCAGAGGAAGTCACCGTAAAAGCAGATATCAATGAACAACTGAACAGTTTTACTCAGATGCTTTCTGGTGAACCAACCGCATATAAATCAGATTTATCCAATCGGGACATTTGGTTAAAATACAGCAAGAGCACGAGCGCTAAATGGAACAAACTTCAGTCAAAAATTGCTTTACCAATTGAACAATGGGTTAACACAAAAGGCTACAACCAAAAACACCCGAACCGCACGCTATTGTATCCCTTTGCTGGGGGTGACTATTTCTACGCACACTTATTCTTTCCAAACGTAGATACCATAATTATGGTCGGTCTAGAACCGCCTGGTTATCTTTTTGATCCTCAAAAAGTCTCCTCTGAAGAATTAAGCACTTACCTATATGATCTGGAAAGATCATTATTCTTCCCCCATAAACTAGGTTTCTTCAGAACCAAAAGTATGGCCGTAGATTTCAAAAAAGGCCTACTCAATGGAACGCTACATACGTGCCTTTATTACCTGTCCAAATTTGGTAACCAGATCCATTACATCAAAGCCATAGACTTCGATGAAAATGGGGATTTCAGTAATGAAATAGATATCTCCAATGTAAAGCATGGAAGAAAAGGGTACCGAATCGGATACTCCACCCCTACCGACAAACAGGTGAAGGAACTTGTTTACTTTGCTGAAAATTTAGCCAATAGTGGCGTCTACAGAAACGGTCCAAATGGCAAAAAAATAATCATCCCAGCCGCTAAGTATTTCGAAAAACACAAAGGCTCTTCTGCCTTTTTCAAAGCGGCCACTTATTTGATGCATAAGAGTTATTTTTCTTGGATACGCAATACGTGCCAGAATAGCTGTAATACCATCTTACAAGACGACAGTGGAATGAAGTTAGAGAGCTTGAAAGAAGCCGGATATGATGTAGAATTATTAGGAGAATACACCCGAACAATCCCACTTTTTAGTAACCGATTTCAAGAAGATTTAAAGGAGGCCTATCAATCTGCTCAACCTGAAAGATTACCATTCAATATTGGATATAACGCACAATACGGAGAGTGTAACTTACAACTCGCAACGAAATGAAAACCCAATATTTCACCGAACTAAAATTTCAAGTCAATGACATTCATCCAGAAAACGATGAAATCGTCATTGCATTACTTGGTGATTATCCATTTGATACGTTTCAAAGTGATGATGGAATGGTATCGGCATACGGACCAAATGATTCGTTTGATGATCACTTAAAAGATGAAATTGTTGCGCTATTACAACCCTACGGAGAAGTTGCGCATTGGACCCAGATAGAGAAAGAGAACTGGAATAAGTTATGGGAAGAGAATTATTTTGAACCCATATCGATTGGCGATTTCTATGTAAGAGCGCCATTTCATCCTCCTGCTCCTGAAAGTAAAAAAGCAATCGAGATTGTTCCCAAAATGAGTTTTGGAACTGGCCATCACGCCACGACAAAAACAGTATTGGAATGTATGCAATTGGCTAAAACGAAATTTAATAAGGCCAGTGTATTGGATATGGGAACAGGGAGTGGAATTCTTGCTATTGCGGCTGAATTTCTTGGTGCGAAGGCTATTTGGGGTATAGAAATTGACGATTGGGTGGTGGAGAACGCATTGGAAAACGTACAGATCAACGGGTGTCAAAAAACTCAAATTACCGAAGGAACTTCCGATCTTATTTCAGAAGAAAGGGACAAATATGATGTTATTTTAGCCAATATTCACCGGGAAGTACTAATCGCCGATTTGCCTCGATACGCAAAGGCATTAAAAGAAACAGGAAGCATATTCTTGAGCGGTATTCAGAAAAATGATATCAACGCCATCGATAAATCTGCAGGTAGTTTAGGGCTAAAAAAAGAATTGGAAAAAACCCAAGACGGTTGGTTCGTCTTGGTATATGTAAAGGGTCATAACTAAATTCGAAAAAAATAGTCGCGTTTTGACGGGGAAAATAAAATTACTAACCGATGCTGTTGCCAATCAGATTGCCGCTGGTGAAGTAGTTCAACGCCCTGCAAGCATTGTTAAGGAGTTACTTGAAAATTCACTTGATGCGGGCGCAACACATATCAAACTTCTGATCAAAGACGGGGGAAGCACCCTAGTACAAGTCATCGATAATGGTAAGGGCATGAGTGAAACGGATGCCCGCTTATGTTGGGAGCGTCATGCCACATCAAAAATTCAAAAAGCCGAAGATTTATTCTCCTTAAATACCTACGGTTTTAGAGGGGAAGCACTCGCATCCATTGCCGCTGTGGCTCAAGTGGAAATGAAAACCAGACGTAAGGATGAGGATGTTGCCATTCTCATTAAAATGGAGGCTAGCGAATGCATTGAACAAAGTGTTGTTGCCGCCCCTGTTGGGACCTCTATTGCGGTAAAGAATCTATTCTATAATGTCCCGGCGCGTCGTAATTTTTTAAAGTCCATCACGGTAGAGACCAAACACATTTATGAAGAATTTCAAAGACAAGCTTTGGCAAATCCCAATGTCTCATTTGAGCTCTATAATCAAGAACAAGAAGTATTTAAGTTCACGATACGGCCTCTGAAAGATCGCGTTGCCGATGTTTTGGGTAAAAAGAAAACAGAGGATTTGATTTCTATACAAGAAGAAACAGAGATCATTCAGATAAATGGTTTTGTGGGAGACCCTAAGATAGCGCGACGCACTAGGGGAGACCAATATTTGTTCGTCAATGACCGATTCATCAAAAGTCCATATTTCAATCATGCCATCAATCAAACATTTGAAGGACTCATTGACAAAGAAGCATTTCCAACCTATGTTTTGTACTTCTACGTAGATGCTTCAAAAGTGGATGTAAACGTTCACCCTACAAAGACCGAGGTGAAATTTGAGGATGAGAGGCACATGTATAACATCATTAAAGCAGCCGTAAAAAAAGGAATTAATCAACACCTAGTACCTGGCTCTGATGATTTTTTACTGGATTCGAATTTGGCAAGCCAAAAACCGCCGATGACTGAAAACATCAATTGGAATGATTTTCAAACCAATGCCAATAATCAGTCCTCTTACAACCCATTTAACGCAAAAAATCATTCATCTTCAAACGCTTATAAACAACAAGATTGGGAAAAAATATTAGGCCCTACATCCTCTAATACACCTACTTCTTTTCAACAAGAGCGAATCAACAACGAGTTGCCATTGAGTCATCAAACGGATGATTTAACTGTTGGAAATGGATTCTGTTTTGGTCAAGGATATTACGCCTGCACGATTGAAGGTAAACTAAACCTCTTTGATATCCGGAGAATGATTCGACATATTCATTTTCATAAATATCTCAGTCAATTGGAAAAACAAAAAGGTGTTTCACAGCAGTTGCTATTTCCTAAAACGGTAGAATTAGGCCCTTCCACTTCTGCAGTTTTGAGCGAGCTAATTGATGAATTCAAATTCCTAGGGTTCGACTTGGGTCATTTTGGAGGTAATTCTGTTATTGTGAATGGTGTGCCACCTCAAATTTCATCTGGTGATGAACAAGCCATCATTGAAAAAATCATTGAGGATTATGAAAACACATCCGGTGAAATGAAACTGAAAAAAAATGTAAGCCTAGCGAGAAGTTTGTCCAATCATAGCACTCGAAATATAGAGATACCAAACAAAACAGAAGAGCTTCAGCATTTAATCGCAGAACTACATAAATTAGAATCTCCTCAGTTTGATCACAATGGTAAACAAATATTCATTACTCTCGGCCCGGATAGTATCTTTGAATTTTTTAACCCTAAATCAAGGACATGAACATTCAACTCCCACCTGGTCTCAAGAATATATTAATCATCATGGTATTGGGAGCAATGGCACAAACGGCCCTTCCCAGAATTGGAATTTACCCTGACCAGTGGTATTTATATTATCCAGATTCAGAAAATTTCAGAATTTGGCAATTGATTACACATATTTTTTGTCATGGGGGCCTGGGTCATATCCTGTTCAATGGTATCGCCTTGTTTTCATTTGGAATGGTCGTTGAACATCGTTTGGGAACATCTCTTTTTTTAAAGCTATTTTTCATCAGCGGGTTAGGTGCTGTTCTCATCCATTTTACGTGGATGGCAAATTGGATTTATTCTCAAACCGGATACGTATTTCCAAATCACGCTGCGGGTTATAACTGGGTTCCATACGCCCCTATGTTGGGTGCGAGTGGTGCACTGTACGGTGTCATGACAGCCTTTGCCTTATTGTATCCGGAAGAGCGCATGATTTTCTTGTTCTTACCCTACCCTATCAAAGCCAAATACCTTGTGCCAGTCATTGTAGGTTTAGATGTTCTGTTGGGTGTTTTAGATTTCCAATCCGATAATATTGCGCATTTTGCCCATATAGGTGGTGCACTTTTTGGGTTCTTATTTGTTAAAATATGGAAGAAGTTCTGGTATAAATGATCACGAATAGACCCTTTTTTAAGTTAAATAGTCAACCCTTTAGTCCGTACAATAAAGCCATTGTCAATCTCATTTGGGCGAATGTGATTGTCTTTATTGTGTTGGGTGTGTTGCGTTTGTTTCCCTTTGGGGATACCATTTTCTACGCGTTAAGTTTTAGTCCAACCAAACCGCTGTATTTTTCATTTCCTACGGCAGTTACTTCCATATTTCTGCACGATGGTTTCTTTCACATACTAGGGAATATGCTCTGGTTGTACTTTGTAGGGGTTATCCTAGAGGACCTCATAGGGAAAAAGCACATTTGGTATTTATTCTTTGGCGGTGGTATTGCGGGTGTGATCTTATTCTACATAATCAGTCAGATGACGGGAAACCCTTATCCTTTGGTAGGAGCCTCTGCTGGCATTGCCGCAATTCTTGCTGCAACCGCTATTTTCACACCACACTATCGAGTATTTCTTTTTGGTGTTTTAGAAGTTGAAATTCGTTGGATTGTATTAATCAAGGTATTTTTCGATTTACTTGGGATGTTTGGTTCATTCAATGCTGGAGGTTATCAAGCCCATGTGGGAGGATATATTTTCGGAGCGCTTTATATTTTGGAATTAAAAGGCATTTGGAGGATGCCAAAAATCCAATTTCAAAGCAGTTCTAAAAAACCCAAACGCTCTGCTAAAGTTACTATTGAAAATGATCAAGGGCATAATCCTTCACAGATAGAAATTGATCGAATTCTAGATAAAATTAACCAAGGAGGGTACGATGCATTAACCCAAAAGGAAAAAGAAACCCTGTTTAAAGCCAGTGGCAAGAAGTAAGTGAAGATATTTCTTAAAGTACTAAACCTAGCGATGTTTCCAATCACTATTGTGGCGGGTTTGTTGCTATTGGTTTCGGGCTTTTCACCTTCGGTAAAACCCAGCTATATTGAGAGTATCGCATTTCTTGGTTTAGCTTTTCCATACCTCTACTTTGCTAATGTTGTTATATTGATTTATTGGGGAATACAGCTACGATTAAAATCCATATTTCCGCTGGCTATTTTACTCATCAATTTTAACGGTATCAGTTTATATCTTCAGTGGAATTCTTCAGTCAAAGAAGTGGAAACACATGATATAAATGTTATTACTTATAATGCTAATTTATTTGGCTATTACGATGAAAAATGGCACGTTGACAGTATTTGTGATATCATCAAATCAACGTCAGCAGATATTGTCTTACTTCAAGAAATTTATAATAAGCACGGTGATATCGAAAGGATGCGCAAGTATCTCCAAAAAAAGCTCAGTCTTGACTACGGCGTTGTTTCTAAATTATCTAATAATCGGGAATATGGGATGTGTATATTGTCACGATATCCCATAAAAAATTGGGATAAGATTCGCTTTGGTAGAAACACAGGGAATATGTCTATGTACGCTGATTTAGAACTATCTGACCCACAGTCTCAAAATCGACGAACCATCCGAGTATACAATATCCATTTACAATCGGTTCGGTTTGATAAAGCCGACTATCAAAACATGGAATCCATCCTCAATGATGAACCGGGCAGTAGCAATACGGAGGGAATTATAACCAAATTAAAATCAGCATATAGCAAACGAACTCCTCAAGTTCAGACACTCAAAAAAGAACTCGAAATGTGTAAACTCACAAAAATTGTAGGCGGCGATTTTAACGATGTACCCATGAGTTATACCTATCATGAGTTAAGTGAGGATCTGAAAGACGCCTTTACCCAAAGGGGCTCGGGGATAGAAACCACATACAAAGGGTTATTCCCTAGTTTTCGTATTGACTATCTCCTATATTCAGATGCTATGGAGTGCAAAAGCTATAAGAGTTTTTCAGAAATGCCCGGTGACCACAAAATGATCACAACAAAACTTAATACAAAGCCCTTGTTCGAGTGATATTAGCGCATCATTTGAGAGCTGTAACGCTGAATCTCTAAAATTGCCCTTTTAGCCAATACAAAATTCGGATCGAGCTCTAATGCCTTTTGTAGTTGTTCGGCAGCCTTCATCAGGTCACGTTGAGCCATAAAATGTTGACCTCGTAAATAAATAAAGGCTACTTCAGCTCTGACCGACTGTCTAATTTGACCCTGCAGATCTTCCAAATCAACTAATTTATTTTTAATCTCTTCGTTATTTTGAGCCTGAGTTATCATGCTATCGGCTCCTTTGAGGTTGCCTCTTAGTATTTCAATCATGGTTAGATCCCAGAAATAGGTGGGGTCTTGAGTTTCACTCCACAAAGAAGTGAACTCAGCTACAGCAGCCGTGTCCTCTCCTTGTTCAAGCATTAATTTTGCTCTAATATCTCTTAGAAACGTACTTGAACTATTTTCATTCAAGCCTTGATTCGCATAAAAAAGGGCCGTTTTTGGATCACGCACCACGCCGGGAGTGTTCTTATAGAAGTAATGATAAAAAGACAATGAGTCTAATACCCAATTAGGGGCAGCCGTATCATTCGCCAACCAATTGGTTAAAGAGTAAATCATTGCATCGTGATCACCCGCCTCTTGGGCTAGTTCAAAGGTGTTTTGAAATGAGTCGTTTTTCTCTTTTGGTGCGTTACAAGCGGCGAAATAGATGATGGCCGCAGGGATTATAATGTTGATTATTCTCATTTTATTTCTTTTCGTGAATTCTTTTTAGGCCAAACTCATCCTTTAAAACATGATAAGCCATTTCAGCATAATAGGCCAAACCATCAATAATTGCTGACAAATTCGCTTGATTAAAACTACTACCAGAAACACGATAACTAATTACAGTTGCATTATCTTGTTCATTGTAAGAGAACTTACCATAAAGTAGATTCAGATTAACTACCAGTAACTCCTTCAGGAAATCCTCTTTCCTGATGGTTGGCGCAAAAACAAACGGAATGGTGATTTGAAAAACGGTAGGGTCTTGCTTAAAGGTAAAATAATTCCAAGGTGTGGACTCTCTATCTTCCCACGCATCCAAATAAACCGGCATCTCCTCCTTTAATAGAATCCACTGACCATTTTCATCGGCTTGAGCTTCTTCTGCAGACAAACCCATTTGACGGATAGCAGTTTCTACCTCCCCAATAAGCGTTTTCAACTCCATAAGGCAAAATTAAGCATTCAACGTGGAACGACTCTTCAAAAACCAAAATATCAGACCGATCAACGCAGTTGATACACCCAATATACTTTCTGTGGGTTTCTCACCGATAAAGAATATACAAACACTAGCAGTGGTTACAATAAACAAAATAGGCGTAAATGGGTAACCCCAGGCTCTGTATCCTTCAGGTTTTCCATGTGTAAATCGCAACTTGAGCATTCCTATGACGGTGATCAAAGTAAATAACGATAATGTAAAAGCAACATAGTATATGAGCGACTCAAAATCCATCGTCCATAACATGATTATGCTAATAATTGCTTGGGTAATGATTGCGTTATTGGGTATTCCTTTTTTTGACTCTTTGGAAATAACATTCAACTTCGGAATTGCCACAAACATCCCTGCAATTACTCTCGGTCCTGTGAAAATCATTGAACTAATGGTAGAAACCAAAAGTAAACTAATGATCGCTCCCATAAAAAGACCTAAAACATCACCCCATAAATAGTTTGCCGCGATTAACCCGACTTCCTTTTTACCCACCAATGCCTCTTCAGGCGTGGAAGTTAAGAAAACCGCGTTGAGTAGTGTATACAAAACCGTCACCAACAAGGTTCCGATGATAATTGAACGTGTGAGATTTTTTTGTGGATCCTTAACACTTCCGGCAATATAAGCTGTGGCATTCCATCCGCTGTAAGCAAATGAAACCCAAATAAGACTAACTGCAAAGGCCGGAGTGAGCCAACCAGCATGCCAGATTTCATTTATTGCTTTTGGAGATATATCCAAATGGATATTTGTTTCATTGCCAAGCCAAAAACCGCTTACAATGAAGAATACAATCAAGACTAGCTTGAACAGTGTTGAAATCTTTTGAAAAAGCAAACCGAGCCTGATACTGTATGCATGAATAAGTGAAATGCCTAAAATAACAAGCATCGCTATCCATATGCTTGGCAAGGATGAAGAAATACCATTGATGTACGCACCAAGTGCTAATGCCGCTCCTGCTACTGGTGCCGCAAAACCTACGGTGATACTTACAAAACCAGCCATATAACCCAATGCCGGGTGAAAAATTTCAGATAAAAAATAGAATTCTCCCCCGTCTTTAGGTAAACGATTAGCTAATTCAGCATAACAAAAGGCTCCAGCTAAAGCAATAAGACCACCTATTATCCAAATCATGAGTATCGAAAACCCTTGTTGAATATCAAATAACTGATACCCCAAACTAGTGAATACTCCTGTTCCCACCATATTGGCTATAACCATGCTGGTCGCCGACCATAAGTCTACTTGCCGCTTATTTCCTTGATTTGTCAAGACATACAAGTATAATTTAAATCTTTAAAGTCCAAACTATGTAAGATCAATGATTATTTTTGTTCCATGTCAGCAGAAAACGATTCTATTTTTAGCATTGATATTCATACACACATTATCCCTGAAAACATGCCAGATTGGAAGCAAAAATTTGGCTATGGTGAGTTTGTATCATTAGAGCACCACAAACCATGTTGTGCCAAGATGATGATGGATGGTGAATTTTTTCGAGAGATAGAAAACAACTGCTGGGAAGCTGATCAGCGAATTACCGAATGCAATCACCAACATGTAAATGTGCAGGTATTGAGCACCATTCCCGTTATGTTTAGCTATTGGGCTGACCCCAAACACACCTTAGAAATGGCCGTTTATCTAAATGATCATATTGCAGATATATGCGCGCGTTACCCAAAAAGGTTCGTAGGTTTAGGTACATTGCCTATGCAACACACCGAGTATGCCATAGAAGAGCTAAAACGCTGCAAAGAAATTGGCCTTAAAGGAGTTCAAATAGGGTCTCATGTGAACGATATGAACTTGAACGAGCCGGTACTATTTCCCATTTTTGAAGCTATACAAGACCTAGATATGGCACTTTTTGTTCACCCTTGGTGGTATAGTGCTAAAAAGAAAATGCCTAAATATTGGTTACCATGGTTGGTCGGAATGCCTGCTGAAACTTCTTTAGCTATCTGCAGCATGATTTTTGGTGGCGTCTTTGAACGATTACCAAATTTAAGGGTAGCCTTTGCACATGGCGGTGGTGAATTTCCCGCCACGCTCGGAAGAATTGAACACGGATGGAAGGTTCGACCTGATTTAGTAGCCGTAGACAATGTGAAAAACCCAAGGGAATATATGGGTCATTTCTGGTTAGATAGCTTGGTTCACGACCCAAAAATGCTTGAATACATCGTTGACTTAGTGGATTCTAAAAAAGTTTGTCTTGGAACCGATTATCCTTTCCCTCTAGGGGAATTAGAACCGGGCGAACTAATCAAGAATAGCAACTTCTCAAAAGATATAAAAGAGGATATGTTGAATCGTTCAGCCTTAGAATGGTTAAAGATGGAAAGAAGTTTTTTTGAGTAATTTACAAACGTTTGTAACATAATTCATCGTTTATCCCATATAGTCACACGAATTGTACATTTGAATATTGCATGAACATCAGCCGAAACCTTATTCTCACATTGGTATTAGTATTGCCGTTATCTGGATTTAGTCAATCAGAAAACAAAAGGGTAATTTTTCCTTCTCAAGGAAATTTTTACCCACCCTATCAGATCAAAAGAACAGCAGTACAAAAAACAAACATCAATATTTTACTCGAAGGCAACGAGCAAAAACAATCTGTTTCTTCTTGGATGACGAGCTTACAAACCTGTAGACCTTCGAACCCAACAACAAATTTGCAACAAGTAGAAATGTGGGTAACGGATATCAATGGAACCTTGAAAACTTCAGAGATGTCAATGCCTATTCCAAATGTTGATACGAATATCTCAAGAGTAACTTACTACCTTGATAATGGAGGAATTATTCAAGACTTTGAAGGGAATGAAGAATATCTAAAATCACTCACTCAAACAGGGCTCTTCGCCGTTCAAAAAGGTAGAAACCTATGGTCTTTTTTAAGAAATGATAAGGATCTACGTATAGGTGATACACTAACAGAAAGCAAGAACGGTAATCCATTATCATTTCAAGCCATCTATGTCCTTAAAAGTGTCGAAGGCGGACAAGCAATCTTTGAGGTTAAACAGAAAATCGAATTAAACCAGAGCTATGAAGCACAGGGTTTACAGATGAATCAAAACGTTAAAGGCAGCATGAATGGAAGTCTGGTTGTGAGAGTTGCAGACCGAATGGTTTTAAATTCAAACATGGATATCGCCCTGGAGGGCACCATGGATATGGTCTACCTAAAAGCACCTATAACCATACGGGGTAACATCACAGAAAACGCGGAACAGATATAATCTAGGGAAAAACCCTTTTGATCTCTTCGAAGGTATAGCCCTTGCCAACAAGAAAACGGTAGAGCTTATTTTTAGAATCCCAATCCAACGTTTTTTCAATAAGATCTTCTTCGGTGATTTTTAATTTTTTTAAGCCCAATTCTTTTATCTGATCGGATTGCACTTCTCTTGAAGGTAATTCATTGATGGCTTGATTAATTAACTTATTAGAGACTCCAGCTTGCATGAGTCCACGTTTGATTTTATCAGGTCCCCAACGCTTGATTTTAAACTTTCCCTGAGCATAAGCCAATGCAAATCTTTCCTCATTCAGGAAGTTGTTTTGGATTAAATGAATCAATACTTCTCCTCTCTCGGACTCAATTAAACCAAATCCCTTGAGTTTCTCTATTACTTGTTTTTGACTTCTTTCCTGATAGGAACAATAGCGTTCTAGTTTCTTAATTGCTTGTTCAACTGTAACAAATTGTGGCTTTCGCTCCCAAGGCATATTTACGAAAATACTCCAACCAAGGTAGACAAATGGTCAATTTTGCCATTTTTACAGAACTAAACTGCCAAAGTTTCATTAAAACTCAATTGGAACAGCTTTTGAAAAACAAAACATATGAAAACAGGACAAATTTCAGTTCAATCGGAAAACATCTTTCCGATTATTAAAAAATTCCTTTACACCGACCAGGAAATTTTTGTTCGTGAATTGGTGAGTAATGCGGTGGATGCTACCAAGAAAATCCAAACCCTCAGTAGAATTGGAGAATACTCGGGAGACGTTGAAGACCTCAAGGTTGAAGTGAGTATCGATGAAAAGAAAAAAACATTAACCATTTCTGACTATGGAGTGGGTATGACCGAAGATGAAATAGAAAAGTACATCACTCAGTTAGCATTTTCTGGAGCTACAGAATTTGTAGAGCAATGGAAGGATAAAGAACCTGAGCAAATGATTGGTCACTTTGGTTTGGGCTTTTACTCTGCATTTATGGTTGCAAAAGAGGTAACCATTGTATCCAAATCCTACAAGGAAAAAGCGACGGCAGTTAAATGGAATTGTGATGGCACCACTTCGTACAGCTTAGATAAAGGTAAGCGCAAAAAAAGAGGTACAGATGTTATCCTTCATCTCACAGACGAAGATGCAGAAACCTATTTAAGCCAGTGGAAGGTAAAAGAGCTATTGAAAAAGTATTGTGGTTTTCTACCCATCCCAATTGAATTTGAAAAAGAAACCATTAACAATACCAATCCATTATGGGCCAAGAAACCATCGGAATTAAAGCAAGAGGATTATAAAACTTTCTTCGAGGAGTTATATCCCATGCAGGAAGCACCTTTATTTCATATCCATATCAATACAGACTTCCCTTTCAATCTAACAGGTGTACTTTACTTCCCGAAAATTAACCAAGCCCTAGATAACCGCAAAGACAGGGTTCAGCTATATAGTAATCAGGTATTTGTAACAGAAGATGTAAAAGACGTATTACCCGAGTTTCTTGTACTCCTTCAGGGTGTGGTTGATTCTCCAGACATACCCTTAAACGTAAGTAGAAGTGCGCTTCAAAGTGATAGTAATGTTAAAAAGATTACCGCACACATCTCGAAGAAAGTTTCGGATAAACTAAGTGAAATTTTCAAGAAAAATCGTGCTGACTATGAGTCAAAATGGGAATATCTTGATCTAATCGTAAAGTATGGAATGCTGTCAGATGAGAAGTTTGCCGACCGAATGAAAGACCATTGCTTGTTGAAAACTACATCCGATAAACTACATACCGTACAAGAATGGATTGACCATGCTAAAGCGAACCAAACCGATAAAAATGGAGATACTATTGTTCTTTACACAACCGATGCGAAGGCGCAACATATGAGCGTGAAGGAAGTGCAAGAAGCTGGTTACGAAGTCGTTGTTTTAGATGGTCCTCTGGATGTTCATTTCACTGGATTTGCTGAAGGTAAATACGAAAAAGTAAAGTTCAAATGTGTGGATAGTGAACCTGTGAACAAGCTGATTGAAAAAGAAGAGAATATTGAGTCTGTTTTAGAGAAAGAGCAACAGGAAGCATTAGAAGGCGCTGTTAAATCGCTGGTTAATGAGGCCGCATTCGATGTTAAAATGGAAAGTTTGCCACCACAGCAAGATTTATTATCCATCCATAGAAATGAGTGGGAACGCAGAATGGAGGAATACTCAAAAATGGGTCAGTCTATGCCGTTTGGCGATTTAGGGATGAAAAAACATACCCTTATTGTAAATACTAACCATGAGCTCGCTTCTAAGGTTTTAGCAAAATCAGAAGACGAAAGAAAAGAAATTCTTCAGCATTATTTAGATTTATCCATGTTATCTAAGAATCTGCTTCAAGGCGAAGGATTGGAGAATTTTATTGCAAAAGCGAAGAACTTCATTCAAGCCTAAGAATAAAATTTTAGCATAAAAAAAGCGGCTTAACAGCCGCTTTTTTTTATGCTAACGTAAATACGGTGATTTCAGGGTAAATTCCCATTCTACCTGGGTAACCTAAGTAACCAAATCCGCGGTTCACGTACAAATATTGCTCTCCTTCTTTATATAGATCTAACCACTCTTTGTATAGATATTTCACCGGACTCCAGCGGTAGAACTTCGAATCCACACCAAATTGCATACCATGCGTGTGACCACTAAAGGTTGCATCAATATTTGTTTTGGATAACACTTGTTCTCTCCAGTGCGAAGGATCATGACTCAAAAGCAACTTCGTTGTAATACCTTCGGTTCCTTGAGTGGCTTTATCTAGGTTCCCATATTTCGGAAACCTACCCTTGGCACTCCAGTTTTGTACTCCAATAATGGCTAATTTTTGCCCATCCTTCTCTAGGATACGATGTTCATCCAATAATAAATCCCAGCCTAACTCTTTGTGATTTTGATACATACGCTCCATATTTTTTGACTTTTCTTCCGCGCTATTCCACATCACATAATCTCCATAATCATGGTTTCCAAGAATGGAGTATACACCCATCGGGGCTGATATTTTTTTAAATACTTTAATCCAATTTAGGGCTTCATCTGCCGTATCGTTCACTAAATCTCCAGTAAAAAACACAACATCGGGCTTTTGTGCGTTAATCAACTCAATGCCTTTCTCAACCGACTTTTTACTCCAAAAGCTTCCACTATGTATATCAGAAATTTGAACAATCTTCAACCCTTTGAATACATCAGGAAGTTGTTTTATTTTCAGCTTTCTCCTTCTAATAATGTAGTTATGAGCACCTTTAACAACCCCCCAAAGTGCCGAACTAAAAAACAAGGTAGCCATTCCGATACCCAGATAATTCAAAAACTTTAATCGGCTTATTCCTTCCCTGTTTGCATTTGGTTCAAGGCCAGCACTCCCGGTGGAAATATCTTGCGAAAACCAACGAATCACCCTGATGATATCATCAATCAATAAGAAAAGAGTCCAAAATATTTTTATAATGAGAACGCTAAATACAAAGGATGCAATGAACCGTATAACAATGGGATCTAAGGGTATTCTCCAAAATCTAACAATCATGAAAAATAAGATCATAGAAACGGTGTAACCCCAGTAAATAGCGGCTACCCATTTTTTGGTTTGATCCGAACTATTCTTGATCAATAATTTTACCCCTTGCCAAGTATACCAATCGAGAAAAATAAAGAACAATACAAAGGCCGAAAAGCCTATAACCTTACTTTTGAACATGAGGCTGCAAAAGTACTTTAGTTAAGAGAAATCTTATTTCTCAATCGTTTTAGATGAATATTTTGCCGTTGAGACTGTGATTTAGTGGGTTCTACTGAGGCTTTACTAAAATCCCAGTATCCGAAATCATAAAAACTATGTTATCTGATTCAGATCCTGACTTCCTCAATAAATACCAACTCAACTTATTGATATATTGATTTTTAATTTTGGCTCCTGTGAGTGAGTACACTTCAAAATCATCGTCATTTATACGTGTACCTCCCCAAAATAGCTCACCACCTCTGAACCGCAGTGGTTTATGCTTTTCAATGCTCTCAATTTTCAAACCCGAATTATTCGATGGCCATTTTAATCTACTTGAAATAGGATAATGATCACTCGTATTATTTCCAAAGCCAGATATCCAAGGTTCGCAGTATAAGGCAAAGGTGGAATCTTCTATTTCTAAATCTTTAAACCCTGGAGTTGCTACAATGTGATCAATCATACTATTGTAACTTACCGTCGATTTTTTTCCTGCTAAGGATAAAGGGTAACTAAGGACCGTATAGTTGGTATCTTTCAACCAATTTGAAAATGGAGTAGCATAGCCACTTAAAATACTTTGATCAAAATCATCGTTCCAATCCCCAAGTACCAAACCCTTATTACGAGACCCCAAACGATCAATGTACATTTTCAATGCTACACCTGCATTGTATCTGCGATTATACGCCTTCACTTTTGAACTACTCGAGCCGGTATTTGCTTTCATATGAAGCACCCAAACTCTCAAAGTATCTTTTGGATTCCAATCGGCTCTTTTCGGCATTAAACCTACCTCTAATGGAAGACGTCCACTCGCAAATTCATAATCAAAATTGGGTAGTATGTGTTTTTGATAAATAAAATCAAACTGGTCTTTTTTGAATAACAAACCTGTTTTTTGGGTTTGATTCCAAGTACTTAATACTCCTTGGTAATCGCTACAGTTAATGAGTAACTTATTCCAATAGGCAATATCACTAATCTCACACACTCCAACGATATCAAAGTCAAACCCAACCAATAGTTTTGTAGCATTTGCTAACTGAGCTTCTTCATTGGATGGACCACTACTCGAATGCCCAAACCATTCGATGTTCCATGTTGCGACATCCAATCTATTTTCATCGTTTAGATTAGGAATCTGTGCATTAAGTTGGCTACTTATAGCCAAACACAACCAAATAAGTCTTTTCATTAATGTTCTGTTCTCCTATCAAAACCCCAATTCAATTTATTCCTTAAGGTATCCATGAAATTAATATCGTTCAGCCTAATCAAATAAAGGAAATAATCTGCTTTCCTGACCGCCATCGAAACCTTGTTTGTAATACTTTCACTTCGGGAGTCTAAACTTGCCAAATAACTGCTTGCTCTACCTTCTATTTCGAAGGAAATAACCGCATCATCAGGAATAACTACTGGCCGTACGTTGAGATTATGTGGAGCAATCGGCGTAATCACAAAACTGTCTGATTTTGGAAATATAATAGGACCACCGCAACTCAGAGAGTAACCGGTAGAACCCGTGGGTGTTGCTATGATCAAACCATCGCTCCAATAACTATTCAAAAACTCCCCGTTGATATACGCATGAACCACGATCATACTAGAAGTTTCCTTTTTATGGATCACAAAATCGTTCAGGGCATAATTAAAGTCAAATATTTCTTCACTTGATTCCAAGTTTAAGAGTGCCCGCTTCTCTACGGTAAATTGACCTTTTTCTAACTCTATTATTGCCTTCTCCAAATAACTAGAAGGAACTCCCGCTAAAAATCCCAATCGCCCGGTATTTATGGGAAAAACAGGAATATTGCTGTCATTCACCAATGAAATGGTATCCAAAATAGTTCCATCACCACCAACGCTGCATAGTGCATCTATCTTGTCGGCGCTGTTTTTATTATAAGAATCGAAAACATGCACAGATAAACCATTGGAGTTCATTTGAATAAAATCCTCTAGTGCCGGAGTGCAAAAAATATCATGCCCACGTTCGTTGAGAATCTTCAATAACTCCAACATAGCACTGCTGTGCTTGGGATCTCTCAGCGAACGAGCATAAACACCGATCTTCATTGATTATCAAGTTTAACGCAGGAAAGTTGCGTACTTTTGTTCAAAAGTATGGATTTAATTGAAGCAAAGCAGAATTTCGAACGTAGTTCACGACACCCTTGGGAAAATGCTCGCTTAAAAACCATTATACATTTATTCAGCAGAGAACTAGAGAATGCGAATAATGAAAACGGATATATACTAGATCTAGGTTGTGGTGATGCTTGGCTTATCAATCAACTCTCACAATTATATCCCAATATCCAATTTGTGGGAATAGATATTTTTTTCGAGGGTGAAGATATCAAAGATCTTAAGGAACTCTACCAAAATTCAAACCTGAACTTATTCAAAACGCTGGATGATTTTCACACTGCTTTTGAAGAAATACGCTTCCATGCAGCACTCATGTTAGATGTGGTAGAACATGTAGAGGATGATGGCGCGTTTATACAAGAGCTTATTGAATCCAATACCATTGATCGTGACACTAAAATTCTCGTTACGGTACCAGCATATCAGTCGCTATTTTCATCTCATGACCATTACATGAAACACTTTAGAAGGTATACAAGAAATACACTCGGTACATTGTTCATGGATTTAGGAATCACTGTGGAACGATCTAGTTATTTCTTTTTTTCATTATGGCTTTCACGCTTATTTTTCGTGAAATTTATGGATAGTGAAACGACTAAAGAAAATACAGCTTTGGCTAAATGGGATAAATCAAGATTTATTACCTCACTGATCACAGGTGTATTATTTCTTGATTCAAAAATTGGTTTATTATCTAATCGCATAGGATTAGGTTTACCAGGTTTATCCGTTTTTGCGAAAGGTCAACTGGCTGACCGTTGATTTAATTTCGCTCGTAAACTTTAAACGTAAAGCTCAATTTATGGGTCTCATCAACTGCGTGAAACTCCTCATAGGTAACATTCCAATCCGTTGTGATTTTTGGGAAAAAGGTATCTGCATCACCGAAAGATTTATCAACGTGTGTGATATACAGGCGATGACTCATAGGCAATGCGTATTCATAGAGTTTTCCGCCACCAATGATCATGACCTCCTCTTGTTTTTGCAACCCTTTTAACGCTTCTTCCAACGTAGCGTAATACTCAAATCCTGGGATAATGTCCTCGTTTTTAGAACTTAGTACAACATTTACTCGGTTCTTTAATGGTTTACCCAGACTATTCATGGTGTTTCTTCCCATGATAACCGTTTTACCCTTCGTATGTTTTATGAACCATTTAAAATCATCTGGTAAATGCCATAGTAAATCATTATTCCTTCCTATTTCTGCATTTTCGCCTATTGCGGCAATCATTGAAATCTTCATTTTTCTTCGTGATACTCCATTTCCGTATTAATACTCCAAATCATCTCCTTGTCAACATTTCCCGATAAGATTTGTTCAGCAGCCATCATGCCCGTCAGCATACTATGGTCTTGATTATTGTATCGATGCATGCCATTTCTCCCAATAAGGAATAGATTTTCCAACCTATCCAAATGAGCTCTTAAAACATCAAATTCTCCATATGAACCAAAATATGCAGGATACGTTTTTGGAACTTTCAAAACGGTTCCATCCAATACATCTTCCTTAATAATCAAATCTAATTTGACCATTTCTTGAATGGCAAATGATAGCATTTCCTCCGAGTCTAATTTCCATAATTCATCCCCCTCCTGACAAAAATACTCTAAGCCTAACCATATATTATTTGCATTTGATACAAGATCTGGACTCCAGTTATTGAATATTTGCAAACGCCCAATTTTTACGTCTTTTTCTTGGATATACACCCAATTATCTTTTAAATCTAGACCGCCTTTAAATCGGTTGATTAATAACCCAACGGTGATAAAATCACGATAAACCAATCCGTTTGCAATCTTCGAAATATGACTAGGGACTGCAGGTTTGATACCATTCACCAAATTCTTAATGGGCATGGAGCTAATTACATAATCAGCCTGATACTCCTTTTTTTGTCCATTATGACTTACCCTGACTGTACTTATTTTAGATTCACTTAGCTCAAACCCAACCACTTCTGTTTCATATATAATCTCGCCGCCCATTTCCTGAATTTGTTCAGATACGGTTTCCCACATCATACCAGGGCCCAACCTAGGATACAAGAACTTTTCGATCAAACTGGTTTCGGTATTTTTTTGCTTGATATCCTCTGATTTTTTAACACTTTTTTTGGAACGAAGAGCATGCTTTATGGCTTCAGTTATACTTAAGCCCTTTATGCGTTGAGCACCCCATTCGGCGGAAATATCACCACACGGTACGCCCCAAACTTTCTCTGTATAATCCTTGAAAAACATGCTGTACAGCGCCTTTCCAAAGCGATTAATGAGAAAATCTTCCAATGTACTCTCTTGTTTCCTTGGAAAAATTCTAATGTATAGATAAGAAAACCCTATTCTTATTAGGTTTATCATACCCAATTTTTTTAGCGTATCGATAGAAAGCTTGATTGGATAGGAGAAAAAATTTCTGAGATAATAAATGCGAGATAGTCGGTTGCGAATCAGCATTACACGACCCTGATTTTTAGGCTGATTGTCAGTAGAGGTGTTAATCGATCTTTTCTTTCCTTGGTAGCTGATTTCTACTTCCTCTTCTTGGGATTGCTCTACTGGCAGAATTGCTTGCCACCAATCCATTACAATATCGCTCTTGGAAAAAAACCTATGACCACCGATATCCATACGGTTGCCTTTATAATTATGTGTTCGCGATAGTCCTCCAACATAAGAAGATGCTTCCAAAATTGTCACATTAAACTCCTCATTATCTTGAGCGCGTGAACAAAGCGTATGCGCTGCTACCAAACCTGCAGGCCCACCTCCAATTACCAGAACTTTTTTAGGGGTTTTTGACATTCAATACGAAAGCACAAATTACAAGCGGAAAGATAATTATTAGTCCTCAGATTACTAAAAACAAGACTTAATACTTTTTACAAAACACAGACCTAACAACCTCTGTACTTATAGGATACTAAAGGGTGCTTGCATTATGCTTATCTTTGTAGGATGAATCGTATTGTAGCCATCGTCGGAAGGCCTAACGTAGGAAAAAGCACCTTATTTAATCGACTTACAGGGGAACGAAAAGCCATCGTAGATGACTACAGCGGTGTTACAAGAGATCGACATTATGGTCGAAGCGACTGGAACGGAGAAGAATTTACCGTCATCGATACAGGAGGGTTCGTTCCAGAATCTGAAGATCGCTTTGAAGCTGCCATTAGAGAGCAGGTCCATATTGCAATTGAAGAGGCATCTGTACTGATTTTTATGGTTGATGTTCAATCCGACATAAACCCTTTAGATGAAGAATTCGCAAGACTTCTCCATCGCTCCAAAAAGAAAGTAGTTTGCTGTGTAAACAAAGTCGATAACGATACCTTCAGGCTTGAAGCTCCTGCTTTTTATGCCTTGGGTTTTGATGAAATCCATGAAGTATCTGCCACAAGTGGATCAGGCACCGGAGAACTTTTAGATAAGGTCACAGAACACTTAAAAGAAATCCCACTTCAAACCGATGAGGATAGTGAACTACCAAGAATTGCGATTGTTGGGCGTCCTAACGTTGGAAAAAGTAGCCTGATAAACGCTCTATTAGGAAAAGACCGAAACATTGTCACTGAAATTGCTGGTACCACCCGAGATAGCATAGATACCAAGTACAACGCATTCGGTAAAGAAATGATCTTGGTGGATACCGCGGGAATTCGGAAAAAAAGTAAGGTAAGAGAAAATATTGAGTTTTACTCAGTGATGAGGTCTTTACGTGCACTAGAAAACGCCGATATCGTAGTTATTGTCATTGATGCTCAACATGGAATGGAGTCTCAAGACATTAATTTATTCTGGATGGCGCACAGACTGGGTAAAGGGGTCATTATTTTGGTGAACAAATGGGATTTAATTGAAAAAGAAACCAACACTTCTAAAGAATATACCGAGCATATTAAATCAAGAATTGCGCCTTTTGTGGACGTACCTGTTTTGTATATATCAGCCTTGAATAAACAAAGAATCTTTCAAGCTACAGAGTCCATTCTTAAAGTTTACGAAAACCTTAATCAAAGAATCAATACAAGGAAGCTCAACGACTACTTACTACCCATCATTGGAGCAACTCCTCCACCAAGTAAAAAAGGAAAATTCGTTCGTATCAAGTTTGTAAATCAACTTCCAAGTAAAAGAATTGCGATTGCATTTTTCTGTAACCTCCCCCAATACGTGGTCGATAGTTACACGAGATTCTTAGAGAATAAAATTAGGGAAGAATACAATTTTAGCGGTGTTCCAATAACCATTTATTATCGCAAGAAATGAGTATGAAAGACATTCGCGAAATAAGTCTTGTAGACTTGGAATCCTTCTTATTGGAGATTAAGGAACCAAAATTTAGAGCAAAACAGATTTGGCAGTGGCTTTGGGAGAAAAAAGCACGTGATTTCGACTCTATGCAGAATATCCCAAAGAAATTGAGAGATCAATTAAAGCAAGCCTTTACTTTCAGGGTTACCCAGATAGATCAAGCTCAATATTCTAAAGACGGCACGATAAAAGTAATTTTTAAATTGTGGGACGATAACCGTGTTGAAGGTGTTTTGATCCCCACTAAAAAGAGAACAACAGCTTGCATAAGCAGCCAGGTTGGTTGCAGTTTGAGTTGTACATTTTGTGCAACTGGATACCTACCTAGAACACGAAACCTTAAAGCTTTTGAAATTTTTGACCAAGTTGTACTTATCAATCAACTCTCGGAAGAGCATTGCCAAAAATCGTTGGATAACATAGTTTACATGGGCATGGGAGAGCCTTTATTGAACTATAAAGAAGTCATACAAAGCGTAAACTACATCACAAGTCCAACGGGTCTTGGTATGAGCCCAAGTAGGATTACCATATCCACAGCTGGCATTACCAAAATGATTAAAAAACTTGCTGATGATGGTCTCAGAACGAATCTTGCACTTAGTTTACATGCCGCAACCAATGCCAAACGATCTGAAATCATGCCTATTAACGATACCAATCCTTTGGAAGATTTATCGGAAGCTATGAACTATTGGTTTGATAAAACAAACATCCGACCAACCCTTGAATACACCGTAATTAATGGTGTAAATGATACAAAAGAGGCAGAAAAAGCATTAGCCGTATTTGCTCGATCGTTTCCTTCTAAAATTAACCTAATTGAATACAACCCTATTAGCACTGCAAATTTTCAACCTACAGGTCGGTTAGATGAATTTGCTATGGCACTTGAAAAACAACGACTAATCGTTAATGTAAGACGTAGCCGAGGTAAAGATATTGACGCCGCTTGTGGGCAGCTAGCACTTAAAACCGCTTAGGATTTAAAATCTCTGTGGTGTGATTCTTCGTATAATCTCTCCTTGGGCAAGGATTTAAAGTATTCCCATGTGATTTTTAGCCCTTCTTCACGGGTGAATTGTGGCTCCCAACCTAATACTTCTTTTGCTTTGTCTATGTTTGGTTGCCTTTGCTTTGGATCGTCTGTTGGAAGTGGTTTTTCAATTACCTTTTGATCGGTACCCGTTAGTTTGATAATTTCATCCGCAAACTCCCTGATGGTTATTTCCATTGGGTTACCTATGTTCACTGGATCTACACAATCACTTAGCAATAGGCGATATATCCCTTCAATCAAGTCATCCACATAGCAAAAACTACGTGTTTGACTTCCGTCACCAAAAACGGTTAAATCCTCTCCTCTGAGTGCTTGCCCCATAAACGCTGGAAGTACTCTACCATCATTCAACCTCATTCTAGGTCCGTAGGTATTGAAAATTCTGACTATTCTTGTCTCCAAACCGTGATAAGTGTGATAAGCCATTGTCATCGCCTCTTGGAAACGTTTTGCCTCATCGTAAACTCCTCTAGGTCCTACTGGATTTACATTTCCCCAGTAATCTTCAGTCTGTGGATGTACGGTTGGATCTCCATAAACTTCGCTGGTGCTAGCAATCAATAAACGAGCGTTCTTCGCCATTGCTAAACCTAACAGGTTATGAATACCCAAGGAACCCACTTTTAGGGTTTGAATAGGAATCTTAAGGTAATCAATAGGACTCGCCGGTGAAGCAAAATGAAGAATATACTTGAGATCACCTGGTACGTGAACAAATTTACTTACATCATGATGGTGAAATTCAAAATCCTCCCGACCAAATAAATGCTCAATATTGCGTAGATCTCCAGTAATCAAATTATCCATTCCGATAACATGATATCCTTCTTTAAGAAATCTATCGCAAAGGTGCGACCCTAAAAAGCCAGCCGCTCCGGTAATTAAAACTCTTTCTTTCTTCATTTAATTTCTGATCTGCCGATGCTGTAGTAAGTAAATCCGTGTTTACGTATTACATCCAATTCAAATAAGTTTCTTCCATCAAAAATGACATTGTCTTTTAATGCATTGGATATTTTATCAAAGTCGGGTGTTCTAAATTCAGGCCATTCGGTGGCAATCACCAAAAAGTCTGCACCATTTAAGGCATCGTAAGCCGAATCCATGAAATTAGCCTTATCTCCAACCACGGCTTTCACGTTTGGCATGGCTTCGGGGTCATAGGCTTGAACCATTGCACCTAAATCAGTTAAGGCATCAATCATTTCCAAAGCTGGAGCCTCACGAATATCATCCGTATTGGGTTTAAAGGCTAATCCCCAAAGTGCCACTGTTTTACCTTGAATTGAATTGGCATAATGTTCGGTGATTTTTGGTAATAACGCCTTTTTCTGCTCTGCATTAACATCTTCGACTGCCTTCAAAATCTTGAAATCATAATCAACTTCTGAAGCACTATGAACCAATGCTTTAACATCTTTCGGGAAACAACTTCCTCCGTATCCAATTCCAGGGAATAAGAAACGTTTTCCAATACGATCATCACTTCCTACCCCTTTCCGAACCATATCTACATCTGCGCCTAACTTCTCACATAAACGAGCAATTTCATTCATGAATGAGATTTTTGTAGCCAAGAAACTATTGGCTGCATATTTGGTTAATTCCGCACTTCGAGTATCCATGTGCATCACGGGATTGCCTTGGCGAACATAAGGCGCATAAAGTTCATCCATGATTTCGAATGCCTTATCTGACTGAGCTCCAATCACCACTCGATCTGGCTTCATAAAATCATCCACTGCTACACCTTCTCTAAGAAACTCAGGGTTCGATACTACATCAAAATCACCCGTGTAATTCTTTGAAATTGCGGCATGTACTTTATCAGCTGTACCTACAGGCACCGTACTCTTATCAACGATAACCTTGTAATCCGTCATCATTTTACCTAAATCCTCTGCGACACCCAGAACATAACGCAAATCTGCTGAACCGTCTTCACCTGGAGGTGTGGGTAATGCTAAGAAGACCACCAAATTCTCCTTAAGGGCATCCTCAAGATTTGTTGTAAAGGTCAATCTACCTTCTCTTAGGTTTCTTTTAAAAATTGTTTCTAGACCGGGCTCGTAAATCGTAATTTGTCCGTTGGAAAGCTTATCAACCTTGCTCTGATCGATATCCACACAAATCACTTGGTTACCTGTTTCAGCAAAACAAGTTCCACTAACTAAACCGACATATCCGGTTCCTACTACAGCAATTTTCATTTTATTGGGTTAAAGAAATCTTTTATTTGATTAGTTATATATTCTAATTCTCCGGTTGTTTTTTCAGAGCAAATAGGTAGACTTATTACTCTTTTTGACATTCGTTCTGCGTTTATTGAAGATATAGATTGACTATATGCTTTTTGTTGGTGCAAAGGTAACGGATAATAAACCATGACCGATATGCCCTTGGACTTAAGAAAGTCTTGCAATTTATCGCGTAATTCGCCACTTTCACATTCGATGGTGTATTGATGAAATGTGCAATTCGCTGATTTGTCGTGTCGAGGTAGTCTTAATTGTGATATTTCCGAGAGTTTCTCATGATAAAAATTAGCTACTGAAATTCTGCGTTTTAACATCTCGTTTAGGTATTTTAATTTTACCCTCAAAACAGCCGCTTGAATTGTATCTAACCTTGAGTTCAATCCAATAATTTCATGATAATAGCGTTTGTTTTGACCATGATTGGCTATCATTCTCGCTTTATCTGCAAGCTCCTTACTCTTGGTGAAGATTGCCCCACCATCACCATAACAACCCAAGTTCTTCGAAGGGAAAAAAGAAGTAATTCCTATGTCACCAATACAGCCGGTGTATCCTTGAATTATACCCTGATAATAAGTCCCTAAGCTCTGTGCAGCATCCTCAATTACCCGTAAATCGTGTCGGTCGGCAATTTCTTTGATACTATCCATATCACAATGCGCCCCAAATAAATGTACCGCTGCAATGGCCTTTGTATTTTTCGTTATAGCAGACTCTAGGGTATTGACATCGAGCAAGTAATTCTCATTTATATCTACAAAAACTGGCTTAATTCCTAAGAGTAAAGCTGCTTCAGGAAGCGCAGCATATGCAAATGATGGCATGACAACTTCATCGCCCCGCTTTAAACCTAAAGCCATCATTGCGATGGTTAATGCATCAGTTCCAGACCCACAAGATATTACGTGAGGAACATTTAGGTAGGATTCTAAATCTTGTTCAAATAGTGCTACTTCCTCACCCTTAATAAAGGCGGCTTTATCAATAACCGATTGAATAGAAGATTCTATCTCTTCTTTATGCCGCAAATGCAAGGCATTGATATTCGCCATTTGGATGTTCAATACCTTACAAAAGTAAGAAAGATAACGATTTGAGAATGCTAGTTTTTAGTACGTTGCCGTAAAACTTCATAAATGGAGATGCCTGCAGCAACCGAAACATTCAAGGATTCTACTCCTGATTTCATAATAGGAATAGACACCAAATCATCGCACATTTTCATTGCATCATTGGAGATACCCGAATCTTCGCTACCCATGACTAATGCAACGGGCCCTTCAAAGGTTGCGGAATATAGATTTTGCTTAGCCTTTTCGGTAGCACCGTAAATTTGCAATCCTGAATTCTTTAGAAACTTCAAGGCATGATGTAGGCTATTGGTTCGGCTTACGGGAATTTTAAGTAAAGCCCCAGCGGAAGTTTTCAATGCATCTGGGCTTAAGGGTGCACTACCTAATTCAGGAACCAGTATACCATGAACTCCTGCGCAGGAGGCGGTTCGCGCAATGGCTCCGAAATTTCTAACATCCGTTACACCGTCCAAAACCAATACAAAAGGATCTTCACCCTTTTCAAAAGCATGTTGTACTATTTCTTCTAGGGAAACAAAATCTACTACCGATAATGAAACCACTACCCCTTGATGGTTTCCTCGTACCAAACTGTTAAGTTTTTCACTCGGAACTTGCCTCCAAAGGATGCGATTATCCCTAAAGAGCGTTAATAATTCTGCAAGTTGACCTTGTAGTCTTCCTTCTTGAATCCAAACTTTATCAATGGTTTTACCCGATTCAATGGCTTCCTTAACCGGATGTATGCCATATAATAGTGATGTTGTCTTTTTCATAAAAAATCCCGCCGTTAAGGCGGGATGTAATTTTAAAATTTACCTATGCTCGCCGCTTGTTTCCTATATTCATCTGCGAGTGCTTTCTTACCTGCAGCATCTAACGACTTAATCATGCGTCGTAGAAGGTCTTCTGACACATATATCTCTCGCTGAGCAAAAGCCATTCCTTCTCCATCGTCTTCAAGCTCATTCACGAAGAAGTTATAATATTCAAGATTCTCTTTTAAACATTGATCCATCACTTTCTTCGCTCCTTTCTCATCTCCGAGACTCAACAGCGTTAATCCATAATCAACTCTGTATTCACGTCTCATAGGCATTACAGACTCAGGGATTTCTTTCATAACATGATTAAGAACCTCAACCCCACGTTTTCTGTATACTTCAATAGAATCTGAGTAGACCGCAAAAAATTCTGCTGCATTTACGAAACCTTCTTCAGGAGAAACCATTTTGGTCAAATCACTACCTGCATTCAATTGTTTTTGGACTTGTTCTAGCACATTCACCTTTTGCACGTAGAATTTCGCTAACAATAATCCCATTTGCTGAATATCGTTTGGCACATACGATGCTTTGTCATCTAAGAAGAAATTTTCCTTCTCTTTCATCCCATAGTAACCATAATTCTTCACAATATTGGAGTACAACTTGTGCTGATTTACTCTCAAAGGTTGACGACTTGAAGACCCACCTCGAATTGGTACAAAACGATAAACCAATCCCTCTAATTCAAGATAATCATTCAGTCCTTTGAAATCATAACCAGAAACAGAAGTAAAGTATATTGGGCGTTTCCAACCTTCTTTTGACATGGTAGACACCAAATCATACATCACCAAATCTCCTTTGGTTAGATAATCGGCACCCACATTGATTGCGATTGAATCAACAATTAAATTCTGATAAACAGGATTTACTACTCCAGCTTTCAACACGGCTTCTTTGTTTACAGGTACAAACATCTTACCTCCGTTCCAAACAACGTTGTCCGTTACACCACCCGCCGCTTCTCTTGCCGCTCTTAATTCTTTAACTACATCAGCCACCGGTCTTGGGTTTGGATATGCTTGTTTGTTCAAAGGAATTCCATATTCAAAGCTACCTGTTTGAAGATCCTCTTTTGTAACCGTTAACGGAAGTGGCATAGACTTACCTACGGTATCAATAAGTACGGAACTGTACCACTCAGTCGGCAATAGTGACTGATTAATGATTCTCACGTCGGTTCTAATACCTTCGACATTTTGAGCATACCAAAGAGGATAGGTATCGTTATCTCCATTACAGAATAAAATGGCATTTGGTTCGAGGTTTTCTAAGAAATTCTTGGCCATATCAATTCCAATATATCTACCTGAACGGTCGTGATCGTCCCAGTTCTCGGCAGCCATGTTAATTGGTACCAAAACAATACTTGCAACCACACTGATATAAGCGGCATTCTTACCTAGATATTTCTTTAACAAATCTGCCAACGAAATCACTCCTAAGCCAACCCAAATACAGAATATTTGGAAGGAACCTACCACTGCATAATCTCGTTCACGAGGTTCATAAGGTGGCTGATTTGTGTAAACAATGATGAGTAAACCAGTGAAAACGAACATGGTCATCACCAGCCAGAAATCATATTTACGCTTTCCAAACTGAAATACCAAACCAAGCAGACCCAAAATCAAAGGCAAGAAATAATAGGAGTTCTTTGCTTTTTGATTTTGATAATACGTAGGCATATTGTCTACATCCCCAACAATCATTTTATCGATAAATGGCACTCCGCTGTACCAATTACCATCTAATTGCGTATTCCCTGAAACCGCTTGTTGATCGTTAAATCGGCCAACAAAATTCCACATGAAATACCTCAAATACATATAACGAATTTGGTAATTAAAGAAGTAAGTAAGGTTATTTCCAAACGATGGGATTTGGTAATTCAAATAGTTGAGTTGATTTCTTTCCTCAGAGGTCAATTGTCTTTGTTGGGATAATTGGTTCAATCGATCAATTTCATTTTGAACATCTTGCATCCCACCATAACTTCTAAACCCTCTTGCATCATTGGGCTTATTACTTTTACCCATACGCGGGAATAAAGTATTAAAGTCCTCTTTAACACCATCGCCATCTAAATCCACGGGATCGAATACTGGTTCGTAGTTCTCCCCACCTTTTTGGTATTTCTCTTTACCCTTAAAATAACGCTGACCCTTTTTATCGTAGCTTGTTTGAGGAGCGTTAAAGTAAGGACCATATGCTAATGGTCGATCACCATATTGTTCACGCGTAATGTACCCGTAAAACTTGTATGGATCCTCGGGATTATTCATATCGATGGCAGGATTAGCCATACTGCGAATAATCACCATTGCGTATGAAGAGTATCCAAAAATCACAAATCCTATGCAAAGGAAAATGAGATTCAAATTATGCTTTCTCTCATCATGGTAGCGCTTAACCAAGTAACTCACACCAGCATAAACCAATATTACTGCAGCAATTGCCCCGGAATAGAAAGGCAAACCCATGCCGTTCACAAACATGCGATCAAGCCTCGCCAATAACCAAGGAATTCCAGGATAGATTACCTTCATTACCACAGCAAGTGCGAAAGCGGATCCACCCAAAGCGTAAATAACCCCCTTGCGTGTAACCTTGAATTTCTTGAAGTAATAAGCCAATCCAACCGCAGGGATAACCAATAAATTCAACATGTGCGTACCAAGCGCCAATCCTACCATAAATGCTATAAATACCAACCATCGGTCTGTGTATTTATTATCTTCCATATCGTACCACTTGAGCAAAGCCCAGAAGGTGAGAGATGTAAAGAATGAGCTCATGGCATATACCTCTGCCTCAACCGCACTAAACCAAAACGTATCGATAAACGTATTGGTTAAAGCAGCAACAACTCCAGCACCAACAATAAGAGCTCCACGACTTTCATTGTTTTCATCCACAAGTTTACCTGCAAACATGACGGTAATCCAGTAGGTAAACATAACAGCACCAGCACTTGAAACTGCTGATAACATATTGATCCAAAACCCTACTGTTTCAGGTGAACCAGCAAGCAATGAAAATAATCGACCTACCATCAAGAAAAACGGCGCCCCAGGAGGGTGCACAACTTGAAGTTTATAGGCTGCAGAAGCAAATTCTCCGCAATCCCAAAGACTTACTGAGGGTTCTAAAGTTAACGTGTATACCACAAGGGCAACCGCAAACATCAACCAACCTACGATTAGGTTTAACTTGGATAATGAGCGCATTTTTTATTTGGTTTAATTTATTGTGAATGGCGAAAATACTGATTACTTCAAGGATTTGAAAATGAAATTTTCTCGGTAGCTGCGTTCAATCTATCTACAGCATAATCTCGACCTAAATGAGCAATCATTTCCCATATAGGTGCGCCGACACCTTGACCTGATATAGCTACTCTCAGAGGCTGCATTAGCGAACCAGGCTTAACACCGTTTTCCTCACATACAGATTTGAAACTCTCTTCGTATTGCTCTGGACTAGCAGTTTCAGGAAGGGCTTTAAACGAACTAGAAATTTTCAATAATATCTCATTCGTGTTTTCTTGCCATTTTTTTGATACCACTTTTTCATCGTATTCGGTGGGGTCTTCGAAAAAGTATTTACCATCGAGAATGGTATCTTTAGCAAACTGAACCTTTTCTCTGATCATATCAATCACACCTTCTACGTATTCTTGACAAACTTCATACCCTAAGTCATCTATAAGTGGCTTAACAGTTGAATAAACATCTGATAATGGCTTTTTTTGGAGATACTGTTGATTGAACCAATATGCTTTTTGAACGTCAAATTTCGCTCCGCTTTTACTCACTCTTGACAGTGAGAATTCTTTTATTAGCTCCTCTTTAGTAAATATTTCTCTGTTATCGCTGGTGTGCCAACCCAATAAAGCAAGCATATTCATCACTGCATCTGGAAAATAGCCCGATTCTCTGTAGCCTGAACTAGTTTCACCTGTTTTTGGATCAGTCCATTGCAATGGAAATACTGGAAAGCCTAAACGATCGCCATCCCGTTTACTTAATTTACCGTTACCATCTGGCTTCAGTAATAAAGGTAAATGTGCAAATTCTGGCATAGAATCCTCCCAACCCAAGAACTTGTAAAGCATGACGTGAAGAGGTGCACTTGGCAACCATTCTTCCCCTCGAATAACGTGTGAGATTCCCATTAAGTAATCATCCACAACGTTAGCTAAGTGGTAAGTAGGCATTCCATCGGCCTTTAGTAAAACCTTATCATCCATTTGGTTGGTACTCACCACAACCCACCCTCGCACTATATCATGGAATCTAACTTCTTCTTTGCGCGGTAACTTAATCCTAATCACATAATCATCTCCTCGTTCTAGTCGCTCTTTTACTTCATCTGCCGATAAGGTCAGTGAATTTTTCATGCTCATGCGACTCACTGAATCATAGGCCGCTTGCATTTTACTAGCTTCCAACCTATTGCGCATTTGATCTAGTTCCTCACTAGTATCGAAAGCGTAGTAAGCTAAATCTTGCTCAATCAGTTGTTCCGCATATTGGCGGTACATCGGCTTTCGCTCGCTTTGACGATAGGGCGTGTGATCTCCACCCTGATCGGGCCCTTCATTGATTTCAATACCTAACCATTCAAGGCTTTCCTTTATGTATTGCTCAGCACCAGGAACAAAACGCGTTTGATCTGTATCCTCTAAACGAAGAATAAAAGCCCCATTATTTTGCCTTGCAAATAGGTAATTATACAAGGCCGTTCTTACACCTCCTATATGCAAAGGCCCCGTTGGGCTCGGCGCAAACCTTACTCTAACCGACTTTTCGTCCATTTTATTTTGTTAAAACTTCTTTAACAATTGAAGAAATTAGTTTCCCATCGGCTTTACCATTTAACTCTTTCATAGCAAGAGGCATTGCCTTACCCATAGAAGCGGGACCAGACAACCCGGCATCAGTAATCACCTTTTCAATGATTTTTCGAACCTCCTCTTCACCCATTTGTTCAGGTAAAAATTCCTCAATTACCGACAGTTCGGCTCTTTCTACAGATGCTAAATCCTCACGATTCTGTTGCATGTAAACCTCCAATGAATCTTTTCGTTGTTTAGCTAATTTATTCAACGCCTTTTGATAATCATCCTCTGTTAAGCTATCCGCTTTATCAGAAGTTTGCAACAGCATAAAAGCACTCTTTATACCTCTGAGTGCTCTCAAACGATCCGCGTTTTTGGCCTTCATGGCCACTTTGATTTCGTTATTAATGTTATCTGCGAGGTTCATGGGCGCGAAGATACAACGCTAAGCCCGAAGATGCAGTCTTTCAATGATTTTAAGGCATTGAAATCGATAGGAGGTAAGAAAGTGCAGCTTCTGCATTTCCCTCGGAAATTAGGTTTTTAACCTTCAACCAATTGCATGTATCTACCGTTTCGCTAACGGATGCATCTTTTTCAGGAGTGTTTAATACGCCACATAACTTACCCAATTCATTGGCTGTTAATTCATCCGACTCCTTCACGAAGTTTGGCAACGAATTATAACCAACGGTTGGTTTCATCGGTTGAGCCAATTCAAATAATGCGCTTTTATCTGTTCTAGAATACCAGCTCCCTCCTAGGCGACCAACCAAATTCATTTTTGTTTGGTCTATTTTTTGATCTTCAGTTAGAACATCATCCTTGATATGTATTCTCAAAACCTCACATATCACTAAATTTCCAGCTCCTCCACCAGTTCCCATTTCTTTTATTTCCAGCACTTTACATTCTATTTGGGAAGGGCTTTCCGCCACCCTGAATGGCTTAACCAAATCACTTTCAACAGGATTAAAACCTGCTTTTTCAAACTCATCCACTCCTTGATCCCAAGGAGCCGCTGCTACATTCATCTGCTCAACCATTTCAGCCGTTACTACGTTGATGACCACTTCAGGTACAGCTTTCGCATTTAAAAAAGTGTGCTTGGGTTCACCTGTTCTTCCGCTATTGTTAGGTGCAAAAACCAAAATCGGGGGATTTGCACTGATAACATTAAAAAAGCTAAACGGTGCAAGATTTGGTTTGCCGTCACGGTCTACTGTACTCGCAAAACAAATAGGTCTTGGACCTACACTTCCAATCAGATATTGATGAAGGAATCTAGTTTCTATTTCATTAGGATTAATAGTCAGCATTATTCATTCGTTTTTAACGTGTGGCCCATTTTTTCTCTTTTGGTATTGAGATATTTCGCATTATGTGGATTAGGCTGAATGTGCAAAGGCACATTGTCTACTATCTCCAAACCATATCCAATAAGACCCGTACGTTTTCTGGGGTTATTACTCATCAATTTCATTTTCCGTACACCCAAATCTCTGAGTATTTGAGCACCAATTCCGTAGTCTCTATCATCCATGCCAAATCCCAATTTCAAGTTGGCTTCTACTGTATCTAAGCCTTGCTCTTGGAGTTTATACGCTTTTAGTTTGTTGAGTAATCCTATACCTCTTCCCTCTTGATTCATGTATACAATGACACCCTTACCTTCTTTCTCAATTAATTGCATGGCCTTTTCCAATTGCTCACCACAATCGCAACGACAAGAGCCAAAAACATCTCCCGTTAGGCAACTCGAGTGAACACGAACCAATACCTCATCATCTTCATCCCACTCGCCTTTAACCAATGCAACATGCTCCAATCCGTTATCCTTTTGTTTGAATGCTACAAGATCAAAATCACCATCTTCTGTTGGCATATCCACTGAAATAACTCGCTGTATTAGCGATTCATTTTCGAGTCTATACTTGATTAATTGTTCTATACTAATCAATTTTAAGCCAAACTTTTCTCTTACATGAATCAGGTCTGGCAAGCGTGCCATACTACCGTCGTCATTCATAATTTCAACGATGCATCCCGCTGGTTCAAATCCAGCCATTCTCGATAAATCAATGGCCGCTTCCGTATGTCCTGCTCTTCTAAGTACCCCTCCAGACTTTGCTTTCAGTGGGAAAATATGACCAGGTCGCCCTAAATCTTCTTTTTTAGTGTCTTCGTCTATTAAAGCGATAATGGTTTTTGATCGATCTTGCGCAGAAATACCCGTGGTACAACCGTTGCCCAATAGATCAACCGAAACGGTAAACGCGGTTTCATGCGTGGCCGTATTCTTCCCTACCATTAAATCTAAATCAAGCTCATCGCAACGTTCCTCTGTTAATGGCACACAAATCAATCCTCTCCCTTCTTTTGCCATAAAGTTCACCAACTCTGGCGTCATATTGCGGGCCGCAGTCAGAAAATCACCTTCATTTTCGCGGTCTTCATCGTCAACAACAATGACTACCTTGCCTTCTTTAATTTCCTCGATGGCAGATTCAATGCTATCAAACTTGATTTCTAGATCAGAATTCATAACTGCAAAGGTACAATCAAATTAAGCCCTTAGCATGTTTTTGGATATAGACATCGTTTCTCAAGCCCATTTACATAAGAATCTCCTTAATTTAGGAGAGTCTAACATGAGCATCATTAAAAAGGAAATTATTCAAGCCTTCGTAAATAAGCTTACCTTGGAAAGGAACGAGTTGAAAATGGCGTTGGAGGAAACCAGAGGTTCAACACAATCGGAGACAAAAAGCAGCGCAGGCGACAAATACGAAACCCAAAGGGAAATGATGCAAATGGAAATCAATCGAATGGAATCCCAAGTTTCACAATTGAACGATGCAATTAGTCAATGGAATTCATTTGATGCCATAGACAATACCGTCAACTGGGGTTCATTAATAGAAATATCAATAGGAGGGAAAGTAGTTCATTTGATCATTGGCCCTTCTTCTGGAGATATCCAACTAAATAAAAATACAATCAAATCTATCAGTAAAGATTCTCCCATCGGAAAGGCCATTTGGGGTCGAACTGCCCCCGCTGAATTTGAATTTTCTGGTAAAACCATAAAGCTCATTAGTTGTTCTTGATGATGATGGATTTTTTAAACCTTGGCAAAAAGCAACGCGCTCAACGCCCTTTTTTCATTCCTGTTTCGGAGAGAAAACAGCTCTTAAAAAAACTAAAAACAGGGATACAACAATTTGAACATGATATCCTAAAAGCACTCCATCAAGATTTAGGTAAATCCGAATTTGAAGCTTACTCATCTGAGATTGGGTTTATATACCAAAACATTAGCCATACCCTCAAACATCTCGATAATTGGTCTGAACCTCAAAGAGTCAAAACGGGATTATCTCTTTTTCCTTCTAAAGCGCATATTCACTACCAAGCATTTGGAACGGTTTTGATTATTGCACCGTGGAATTACCCTTTCCATCTTTGTATAGCACCACTTGTTGCAAGTATTGCCGCAGGGAATAGAGCGCTATTAAAACCATCGGAATTAACACCTGAAACTTCCGCTGTACTGTCACGGTTAATTCAACATGTTTTTGACGAATCGCAAGTGGCCATAGTTGAGGGGAATGGTAAAACTATCGTGCCAAAAGCGATAAAAGAATACCGGCCCAACTTAATCTTCTTTACAGGATCTACCATCGTGGGTAGAGAAATTTCAAAAATGGCTGCTGAACACCTCATTCCCTGCATCCTGGAATTGGGGGGGAAAAGCCCTTGTATCTTAGATAAAACCGCTGATTTAGATGTAGCCGTTAAACGAATTGCTTTCGGTAAGGGAATAAATGCTGGTCAAACCTGTGTTGCCCCCGATTACTTTTTGGTACATGAGGAAATAGAAACCGAATTCACCGAAAAACTAAAAACTAGTTTCCAAGCTTTCTATCATAATGCTATTGATAATGAGGAATACACCAAAATTGTGAATGAACACCATTTTCAGCGTATTCAACATTTACTCAAAGACACTCAGGTCGTTTTTGGAGGCAAGTCTGATGAGAAGAAAAAACGTATCGAACCTACATTGGTGAAATGCGATGTGGATAGCCCCATTATGAACGAAGAGATATTTGGTCCAATTTCACCCATTTTCACCTACAAAACCATAGAGGATATCCAAGAATACATCAACAAAAACCCCAACCCCCTTAGCCTTTATCTCTTTGCAAATAACCGTGAACTAGAAAATAAAATAACCACGGAGGTTTCATTTGGTGGAGGGTGCATCAATAACACCATTATGCATTTGGTAGATCCTAATCTACCATTTGGAGGGATTGGCAACTCAGGCTTTGGTGCATACCATGGAAAGGCTGGTTTCGACGCCTTTTCCCACAAAAAGAGTGTGATTAAAACAGGTAATTGGTTTGATCTCAGACAAAAATATCCGCCTTATGATAAACGCTCATTGAGGATCATAAAGCTCTTCCTCAAATAACATAACTAATATCCTAAAAGCCACTCGAGCTCTTCTTTTACCTTTTCGGCATTTGGAAGCATCGCCGATTCCATTCCCATATTCAATGGAACCGCTGGTATATCCTCGCTACCAATGACTTTCACAGGTGCGTCAAGGAATTGGAATGCAGCCTCACTAATGACACCAGCCAATGCTTCGGCAAAGCTATTGGTGCGCGTTTCTTCTGTAACGATTAATATTTTACCGTGTCTCTCCGCTAAATTTAGAGCTGCCTCTTTATCGTATGGAGCAAGCGTTCTTAAATCCAAAACTTCTACCTTCTCTGCAAAGTCCTTGCTCGCATTTAACGACCAATACACGCCCATACCATAAGTGATTACACCAACACTTTCTCCCATTTCTATAGCGTCATCGGAAGCATTTTGAACCACCCTCGCTTTACCAAATGGTATTCGATAATCTTCGTCTGGTTCTGGCGTTTTTGCTAATTCCGTGCCTGGAACTTTGCTCCAATACAATCCTTTATGTTCAAACATGACAACCGGATTTGGGTCATAGAAAGCTGACTTCATTAAGCCTTTCATATCAGCTGCCGTGCTCGGATAAGCGATTTTTATACCCTTGATGGGTAAAATACTACTCTCCACTGTACCTGAATGATAGGGTCCACCACCGCCGTACGCTCCTGTTGGTACTCTTATAATACTCGAAACAGGATATTTCCCCATGGATAAATACGTACTTTTTGAAAGTTCTGTCACCAACTGGTTAACACCCGGCCATATGTAGTCAGCGAACTGAATTTCTACAATGGGCTTACATCCAACAGCACTCATCCCAGCTGTACTTCCTACAATATAAGCCTCTTGAATAGGCGTATTAAAAACTCGATCTCGCCCATATTTATCGCTAAGTGTAGCAGCCTCTCTGAATACACCTCCCAAACGGTGTCCAACATCTTGCCCGTACAATAACGCTTCAGGATGCTTTTTTAAGATTTCATCAACGGCAAACAACGCCGCATCTACCATCACTACCGGCTCTTTACCTTCAGGCTCTCGTACTCCAACTTCTTCAGTAATATCAGTGGGTGCTAAAATATGGTCATGCAACGTGTCATGCGCTGGATCATTTGCTGATTTTGCTTGCTCAAAATCACGTTCAACGGCTTGTTCACATTCTTTTGTAATGGCATCCAATTCCGCATCGGTAACCGCCACACTCTGTAGCAACTTTTTTAGCCTTGGCAATGGATCTATTCGCTCATGTTTTTCAAGATCATCGCGATACCACTCACTTCGAACTCCACTGGTATGATGTCCCAACAATGGTACTTTTACATGCACGAGCATAGGTTCCCGTTCTTCACGAACGGTATCGATGGCCCTTTTCATCTCATCATGGCACTGCAAGAAATCCGAACCATTAACCCTGACTCTTCGCAGACCTTTAAATCCTAATCCATATTCAAAGGCATCCATCGCTCTCATTTCATCTCCAGAAGCCGAAATCCCCCAATCGTTATCTTGGATGAGATAAATTATTGGCAGCTTTTGTAGAACGGCCATTTGTAAAGATTCCGCAACCTCCCCTTCAGTTACAGAACCGTCTCCCAAAGAGCAAATAACGATTGGCTTCTCTGCACCATCAATCAGTCCCTGAGTCTCTTTATATTTTATGCCATGAGCTGCACCTGTGGCAGGAATCGCCTGCATACCGGTTGCCGAACTTTGATGTGGCATTTTTGGCATATCCTGGCGATTTAAACTTGGGTGAGAATAATAGGTTCTTCCTCCACTAAATGGGTCATCCGCTTTGGCTAACAATTGAAGCATGAGTTCGTAAGGAGTCATTCCCATGGAAAGCAACATACTCTCATCACGGTAATAGGGATATACAAAATCAATATTTTTGAGATGCATACCCGTGGCAATTTGTATGGCTTCGTGACCTTTAGAAGTACTATGAACATACTTTGTAACCGGCCTATTATCGTCGTAAATAGTTGCCATGGCCCTTGCGGTTTGCATCAGGCGCCAAGCCTCTAATAAAATCTTCTTATCTAGCATTCGAAACGGGGTTACAAGTTTACTAAAATTTGAGCGCTTTAACCTCGCCTCAACAAGGCAAGCTAAACTCAGTACTTCCTCGGTATTTTAACTAAATCCGTATCTTGCGTGATTACAAACATTAAAATGCGGCAAGTTCAACCATACCTACTGCTATTTGTGGCTTTATTCTCATGGAAGAGCCTTTATTCTCAAAGTGAAACGTATAAAGGAAAAGTGGTCAATAAAAACACCCAAAAACCATTAGAAAATGTAGAAGTTCTTAACCGCTTTGGCTCCTTGTTAACAAAAACAACATCAGATGGAGTATTCACCCTTGAGGCTGTAAGTGTTAAGACAGGCGAACAAATTATTTTTAAACTAGGGGATATTCAAACTAGCTCTACCATTGATAATACTTGGAAAAACAAGGAAGTTAAAATTGAGTTAGACATTAAAATCGAGCGAATGAAAGGGGTGGTCATTAAACAAAACCGCTTGAAGGAGAAGCTCAAAGAATCTGCATTAACCGTAGAAAGCATGTCAGCTCAAAGCATAAAGGAAACCCCAGCATCTGACTTTTATGAAGCTTTGGGTCATTTGAAAGGTGTTGATGTCACCGCAGCATCCCTTGGCTTTAGAATCGTAAACACGCGCGGATTCAATTCTACTTCTCCGGTGAGAACATTGCAAGTAATTGATGGAGTAGATAATCAAAGTCCTGGACTAAATTTCTCCCTTGGAAACTTTTTAGGTGCCTCAGAGTTGGATATTGCGTCTCAGGAAATTGTAGTAGGTGCAAGTTCTGCTTTTTATGGCCCAGGCGCGTTTAATGGAGTCATTTCCATGACCACTAAAGATATATGGAAAACACCAGGTTTCTCGTATAAATTTAAAGTTGGCGAACGCCAATTGATGGAAAACTCTCTGCGTTATGCCAAAGTTTTTAAGGATAAGAAAGGAAAAGATGTTTTTGCTTTTAAAGGGAACTTCTTATACATGAGTGCCTATGATTGGGTTGCAGATAACCGAGATGCCATTTACGGAAGCCCTGTTTCTGAGAATAATCCTGGAGGGTACGACGCAGTCAACCGGTACGGTGATGAAGTATTGAGTCCCGGCGAATTTGACCAAAGTTCTGTTGGGGGAAAAGAATACTATCCCGGTTTAGACCGATATTTTAGAGATGGCTATTGGGAGTCAGATATTGTTGACTACAATACATACAACCTGAAGACATCCGGAACATTAGCATTTAAACCATTTAAGGATAAAAGTAAAGAGTTTATATACCAGAGTAATTTTGGTATGGGCACCACCGTTTACCAAGGCGATAATCGCTACAGTTTAAACGATATCAAGTTTTTCCAAAATCGATTAGAATTCAAGCACAAGAAAGGATTTTTCCGTGTATATCGTACATATGAAGATGCAGGGAATACCTACGATGCCGTGTTTACATCCATGCTACTATTAAAAGACGCCAAGGAAAATTACTTGTGGGGTGGTGACTACCAGAAGGTATGGAAAGATAGTTTTGTAAATCGAGTTAAAAGTCTGGAAGGTTTTCCAAACTTCAGATATTTCCGCGCACCAGATTCATTCATGAATCTATATAATCAAGTCATCGATAGAAATCGTGATCAAATCACCCAATGGCATAATGAGTGTCGGGAAATTGTCAATCGAGGGCAATATTACACATCTGCACCATCCCTCAATCCTGCACTTGATCGTTTCATGCCAGGCACGGATAGGTTTGAGCAACTGAAGAAAGAAATCACCTCAAAAAAGAGCTTCGGTGAAGGGGGTAGCGGATTTTTTGATCAAAGTGCGCTTACTACTGCACAAATTGAGCATCATTTTAAAGTCGCTGGAAATGGTAAATTATCTGTGGGGGCATCCGGTCGACTGTATCAACCCAATTCCGCAGGAACCATATTTTCGGACACCAACGGCAGGGTGATTACAAATCATGAATTCGGTTTGTATACTGGTTTTCAAAAGCGTTATTGGAAGAATAAGCTAAAGATGAATGCAACATTCCGGACGGATAAAAATGTGAATTTCCCATTTGTGTACTCTCCGGCGCTTTCATTTGTGTACAATCCTGATAAAATCACATTCTACCGACTATCCCTTACAAGTGGTGTAAGAAATCCGACGCTAGCAGACCAGTACCTTTATTATAACGTTGGTAGAGCCATACTACTAGGGAATCTTTATGGATACAAAAATTTAGTGAGTCTTGAATCACTTGAAGATTACTTCAATCAATCAATCTTGGATCTAAATCGACTGAAATATTTTGATGTGGACCCAGTAGTTCCTGAAAAGGTAAAAAGCATCGAAGGAGGTTTTAAAGGTTTCCTTTTTGATAATAAATTGAATATTGACTGGTCGGCTTATTTCAGCTATTACCAAGATTTCATTGGTTATAAAATAGGGTTTGATCCAATCATCGAACCGAATTTGAATAGAATTATTGGCGGTCAGGTATACCGAGTGGCTACCAACGCAAATTCCGATGTAACTACAGTGGGTACATCCATAGGCTTAAATTACTTCATAGGGGACCAATACACAGCCGGATTCAATTACAGCTTTAATCAACTTAACAAACTTGACAAGGATGACCCCATCATTCCTGCATTCAATACGCCAAGAAACAAATTCAACGTAAGCTTTAGCGGCAGCCAATTAGAATGGTTTGATAAAAAGCACTTCTCTTTCAATTTAAACTTCAAATGGATCGAAGGTTTTCTATTTGAAGGTAGCCCCCAGTTCACGGGCTTTATCAACAGTTATTACTTACTCGATGCGATGATCGCCAAAGAAATTCCAGAATACAATATGCAGCTCAAACTTGGTGGTTCAAATCTCACAAATAACATGGTGATGCAAGTTTATGGAGGACCAAGAATTGGTAGGATGGTCTACTTTAGTATACTCTACGATCTACCTGAAAATTGAAAATAGAAATTTTAAGTACATTTGTTGAATAACATTCATTAAATCATATGAAAAAAATATTACTTAGCCTGTCTGCAATTGCATTTGCAGCTTGTTCACTAAACGCTCAAACTCGTTACGTTGATGAGGTGTATTCCGACGAAGAGATTGACATCGCTATGAACATCCCTTATTCTGAGAATTACACCGTCCTTTACGGGGATATTGACCCAACGACTCCAGGGCCTCAGTTTAAGTTAGACACCTTATTAGCTGATTTCTATTACCCACCGTATGATGCAACGGTAGGTGAAAGACCCATCGTTTTTGTTCTTCACTCAGGAAGTTTTTTGCCTCGCTACATAAATAACTCAGCCGTTGGATACAAAGATGACAGCGCCACAGTTGAGATTTGTAAACGCTTTGCAAAGAGAGGGTATGTAGTTATGTCTATGACATACCGAATGGGTTGGAACCCAACTTCACCGGATGAAGATATTCGACGTTCAACCATTATTAACGCAGCATACAAAGGTGTTCAAGACCTGAGTGCTGCCATTCGCTTTATTAAGGACGAAGTGGTATTTCTTGGTAACTTCAACGCCATTGATACGACTAAAATTGCCTTAGGTGGACAAGGTACAGGAAGTTATATCACAGCTGCATTTTCTAGTTTAAATAGTCAAGACGAAATTAAGATTGACAAATTCCGCAATGTCGACGGGTCTATCATGGTAAATGATACCATCTGGGGTAACCGATTTGGTGAAGGTGGAGCTCCTGGCTTCAACAATACCAACTGGCCTGGATATACAACTGAAGCACATGTATCTTTCCAAATAGGTGGTGCATTGGGAGATAGTAGCTGGATTGATGCGGGTGAAATTCCATTAATTTGGGCCCATTCTGTATTAGATCCTTTCGCGCCTTACAAAACCGGTATTGTTTCGGTTCCTGGTACGACACTTCAAGTGGTAGAAGCTACAGGTGGATATGACGCAATTAAATCGTCATCAGCTCAAGGAAATAACAAACCTTACGAAGGAAAAGTAATGGATGGTTATACTCATGCGATTCATGCTTACAACCTAGATGAGGACAACAAGTCAATGGACGGTTTATACCCAATCCACGGTATGGCAAATGCATCTGGCCCTTATGAGTGGTATGATACCAACACCATTAAAATGCTTCCTTTACCTGCAGCAACCATCCAAAGTATTTTAGGTGGAATTCGCTTGTCGAATCCACTACATGGTAAAGCCAGAGCGATGACTTACATGGATTCAGTAGTTGGATATATTGCCCCACGTGTGGCTGTTTCTCTTGGATTGGTTGATGCCGTAGGTATCAATAAGGTGAATCTAGGAAGCAACGTTGCACTAGGACCTGTGCCTGCTAAAGACGAGTTATTCATCTATAACAATTGGGATAACTCAGATTTAGAATCTATTGAAATTCGCAATCTTAACGGTCAAGTGGTGTATACCCAAGATATTCACGCGAAGCACACCAAGCTAGCATTAAACCTACCAACTGGAATGTATGTAATGCACATGCAGTTCAATAATGGTGTAGGTTCTAAAAAGTTTGTTGTACAATAATCGATAACAACATTATATTGAAGGCCCTAGCGATTGCTAGGGCCTTTCTTTTTGTTTGAAAAGCCCTATTTTTGCGACCTCCCAAATAATCACAAATCAATACTATGTATCCTACGCTCGAAAAGCTCAACTGGCCTGAAATTGAGAGAGAAATTCTATCCTTTTGGAAGGAAAATGAGATTTTCCAAAAGAGTGTAGAACAAAACTCCAAGGACCATTCCTTTACTTTTTTTGAAGGTCCTCCATCAGCCAATGGTATGCCGGGTATTCACCATGTTATGGCCCGAGCGATGAAGGATATTTTCTGTCGTTACAAAACGCTTCAAGGATACCGAGTAGAACGTAAAGGTGGTTGGGACACCCACGGACTACCAATTGAACTTCAAGTTGAAAAACGATTGGGCATCCGAAAAGACGACATTGGAGAAAAGATATCTGTTGCTGACTACAATAAAGAGTGCCGTGAAGATGTATTAAAATTCAAAGACAAATGGGATGATCTCACAGAGCGAATTGGTTTTTGGCTCGACCTTGAAAACCCATACATCACGTACGAAAACAACTACATAGAAACCCTTTGGAGCTTACTCAAAAGGCTACACGACAAAGGGCTCTTATACAAAGGTTATACGATACAACCATTCTCTCCAGCTGCGGGAACTGGACTAAGTTCGCACGAATTAAATCAACCTGGTACGTACCAAGATGTAAAGGATACAACCGTTGTAGCCCAGTTCAAAAAAGTCGATGAGGATAATGAATTCTTTATCGCCTGGACCACCACACCTTGGACATTGCCATCCAATACTGCCCTTGCAGTGGGTGCAAAAATAGAATACGAAGACATCCAAACCTTCAACATATACACAGGTGATAGCATCATCGTAACACTGGCATCAGCACTGGTTTCCAAATATTTCAATTCCGAAAATGAGAAGCAAAATCAGCAAGATTTGGTTTACTCCAAAGGAGAAAAAAACCTCCCTTGGTTAAGATTGAAAAAGTATACCGGTCGTGATTTAGAAGGACAACGTTACGAACAACTCATGCCATACGCTCAACCAGATAATGGAGATGCATTTAAGGTAATATTGGGTGACTTTGTTAGCACAGAAGATGGTACCGGAATTGTTCATATCGCACCTAGTTTTGGTGCCGATGACTTTAGAGTTGCTCAAAAAAATGGCATGGGCAGTCTCACTTTGGTCAATAAAGAAGGTCGATTTGATGAGAATGTCACTGATTTTGCGGGAGAATTTGTAAAGGCAGGTTACCTCACAGAAGAAGAAAAAACTGAAGAAGCTGAGAAGCAAGGAAGAGATAAATATCTAAGTGTTGATGAACGGATAGCAATCAAACTCAAAACCGAAAATCGCGCATTTAAGGTAGAGAAATACGAGCATAATTATCCGCATTGTTGGAGAACCGATAAGCCTATACTTTATTACCCATTGGAAAGCTGGTTTATTAAAACAACGGCTGTAAAAGACCGACTTGTTGAACTAAATAAAACCATCAATTGGAAACCACAAAGTACAGGAACCGGAAGATTCGGAAACTGGCTAGAAAACCTGGTAGACTGGAACTTAAGTCGAAGTAGATTCTGGGGCACTCCATTACCTATTTGGCGTACAGTAGATAACTCAGAAGAAAAGTGTATTGGTAGTATGGATGAGCTAGTTCAAGAAATTCAAAAAGCCAATCACGCCTTAAATCTTGATCAATCCATTGATAAAGAAACCTTTGATTTACATCGGCCATTCGTTGATGAAATAACTTTGGTTAGTAAAACAGGCCAACCAATGAAACGTGAAAGTGACTTAATTGACGTTTGGTTTGATAGTGGTGCTATGCCCTATGCGCAATGGCATTGGCCATTTGAAAACGATGGTGTTTTCAAAGAGAACTTCCCAGCAGATTTTATTGCTGAGGGTGTTGACCAAACCCGCGGTTGGTTTTTCACACTTCACGCATTGGGCGTGATGTTATTTGATTCCGTTGCCTTTAAAAATGTGATTGCAAACGGGCTTGTACTCGACAAACACGGTAATAAAATGAGTAAGCGCCTTAAAAATACGATCGACCCATTTACTACCATTGAAAAATTTGGTGCAGATGCGGTTCGTTGGTATATGTTTACCAATTCTCAACCATGGGATAATCTAAAGTTCAATTTAGATGGAGTTCAAGAATCCCAGAGAAAATTCCTCGCTACTCTTTATAACTCCTATGGTTTTTTTGCAATTTACGCCAATATAGATGAGTATCACTTTAATGCGGATCGTGAAATTCCGTTAGCAGAGCGTACTGAACTCGACCGTTGGATTGTGAGCAAATTAAATTCCTTGGTGCAGTCTGTGACCGATGCATTAGAGGATTATGACCCAACAAAAGCATCACGATTTATTGAGAACTTTGTAGATGAGCACCTAAGTAATTGGTTTGTACGCTTATCAAGACGTCGTTTCTGGAAAGGAGAAATGAACACAGAAAAACAAGCCGCATATGATACTCTCTTTACTTGTTTGGATACGCTATCACGTTTAAGCTCTCCATTTGCTCCATTTTTTGCAGATTGGCTTTACCGCTCACTTAACCATAGCCAAATAGGCGCTAATCGAGTAAAAGAGTCGGTTCATTTAAGTCAATGGCCAGAAGTAGCATCTGAGCACATTAATACACAATTAGAGGCTCAAATGTCCCGAGCTCAACAAGTTTGTAGCTTGGTCCTCTCACTCAGAAAAAAGGAGAATATCAAAGTACGTCAACCACTAAATAAGATTTTAATACCGGTACTGACCGATGCCATGAGAGAAGAAATTTCACATGTTTCAGATATCATTAAAACGGAGGTAAATGTTAAACATATTGAGTTCTTAGGGGCGGATGATCAAACACTCGTTAAACAAATCAAGCCAAACTTTAAAACATTAGGAAAGCTACTTGGTCCTAAAATGAAGTTGATGGCCCAAGAAATTTCTAAGCTACAATCAAATCACATTCAAACACTTGAAGCGGATGGTTCACTCATGATTGAGCTCGATGGAGCAACTTTCGAACTCACATTAGACCATGTTGAAATCAAAACTCAAGATATGCCGGGTTGGTTAGTTGCTTCCGAAGGAGATGTAACCGTTGCCCTGGATATCAATATTAACGACGAACTAAGGCTAGAAGGAATAGCTCGAGAATTTGTAAATCGAATTCAAAACCTTCGTAAAGAACTTGGTTTTGATGTAACTGATCGTATTAAAATTGAATATCAAGGCGACGAAGAAGTTATTAAATCAGCTTCCTTACACCATGATTACATCTGTAATGAAGTCCTTGCTAATCAATTTGTTCATAATGAGGAAATAACCTCCAACGAGGTAGACGTATACGAAAAAAACGTATTTTTGCACCTTACTAAAGTCTAACTATTTAAACCCCTAGGGAAACCTATGACAAAAGAAAAAACCCGCTATACAGATGCAGAACTTGAAGAGTTTAAAGAAATTATTCTTAAAAAACTCGAATCTGCTAAAACTGAGTTCAACACGCTACAAGGTCAGTTGAAATCACAAGGTGATGGATCTTCTAATAACAATTATTTAACCTTAGATGACGGTGCCGATACCGCAGAAAAAGAAAACCTGAACCAATTGGCTGCACATCATTTGAAATTCATCAAAAGTTTAGAGGCTGCCTTGGTTAGGATCACCAACAAAACCTATGGAATTTGTAAAACCACAGGCACTCTGATTCCTAAAGAACGTTTACGCCTCGTTCCGCATACTACACAAACCGTGGAAGCCAAAACTAAGCGCTAAACATAGCTTTGGGATTTTCGCTTTTTAGAACTACAGAATCAAGAGGGCGTATGCAACTAGCTTTGCTCGTCTTAATTTTATCTTTGGTTATTGACCAATGGATAAAGATTTATGTAAAAACGCACTTCATTTACGGTGAGTCTTACACCCTCATAAAAAATTGGTTTAGAATATATTTCATTGAGAACGAGGGCATGGCTTTTGGTATGACCCTTTTCGGTGGTGGAAAGACAGGAAAATTAATCCTTACCTTCTTTAGGATCATCGTATCGCTCTTTGGGTTTTTATATCTCAAAGCCCTTGTCAAGCAAAAGATTCCAACCGTTTTAGTCGTAGCTATATCCTTGGTTTTAGCAGGTGCTTTGGGCAATATCATCGATTCAGTCTTCTACGGCTGGTACTTTCATGATATCAATGGATACACCCAAACCTGGTTTGAAGGCCAGGTAGTTGATATGTTCTATGCACCATTATGGGAAGGCGTTTTGCCGCAATGGATACCCTTTAAAGGCGGAGATCACTTTGTATTCTTTGCACCAATTTGGAACTTTGCCGATGCCTGTATTACAATTGGAGTCGTATTGCTGATACTTGGTCAACGTCACTTTACTCTTCCCTCTCTAAGGATTATATCCCCGAAAAAAGATCAATAATCCTTTTCAACAGGCTGTTTGCCGCAAAAATCAATGGCACAACCTCTTTAACACCTAAATTTGCACCGTTTTATGGAAGCGCAACTGAACGAACAACAGATTCAACGCCGTGAATCACTTAAGCAACTTAGAGAATTGGGAATAGACCCATTTCCTGCTGCCACTTTTGAAGTAAACTCAAGTGCTGAAAGCATATTGAATAATTACACCGAGGGAAGTGAAGATTTTAAAGAAATTAAAATTGCAGGTCGCATCATGGCCCGTAGAATCATGGGTAAAGCTGCATTTGCAGTTATTCAAGACAGCAGCGCTAGAATCCAAATTTATGTCAATAGAGATGAAATTTGTCCTGGTGAGGATAAAACGCTTTACAACTCTGTATTCAAAAAACTCCTTGATATAGGCGATTTTATTGGTGTTGAAGGACATGTATTCACCACAAAAACGGGAGAAACCAGCTTGCATGTGAAATCCTTAACCCTACTTTCAAAGTGCCTCAACCCATTGCCTCTTCCTAAAGAAAAAGATGGAGAAATTTACGACGCTTTCACCGACCCTGAAATGCGCGCGAGGATGCGATATGTAGACTTGGTGGTAAATCCTAGCAACAAAGAAACTTTTATCAAAAGATCCAAGGTTATCCAAAGCTTACGAAATACATTCAATGGGAAAGGTTACTTGGAAGTTGAGACACCCATATTACAAGCTGTACATGGCGGAGCTGCTGCTCGCCCGTTTGAAACACATCACAACGCCCTGGACATGAAACTCTATTTAAGGATTGCCAATGAGCTCTATCTGAAGAGGTTAATCGTTGGTGGTTTTGATGGTGTTTATGAATTTGCCAAGAATTTCCGGAATGAGGGAATCGATAGAACTCATAACCCAGAATTTACTGGGCTTGAAATTTACGTTGCTTACAAAGATTATTTCTGGATGATGGACTTCGTTGAAGAAATGATTTCTAAATGTGCCATGGATGTGAACGGCACAACAGAGGCTAAGGTTGGAGAAAACACCATCAACTTCAAAGCACCATATGAAAGGCTCACGATGGCCGAATCTATAAAGAAGTATGGAAACTTTGATATAGAAGGAAAATCAGAACAAGAATTAGGTGAATGTGCTAAATCCATTGGTTGTGAAATCACATCCGATATGGGCAAGGGTAAATTGATAGATGAAATCTTTGGTGCAACGGCTGAGGAATACCTCATCCAGCCAACATTCATTACGGATTATCCTATTGAAATGAGTCCTTTAACCAAAAAGCACCGCGAAAAAGAAGGTTTGGTTGAACGCTTCGAACTTTTTGTAAACGGTAAAGAAATTGCCAATGCATACAGCGAATTAAATGATCCCGAAGATCAAAAAGAGCGTTTCATTGAACAATTAAAATTAGCTGAACGTGGAGACGAAGAAGCCATGGCTATGGATCACGACTTTATCCGATCATTGGAATACGGTATGCCTCCAACATCGGGTTTAGGTATTGGAATTGACCGCCTCACTATGATGCTAACAAACCAGTCCTCCATACAAGAAGTATTGTTCTTCCCGCAAATGCGACCAGAAGGTTCCGACGCGTCCTGATGCTAGAAATTCACACAGATGAAAAGGAGGTTCTGGGTAAATTTATACATCCAGAGCTCTTTGGACTGGTTTTAGAGGAAATTAACTTAACAAAGCCCGTTACTATTGATATTGTTCGACAATTATTCCATCATGGCTTTCTTAAGGCTTTAGATGAGCATGGAAAACCCATGTTCAGTATAGAAGTCGATCGTATCCTGAAAACCCGATTTCAGCTCACCAACAAAGGCTTCGAAGCGCTTAACGAACAATAAAGTTGTCTGTGTAAGGATTTTGTAAATCCTTGAAACAAGAAGTACATTTTCTTATCTTCGTGGAAATCCAAAAAACTACTACACAAAAATGTCAGTAACTGCAAAAATTAGTATTGAAGGAAAAGAGTTCGAACTGCCCGTAATTACTGGGTCAGAAGGTGAAAAAGCAATCGATATTTCAAAATTGCGCAGCATGTCAGGGTATATCACAATTGACCCTGGTTTTAAAAACACCGGAGCAACAACAAGTGGTATTACGTTTTTGGATGGGGAAAAAGGAATCTTACGCCACAGAGGTTATGCAATTGAGGATCTTGCTGAAAAGTGCTCTTTCCTTGAAGTTTCGTATTTGTTGTTACACGGAGAATTACCAAATGCGACGGAGCTAAAAACCTTTGAAGACAACATAACCGAGCACACCCTAGTAAATGAGGGTTTGGATAGTATGTTCAAAGCCTTCCCAACCGGAAGCCACCCTATGGGCCAACTAAGCAGTATGATTAGTTCGCTTGTTTTGTACTATCCCAAAGCCTTGGACCCGAATAGACCAGAGGAATCTATCCAACGCACCATCATCCGTTTTATGGCTAAAATGCCGACCATTTGCGCGATGATCTACAAAAAGAGTAAAGGTCATCCCTTGGTTTATCCAAACAACAACCTGGATTACGTTACCAATTATTTGAACATGACGTTTGGACAGGTATCCGAGCCAGATTACAGACCGGATCCTGTAGTGGTTGAGGCAGTGAACAAATTACTCATTCTTCATGCTGATCATGAACAAAACTGTTCCGCTAGTACAGTAAGAGTAGTAGGGAGTAGTCATGCTAGCTTACATAGCAGTATATCAGCAGGAATTAACGCCCTTTGGGGACCACTACATGGTGGAGCAAATCAAGCAGTACTCGAGATGTTGGAAAACATCAAGAACGACGGTGGAGACGTAGAGAAATACATCCAGAAAGCAAAAGATAAAAGTGATCCTTTCCGCTTGATGGGATTTGGTCACCGTGTGTATAAGAATTTTGATCCGCGTGCGAAGATCATCAAGAAATCCGCAGATGAAGTTTTAGCTAAACTCGGAGTGAATGATCCAATATTAGATATTGCGAAGCAATTAGAAGAAGCAGCTTTAAATGATCCATATTTCGTTGAAAAGAAATTGTTCCCGAATGTTGACTTCTATTCTGGTATTATTTACCGTGCGCTTGGTTTCCCAACTGAATTCTTTACCGTTCTATTTGCCTTAGGTCGTCTACCAGGTTGGATCAGTCAATGGCAGGAAATGCGCCGCGATAAGCAGCCTATTGCCCGTCCAAGACAGATTTATACCGGAGCTGCTCCACGTGAATTCGTTCCTATGGAGAAGCGTTAATTTATTAGTCGGCTATTCTATACCTTCAGCGAGGATTTAATTGCATCGTAACGGCCTGAAGTAACTTCGCATTATGCGTTGGAGCAAGGCTTTGTGTCTATTCTCTTTCTTTTTTGCCTTTGTTGGCTTAAAAGCACAGAACTATTCGTTAAGTGGATTTGTCAAAGACAGCACGTCAGGAGAATCCATCAAAGGTGCCGTGGTGAAAAACTTGAGCAATGGAGCATCGGTAACCACCAATAACTATGGATTTTTTAGCTTAACTCTACCCTCCGGCGAACAATCTGTGAGAATTTCTGCGGGTGAGTACGAAGGAGTAACCTTGGTTCGTGATGTTCAAAGCGATGAACAAATTTCCATATACTTACTGCCGAGAGCAGATGAGATAGATGAAGTGCGAATTAGAGCTAAAAGAAACGATAACGTTCGAGCCGTTGATATTTCCACCCAGTCTATTACTGGAAAAGTCATTAAAAAGATACCGGCATTTTTAGGAGAAGCCGATGTGATTAAAAGTATTCAACTTTTACCAGGAGTAACTACCGTAGGTGAAGGGGCGACGGGTTTTAATGTTAGAGGAGGAGGTATTGATCAAAACCTCGTTTTAATGGACGATGCGCCGGTTTTCAACTCCGCACATTTATTCGGTTTCTTTTCCATTTTCAACCCCGACGCCGTAAAGGACGTTCAACTCATAAAGGGTGGGATACCGGCCAAATACGGTGGTAGATTGAGCTCGGTTTTGGATGTTATCACCAAAGATGGAAACAACCGTGACTACCAGGTGAATGGAGGAGTAGGTACCATTTTTAGTCGACTCACCTTTGAAGGACCAGTAGTAAAAAACAAAGCAAGCTTTTTGGTTTCAGGTCGACGTAGTTATATAGATGTTCTCGCTAAACCCCTTCTAAATGAAGACCTAGAGGGCAGTCAGTTCTATTTCTATGATTTTACCGCTAAATTCAACTACGATAACGGAAAAGATAAATTCTTTGTTAGCTCCTACATTGGGGATGACCTTTTCTTTGCAGCTAACGCATTTGGCGTTAAGTGGGGTAATAGCACATTGAGCGCTAGATGGAATCATATCTTCAATGATAAACTGTTTTCCAACCTCACCTATTACTACAGCCGCTACCGATATAATTTGGAATTCAACATTGGAGATGATCTAAGCTTTGACTGGCAATCATACATCAATAATCATTCGTTAAAAACCGACTTCACCTATTACTTAAATTCAAAGAATGAAATTGGTTTCGGAGGAAGCAGTACCTATTATATTTTCGAACCAGGAACCGCTAAAGCAGTCAACAATTTGGGTGAAAACACCTTCGGTGTACCCAATAAATATGCCATGGAAAATGCTATCTACTTATCCGATGACTGGACACCAAATAATCGATTTACCATCCGTGCCGGCATAAGGGGGTCGCAGTTTTTATATTTAGGAAAAAGTAACGTGTATACTTTTAATGATCCATTTGCTGAAGGTCAACGAAGATTCGTAGATTCTGTTTGGCAGGCTGGTGATAACGAAGTTATCCAACAATATCTGAATCTAGAACCAAGATTAGGCTTTAAGTACCAATGGAATCCTTACTCATCAATTAAGGGTGGTTACAATCGCATGGTTCAAAACCTTCACCTAATATCAAACACCGCTGCCAGTGTGCCTTTTGATGTATGGAGCCCTTCGACCAATAATATCAAGCCTGAATTAGCAGATCAATACACCATAGGGTATTTCAAAAACTTTTCCATCGGAAAACAGGAGTTTGAATCATCAGCGGAAGTATATTATAAGGACATGCTCAATCAGGTTGATTATGTTGATGGAGCAAATCTATTATTAAATGAGCTGCTTGAGGGAGAATTAATTAATGGTATTGGCCGAGCTTATGGTTTAGAGTTATATGTTAAGAAAGCCACTGGAGATTTAACCGGTTGGGTGAGTTATACTCTTTCTAGGAGTGAGAGAAAGTCTCCTGGCATAAGCGATAATGAATGGTACCCCAGCCGTTTTGATCGCTTACACAATTTGTATATTGTTGCTCAATACCGCCTAAATAAAAAATGGGATTTAGCTGCAAATTTTGTGTTCAGCAGCGGAACGCCAACTACTTTTTATACTGGGCAATACAGCATACAAGGGTATACCATTCCTGATGCCGGTAGCAACGATAGAAACAATGTTCGCAACCCTAATTACCATCGCTTAGATCTGTCTGCAACCTACACCAAAAAGAAAAAAGGCAAATGGGAAAGCAATTGGGTATTTAGTGTATATAACGCTTACAATCGACGAAATCCTTTCTCTATTTATTTTGAGAATAATTATCAAAACACCGGAATTAACCAAGCCATTCAATTCAGTGTAATTGGAAGCATCGTTCCTGCTATTTCGTACAATTTTAAATGGAATTAATCATGAAGTTCAGAAATCTAATTTATCTAACCGCATTTGTTTTTCTCGCTTTTAGTCAAATAGCATGTGAAGATATTGTTGAGGTTGATGTTGAGCAAAAGCAAAAGAAGTTAGTAGTAGATGCTTTTATTGATAATCAGCTACAAACGCAAACCATTCGCTTAACCGAAAGCATACCATTTTTTGATCTTCCTGGAACAGAGCCTCCGGTCACCACTGCGACCGTAGTTTTAGCCGATACCAGCACCGGAAAGATATTTCCGTTCATCCATGATTCGATGGGTTATTATCGCTGGAATCCAAATGAAATGAGCGGTGACACGCTTACAGTTGGTTCGTCTTACGCTTTATTCATTATAGAAAACGGAGATACCGTTGTTGGGATTACTAAACTGTACCCTACTGCTGACCGCATAGATAGTTTACGTACGGTACCAACAAAAGGAAATGGTCCTCCCTTTATTGATACAGGTCGTTACTGCGAAATTTTCGCCTATGATCTTCCCGGGATAGGAAACCATTACTGGCTAAAAACATTCAGGAATGACACTTTACTTAGTGACATCAACAACCTTAATATTGCACAAGACATGGGAAATAATTCCAATGGTCAGGATGGCGATCTTTTCATTTATCCCGTTCGATTCTCGCAACTAAATGAGTTCTTACGGCCTTATGTTGGTGGGGAAAAAGTAAGGGTTGAAATACATTCAATCAGCAGAGAGGCTTACTATTGGTTTCAGTTGATCGTCAATGAAAGCAATAACGGCGGACTATTCGCTACTCCTCCCGTAAACATCATGAGTAATTTATTTTACATCAACCAGAACCCCAAACGAGGTATCGCCGGTTTCTTCAATGTAGCTGCCGTAAATGCTGCTGAGATTACGGTGGTTGAGTAGTTCAAACGCATTCCTTAATCTTCTGCTTTATCATTTCTACCTCGTCTCGTAGTCGAGCGGCCTCCATGTACTCCATTTCTTTGGCTGCCCGTAACATGTCTTTTTCCGCTTTTTTAAGCGCCTTCTCTAACTCGGGTTTGTTCAGATAATCCAAAATTGGGTCAGCCGCTTTATTCTGCTGTTCTAAGTTGAAGTTATACGCATTTTCATCCCCTTTGCCTTCCACAGAGTCCAATACAGATGTTTGCTTGAAGATCTCCTTTTTAGACTTATTCACCGTCGTTGGAGTTATCCCATGATCTTCATTGTGTGCGATTTGCTTGTTTCTTCGGCGTTCGGTTTCATCAATGGTTTTTCTCATGCTACCCGTGATTCGATCCGCATACATGATTACCCTTCCCTTATGGTTTCGAGCAGCACGACCAATGGTTTGGACCAAACTCGTTTCACTTCTTAAAAACCCTTCCTTATCCGCATCCATGATAGCTACCAAACTAACTTCTGGCAAATCCAATCCTTCCCTCAAAAGATTAACACCCACCAAAACATCAATTCCGCCAAGCCTTAAATTTCTTAAGATTTCAACCCTATCCAAGGTTTTAACCTCAGAGTGTAAATACCCTACTTTAATCCCAAGTTTTGCCAAATACTTGGATAATTCCTCAGACATTCTCTTGGTCAAGGTCGTTACCAGGACCCGATCTCCCTGCTCAATAACTTTATCAATTTCCTCTATCAGATCATCGACTTGATTCTCTAGAGGACGCACTTCAATTTTTGGATCCAATAATCCCGTTGGACGAATCAACTGTTCAACTACCACACCCTCTGACTCCTGAATCTCAAATTCAGAAGGCGTTGCACTAACGTATATGGCTTGACTTACAATTTGATAAAACTCTTCAAATTGTAGAGGTCTGTTATCCATCGCCGCAGGTAAGCGGAACCCATAATCTACAAGGTTGATTTTTCTCGATCGATCTCCGCCATACATGGCCCTAATTTGAGGAATGGTCACATGGCTTTCATCTACCACCAGTAAAAAGTCTTTCGGGAAATAATCCAGCAAGCAGAAAGGGCGATCTCCTGGGTTTCTTCTATCAAAATAACGGGAGTAATTCTCAATACCATTGCAATAACCCAACTCACGAATCATTTCTAAATCAAAATTCACCCTTTCTTCGAGGCGCTTAGCTTCTAAGTATCTTCCTTGTTGCTGAAAAAACTCCATTTGAGCCACTAAATCGTCTTGAATTTCATGAATCACCTGCTCCAATCGATCCCGTGGAGAAACATAAATCTGTGCCGGATAAATGGCACAATCCAATAAATCATCAATCTTTTTACCTGTTTCAGGCTCGAAACTGTAGATCTCCTCTATTTCATCTCCGAAAAAACCAATACGAATCGCGTAATCATTATAGGCTAAGTACACGTCTACGGTATCCCCTTTTACCCGAAATGTTCCTCTTTTAAAGTCAACGGTAGTACGTGCATACAAGGATTCCACCAAACGATAAAGTAACTGTTGACGAGAAATCTCCATTCCCTCATTAAGACGGATAATGGTATTCTCATAATCAGAAGGATTTCCCGCACCATAAATACAACTCACACTCGCTACTACGATGACGTCCCTGCGACCAGAAAGCAAGGTTGACACGGTCTTAAGACGAAGCTTTTCGATTTCGTCGTTGATATTCAGATCTTTTTCAATGTACGTTCCTGTAGTGGGTATAAATGCTTCGGGTTGATAATAATCGTAATAACTTACGAAGTATTCAACGGCGTTATCGGGGAAGAATTGTTTGAATTCCCCATACAACTGCGCCACAAGAGTTTTATTGTGACTCAAGACCAAAACAGGACGTTTTATTTCTTGTATGACATTCGCAACGGTAAAAGTTTTACCCGAACCTGTTACACCGAGCAAGGTTTGTGCCTTATGACCAGAAAGCACACCTTCTATTAACTGATTGATTGCCTCAGGTTGATCACCCTTAGGTTCAAAAGGAGAAGAAAGAGAAAATTCTGGCATACTTGGGCGAAATTAGTTCAATAAAAGGACAATGCTAAGCCCCAATCGAATGCCGCAAAGGGCCTTTAAAAATTGCGTATCTTTGCACCAATGCAAAAGGCGGCCCAAAAACTGGAAGAATTGACCCGAGAAGAATTTAACCAACAGGTCATCGAGGATTATAAAATTGCCTTTCAGAGTAGACAAGCATCACTGATTGGTCGAAAAGAAGTATTAACGGGGAAGGCTAAATTCGGCATTTTTGGGGACGGTAAAGAAGTCGCTCAATTAGCCATGGCTAAGGTATTCGAACACGGTGATTGGCGCAGTGGTTATTACCGTGACCAAACCTTCATGTTTGCGAAGGGTTTGTCGGATATTCAAAAGTTTTTTGCACAATTATACGCACACGCTTCGGTTGAAAAAGAACCGGCTTCTGCCGGTAGAAGCATGAACGGTCATTACGCCACTCGCTTCTTGGATGAAAATGGTGAATGGCTAAGTCAAACCGACACCTTTAATGTGAGTGCCGACATCTCCCCTACTGCGGGTCAGATGCCAAGGCTCCTAGGCTTAGCGGTAGCATCCAAACTCTATAAAGAAAACCCTGAACTGCGTGAACTCACCCAATTCTCTCAAAAAGGAAAAGAAATCGCTTTTGGAACCATTGGAAATGCTTCAACTTCAGAAGGGATTTTTTGGGAGGTCATGAATGCTGCTTGTGTCATGCAAGTACCCATGCTCATGAGTGTTTGGGATGATGCTTATGGGATTTCCGTACCCGCCAAATATCAAACAGCAAAAGAAAACATTTCAGCCATCATGCAAGGTTTCAAAACCAATGAAGATGGTGTCGGACTAGAAATATTCACAGCAAAAGGATGGGATTATGCTGAGTTATGCCAGGTGTATAAGCAAGCTGCTGATGTTTGCCGTGAAAAACAAACCCCCGTTCTTGTGCACGTAACAGAAGTTACCCAACCACAGGGTCATTCCACTAGTGGCTCACATGAGCGTTACAAGTCAAAAGAACGCTTAGAATGGGAGCAAGAATTTGATTGCATTGCTCAAATGCGTTCTTGGATAATCTCAAATGGAATCAGTAATGAAGCTGACATCAAAGAATTAGAAAACCAAGCGATCAAAGAGGTCAAAGGCTGGCAGAAAGCCGCTTGGAGCGAGTTTACCGCAGATATAAAAACAGAGATTGACGCATTTGTTTCCGTATTACAGGAAATTCACAATGAGAACCAAGAACTTAAACAGATTCTCACGCAATTAACCCAAGCCCAGGACCCTATCCGACGTGATTTAGGAAATACATTGCACCAAGCGCTTAGAATAACCGTGGATTGGGACATTAATACGAGAAAACCCCTGTTGGATTTTTATTCTCAGTTTAACACTGAGAACTTCGAGCGTTACAGCTCCCATTTGCACAGTGAAAGCCTGCAAAAAGCATCAAGCATAGAGACTACCCCTCTCGAATTAACCGATGAGGATGCAGATGGTTATAAAGTGGTTCGGGCGTGTTTTGAAACCAATATGGATCGAGATCCTCGCATTTTTGCATTTGGAGAGGATGTAGGTAAAATCGGAGACGTCAACCAAGGTTTTTCAGGCCTTCAAGATAAGTTTGGTGAATTACGTGTAACGGATAAAGGAATACGAGAATGGTCCATCATTGGGGAAGGAATTGGCGCAGCCATGCGTGGTTTACGACCCATCGCAGAGATTCAATATCTCGACTATTTACTCTACGCCCTAGAGCCCATGAGTGATGATCTCGCTACGCTACAATACCGAACCAAAGGAGGTCAAAAGTCACCCCTAATCATTCGTACAAGGGGTCACCGATTGGAAGGTATTTGGCATTCTGGATCTCCTATGGGAATGATCATAAATGCCGTTCGCGGTATGCATGTTTGTGTTCCACGGGATATGACCAGAGCAGCCGGTATGTATAACACATTACTGAGAAGTGATGAGCCTGCGTTGGTTGTTGAATGCTTAAACGGTTACCGTGTAAAGGAAAAAATGCCAAAGAACATCGGTGAGTTCACGGTACCTTTAGGTTACCCAGAAACCCTAAGATTTGGTGAAGATGTAACCTTGGTAACCTACGGATCTAATTGTCGTATCGCTGCAGAAGCCGTTGAATTATTGGCCGTTGTAGGTATCCGGGTTGAGCTAATCGATATTCAAACCTTACTTCCCTTTGATGTAGATCATCAAATTGTGGAGAGTCTGAAAAATACCAACCGGCTTGTTGTGTTGGATGAAGATGTACCCGGTGGAGCATCGGCATACATTCTCCAACAAATTCTTGAAGAACAAAACGGCTACCGTTATTTAGATAGTAAACCATTAACCATCACATCAAAAGCGCATAGACCTGCCTATTCATCTGACGGAGATTATTTCTCTAAACCATCGGTTGATGATGTATATCTAACAGTCTATCAAATGATGCACGAGGTTGACCCAAAACGTTGGCCGAGTTTAATTTAATCGATTCCATTAAGAACCGTGAGTAATATTCAAATAAAACCCTATTTGAGGCTAAGCGGACTAGAGCCGTTTACACTAACAGAAGAAACCAATTTTGTCAATATTGGTGAACGCACCAATGTCACTGGAAGTAAGAAATTTGCTCGACTTATTCTATCTGGAGATTACAATACGGCTTTAGATGTCGCCAGACAACAAGTTGAAAATGGAGCTCAAGTAATTGATGTCAATATGGATGAAGGGATGTTGGATGGTATTGAAGCCATGAAGACATTTCTAAATCTAATTGCAGCTGAACCGGATATTTCCCGAGTTCCAATCATGATTGATAGTTCCAAATGGGAGGTTATCGAGGCCGGTTTAAAGTGTGGTCAAGGAAAAGGAATAGTAAATTCTATTTCCTTAAAAGACGGTGAAGAGAAATTCATTGAGAGAGCAAAGAAAATCAAACGGTACGGTGCAGCAGTTGTGGTTATGGCCTTCGATGAAACCGGGCAAGCAGATAGTTTTGAAAGGAAGATTGAGGTCTGTAAACGGAGTTACGACATCCTTGTAAATCAAGTAAAATTCAATCCTCAAGACATCATTTTTGACCCAAATATTTTAACCGTGGCTACTGGTATTGAGGAACACAACAATTATGCTGTTGACTTCATCAATGCCACCAGATGGATTAAAGAAAACCTACCAGGGGCAAAAGTCTCTGGTGGAATATCAAATATTTCTTTCTCTTTTAGAGGAAACAACACGGTGAGAGAAGCCATGCACAGTGCCTTCCTTTTTCATGCCATTAAAGCGGGCTTGGATATGGGAATTGTAAATGCTGGAATGGTTGAGGTATATGAAGACATCCCCAAGGAACTGCTTGAGCATGTAGAGGATGTATTACTCAACCGACGAGATGATGCAACCGACCGTCTTCTGACCCTATCTGAAACAGTCAAAGGGAAAAAAGAAGATAAAAAACAGGCACAAGAGTGGCGCTCACTACCCATTGAAGAGCGTTTAAAACACAGTCTAGTAAAAGGAATTACCGAGTTTATTGATGCCGACACACAAGAGGCATTAGACAAACTCCAAGAACCTTTAAAGGTAATTGAAGGTCCATTAATGGATGGTATGAATTACGTTGGGGATCTCTTTGGGGAAGGAAAAATGTTCTTACCTCAGGTGGTTAAAAGTGCGCGGGTCATGAAAAAATCAGTTGCTTATCTCCAGCCCTTTTTAGAAGCACAAAAAGTCGATAATCCTGATTCTCGAGCGCAAGGAAAAATCCTTTTGGCTACGGTTAAAGGAGATGTTCACGATATCGGTAAAAACATTGTAGCCGTAGTACTTGCTTGTAATAATTACGCTATTGAGGACATGGGTGTAATGGTTCCAGCAGATAAAATCTTACAAAGAGCGCAAGAGTGGGGAGCAGACATCATAGGATTGAGTGGTTTGATTACACCCTCCTTGGATGAGATGGTTCACGTAGCAAGTGAAATGAAGCGCCTAGGAATGAAACAACCTCTTCTTATTGGAGGTGCTACTACCTCACGGGTTCACACCGCTGTAAAAATCGCTCCTCAATATCAGTATCCCGTGATTCACGTTAACGATGCAAGTCGTTCGGTACCGGTTGCCGGGCAATTGCTAAACCCAGATACTTACGCTACCTATTCCGAAAAAATAAGAGACGAGTATACCCAGTTAGCAGATGGCCATAGCAAACGACAGAAGACAAAAAACTTAATCGGTTATGAAGATGCACGTCAAAATGGATTAAGCATCAACAGCCCATCGCCTACACCGAAACAAACGGGTTTCTTTGAAGTTAATGATATCGCGATTGAAACCTTGCGTCAAACCATAGACTGGACACCCTTTTTTCAAACTTGGGAACTCGCGGGTAAATACCCGGATATTTTAGAAGACCCGATTGTAGGAACTGAGGCAACCAAGTTATTTGCAGACGCGCAACACATGCTAGATGAGTGGGAAAAGAATCCTCCGATTCAATCCAAAGGGTCTTTCTTTGTTTTACCAGCCCGTAGATGTCATGATGATGTTGCCGTATATCTCAATAAAGAAGACAAAAAGCCATTGGCGGTTTTCCATTACTTACGTCAACAAAGAAAAATGTCGAATGGCATCGCTAACCTTTCATTAGCCGATTATCTTGTAGAAGATGAAATCGATTATTTAGGAGGTTTTGCTGTTACAACTGGAATTGGATTAGAACCGTTAATCAAGGAATACGACAATAATCACGACGATTACAATAGCATCCTAGCAAAAGCGTTAGCAGATCGCTTGGCAGAGGCATTTGCAGAATATTTACATCGTGAAGTTAGAGTGAACCATTGGGGTTATGCAACAGGAGAAAACCTAGATAACGAATCTCTCATTCGTGAAAAATACCAAGGAATCCGACCTGCTCCAGGCTACCCTGCTTGCCCAGATCACACTGAGAAAGAGATTTTGTTTAATCTCTTTAAAGAAAATCAAATACAAACAGGCATCTCTTTAACTGAGAGTATGGCTATGTTGCCAGCCGCATCCGTGAGTGGTTGGTACTTCGCTCATCCTGAAGCCAAGTATTTCGGACTGGGTAAGATAAACCAAGATCAATTGGAGGATTATGCCAATCGAAAAGGTTTGGAAGTTGATGTCATGAAAAAATGGTTAAATCCTATTATGGATTGATATGCTTCTAAAAAGGATTTGCATACTTGGGGTTTTGTATGAACGTTGAATCCGTCATACTTCGCAGATATGCAATAAGGTCCGTTTTTTGTTGATCACTGAGATTCAACTGAATACCACCATGTGCCGCCATTTGAGGGTGTATGGTAGGATTTTCATAATGCACATTATCACTGTAGTGATCGATCACCTCCTCCAAAGTTTTAAACCTCCCATCGTGCATGTATGGGGCGGTTAATGCAATATTCAATAAGCTCGGCGCCTTAAACACACCCATATCCTGATCTCTGTTGGTTACTCCTCCTACCCCAAGATCTGTAGTACTCGCATCTAAACCATTATTGGCGATTCCACCCATTGCCGGATTTTGCTGCTGCGCCATCTCGCCTCCATGACAATGGAAGCAATCAGCACCTTTGGTATTTCCATTGGCATCAAAATTCACAAGCCCATTAAAAATAAAAGCTCCTCTTAATTCTGAAGCATTCAACTCTTGCACATTATCTCCTGGAAAAAACCGATTGAATCTAGAATCTTTACTCACCATGGATAATAAAAACTGTTCCATGGCCAAAGACATATCGTACAAATTTGGTTCTTCATTGAAGGCCTTATTGAAGTACTCTATATATTTTTTATTACGTTTGAGTCGCTCCTCGAGCCTTGCCAATGACATAGCCATTTCATTATGTGCAACGATAGGCTCAAAAACCAATTGCCTCAGAGAACTTACCCGAGCATCCCAGAAAAATTTTTGACTGTAGGCTAGGTTAAATAAAGGCATAGCACTCCGGCTTGTGCGTAATCCAAAAATACCGAAGCTACGATCCAATGGCTCGGCAAATGCATATTGTTGCTGATGACAACTGGCACAACTCACCGAACTATCTAAAGAAAGAATTGGATCGTAAAATAACATCCGACCTAAAAATATTCCTTCTTCTGTAAAAGGATTATCCTTAGGTAAGTTAGGAGCGCCAAACTCCATAGGGAAAATATCCGATGTTGAAACCGGTGTTGCCGTGTAGGATTTTCTAGAATCATCGAAGGCTTGTTCCTCTTTGGAGCAAGAGAAGAGAGCAACGACCATTAACCATATTCCTACATTTCTTTTCATATTTTTTATTCCACCAGATTCACTCTAAACCCGTACAGAGAATGATCTAAAAATTTACGCATGGCTTCTTCTTCATGATCACCCTCAGAGTGAGAAACAGGGTCATCAGCAAACAGAATGCCTTCATTTAAACTTGCATTCCCAAAAAAGCGATCCGCGTTAATGTTCACGGCAATATGGTGTTTATCGCCTGACAAATCTTCTTCTAGAGGTAGAAAATAACGGGTTACAAACTGCATGGTAGCGGTGTGGTAACTAAATCCGTATGCAAAAGAATCCTCATGTACTTTATAACGACCGTCCATCGCTTGGAAGATATATCCTCCAGACCAACCCCAATGCAAGCCGTTCATTAATGGATTTAAAGGATGATCTGCGGCCCAAACACTTGGATCTCCATGGTTAACCGCCGAATCAAGGCCCATGGTAAACTGTATGCCTTTGTAGCGTTGCTTAGGAATCCCTTTGTAGGTGAACTTATTTCTATTGTATCTCAGATCTACCCACTGGTATCCATCACCCAAGCGAACCGTGTCATCATCCTCCGTAACCAAGGCTAAATCTGAAAATATCATCGCCCAATTCGTGATCATGAAAAGCTCATCGCCATATTTTGTTTTAAATACAGATTGACCTACCGGTGGTAATGGCTCATTATCAATTTGTCCGTTGAACGAAAGTTGAAGTTCAAACTTCGAGTCATCGGTTTTATTATTTCCTCCATCACCCGGATTGTTATCTTCACAAGAAGAAATTGTCCAAGCGAAAAGCAAGAACAATGCGGTGATATTTAGTCTTCTTCCTTTATGCATTTTCTCGAATATACGATATTATCCGTGTAGATTTTGGTGATATAAGTCCCAGAAGACAATCCTAACAGCGGGATTTTTGTATTAAATGCAGAATCCAAACTTTTACTGTAAACCAACTGGCCTATATCGTCATACACCTCTACCTTTTGTAAAATCGGGTTTCGAGCATAAATATTCCATTCTGTAGCCGAAGGGTTAGGTGCCACAACCACCTCTTCTTTTTGGATTTTATCCAAATTCAAACCACCCAAACTAGCCTTAGCTAACACCGTAATATTTGGGTCAAAAACCGCAGTATCCGCCGCAAAACTCAATGTAATAACGGTATCAAAGGAAAGCTCTTTTGGTCGTAAAATGCATAATTCCGATTCACCGTTAATGTTGGAAAACTCAACCGGAACTGGGATGTTCCACATGGGTACCGATGAGTGCGATGGCGTTTGATCGATTTTAATCTTCACCTCTCGCCCTCGCTGCTCCCAGTTGATTTTTAACTCAGGATGTCCTTGGCCATCGTACCACTGTTTGAAGAACCATTGTAAATCTCTACCTGAAACGGATTCCATTACCTCACGGTACTCGTTGGTAGTGCTGAATGCAAAAGCACGATCACCACCCGTCAAGAAAGTTCTACATCCCTCAAAAAATAAAGAATCACCCAACTCATTTCTCAGCATATGCAACAACCAAGCACCTTTTCTGTAGGTTAATCTACCATTGAATAATACATTAACCTGACTAGTATCACTAGGTTTCACCGAACCATCGTCTTTAGCGGTTATGTTATTACGCATGGCGCGCATTTGAAATTTAAAATCTTCTTTTCCTCTCAAGTATTCGTGACATACCGCCGTAAGGTAGGTTGCATAGCCCTCGTTTAACCACAGGTCATTCCAAGAGCCACAGGTCACCATATCCCCGAACCATTGATGCGCCACTTCATGTGCCATCAAATCAAATGAAAAATTGACCATAAAACTCATGGTTTGATGCTCCATACCACCTCCCCAAGTGAATTGAGCATGTCCGTATTTTTCTTTTTCAAACGGATAGGGGATAAACAAGCTATCCATTAACCTTAACATGGGCAAAATGTCTTTTACCTCAGACCGTGAAGAAGCCTCGAACTGTGGAAAAACATAATTCAACACAGGTAAGGAATCGCTTCGACCATCAAAATGAACATAATCTGTAAACTCTACGTAATTGGTTACGGCAATGGCCACTAAATAAGTAACCACTGGGTACCGATGTGACCAGTGAATTTTATGCAATTCATCACTTGTTGACACATCAGACAGCAACAAACCATTGCTACCAACCTTAAAATCTTTATGAGTCTCCACATAAATATCGATGGAATCAATCTTATCCGTCAAAGACTGTTTACAAGGCCACCAAAATGGCGCTCCGTAGGGTTGAGAAAGTGTATGGATTATCGGTCCAGTTGCGTGATTATCGTAAGTGTATGCACCCCATCCACCTGGAATTCCTGCTGGATTTCCGTGATAATATACTGTAAAGGAATCTAGCGACCCTTCTTTCCATTTTTGATCATTGAACACAAAAACTTGATTTGACCGGCGTTCTGTTTTTGCCCATTTACCGTTTACCAATACACTGTCAACTTGAAGCTGTTGGATCAGGTCGAAAGCCAAAGAATCTACCGTATTGTCAACCCGAAATCGAAACAATACCGATCCTGATATATCCGATCCTTCGTAAGGGTTTATCTTCCAAAAACAACGATGATAACCAATATTATAACCATGATACGCATCGTTATTCGCGCGTTTTTCTATCAATGCTTTGGGATGAAAATGTGCTTTTTCAGCGCATATGAGTTCATCCGTTACTTGGGCATTAACAATACCATAACTGAAGATAAGTGCGATGAATAGTTTAGACGCGCGCATAGAAAACAAATTTCGTGTTTTTATTCAACAGATACGGCAAACCAATATTTTAGTCGACTTTTGCACCGTGAAATCGCGTTACTTGCCATTGGTCCTGATTGCGGTATTGGGCATGGTTTGGGGAAGTTCCTTCATTTTAATGAAACGAGGTGCCTTGGTTTTTTCTCCTATCCAAGTTGCTGGTATACGGCTGTTTCTAGCTTCGCTTGTTTTATTGCCATGGGTTATAAAATATTCCCTGTTCCAACCTTACCGTTCAAGTGAAGCAAAAGAAAAAATCTTACGAAAAAAGGACTATCTCTGGCTTTTTATTAGTGGTTTAATTGGAAACGGATTACCCGCCTTCTTTTTTGCATATTCTGTGCAGGTAATTCCATCTGCATTGTCCGGGATTTTAAATGCCTTTACCCCTTTATTTACCTTGGTTTTTGGTTATCTCCTGTACAAGGACAACATTGATAGAAATAGTAGTATAGGAGTGCTCATCGGGCTTTTTGGCGCCGTTTTCCTTTTTGGTCCTTCGTTGCTTTCCTATTCTGCTCCTATTCCTATACTTGGTGCTTTACTGCCACTTGCAGGAGCTGCATTATACGGTCTAAACATAAACATTATCAAACAACACCTAAACCACCTTCCGGGGATGGTAAAAACGGCTTACCCCTTTGTAAGTACCGGTTTTATTTATTGCTTTATCCTATGGCAAACCGATGTACTATCACTTTGGGAAACGTATCCAGGTGAACTTTTCGCAGAAGGCCCGATGAATGCCAATACTGCCTTTTTCTACTTGTTTCTTTTGGGGATATTAGGAAGCGCACTCAGTATGCTGGCATTTAACTATGTGATAAAATTCGTGAAGCCTATTATGGCCTCAACCACCACTTTTATCATCCCAGTAACTGCTGTGATGTGGGGTTTATTTGATCAGGAATCCATCAACTGGAACACATTCGTTGGATTGGCTTTCTTGCTAACCGCGGTTTACCTGATAATTAAACCCGCTAAAACTGCTGACCGATAAAGAAGTGGATTTGACCCATTTGACCACTACGGGGAACATCTTTGTAATCAAAACCCCAAGCATAATCTAGACCAATTAGTCCGAACATTGGCATAAATAATCGTACACCAACTCCCGCCGCTCTTTTCATCTGAAAAGGATTGTATTTAGACATATTTGACCATGCGTCACCTGCTTCAAAAAATGTCAAAGCATACACAGTGGCTGTTTGACTCGTGGTAATGGCCTGTCTTAACTCCAAGGTGAACTTGTTATAAATAGGAGCACCTGCAGAGCTACCCATTGCCGTTTGCGAAATGGTATAGTTATCGTATCCTCTTTGTGAGATAATCTCCGTAGCTGCAATATTGAAACCAAATATACCTGCTCCACCCACCTGGAAACGCTCAAAGAAGGTTGGTCCAATATCTCGATTATAGTACCCTAGGAATCCAAAACGGGTTTTAGCCATTAATACCAACTTCTTGTATATTGGGGTATACCACTCAGCATCAAGTTTGAACTTGTAAAATTCAGCCCAACGGTATTTCTCAGTTAAGGGTAAGGTTGTATAATCTTTTCCATTCATCAAGCTCAATGGTGGCGTAGCCTGTATTGAGGTAACAAACTTACTTCCTGATGTTGGATAAATCGGTTCACTCACGCTTGAACGAGTCAGTGTCACCTGCATCGATGGGTTATAAGAGATTCCCTGGAATCCTGTTGGGAAGCCATAAAAACCACCGTCCATGTTCTGCATACGGTATTGCTGAAAACTGAACTGGTAGTTGATATTGAAGAAATCGTCCGGCCATTTCAAGCGCTTTCCAACAGAAACGGTAGCTCCCGTATTAAAGAAAACCTGACGCAATGGATCATCTTTCTGACGCCAGTCAAAGCTGTTCACCGTATGGAAAATACTCACCGATAATGATGTGGGTTTGTAGCCGCCTAACCAGGGCTCCGTGAAAGAAAATGTATATCCTTGATAGTTAGTACCGTTACTCTGAGCCCTCAAGGATAATTTTTGTCCGTCACCAGAAGGAACCGGATTCCATAATTCGGTCTTTAGTAACTTTCTAGATGAGAAGTTATTCAATACAATACCTGCCGTACCAATCAAAGTAGGAGTCGTACTAAAGCCGTTTCCTCCCCAACCACCTGATAATTCTATCTGGTCCGAAGGCTTTTCTACCAACTTATATTCTATATCAACCGTTCCATCCGCAGGGTTAGGTTTAGGGTTAACGTTCAACTGTTCAGGATCGAATAAACCAATAGCTGCTAAATCTCTCATCGTACGCTGTATATCGGTTCTTGAAAATTTATTCCCTGGCTTGGTTCTTACTTCCCGTAAAATTACTCGATCCGAAGTTTTGGTATTACCCATCCAAGAAACTCGTCCAATGGTAGCCTGAGGACCCTCATTAATTCGAATTTCTAAATCAATACTATCGTTTTGAACACCCACTTCTACAGGCGTCATATTAAAGAAGAGGTACCCAGCGTCCATGTATAAGGTTTGGATATCGAAACCACCAGGGTTAGCAAATAAACGCTCGTCTAATAGAGATTGATTAAATACATCACCGGGTTGAATCCCCAAAAGAGTATCCAACAAGGTTGTGGTATACTTCACATTTCCCTTCCATTTTATACTGCGGTAATGATACTTCTGCCCTTCGTAAAGATTGACATGTAAGCGAATCCTATTCTCTGAAAACACAGAAATACTGTCCGATAATATTCGAGCATCCCTGAATCCTTTACTGCGATAAGCCTTTACTATTTCATCTAACCCTTCTTTCCACTTCTCCTCTGTGTACTTAGACGTAACAAATATGTTCCACTTTTTAAGTCGTCTTTTGATTCCTTTAATGGACTTCCTTAGCTCCTTATCATTTAGGGATTCATTCCCATTAAAAACAAAATCGTAAATCTTAACCTTCTGTCCTTTGTTGATGTAAAAGTCGAAGTTTTGATACCCTCTCATGGGGTCTCCTTTTTTATTCTTTGCTTTAGGACGTTTTACACTAATCTGTACGTTATAATAACCTTTTTCTAAATAATAGGCTTTAATCTGCTCAATGGTACGATTCACTAAATTGGGTGTGATATACATACCCCGGCGCAGACTGGTTTCCTCCTTGAGTGTTTTAGCTTGGGAATTCGAGATATTCAAAAATCGATATCCGTTCAATCTAGGTTGTTCTTTTACCAAAAACTGCACAACGATTTCTTTACCATTTCCAGTCGGTAAGAAATACACTTGCACATCCGAAAAGTAATCTCTCTCCCAAATATTCTTGATCGCCTGTGGCACATCCGGGCCAGGAACCTTAATTTCTTGGCCAATGGATAATCCCGAATAAAGAATAACCAAAGCTTTTTGAACAGGCTGACCATTTACCTCCCTAACATCGATGTTTTTTATTTTGTAAACATCGGGTTCGACGTAATTATAGGAAATAGGCTTAGACTTGTTGTATAAACTATCTTGTGAGTATGCATTAATTGAAAGTAATGCACACAGGACAACCATGAATCTCTTTGTATTTCGATACGATATCATGCTGTATTTGCTCCTTTTTGAACAGGTTCAAGCTGATCAGATGTTTTACCAAAGCGACGTTCTCTTTTTTGGTAATCAAGCACGGCTTCTAAAAAATGCTCTTTTCTAAAATCTGGCCATAATACCCTCGTGAAATGAATCTCTGAGTAGGCAATTTCCCAAAGTAAGAAGTTGCTAATTCGCATTTCCCCACTCGTTCTAATTAGTAAATCTGGATTGGGATATGCTGCTGTATTTAAAGCATTGTTCAATGTATCTTCATTGATATCATCCACCTTAATACCGCCAGTCTGAACATCCGAAGATATTTTTTTAACCGCTTCAATGATGTCCCAACGACCACTATAACTCAACGCTAAAATAAGGGTTGTTCGTGTATTATTTTCGGTAGCTTTCTCCGTCTCTTCTAGTTGTCGCTGGCATCTTTTCGGTAATTGCGAACGATTTCCAATAGTTTTCAATCTGATGTTATTTTTCATCAAATTATGCAACTCCTTCTCAATGGTATCAACCAAAAGTTGCATTAATGCATTGATTTCAAGCTTGGGTCTATTCCAGTTCTCCGTAGAAAAAGCATATAAAGTAAGGTATCTAACCCCTATCTCCGCAGCAAATTCCACACTATTACGGACTGCATTCACTCCATGTTTGTGGCCGAAGATACGCATGTGGCCTTGTTGCTTCGCCCATCGACCATTACCATCCATGATTATTGCTACATGCTCTGGTATTCGTTCCGGATTTAGTTGTGGGTATTCGCTTATGGGTTCAATCGCCATGAATTATCTGCAAATTAAGGGAGTAAACCGGTAAGAAATATTAAATCCTACGAAATAAAACCAATCATCGAGGTGTGCGTCCCCCCGATAGGTACCCTCAGGGAACTCGGAAACACCATTCATCATCTGTGCTTGACCATATTGAGCAGCTGCTTCACCAAGTTGATCTTTTGCCGCTCGGTAGTCGGCATATTGTCCTTCCACATCGTCTAGATGATCAATAAATGTTTTTCTCCAAATGGCCTCCACACCCAATATTAGGGCTCCACGATTCCGCTTTTGACTTAACAAATATTTATACCCTAAGCCCATTGGGAAGGCCATCTGCAGTGTGCGATAGTGTGGTTTTCTCAATTCGGTATTCGCTGCCCTCAAACTTATTTCCCCTTCTATTCTATATGGGTCGTGGCGGTAACCAGAAAGACCAAATAAGGCATAGGGAGTTTGTTTTTTATTATTGATGTTGCACCCAAACCGATGGAAGTTAAAGCTCAACATACTGGCAAATTCGTATATCTCTGATTGAAAATTTAAGTTTTGAATTTCGTAGTTAGGGTTGCCCTCCGTTGTTCCTGAAATTTTCAAATAACTAAACTGATTCCGCCATGAAAAATAATCACTCAAATTATACCGCTGATAAACCGATACTGAGGGATGAAAGTGCTTTAGGTTTTGACCTTGAGAAAGATCACCGTAATAGTTGCTCACTCCAAAAGCAACACCAAATTCTTTTCTTCCAGAAAAGTACTTTTGAGACCATACAAAACTAGGCCAAATGCATAATGCACTTAACAACAAGGTAATTTTAGTACGTTGTATGTTTCTCTTAAAATTGGAAACAGGTTGTTTTTCCACCCGTAATTTTCCTAGTCAATGTAAAATTCAAAAATAAGTACCAGTCTGTTGTTGATTGATCTCCGCGAGCATCACCCAATCTCTCCTCGTTACCCGGATCATTGAATAATGATGGGTCACGTAATTCAGGGGTGCGATCTGCTAATGCTGCCGCTATACCACCATTACTACCTCCGACAATTTGAGGATCAACATATGTCATACTCACATCATCAAGATAGTCTGTAAATGTTTTTCTTGCTCCTAACTCTATTCCCCAAGCCCAAACGTCATCAAATTGTTGTTTATATCCTATTCCAATAGGAATAGAAACCTGGGTTAATGCATACCTCCGTCTTTCGTTGTACTTAGTAGTCTCTTGACCTTCTGTAGATAATGGCTGTAATTCAACCCATTGTCCATCGTAACGGGATAAATCACCATAACCAAGTGCTGAATGAACATCAGGCATGTATTCGAAGTACGCAACAGGGTTATATTTAAACATGGCAACTCCGGCAAACACATAAGGGCTTGCAGGATTGAAACGTTGTGTTTCAGAAAACCCTAGAAAGTTATATTCTATGGTTCCTCCAATTTCGATGATATTACTACGGAAGCTTAGATTTCTTTTGTAGCGTTCAGCGATATCTGAATAATTGGCATCGCTACCAGATATCTGTCCGAAAAGCGCGTTACCTCTCAGCGTAAGAAAGTCAGAATAGTTAAATCGGCAAATGATTCCTCCCATTGGTTTGGTCTCATTAAGTGCCACCGAAGGAGATAATTCCCCCATGTAATTGGATGCTCCCAGTGTAATACCTACCTCAAAGGGTTGACTACGACGTTGTCCCCAAACCACCGTGGATGAAACCATGGCAATAATCCAAATGATTTGCTTTAGCGTTTTCATACTTTCTATGGTAATACACAAATCTAACGTTTCACGGTGTATTTTCATAACCCAAGATGCCTAATCCTACCTTAGGAGGCGTCCTCAACCGTGTAATAAACACCCATGGTGAGAAAATCCCTAAGAAAAGGAATGGCTGATATGAGGGACCATTGACGCTTTGGTTTAATACCGAATTTGTGCTCATAAATAGGATTAAACAAGTAATAACGTTTGTTTTTGATCCCATAACCTTCTTTGCGATGAATACGCTCAAATCGCTCAATGCTGATACCGGTGGATCGTATTTCTTCCATGGTGGCTACTCCTGACTTGTTCACCCCAAGCAATCTCAACAATCCAGGGTACAAAAAACCAGGAAGCAGATGGTAGTATGGCAGTTTAGAGGCAATCGTTCCTGGCAATACTTGCTGGTGTCCTCCGTAAGGCATCATCCAAGGTGGGAAAGCGTAGAAAATCAATCCTCCTTTTTTGAGAAATTTTCTCAGTTGCGGAATGAATTTTTCTTGATTAGGAATGTGCTCAATCACATCCTTCAATACCACCACATCAAAAGCTTCACCAATGTCTTTTTTAGGGTCAACGTCATAAATATCTTCATTCATGAAACCCACCCGTTTATCCCGCACTTCTTCAGCGAGGAATTCTTGAGCCAAGGCCATGCGATCGGCTTCAAGCTCTATTCCAAAACACTCACAGCCCTCGTCTAAAAAAGCTTTTAATGCTCCAGCCTCACCACAGCCGATTTCCAGAACACGTGTTCCTTTCTCAAAAGGTCTTGATTCTTTAATAAAGGGTATGATATGATCCCGAGTTACTCGGTATGTCATATCGAAGTAGTACTTCTTATCTCCGTGAAACTCGTACATGATTAGGGCTTTTCCATCACGGTTCCACAGTTCTTACACGTTCTTAACTCTTCAGAATCATAGAAATGATTGAAATGAGAAATAAAATCTGTTTCGATATTCTTCAATTCAAAATATACTTCATGCAATTTTTCATTGCATTGATCGCAGTACCAAAGTAATCCGTCTTTAAACCCTTTGCCCTCGCGCACCCTTTCAATAACCAAACCAATGCTCCCTTCTGAACGACCAGGAGAATGAGGAATATTAGGAGGTAATAGGAACATATCACCAGGGCCCAAATGCACATCTTTCTGCTCGCCGTTTTCTTGAATTTTTACGGTGATATTTCCCTCGAGCTGATAAAATAACTCCTCGGTTTCGTTATAATGATAATCCTTTCTAGAGTTAGGACCAGCAACAATCATGACGATATAATCGGTTCCTTCAGGATATAAATTCTTATTCGCAACAGGCGGCTTCAGAAGATGACGATTTTCATCTATCCATTTTTGAAGGTTAAAGGGCATTCTAACAGACATAATTTGATGTTTTTGGTGTATCACAAATGTAGGGCTTTTGGTAAAATTGAATTTACATGAAGCAATTCTCCTTCATATTTCTACTTTTGTAAAGCCTATCCATGAGTGACGCAATTAAGCACGAATGCGGAGTAGCATTTATACGCCTCCGCAAACCACTTTCCTATTACAAAGAAAAGTATGGTTCCTATTGGTATGGACTTCATAAAATGCAGTTCATGATGACCAAAGAACTCAATCGAGGACAAGACGGTGCAGGAATGGGTGTGGTTAAGCTCGACCCAGAATTTGGTGATCGGTACCTTGCCAGACAGCGTTCCGCTTCCAAAACCGCTCTATCAGACATTTTTGAAAATGTTTTTGGTGGACTTAAAGATATCCCCGAAGACAAATTAGAAGATTTAGACTATTTGAAAAAGCACTATCCATATGCGGGAGAGCTTTTCGTGGGCCATCTTCGATACGGGACCTATGGTGGGAATTCTCTGGAAAACCAGCATCCATTTTTAAGGCAAAACAACTGGATGGCGAGAAACTTAATGCTCGCTGGAAACTATAACATCACCAATACCGAAGAGTTATTCCAACAGCTCATTCAACTTGGGCAGCAACCCAAAGAAAAAAGTGATAACGTGCTTATGTTGGAGAAGATTGGTCACTTCATTGATGAAGAAAACCAGCGTCTTTTTGGAATCCTTAAGGCACAGGGATACGATAACATGGAGATTTCCCAAAAAATCAAAACCCAGCTTGATGTATCCCGTATCCTCAAAAAATCATTTAAAAGCATAGACGGTGGTTTCAACATGGTCGGAATGCTCGGTCATGGTGATGCGTTCATCATTCGTGATCCCAATGGAATACGTCCTTCACACTACTACATCGATGACGAAGTAATTGCGGTAGCAAGTGAGAGAGCAGCCGTACAGATGGCATTCAATGTATATCCTGAAGCAGTAGAAGAACTGCAGCCCGGTCATGCGTTGATTGTTAAAAAAGACGCCTCTTATTCCATCGAGCAAATCATGCCTACGGCACCTAGAAAAAGTTGCAGCTTTGAGCGTATTTACTTCTCCAGAGGAAATGGACAAGCCATTTATGCAGAGAGAAAAGAACTAGGCCGTCTATTGGCTAAACCCGTCATGAAAATGTTGGGTAACAACTTGGTTGATACTGTTTTTAGCTACGTACCCAATACGGCATCTACTAGCTTCTATGGACTTATTGACGGTATTCATGAGTTGAGACGCGACCTTCAAGCTGAAGCCTTAAAAAACGTTGACATTGCAAATGAGCCAGAAAAAGTAAAAGAAATTCTTTCTTGGAGACCGCGTCGTGAGAAAATATTAGTGAAGGATGTGAAAATGAGAACATTCATCACCAATGATACGGATCGCGAGGATTTAGTCATGCACGTGTACGACATCACCTATGGAGTGGTTAAATCGTGGCAAGACACGCTGGTTATTATGGATGACTCCGTAGTGCGTGGTACCACCTTGAAAACGAGCATACTTCGACTATTGGATCGTTTAGAGCCCAAACGCATTATCCTAGTTAGTTCTGCTCCTCAGATTCGATATCCTGATTGTTACGGAATTGACATGTCCAGGTTAGGGGATTTCGCGGCCTTCCGAGCAGCCATCGCCCTACATAAAGAAAGAGGCAACGAAGCCATTATTTCCCAGATTTACGAAAAAGCTAAGTTGGAATTGGAAAAACCGGCATCTGAACAAGTTAACGTTGTTAAGGAGTTGTATGACAGCTTAGAGGTCATCGATATTTCCAAAAAAATCGCCGAAATGGTGAAACCAAAAAATGTGCGATTTGAGTTCGATATTTTATACCAAAGTATTGAGAACCTCCATCAGGCATGCCCCAATGATTTAGGCGATTGGTATTTCACCGGTGATTATCCTACAGCTGGTGGAACGGCTGTAGCCAACAGAAGTTATGTATACTACTATGAAGGACGTAAGGAACGTGCTTACTAAAACCATAAAATTGATATTTTTGTACCCATGAGCAGCGTAAATGAAATATTGGACCATTTGAACGATAGTCTTGAAAAAAACTTATCCCACTCAACCGCAGAATTCAAACGGATCCGTGCGGGTAAGGCTACGCCAGATATGTTAGACGGTGTAACCGTAGATTTTTACGGAACACCAACGCCACTGAACCAAACAGCCAATGTAAATACGCCCGATGCTCGAACACTCGTTATTCAGCCATGGGATAAATCCATGCTTCAAGCGATTGAAACAGCGATTATCAATAGTAACCTTGGATTTGCTCCGCAAAACGACGGTGAAATGGTGAGAATCAATATACCTGCTGTCACTGAAGAAAGAAGAAAAGAGTTGGTGAAACGCGCCAAAGCTGAAAGCGAAAACTCTAAAATTGGTATCCGTAATTTGCGCAAAGAAGCAAACGAGAAGATCCGAAAACTGAAAAACGACGGGGTAAGTGAAGATGAAATGGCTGCAGGAGAGGAAAGAGTTCAAAAAGCCATCGATACCTTCATCAAGAAGACCGAAGAGCTTCTTGCAACCAAGGAAAAAGAGATCATGACGGTATAATCCGTAATTCTTTCTGGACCTCGCGAGCTCGCTGTATTAAGGAGTCTACATCATCTGAAACCACTGTTACATGGCCTAACTTTCTATGTGGTTTGGAAACACTCTTATTGTATAGATGCACAAATACGTCCTCGGATGCATCCCAGATTTCTTTATTCTCTAATTGGTAAGAACCTTCCCATCCCTCAGGACCGACAACGTTAATCATGGCACTCGGCTTTATCAAGTCAGTTGAACCCAAATTTTCTCCTAATAATATGTTGTTTAATTGAGCAAATTGGCTAGTTACACAGCCCTCTATGGTATGATGTCCACTATTGTGCGGGCGAGGTGCCATTTCATTCACCCATATTTCATTTTCCGCAGTAATAAATAACTCGACCGCGAACAAACCAGGAGAATTTAAACATCTTACCGCTTGTTTGGCAATTTGCTCGGCCTGTATCAATAGTTCTGCATCTAGAACCGAAGGAGAATAAAGGAACTCTACAAGGTTGCTTTCTGGATTAAAATACATATCAATGGACGGATAGGTTATTTCACCGCCATGAGTATCAACAGCCACGATAATCGCTAGCTCTTTCACATTTTCAACAAACTCCTCAACCATCCAATCCCCATCAAAAGGGATGTATCCGTTCAATAGTTCTTCTTTCTTCACAATAGACACTCCTTTACCATCATAACCACCTGTTCTAGATTTTACTACAACCCGTTCCCCTCTTAACTCATTCAATCCTTCAAGATTATCTTTACTCATCAACTTGAATGGGGCCGTGGGTACATGATTGGATTCATAGAACTTTTTTTGTGTGCCTTTATCACCAATTATCTCTAGTACAGATGGTTTTGGGATTATTGATTGCCCTTGATCTTCTAGTGATATTAAGGTTTTCACATCAATGTGTTCAATTTCCCAAGTCATCACATCAGAAACCTCCGATAGCTTCTTAATGGCATCCGCATCTTTTAAGGAACCCAAAATAAAGTGATCGGTTAAGGGCCTTGCAGGGCAATCCTCAGAAGCTTCCAACGTAGTATATTTCACCTCATTGGATTTGTTTTTTGCCGCTTCTAACAACATCATGCCTAATTGTCCGCCACCTATGATACCGACTGATTTTGGTTTATCCATGCTGCGAAATTAGGTTCCAACATAGGTTTTTAGGCAATTTTAGTCCGATAGAAAGAAAAGAAATGGAAATAATCCTAATTTCGTATATTCGAAAAGACCTATGGCCGACCCTCTCTCGGTACCTCTGCTGAATATACAACCACCGATCCCGAATTTTACATCTTGGATTATTGTACTCATTTGTTTGAGCACCATTGGCTTTTTCTCTGGGATGGAAATCGCCTTTATTTCAGCGAACAAATTACGCATAGAGCTCCGTAGCAAAAAGAGTGTTTTCGGTGGGAAATGGCTTGCCCGTTATGTTCAACGCCCTGATGAGTTTATATCTACCGTTCTTGTAGCGACCAATCTTGCCTTGGTGATTTACGGTATTGCCATGGGAGATATTCTTCATTATTATTTCAATCTTTTTCTAGAAAATGGACTGGCTAATTTTATTTTAACCACGGTGGTAAGTACCATATTGGTGCTTATCACGGCCGAGTATATTCCCAAGACCATTTTCCGCTTACAAGCCGATCGATTACTGTTTGTTTTTGCCTTACCCTTCCGTCTTGCTCATGTCTTGCTTTGGCCCATCATAGCATTCACTAGAGGTGCATCTGCTTTGGCTATGCGCATTATATCCGATGAAGTGAAAAGTGAAGAAAGGCAGGTTTTTTCTAAGGTAGACTTGGATAATTATATATCGAGTATTGAGAGTTCTAAAGATGTTGAAACTCAAGAGATAGATACGGAAGCCTTTCGAAATGCATTGGACTTTTCTGAGGTATTGGTACACGATTTCATGGTTCCCAGAACTGAAATTGTCGCAATGGAAGTTCATACGCCCATTGAGGATATTCAAAAAGCATTGATTGAAACTTCCTTGTCAAGGGTCGTTATATACCGGGATAATATTGACAATATCATCGGGTTTGTGCATCATAGCGATTTACTCCAAGGCCACGACAAGTTGCATGAAATGCTACATCCTGTATTAATCACAGGTGAAAACACAGAGGCTCATCATCTTCTAAAACGATTCATCAAAGAGAGAAAAAGTATTGCCGTAGTGGTGGATGAATTCGGAGGAACAGCGGGTATTGCTACCGTAGAAGATATCATTGAAGAAATCTTTGGAGAAATCAAAGACGAATTCGATGTAGACGATACCAAAGAAATAAAAATCAAAGAAAACCATTATCGCTTTTCTGCTCGACTGGAAATCGATCATCTAAACGAGAAATACCCTTTTAATCTTCCCGAGGGTGATTACAATACACTTGGGGGGTATATTATTTACTACGCTGAGCGTATTCCTGAACTAGGTGAAATCCTACGATTCGATAATTTCGAATTTCACATCACCAAAATCAATGGTGCTCGAATCGAAGAAGTAGAACTTCGCATTTATTAAAGTGCCACACGGAACCGTTTAGCCCTATATATTCCAAAAACACCGTATGCATTTCTCCAATTACCCTCAACCGCCGTGGGCAATTGTGTGATCGAATTTTGTTGCCAAAGATGCGCATTTCGGTCGTTGTAATAATGAAAAAGCGAAGGGCTCAGGTTTTCTAAATACACATCAAAATACAATCTACGAATCGTCTGGTCATTGGGTGCATTTCTATATACCACTAAACCGGTATTCAAACCATTGAATGTTTCATCTGTAAATAACAATTCTTTGTTCGTGTACACATTGTACTCGTTACGAATGAAGGGTAGTTCTGTCCCTGATATTGGCATGATTTGAGACACTAACGTACTGTCACTTACTTCTCCATCTTCATCCAATTCGTATTCCCAAAAGGCTTCATTAATCCATATACGGTAGTGATTTTTTGCAGCAGCACTATCCTTGAACCTAATGCTAAAAGCGGTTGTTCGACCTACAAAATTGGCAATGAACGGATAGGTTTCAACCTTTTCAATGGAAATATCCTCTGGTACCCGTTCCATTACGTGGTATTCGGTTAAACCCAAACTAAATGAAAGTAACAGAGAGTCTGAGGTTTCAAAAGTAAATTTAGATGATTGGTAGTCGCCATTTCCAACAGAAGCAAAGGATTGAACTTCACCACTAACCGTATTTTCAACCAATACTTTGGCGGTATCTACCCAAGAAAAGGGTTGGGTAATCCTCTGTATCCGTCCAATGCTCACTTTGCCCAAACTGTCAGGATTAAAAAACGCAAATGCATACACTTGAGTATTGTTTTGATCTACATCGCTAATATCCAACTCCTTTACGCAGGATGGTAAGCTAAGAGCTAATAATATGCCAACAATAAAATTTCTCAAAATTTGATCTGATAATTAATAAATGGCATAATGGGTAATAAACTCACCTGATAAACGGATCTTCTCTTGTTTTCAGATACCCCAATGTTTATATAAAATGGGTTCAAGCGGTTGTAAACATTGTAAACGCCAAAGCTCCATGTAATCTCTGCTAACCGTTTATTTTGACCATCAACAACTCGTTGAATAAATGATCTACGTGAGAAAGAAAGATCCAAGCGATGATTGTCGATAGCCCGTTGATTATTCCTTTGTCCGTAAATATATATGTCTTGGTAAATGTCATTCGAGCTGGGAGATGGAATGACTCCAACGGGTAATGTGTAAGCAAAACCAGAATTATACATCCAAATACCCGTGATATTCCACATGCTATTTATTTTCCAAAATAGGGTAGCGTATATGTTGTGCCTCCGATCGTATCTTGATGGAAATGGAATGTTATCATTAATCTCCACAAACTGACGCGTATTATTCATCCATGTGTAGGATATCATTCCAGATACATTCTTGCTCGACTTTGATAGTTGTATCTCCACTCCCTTTGTTTCACCCACGCCAGAGGTCACCGAAGATTCCCAATTTCTATTTGATGTGATGTAAACCGATGATTCTGAGTATTCCAATAAATCTTTAAAAGATCGTTGAAATACTTCGGTTGTTAATTGCCAACGTTTGGGTAAATTCAAACTCATGGCGGCTGATAGTTGCCTTGATTGAGCTGGCTTGAATTTTGCTGTTGATGGCACCCAAAGATCTGAAGGTAATCCCATGGTGAGATTATTCAACTGGTGAAAAAATTGTCGATTTTGAGATCCGCTCAGTTTGAACCAGAGATTCGAATGCAACTTCCATCTAGCATTCCAACGTGGCTCCGGTAACAAATAGAATTGTCCCAACCCCAAATCGTAATAAACCATACGAAGACCAACATCATAATAGCCCCATTTACCACCCTGAATGAACACTTGGGCATGTGTAAAATACTCTGGGGTGTTATTGGGTTCATCGTTAAATAAAAATACGTTTCTAACACTATCAACAATGGAAGTTAACGTTCGTTGGTTGGGTTTAAAACTATGGTAAGTATAACCTAAACCTGCTACTGTTTTTAGTCTGCTGGTCCATTGTTCTGACCAATTCAATGAACCTTCTACATCATAAATACCATTAGAAACACGATACAAAGACCGCTCTTGGTCTACTAATCGATTGGACTTTCTAAAATCATATTGGTAATCCCTCTGATGCCTAAAAGTGTAACCCGTAAAATATGTTTTCAAGGTAATATGAGTCGATGGTCCAGGAAGCCAATCCCACTTGAGAGATGCAATATCATTTCCCCAATAAGTGGCATCCTCTGAACGTTCGTTGATAACATCATCTACCTCTAAACTTGAATTTTGATTAATTAAACCTGCATAATCTTGTCCAGAATAACCCATTAAAGTCAATCGACTTTTTTCACTGAAACGATGGGTTATTTTGGCGTTTAAGTCCCAAAAGTTATACCGATTCACTAAATCCGTGGGATTTCCCTGGAAACCACTCAAGACAGGCTCCACCAAGTAGTCGAAAAAACTTCTTCGGGCGCCAAATAGAAAAGAAGTCTTTTTAGAAAACAGAGGACCACTAATAAATAACCGACTTGAAAGCAGACCCAAATTAACATTACCATGTAATTTTTCGGGATTACCCTCTTTGGTATCCACCTTTATAACACTACTTAATCTCCCTCCGTGTTGCGTAGGGAAATTACCCCGGTAAAATTCTGCATTCTTAACAATATCACCATTAAAAATGCCGAATAAACCGTACATGTGATAAGGATTATAAACGGGAACATCATCGAGTAAAATCAAGTTTTGATCAGCAGCTCCGCCTCTTACATACATCCCAAAAACACCCTCGCTACCTGATACCACTCCTGGAGTATTAGATAATGCACGCAGTACATCAGGCTCACCAAAAAGATGAGTGAAATGATCCAATTGTTTTCCATTTATACGAACCCTATCACTCCAACCATTTTCGGTTTGAGGCAAATCATTTTTTCGTTTTACTTTGATTTCAGTGACTTCAAACCGATCAATTTGTGGCCTTAAGTTAACCTCAACAAAAAAGGATTTACCACTCCCAATAATGGTATCTCTAAAAGTTTGAAAACCGGGGTAACTAACGACAAAATCAATTTGCTTTTGTTTTGTTCTGAGATAAAAAACTCCTTGAGCATTTGAATGTGTAACAACACCTTCTGTCTCTGAATAAATGGTGGCTCCAACTACGCGTTCACCACTTAGGGCATGGTTAATTCTACCTGCTACCCTTAAATGGTTTTCTATGGGTTTCCATGGCTTCAGAACAATGGAGTTGTCCATTACCAAAGCATAAGTTAATCCATAACGCTTTAAAAAATCCGACAGCGCATCCTTTGCCTTTACCCTCCGATAATTAGCCGAAAACGTACTTTTCTTGGGTTTTAAAGAGGCATTATATTGAAAATATGCACCAACTTCATTCTCAAATAATTCTAACGCCTCACGGAAGGATACGTTTTTGAATTGCCATGTAATGGGCTCTTGGAGCCTTTCTTTAACCTGCGCACTTAAAAGCCAACTCCAGCAAAAAATTGCTAGAAATAAAACGCTCTTATAGGCAGTCCTGGTCAAATTGCCACGGTTTATTTCCTCTGTTGATCGGCATAATTAAATGCCTTTTTAAGAATCTCAGTAGTTCGTGTAACAGGGTCTTTCCGAATATTGTTCTCTTCTTTTTCAACCTCCTGAAATAAAGCGGTGGTCGCTTTTTCCGTTACATATTGATTCAAATCTGTTTGAATATCGTTGTCCAAGCCAAGTATTCTTTTATTCTTATTGATTTGCGTAACTACAGGATTCCAAATTTTGGTTAAAGACACACCATCTAAGGCCTTCTTAACCTCAGGCTTAAATGCACCCTGCAGGTCAGATTCGGTGGTCTTTCGTAGATAATCAGTAGCAGCACCCTCACCTCCCATTAGGATACCCATGGCATCTTGAAAGGACATTTCAGTTACGGCCTTTTTAAAAATGGGGACCGCTGTTTTCATTGAGTTCTCAGCGCCTGCGTTCATCGCGTCTACTACTTTATCCAATTCTCCTCCAATGAGCTTATTTAAAATCCTATTGTCCCTGATTTTCTGCTCCACTGCTTGAACATCCGGTGGAAGTGGAATTTTATAACTTGGGTTTTTGGCGAAAGCACCAACTGCACCTAGCCTATCTGTTCCTTTATTCACCCCAACTAGTAAGGCCTCTTTTAAACCTTTGATGGCTTCACCCTTAGATAAAATGGGTTTGGATGTGGTATTGCCTCCTCCCATTTGTTGGTTAATAGCATCCGTAGCCATTTGGCCTGCCGTCTGTTTCAACGTATCACAATTTGTAAATGTGAGCACGCCTATCGCAAGTAATATCGGGGTTGGATTTTTCATATTACTTCAAATATAGGGTGTGCAATTTAGAGCTACCCTTCGTCCCTTTAGCATTTGATAAAATCCTTAATTTTGGAGACTATTTTCATTAGTCATATCTTCTGTTTCGACCCTTAAACATCCAAAATTTATATGCAAATCGAGTCTGCGCTAAATGGCTTAAAGGAGCTTTTCGCTACCCATGCAAATCCAGAGAGAGCCGTTCAAATGTCTGCCTACATGAGAAATCAATACGATTTTATCGGGCTTTCATCTCCGCAGCGAAAAGAACTCGTAAAAGAATTGAGAAAAGAGCATTATCCCGAGTCCAATCAAGAGTTACATTCATGGGTGAAATTATTATGGGAGCAAACAGAACGTGAATATCAATACGTTGCTATGGATTATTTGGATCGATACGGGCGTTTACTCAAGGATGAGGATATAAACCTTTTTGACTACCTCATCGAAAATAAAAGTTGGTGGGACACCATTGATATTACCTGTGGAAACTACTTAGGCAAGTTTTTAAAAACGCGTCCTGAATTATTTCAATCAAGCTTAAAGAGGTATATCCATCACGAATATTTCTGGTTCAATCGGGCGGCCATCATATGTCAGTTATTTTACAAGAAAGAAACAAACACTAATTATTTAACTAAAGCTATACTTCCACATACCGAGTCAAAGGAGTTCTTCATTCAAAAAGCCATCGGATGGGCTTTAAGACAATATGCTCGCACCAACCCCGAATGGGTATTGGCATTTGTAGAGAACCACCAACTCAAACCGCTTTCGGTCAGAGAGGCCTTGAAACATTTGAAGAAATAGCGAAAAGCACGCTTTTTTTAGTAGAAGTTTTAGGTATCAAGTTTCAAATGTTAAGTTTTCAGTTGGATATTTGGCGTTTACCGTTTGAAGGCTTAATACTTAGAACTTTTCACTTAAAACCGAAAACTAGAAACCAGCGACCAGAAACTAGAAACCAATAAGGCTATTCCCCCCAACCCTGCGGATCAACAGCAAATGCCTTGATCTTGTTGATGTCCTCAGAAGAGATATATCCCTCTTCAGCGGCTACTTCTGATAATATATCGAAATTTGATAATGTGTAAACCGGGATGTCCTCATCAGCAAATCTTCTCAAAGCGGAGGTAAAACCATACGTAAATAACGCCACCAAACCTATCACTTCAGCACCCTCTTTACGAACACCTTCTACTGCCTGCATGGAGCTTTTACCCGTTGAAATAAGATCTTCTACCAACACAACCTTATCCCCTTTTTGGATTAATCCCTCTACCTGATTCTTCAACCCATGCTTTTTAGGCTCAGGTCTGACATAGGCATACGACATATCCAGCCTGTCTGCCGCCAACGCTCCATGTGCTATTCCGGCCGTTGCAATTCCTGCAATACGGTCAGCTTTTGGAAAAGAACTTCTGATTCTATCTGCTAAAGCCTGTGCCACAAAATCTCGCACCACAGGAAAAGAAAGCACCATACGATTATCGCAATAAATAGGTGATTTTATACCGCTTGTCCAAGTAAATGGATCAGAAGGAGATAGCTTGACAGCCTTTATTTCCAAGAGAAATTTCGCTAATTTTGCACTTTCGTTAGACATGGAGTCGCAAACTTACAAAATCTACTTTAATGAGGGAGCCTTAATCATCACGGATTCCCTAGATGCGTTAAAGGGTATTCCCAATTTGTATTTTATTGGTGATGAAGAGCTGCAGAAAAGCTTCAAAATTCTCATTAGTAGTGAGTCTTATGGCAAAGCAATGACCTTTGGTTTAATGTGCCCAGATCCGAAAGCTACATTTGAAGAATTTGCCGAGGAATATATTGTCATACAAGCGGCAGGCGGACTCGTTTTCAACAAGAATTCTGAACTTCTAACCATCAAACGCAACGGTGTTTGGGATCTACCGAAAGGTAAAATTGAAAAATACGAAGACCAAAGAGCGGCAGCACTTCGTGAGGTAATGGAGGAAACAGGAATCAATCACATCAATATTTCTGAGAAAATTGGTGAAACCTATCACGCCTATTACGAAGATGAAGCTATCCTGTTAAAAGAAACCCACTGGTACAAAATGAACAGCCAAGGAAATCCAGTATTGACGCCACAAGAAGAGGAAGGTATCACAGAGGTAAAGTTTGCTGGGTTGGATTGGTTTGATTCCGAAGAGTTCAAAACCTACGCTAGTATCCGCGACATCATCAATCAGGCTAAATCCATGCCTGAATTAGAAATTCAATAATCAGTCAATCTTGACTTGCTCAGGTAAATACTGAGCAAAATCTCCTTTATGGATAATCAAATCCCTTACCAGAGTGCTTGAGATATAGCTTAACTCTGGAGAGCTCAAAACAAAAATCGTTTCAATTTTCGCCTGAAGATTTTTATTCAATTGAGCAATGTGCGATTCGTAGTCAAAATCGGTTCCATTTCTCAAACCTCTCAAAATATATTGAGCATCAATTTGCTGACAATAGTCTACAGTTAACCCTTGATAATGATCTATTCTCACGTTGGATAAATGAGCGAATGACTCTTTCAGCCAAGTGGTGCGCTTTTCAAGGTCAAAAAGTGTCTTTTTGTTGGAGTTTACCCCTATCGCTACCACAACCTCGTCAAACAAATGAGAGCCTCTGGTTACAATATCCATATGACCTTTTGTGACTGGGTCAAACGTTCCTGGAAAAACAGCTACTTTTTTAATCATTCGAAACGAAGATAGTAATACTTGTACTTCCGTATTCCTTTTTTAGTGTACCCTCTTGAGGAAAAACAAGCTGAGAGACATGTTCTAATACAAATAAACCTCCTTTTTTTACATGAGGAAGTATCAAATCCGGGAGCTTTTGTATGTTAGGTAGATCATAAGGTGGATCCGCAAATACGATATCAAATAACTCGGTATTCTGAGACAAAAATGTAAAGACATTTCTCTTTTGGATTTTCCAATTCTCAAATGTTTCTGATTTGGATTGAACCTCTTTTTGATATTGGATATTTTTAAAATCTCGGTCAACCGAAATCACCTCATCAGCACCATAACTCAGGAACTCACCGGCTATGATACCAGACCCGCTAAATAGGTCTAGAACTCGGCAACCGCTAATGGGCCATCGGTGATTCAATAAATTAAAAAGACTCTCTCTTACCCTATCTGTTGAAGGCCTTACATGCGAGGCAAAACCTTTAGGAAACGACCATCCACTTAATACTCCTCCGGTAATGCGCATTGAGGTAATTGATAGATGTATGCAGATATATGACCGAATGGAGATTGAGAATAGCCGGAATACAACCCATTGCGATTTATGGATTGAGCGGTAAGTTGTAGCTTTTCAAGCTCGAGTTCCAAGGCTTGCTGATTTTCTTCTTGGGCATCACCGTAAATCTTAAACGTCGTCTCGTGAAACGCACATTCCTGAGCGGAAGCCAGAATAAAATAAAGAACTTCTTGTACGCCAGTAACCGAATACAAATTTGCCATTTGTAATTGGCCTTGCTTAAATGCGGCCACGCAAAGCACTTGACCATGCCACCAATACAAAACCAACCGAGGATTTTGTTGAGCTATTTCTTTTCCCTTGAGATAAATACTTTGAAACAAATGTTGCCTGTTCTTACCCTTGTAAACCAAGTAAATGCCATCATCAAGCAACACCTTGGTATCCATGGTTATAACCTCTGGACCGGAACCTAAAAACGGCTCTGGGATGACATGAAATGGGCGATCCCATAAAACATGACGACCCTTTTTATCAATGGCTTTTTTGTGGTTGATGATGTGTTCATTCACTACAGAAGGAGAACCAAAACCCATAACATGATGAAGGTCATCGTGTTTAACCGTGAAATAAAGATTGGAATCACTTTTGTCGTTCTGTATGAATTCCCACTCAGTGGACATAATACAAAAGTCCGTATTCCCTACGTCATCCACAAATTTTCTATCTTGCAGTCATGTTGCGAAATTTGTTGATGGCAGTCATTCTGCTATCCACGACGGGAGTAAAATCCCAATACCAATTCCAAAATAATTACCGTTCCAGTCAAAATTCCCTCTATTGGAAAAACCATAAACCATATGACGGATATTGGCAACAGGATGTTTATTATCAAATACAAGCCGAACTCAATGATTCTACTGAGTCTATTCACGGGAAAATGCGATTGGTATATTACAATAATTCGCCAAAATCATTGACCGAAGCGTACTTTCATCTGTATCAGAATTCCACCCTTAAAAATGGCCTTACCGACAAACTATATCAACTCAATAAAGTGCCAACCGTTTTTGGTAAATATGAAACAAACGGATTAGGTACCGTTGTGAAAAATGTTGTATTCAATGGTAAAAAAACGCAACATTTTATCGATTACACCATCATGGGTGTTAAACTCCCTGAGCCTATTGAACCTGGCGATTCAGCGGTATTCGAAATGGAATTCATTACGTTTTTCGATCGAGGATCAATTCGTAGAAGAATGAAAGTATTCGATCATCATGGAGTAAAGCACTTCAACGGTGTTCATTGGTACCCTCGCATCTGCGCTTACGATAGAAAGTTCACTTGGGAAACAGCGCAGCACCTAGAAAAAGAGTTTTACGGTGATTTTGGTTGTTACGATGTAACCCTCACCTTGCCAAAGCATTACATTGTCGAAGCAACGGGAACCCTTCAAAACAAAGAAGAAGCCTTACCTGCTGAACTACGTAGTAAAATTGATATCATACGATTTAAAAACAAACCCGTTGGATCCGAACCTAGTGTAGTCATTAAACCTTCTAGAGAAACTAAAACATGGCATTTTCATGCCAATAATGTGCACGATTTCGCATGGACAGCTGATCCAACATACAGGATGAGTGAATACACATGGAGCGGAATCAAATGCGTGGCACTTGCTATGGAAAGCAATGCTGGAAAATGGCAAGAAACAGCAAAATACACAGCAAGCGTTATAGCCCTTTACAGCAATGCATTTGGTAAATATGAATATCCAAAAATAGTGGTAGCTGATGCTGCTGATGGAATGGAATACCCGATGCTAACCCTTTGCGGTGGTACGTATCCTAGTCATCGAAGCTTGATCGCACATGAGGTGGGACACAACTGGTTTATGGGTATGTTGGGAAGCAATGAAACCTATCGGGCCGCTTTAGATGAAGGTTTCACACAGTACCTCACTGGATTTGCTATGAGGCACTTGAAAATTGAACCTTACCCCGAGTATCGACGGGTTTACGCAGGATATATTTATGCAGCGATGGATGCAAAAGATGTCCCCTTGAATACCCATAGTAATGAGTTTGGAGATGCCATAAGACATGGCGGTGGATACGGCCAGGCTTATTATAAATCAGCCACCATGTTACACAACTTGAAATATTATTTGGGTGACTCGATCTTTTTTAAGGCCATGCAAGATTATGTGAGTAGGTGGAAAATTGCACATCCGTACGTGGAAGACTTCCGAAACAGCATCATTCAGTCTTCACAAACCGACTTAAATAAGTTTTTTGACCAGTGGTTTGAAAGCAAAGATTTCATTGATTATGGAATAAAAAAAGTGAAACGCATTAGTGATACGGCCTACAGAATCACCATTAAACGAAAAGGAAACCTTGTGATGCCGGTTCACCTAGACGTTATGGTAGAGAATATGGGAAAATCTACAGGACAAAAACCTTGGAAAATCACACAAATAAATATACCGAACTCATATTTTAATCATCCCAAAAGATCCAACACCACGGTTTGGCATAGTTGGGGCAAACTGAATAGAGAATACGATTTAGAAATAGAAGTTGATCCAACAGAAAGAATAAAGCAATTATGGATTGACCCCAGTGGCGAAATGGCCGATATATATCGACCCGATAATGTTTGGAAAGGAAGAACTCAATGGCGTTTTGATTTGGGTAATGGAAATAATCCCAGCTATTTAGGTTCCTATCAAGGTTTGTGGAGGCCAGCCGTTCGATACAATCAATACAACGGTTGGTTAATTGGTGCAATGCTAAGCGGGCAATACGCGGAACGCAAGAATAATTTTGAACTGATGCTGCTGAGCGCCCCTTTTCAGCAACCTAATCAGGATCAAGTTATACAATATCAATCTCAACTATTGAGTGGTTGGTTTAATTGGAGCACCAAGTTACGAACGGGTGGAACCTACTTTGCCAAAGCCATTGCCTACAATCAGCGATTATTTGCCAAAATCGGCTGGAAAATGAATATTCAAAACCATGAGTTTGGGATGTACGGATTGCATCTTCAAGGATTGCAAGGGAGTAGATCCCGTGAAATAATCAAGGAGAATAATTGGAATTGGAGTCCTGCACATTTTAATGAATATGCTTATCGGGGTTATGTGAATGGGATTAGCCAGTGGAACAATCGAAGCAATATAAGCATGAACCTGTTTTGGAATATGCAATACCAAGCCTTTGGTAAAATGGGTAAAATTCGATTGAACACACGCATGTCTTCACCTTGGAGTGAAACGCAGTTTGGCTTTGTAAATATCGAATGGAAACATCAACAGCCTGTAGGAAAAACCCTAATCAAGAGCCGCATATTTAGTCAGTTAGGTGGTGGAAATAATCCATCCGCCGAGTCGGCGTTGTACGCAGCAGCAGCCAATTCAGAACAAGCGTTCGAAAATCGCCTCATGCGTGATTTTAGCGCCATTGCTTATAACCCAGTGTATATCATGGAAAGCTATCCACCACAGCGAGAAATCGCCCCTCAACATTTACATTATGCGGGCGGACTTAACCTGAGAGGATATAATGGAAGAGTCTTAGGGTTCCAATCAAACGATACCACACTTGCATTTTTTAGAGGAGCTAGTGGCGCTTCTGTAAATATCAATTGGGAATATGGAAACCTATTTCGAGGCTTCTTGAGGAATCGTTTTATCAAGTTAAACCCTTATGTTTTCATGGATGCTGGGATAATGGCTATTCCACTAAAAGAGCAACACATCAGCCCACTTTTAGTTGATGCTGGTTTAGGCTTTGAGTTCAAATTTTATAAGCTATCGAGATTGATCACAAATAATTTCGCTCAGCAAACCAAACCCATCAGCATACGATTAAATTTACCTTTGTTTTTAAATCGCACCCAAACATCCACAGAGAATCCATTTAGTTTCCGTTGGATGCTTGGTTTAAACGCTTCTTTTTAAATGAGATCTCTTTATAAGGCAATATCATATTTGACGTATCCAGCACTTTGGGGTACGGTTGGAATTGGACTGTATTCATATAATACAGAGCACTTTACTCAGAATATGATTTTAAGTGCATTGCTACATTCGTTAATTCCCTTATTGTTTGTATTGATCATGGTGAAACTTAAAAAGTTTGACTCCATTGAACTACCAAATGTTAAACACAGAAGTTGGGTGGTATTGTTTTCTTTGGGATGTGCTTTCGTCTTTCAGCAAGTAGTAGCTCAACAATTTATTAGTTCAGAATCTTTGGAAGTGGCGAATGTTAAAGTTTTAGAACGAAACCACGGTTTGATGGTTTTTAGTCAATTGATTTTAGTTTCACTTTTTACCCAGTGGCTCTTCAATAGAAAGAAATACAAAATCAGTATTCATGTTTTATCGTTCACTGGATTTGTTACCCATTTTTTAGTGAGTAGCTTGGTCTTCGCTCAAGATGCAGTTATTCCCCAAAATTGGATCAATAACCCCATTTTATGGATTGGATCTGTCGGGTTATTGGTCTTAGTAGGCATTTCTCGATATAAATTAAAATCGCATAAACTAGATGAATTACTCATTGGCTTTTTAATGGGGATATCTATTGTCTTCATCAATTTATACGCATATCACGAATGGGGCTGGAAGATGTTCCAGTAGCTTTTCATTTTTGTTACCTTTGAAAACATGGAACTGACGTGTGTTTTGTATGAAAAGATTGGCTCAACGGCCCATGTAACATTGAATAGACCAGATGTGTTCAATGCATTCAATGATGCACAGAGTTATGAATTACAGTCGGTTTTTAAAGATATCAAAAGGGACAAAGAAATACGTGTTGTAGTGCTAACAGGTGCAGGTAAAGCGTTTTGTAGCGGTCAAGATCTAAAAGCCATTGCTAATTCTAAAAATCGTTCCTTATCCGATAGTTTGTACAAACGTTACAACCCTATCATCAAAGCCATGCGTGAACTTCCTAAGCCTATTATCTGTAAACTAAACGGAGTAGCAGCAGGGGCAGGTGCTTCATTGGCTCTGGCTTGCGATTTTATTGTTGCACATGAAAAAGCATCCTTAATTGAGGTTTTTGTTAATGTCGGACTTGTCCCAGATAGTGGAAGTTCGTACTTCCTGCCGAAAGCTATTAGTCCTGCACGCGCTTTCGAGATGGCAACCATGGCACCAAAAATCAAGGCTCAGCAAGCCTTGGAATGGGGTTTGATTAACCGTGTTTGTAACGATGAAAACTTTGATTCTACCATCTCCGAAATAGCCGAATATTATTCAATAGCACCCACAAAATCAATAGGAATGATAAAGAAGATGCTAAATAAAGCCCAGCATTCTGACTTGGATACCATGCTTCAATACGAGGCCTTTTGTCAAGAAATCGCCGGAAAATCTGCAGATTACAAAGAAGGTGTTGCTGCCTTCAATGAAAAGCGTAAACCAAACTTCACGGGAGAGTGAATTTTGGTTTCTGGTAACTGGTTTCTGGTCGCTGCTTTCTAGTTCTAAGTTTTTCAACTAAACGACACAGTCTAAACCCATATAAACTCTTTTCAACCTCTATACATAGCTCTAACTCCCAAACCATCTAACTTCCTAACAATTAGCTAGGAGCCCGCGACTAGTTGCAAGTTAAACTAAATTCCTCCCTCTCTATCCAAACTTCTGAAGTGTATAGCCTCGGCGATATGTTCTACCATGATACTTTCTGAACCCGCCAAATCTGCAATGGTCCGACTTAGTTTTAAGATTTTATCATAAGCTCTAGCGCTAAGATTTAGCTTTTGCATTGCACTTCTTAATAACAATTGGGCCGCTTGGGGTATAGAACAATACTCTTGAATCAAATTACTTGGCAACATAGCGTTATGATACAATCCTTCTTTCTCTTTGTAGCGCTCTGATTGAATATTTCTAGCTTTGATAACGCGCTCTCTAATCTCTTGGGATGTTTCATTCTGCTGACTTCGATCCGTTAGTTTATCATGGAAAACAGGCATTACCTCCAAATGGATATCTATGCGATCCAATAAAGGTCCGGAAATCTTATTTCGATACCGGGAAATACTGCCTGGGTTGCAAGTACATTGTTTCTCGGGATGGTTCAAATAACCACAAGGGCAAGGATTCATACTAGCAATGAGCATAAAAGACGCAGGATATTCAACACTCCACTTTGCTCTAGATACGGTTACCTTTCTTTCCTCAAGTGGTTGCCTTAACACTTCCAATACAGATCGTTTAAACTCCGGCATCTCGTCCAAAAACAATACTCCATTGTGAGCAAGTGATATTTCTCCAGGTTGTGGATTTGCCCCTCCACCGACTAAGGCTACATCGGAAATCGTGTGATGCGGAGACCTAAAGGGCCGAACACCCATCAAGGTAGAATCTTTTCCCATTTTCCCTGCAACCGAGTGAATTTTTGTGGTTTCCAATGCTTCGTATAGCCCAGGAGGGGGCATTATACTCGGCAAACGTTTGGCAAGCATGGTTTTACCTGCACCTGGCGGGCCATACAATAATACATTATGTCCACCGGCTGCCGCAATTTCCATGGCTCGCTTAATGTTTTCTTGGCCCTGAACATCAGCAAAGTCAACATCGTAGGCATTCAGTGCCATCTCAAAATCACTGCGCGGATTTACCTTGGTTGGTTCAATTTTTACCTTTCCTTGAATAAAATCACCCGCTTCCCTGAGGTTGCGAACCCCAAAAACATCAATATCTTTAACAATCGCGGCCTCCTTTGTATTTTGAATGGGTACGATTAGACCTTTAAACCCTTCTTTCATTGCCTGGATAGCAATAGGAAGAGCTCCTTTAATTGGCAATAACGAACCATCAAGACTCAATTCACCCATTACAATAAAATCGCCCAAGTTTTCTGCGGCAATCTGAAAAGAAGCGGCCAACATTGCCAAAGCTACTGGCAAATCATAAGCACTACCTTCCTTACGAATATCAGCTGGTGCTAAATTGATGACTATCTTCTGCCTAATCGCATCGTAGCCTGAATTCCTGATTGCCGCGTCACACCGAAAGAGACTTTCTTTCACTGCGATATCAGGTAAACCAATAATAAATGTTGCAAAATCTGGGGTTGTGGTGGCGTTTGCTTCCACCGTGATTGTCTGCGCATTGACCCCATTCAATGCGGACGCATATCCCTTCACTACCATATCTATCCCCTCGTTTGTATCAGGGTTAAAGAATCAATTGACCTTTAACAATCTGTAAACCGATGTTATTCACCGATTCAAGCTCCTCATCACGCATGTTTTGAGTTATCTCAAAGGTATACGTACCCTTTTTTAATTTTAAATGAGTCAGAAATGGTTCTTGATAGGATATCAAATTAGATACCCCTCTTCCTTTCCATCTTCCTATATCATCAGATAACACCAGTTGAAACTGGTCTTTTCTCTCGTAACCATTATCGCCTTTAAGCGTATATAACATCCATATGTTACTGTAGGCATACTCAGATGTAATTCTCAAGCCACAAATAAGATTGTAATAATGCTGGTCTTCTTCAATGGTAAATGTAAATTTCTTGGTATCTACCCAATTCCAACCAGATGCATCTACACTTTCAAATTGTTCAAATTGAATGTTTTCTGATGGCTTACAGCCGTATTGAAACGTTACAATTGCCAATATAAAGGCGGCCCTTAACAAGGTTTTAACAATTGCAGTAATTCTTCTTTTTGATTCCATAATACTTCCACCTCCGTGTGGGTTTCGTAAACTGAGATTAAATTTTCGGATAATATCTTGGTGATACGCGTGTTTCGAATTCGTTGCCAATCCTTACGCGTTAAAAGCAGCAAATTTAATTCATGCTTTTTCAAGGTTTTCAACCATTGTTCGGCTGTGTCCAATGTAAAAGACTGATGGTCAGGGTAATTAATGGTATTCACGATTTCCCAACCTGCTTGTTTGAATTCAAGCTTTTCTGCTACACCCGAAATAAATAACGCCCTTTTCGAACTGCTTGGTTCACCTAATACCCTCAATGGTTCCGTTTGTCGGTAATGGGCGAAAAACACCCTATCCTTTGGTAAGGCTGTTTTTTTTATAGTCGCTTCGGCAGCAGCTTTGGTTAAATCCAACGGACATTTTGTAAAGATCACCGCGTCAGCATACTTAGCAGTGAATGGAAATTCCCTTAGTCCACCTAATGGTAAACTAAACCGCAAATTATAATAAGGCTTGTCATATCTACTGAGAATAACGCTTTTATGAGGGTCTAACTTTAGATGTTGCAACCCGTCATCTAATACCACACCCTGAAGTTCAGAAAATTTCAAATGCATTTGATCCAACCCTTCGAGTCTATCTTCAGATACTGCCACAGGCAAGTCTGTATAATTCGATTTGATTTCTAAGGGTTCATCACCAAATTCACTACTAGATCCTTCATTACTAACCCATTGAAACCCTCTGGTTTTTCTACCGTAACCACGAGAAAGAACCCCTAATTTTAGATCGGTATACTGACTTAATAACCACAAAATCATCGGTGTTTTCCCCGTTCCTCCAGCACTGAGATTGCCCACTACCAGTGTAGGAATTGCTCCTTTTCGTCTTCGGTTCAATACTTTAAATACCCACCGTTTTAACGCGGTTACCAAAGCATATCCCCAAAGTGCTAAGGGTATTGAACCTAACGCTATGATATATATACTAGACAATAAATGACTGTCCTTTTAAAGGAGTTTGAACCTCTTCAATACCACCCACATCATCAGCTAAGCGTTGCATTTGGCCAGCCTCACCATGAACTAAGAATAACTTCTTCAAACTGCCTGATTCATTTGAGGCTTTGAAATAATCCAATAATTGCTGATGGTCGGGATGAGCACTAAAAACATCCGTACGGCTCACCTTGGCTTTAACTGGTCGCTCACGGCGATCTATTTCAACAAAATCCTGCCCTTTAAGTAAACGGTCTCCTAGCGTCCCCTCAGCACAAAATCCAGCAATCAATATGCTATTATTGGGATGACCAATATTATTTCTGACGTGCATCTGAATTCTTCCTCCCTCAACCATTCCTGCAGCAGAAACAATGACACATGGTTCTGGTAATACGCTTAAATACTCACTTTCCCTCTCGTCTTGTACTACATGTAAATTTGGAAAATTAAATAAGCTCCCGTGTTTCTTATGGAACTCCTTAGCTTCATCATTGAGGTAATCAATATGATACTGATACACCTTTGTCGATCTAATGGCAAGTGGACTATCGGTGAAGATTTTGATATTGGGTAATTTCCCATCGATATATAACTGATGTAGAGTAAATAGTATAGCTTGTGTTCTGCCCACACTAAATGCAGGTATTACCAATTTACCCTCGCGCTCTACACAGGTATCTACAACTTGTTCCAATAAAACCTCCTCTGCCTTTCTGCTATCGGTGCCATGTTTACGTCCCCCGTATGTACTCTCTGAAACCAAAGCATTCAATCCTCGCATAGGAGTTGGGTCTGGAACCAGCTTGGAATTGAGATTCCCTAAATCACCGGTGAAGCCCAATTTTTTTGTTTCCCCATTTTCTTTTACTTCTAACTCGGCGCTCATGGCACCTAAAATATGACCAGCTGGCGTTAAACGTATTTTTAATTCATCATTGTATTCAAAAGTTTCACCTGGTATCAATACGTTGGCCATATCCAACATATAACCGATATGTTTTTTGGTATATAATGCTTGAGGTGCCGCTCCTTTTACCTTCTTTTTCTTCTTGTTTTTATAGTACTGTTTACGTTTTTTTCTAATCTCCATTAACTGAATATTCAGACTATCTTGAAGTAAAAAGTCACTTAATTCTAGGGTTGGGGCTGAACACACTATTTGACCCGCAAAACCTTGCTTAATAAGGTTTGGCACATTGCCAGAATGGTCAATATGGGCATGTGTCAAAATCAAAATATCTATCTCCGTTGCTGGGAAAGGAAAGTGAGCATTATTGGCCTCGAATTCTCGCCGATTTTCGTAATCTAAACCACAATCCACTAACACCTTTGTCCCGCCCTCTAGTTCAACCAAATGCATGCTTCCTGTTACTTGTTGTGCTGCCCCCCAGAACGTAATTTTCATATTACAAAATTACAACAGGGGTTGCAAACAACGTGCTGTTTAACCTGAGTGTAGTATTTAATACTCACTACTCATCCATTAAATCATTCCAATCTTACTGAATGCTCATTTTTTATGCTTTCAAAGTTCATGATGCTCTAATCGCATACCTTGGCGAGGATCACAAATGAGAGGTTCGTGGTACTCTAATTTTTGCATTTATCGCAAACCGCATGGGTGTAATAGGGGATATCTGTGTTTTAATATCAAAGGCTTATTAAATACGTTATGATTGAAAACTTTACACATATCTTAAATGAAAAAACAAAGCGAATGGGTATCAGAACCGCCGCTTTTATGTCGGATTTATTGAATATTTCCGAAGACGCCGCCTACCGCAGAATGCGTAATCCTCAAGCATTAAGAGCAGATGAAATGATCAAATTAGCGCAAGAACTGAAAATTGATCTGTCTCAATTCTCAAATACGGATGAAAACCTATTGACCGTTGAATTGAAATCATTGCACTTCGAGAAATACACTTCTAGGGATTTTTTTAAAGAACTAGAATCTAGGCTCGACCTATGCATTTTTCATCCTCACTCACAGATCAACTATGGAGCGAAAGAAATTCCCTTCTTCTATTATATGTGGTTTCCAAAGCTTGCTGCGTTTAAAAATTTTATATGGCAACGTGAATTCTTAAAAGATCCTTCATACAACAAGAGAGTCTTCAGAGGAAACGAGCAAAGAGAATCAGAATATGTACAACTAGCAGAGAAATATTTAAAAGTTACATCACATGAAATTTGGGGATATGAAACACTTTATTCAACACTTTATCAAATTCAGCACTACAGAGAATCAGGTCTATTTGAAGATGACAAAATATACCGTGAAGTATTGCAGCAATACGACCAGCTCATCGACTTGGTTTTTGAACAAGCCGAGGTGGGCCGCAAACTCAACCCGTACCTTCCGAACTTCAAAGGCGCAAGGTTCAAACTTTATTTTACGCCTATGATGACGGTAGACAACAGCATCATTTTTCACACCATTAAAGAAAAAGTCGCTATGATATGTTCTCAACTAAGTGGTGTGGTGGTATCCGATAGCTCCCATTGGGTAATGTCTACAGAAACCTGGCTCGAGACCGGCAAAGAAAATGGAACACTTTTGAGCAAAACGGGCAATCACTTTCGCTCTAAATTATTAAAAGAATACAATTCAAAGAAAGAGATTATGGGGATGGGTGCTGGTTTCTAGTTGCTTAAACTATAGACTAGTAACCATAAACAAGCCAATAAAAAGCCCTTACCTTTGAACTAGTGAGCAGTTCAAAGTTGAAAATGACAGGTAAACCAATAGATGATGGGCTTAGCTTAATCAATCTATTGGTATTGGTGCTATCATTTTATGTTCTGGGTATTCTTATTGTTGATGCGCTCGTTGATTTGCCCCAAGAAGTTCACAAACTCATTGTTTACACGGACTATATCGCATGTAGTGTGTTTTTCTTGGATTTCCTGATTCGCTTCTTTCGAGCCGAAAGTAAACTTGCGTACATGAAATGGGGTTGGATTGACTTGCTTGCTAGTATACCAGCAAATGGGGTGTTTCGATTGGGTAGAATCGCCCGAGTTGCTCAAATTATACGCGTTATAAAGGCCTATCGATCGATATCCCATATCGTAGAGAATATATTCAAGAATCATATGAAAGGCACCTTCACCTTTGCGGTAATTGTAGCCTTTATGTTGATTCTATTCTCATCGGTTTTAATTCTTGAAGTAGAAACAGCACCGAATAGTAATATCAAAACTGCGGAAGATGCTCTTTGGTGGGCTTATGTTACCATCACTACTGTGGGATACGGTGACTTGTATCCTGTAACAACCGAAGGAAGAATTGTTGCTCTGGTGCTCATGACGGCCGGCGTGGGTCTGTTTGGTGTCTTTACCGGTTATCTAGCCAGCTGGTTTGTAGAGCCTGATAAGGAGAAAAAGGATGGAAAGACCGATCCCGAAGATTAGCGTTGCTGATTCTTAAAACTTTCCTTTCTAAACCTCCTTGTGCGTATATAAAGCATAATGCTAAAAGCGAACACGAAGATCATCAACCAGAACTTCAATGAAGTTGCATAATCTCGATCTTCAATTGAAATCGCCAAAAATTCAATCGCACTAATAGCGGCCGCGACCAGGCACAACAGAGCGAGGATGTGGTATTTTATCATGAGCTACGTTTAAGGTTCCACTAACGTTTAATATTTCCCAATCAGAAAAGGATTGATCACTTATTAATCCTGTTCCTGTAATTATTTGATCTGGTGTTGTTATGCGCACAAACTGATCCGTGTATATCTTACCACTGTCTTGATCCCAACGAAGTTCTTCGGTGTTCAACACTTCACCTTTCACATTCAAAATCTCTACATCACGTTTTACCACGATGTATTTTTTGTCTGGGTAAGAAATGGCATATTCCGCCGTCATATAACTTTGGATGTCCCCACGGATATCGTAGAAATCCACTTTCAACCCTTTGGTCATCTCCATAAATGGGTTGGATGGTTGTTTAATTGCTGTTACCAACGGACTGAAAACTCTAGCCCTTAGAAAGCCCGAATCCGTATATTCAATGGTGACTTTCTCAGCAAACTCCTTAGTAACGATGCTATCCGTACTCTGTGCACGATCCTTTCCATATATTGTTTCACTGTTACAGGAAGTAGCTAAAATGATACCCGTTAAAATCAGGGCGACAACCGAAAATGTATTTCGATTTTTACTCGACATGTTAATCGTATTTGCGCTTAGCAAACCAAATATCTCCCATTTGTATACCAAGCGAAACCGTGAAGAAATTCTCCTTCGGTAGCGTAGGACTCAGGCTACGGTTGATATATTGAAAATCAACATGAACCATATTCGTTAATACCGAATTATCGAAATAACGACGTATGATAGGAATACCAAATCCAATTCCCACACGATGTTCTTGCAATGCAAAGGTGTTTTGGCCTTGCGTTACTTGAACATTAGATTCCCCATATCCATAGCTCAAACGAACAGGGATTTTCATTTTCTTTTCATTAGGAGCTTTACGATCAACTGGGTTTATAATTAAGCTTGCAGAATAATCGTTGCGATCTCTGTAATCGGAATTCTTTTCCCAAAATGCCTTGAAACCATTCGACCATGTTTGACGCCTCCAGTCCAAAGCAAACAACAGACTTCTGCGGTAACGCACGCTATACCCTACTCCAAAAGAGGTAGGCAAATCAAAAGATTCTTCTACGCTGTTTTCATTCAAAATAGTATCTAATGTTCTCACCGTGCTACCTATTACCTGCATACTTCTTGTCAAACGATTACGCGTAGCTCTCATATTTGGAAACCACTCGTAACTACCACCAATTCTATGATAAGTACTATCTAATTTGAATTCGAAAAGTGCGCCTATTTGCTGTTGCATACCACGGATTTTCAAATCTTGAGCATCGTCGATTGCTCCTAACTGAAAACTATCAATGACCGAGTAAAAGGCATTATCTCGGGTGCTTCCAAAAGCATACCCCAAACCGTAGCCAAGATTCACCCAGTTACCGATTCTAAAACCAGTATTCCATTGCAATAGGTTCACTCCACCTGAACCGGTGTAAGTTGTACGACCAGGTAAAATGCCCTCATCGTCAAGATGGTATTCGTAACCCATTGTTGTCATGGGCTTCAACGTAATGCTACTACTCGCACCATAAGGAGTAAATTGCCATGTTTTTCTACCCGTGATACTGTCCTCAGAAATCAATTTTTGGGTGACCTTCTTCCAAATCGGAAGGGCCAAACTCATGTAGGAAATTCCACCACCGTTGAAGTCGTTATACTTATCATTCAACTGTGTTGTTCCATTTCTGAAGTTTCCAGCAAAGTCAAACACGGTATAACGAAGGTTCCCTAGAGTAGCAGGGTTACTTAAGGTGTATGAAAAATGCCCTGCATAAGTGTGTTGAGCTGTAGAAGCTTGTATTGGGTTTGTGTAGGTCCATTCGCCAATGCCGTAGTTGGAATATGGTGAACGGATAAAGTTTTGGCCTGAACTTCCTTGCGCTTGAACTCCAAGCGTAAAAAATACAAGGCTATAAAAAGCAAGGTGCTTAAAGGGATTGATGCGCATAATACAAACCGTAGTGCAGAAGCCACGGCTCTACAAATATCTTCGTTTTAAGATGATTCCCCAAAAACTCTGCATCACCACCCGTTAATACGACGATTCCCTCGTTCGATTTGCTCTGCCAATCTTGAATTCGACCGCTAACTTCATCGATTACCCCCATCAAAACACCTGAATTCATTGCCTCATCCGTATTCTTACCGATATATAGGGTTTGGTTCTGATTCCCCTTTAATAAAGGTAAGGCTTCTGTGTAATCATTCATGGATTTGAAACGCAATTGAATTCCCGGTGATATGGCTCCACCGTGATACTGTTTATCGTACAAGTACTCATAGGTAATACAGGTACCCACATCAATTAAGAGAACTTCTTTTTGGGGGAATTTTTGTAATAAACCCAAAATTCCAACATATCGATCAGCACCTAAGCTTGGAGGCTCTTCAATTTCTAAGGTTACTGCCTCGTTGTTCATTGGTGTCACCCATCTAATACCCTCCGAAAATATAGCCGGCTTCTTTCCGACAGAACATCCAATGATGGATTCTTTTGGTATATTGGATAGGAATTCCACCAAAGCCGAATGGTCATTAAACGTTTGAACCCCATTTAATTTACCCGAAATAAACGTTCCTAACTTAGAGCGTGTATTTCCGATATCGAGGGTGTAAACTTCCATGACTAACGACGGATAACGGCGCCATTTTCTTCAAATGCAGCCATGAGCTTTGACATTGATTTGTCCGCTTCTTCGTCCTTCATTGGAGCATCCTTTTTATTAAATAAGAAACTCAATGAAACGGCTTTTTGATGTTCTTCTAAGGGTTTCCCTTCATAAATATCAAATACACGAACATCTGTCAAGTTTTTCACTTTTGTAGCGTTTGTTGTGGCTAACAGGTCTTTGAACTGAACCTTTTTATCAATGACCAAACTTAAGTCTCTTCGCATATTGAAGAACTTGGATGGTTCTTCGTATCGAACCATTTTCCTCGCTGGTTTAAATAACTTTTTCAGTGGTATTTCAACGGACCAAACAGATCCTTTCACTTCGGTTTGTTTGGTTAACTTTTTAGAAACCGATTCGATCTGTAAATCGTCTATTTTTAAGCTTGAATCCATTCGTTGAATCAAGCCAGTTACCACTCTTTTTAAATCGTAAAAATCAGCGTTTCTTGTTTTAGACTCCCAAGTTTCAGCGTCTGAATTTCCCCAAGAAATAATACAGAGCGTGGGCGTTTCTTTGTAGCCATTCTCCGTTTTTGCATACGTCTTACCTAGTTCAAATAACTTAACGCTCCTAGCCTGTCTGTTTTGATTATAGGCCACAGAAGTTAACAATCCTGGAACCATGGAATATCGCATCACCGACATATCCGTGCTTAAAGGGTTGCTGATTTGAACCAAGGGTGCTTCCTCGGAGTAATAAGAAGGCGAGGTTAAGCTGTTGGTTTGCGCTTCAAAATATCCCTTATCAGCAAGGTAATTCCTGAGTTGATTCTCTTTCTTCTTTCGCTGCATGCCTTGGAAATTTCCCAAAGAAATCTGCATTTTACCGGTTAACGATATTTCGTCAAAACCATAAATTCTCATCACTTCTTCAAAGAGATCAACATCATAAGAAACGTCGTTTCTCCAACTCGGTATGGCAACTTCCCATGGATTGAGTTTGGTATTTACCTTAAATCCTAAAGACTCCAAAATTCCTTCCGCTTTTTCTATGGGGTAAGTAATACCCGCGTATTCGTTAAGTCTGTTGTAATCAAACGAGATTTTCTTGACTTCTTTTGGATTTGGGAAGACATCGTTAAACCCGGTAATGTGTCCGCCAGCAATATCGGTAATCAAGGTTGCCAAATGCTCTGCCACATGCTTCATATTATCTAAGTCAATTCCGCGTTCAAATCGAAAAGAGGCATCTGTATTTAGAACATGACGTTGTGCTGTTTTTCTTACCGTACTCTCGTGAAAATGCGCGATTTCTAAAAACACAGAACTGGTTGATTGCGTCACCGAGGATTCAGCACCGCCCATGACCCCAGCCAAAGCAACAGGTGAAGATTCATCCACAATCACCAAATCGTCGGTAGTTAGTTCCTTTTCAGAATCATCTAGCAAGGTGATTTTTTCACCTGCTTGGGCTTTTCGAACGCAGACACTGCCCATCAACTTTCTTGAATCGAAGGCGTGAACGGGTTGCCCATAATGGTGTAGAATATAGTTGGTTGCGTCTACCACATTATTTTTTGGCTCGATACCAATTGCCGATAAACTTTGTTTTAACCATTCGGGAGAATCTTTGACTTCAATTTGCTCAATGGTGACACCGATATATCGGCGACAATCATCACTATTCTCAATGGTAACCTCTCTTTTTATTTCTGTTGGAATCGTAATGTTTTGCGAAGTTGATGTTGGCAATGACAATCCATACAATGCCGCTACATCTCGGGCCACACCCATATGAGAAGCCGCATCACCGCGATTTGCGGTCAAGCCAATTTCTAAGACAGTATCCAATACTATTCCGAAATAATCTGCTGCACTGATTCCAACTTTTGTTGCTTCAGGTAAAACCAAAATCCCATCGTGCGAATATCCAACGCCCATTTCATCTTCGGCACAAATCATACCCTCGCTCACCTGGCCACGGATTTTACTTTTCTTTATTTCAAACGGTTCTTTACCCGGTATAGATACCAGAGATCCTACGGTTGCAACGATCACTTTTTGTCCGGCTGCTACATTCGGTGCACCACACACAATATGCAATGGTTCAGCAGATCCAACATTAACCGTTGTTACTTTTAATCTATCTGCATCGGGGTGTTTTTCACAGGTTAAAACCTCTCCTACAACAAAACCTTTAAGTCCTCCAGGAAGGCTCTCCCATTTCTCGATATGCTCTACTTCTAATCCCGACACCGATAATCGATGCGCAACTTCTTCGGCACTTGCTTCAACGGGTAAAATAGACCTTAACCACCGGTAAGAAATGTTCATGGAACAAAGATAATGAATGGCTGTGGGTTTCTGGTTTATGGTTACTGGTTGCTGGCTTTTAAATCAGTTTAAACGTTTCGCTTAGTTTAAAAGAGTTGAAACCAGAGACTTGGAACTAGGAACTTGAAACCTGAAACTAGGAACCATCAAGAAGTTCTTCCACTCGGCCGATTTCTGATAGAGGTTTGTCTTTTCGCCAGCGGATAATCCGAGGAAAACGAACAGCCACCCCACTCTTGTGGCGATTGCTGCGATTGATTCCTTCAAAAGCAATTTCAAAAACCAATTCAGCATCCACACTGGCAACCGGACCAAAACGTTCACGTATGTTATCTTTAATCCAAAGGTTTACCTCATTGATTTCTTCGTTACTCAAACCGCTGTAGGCTTTACAAAATGGTACGAGCTCCTCTCCTTTATACAAGGCAAAAGTAAAATCAGTATATCGGCTCGCCCTTCGACCATGACCCTTTTGGGCATAAATCATCACCGCATCAATAGTTTCTGGTTCAATTTTCCATTTCCACCAATCGCCACGTTTTCTACCTACCCCATACGATGAGTCTTTCTTCTTGATCATCAACCCTTCGCTTCTCACTTCTTTGCTTTTCCCTCGGAAATCAATGGCTTCATTTAAATTACGAACCGGTAATACCTGAGATATACCCAAGCGGTCGGATGAATGAAAATCTTCATGATTGAATAAATTATCCAGAAGCTCTCGGCGCTTAACAAGAGGTTCTGCTCTCAAATCTTTTCCATCCATTTCCATCAAATCATACACGAGAAAAAACGCAGGGTATTCGGTTAAGGTCTTTTTCCCGGGGGATTTCTACCTAACCTTTTTTGTAAATCTGCAAAAGGCCTTGGCTGTTGTTGTTCAAAATCCCAACAAAGAATTTCCCCATCCATGGCACCTTGAAAATTTAATTCTGAAAGGGCTTCTATTATATCTGGAAAGGATTCACTGATAATTTCCTCTCCACGACTCCACAATGAAATGGTGTTTTCCCGTTTAATTAACTGCCCACGTATTCCATCCCATTTATATTCAAATTGCCATTGACTAAAATCCACATCCTTCCATTCTTGTTGATCTTCCAGTGCATATGCTAAAAAGAATGGATAAGGTTTCGATAGTGATAATTCTGTTCCCGGATTTCGAATCAATGAATCAAACGAAACCTCATAAGGATTCCATTTCCCGCTTAAGCGAAAGGATAATTCATCTTTTTCAATACCCGTATATCGGTGTAGGGCTTGAACAATCAACGCATCTGAAACTCCTATTCGAAAACCGCCGGTCAATAATTTATTAAAAATAAATCGCTGTAGCCGATTGAGGCTTTTCCACGAGGAATAAATCCATGCTTTTTGTTCCTCGAGTTCCCAATCTTTCACTTTTTTCAATTGATTCATCCAAGAAGCCAATGACTCTGGATTATCGGCTCCTTCTTCAGGGATAAGAAGCGCAATGGTCTCGGCTAAATCACCTACCACGGCATAGGACTCTTCAAACAACCAATCCGGAACACCTGCATACTCCGCGGCCCACTCCCTCAGGAGGTTTAATTTAACCGTACGCTTCGGCCTACGACCGGTAAATAAAGCAATCAACCAAATATTATCTTCATCTGAACTTCCCTCAAAAAAATGAACCAAGGCATTCACCTTCTCCGAGGTTTTAGGTGTTGATACCGCATCTAAAAGTTGTTCGAGGTTGTTCAATTTTGTAAAATAAGTCGATTCCTTACTAATAGGTAACACAGCAATTACCTAAGGGTTCAATACCTTATATTTGCAGCATGAAGATACGTATTCTGTCATTGTTATTGGCACTGACTTCAGTGTTGAATTTGAGGGCCGACGAAGGAATGTGGCCACTAACCCTGCTCCAGAAGATGCAGGATAAAATGCAAGCGAGAGGATTAAAACTCAGCGCGGAAGACATTTACTCAATTAATAACTCTAGCGTAAAAGACGCCGTTGTTCGTTTGATGTCAAACGGAAGGATGTTCTGTTCAGGAGAAATCATTTCTGAAAAAGGATTATTTCTTACCAACCACCACTGTGGTTACGGTGCGATACAAGAGCTTTCTACTCCACAAGACAACATCCTATCGAATGGCTTTTGGGCTGGTAGTATGGCGGAGGAGCGCCCAGCTAACTTCCAGATTGGTCTATTACGTAAAATCGAAGATGTAACCGATCGAGTTCTTGAAGGAACTAAAATCAACGATGAAGAAGCAAGCCGATCTGCTGCAGTAGCTGCAAATATGAAAAAAGTTCAGAACGAACTTATTGAAAGCTTAGGTGATTCTAAGAAGAATTACATTATTGACATCGGGGTTTTTTATAGTGGAAATCAATACCTAGCAATGTATTACGAAGTTTTCCGTGATATCCGTTTGGTAGGAACTCCACCTGAAAACGTAGGTAAGTTTGGTGGTGAAACCGATAACTGGCGTTGGCCACGTCACACTTGTGACTTCTCCATGTTCCGTATCTATGCAAACGGTGAAAATGAGCCTACAGATTACGACAAGAACAACAAAGCTTACGCCCCAAAGCATCACTTACCGGTTAGTTTAAAAGGATACCAAGAAGGTGATTTTGCCATGACTATGGGTTATCCTGGTCGTACCACTCGTAACACCTACAGTGCAGGAGTTGAATATTTGGGTTCTATGGAGCGTCCGATGCGTGTTCAATTGCGTCGCAGCATCATGGATGTTTACGAAGAATACATGCGAGCAGACAAAGACATCCGTTTGATGTATGCTTCCAAGTTAGCTCGTTTGGGTAACTACTGGAACAAATTCAATGGTGAAGCTAAAGAGTTATCTCGTCCAGAAATTTACGCCAAGCGTAAAGCAGAAGAAAAAGCATTTGAAAAATGGGTTCGTGATAACAAAAAAGAAGATGTATATGGCAATGTAACGTCATTGTACGACGAAGCTTACGAAGCATTGAATCAAGTTGGTTTATACAATGTTTACCTTCAAGATGGAATTGCCAACAGCGTCCCTATGTTGGTAGCCTTGAGAGCAAGCAGAGTTTACCTTGGTTTAATGGATAAATCAAACGACAAAGGAAAAGCCGCTGCGGCAGCTTTTGCTGAGGGTGTAGATGAAAATTATAAAACATTCAATGCGGATATCGAGCGTAAAGTAATTGCTGCTGTTTTCCGTCACTTGATGGATGATTTGAATCCTAAATATCTTCCTGAAGAACTAAAAAAACTTGCTGATAAATACGATCGTGATTATCAAGCAATGGCAGATCGAGTTTGGAAGAAATCGAGTTTCTCCAACCCTGAAAAGCTAAAAGCATTACTTAAAAAAGGAAGCGCTAAGAAAATGGCTAAGGATCCTATTTTCAAAATCACGTTCCAATATTTGATGAGCCTTCGTAAGGACTTAGCTCCTCAGTTATCAAGCATTCAAACGAAACTTTCTCGCGCCGAGCGTTTATACTTATCTGCGAAAGCTGAGATGAACCCAGAAGCCGTTGTTGCACCGGATGCGAATGCTACCATGCGATTGAGCTACGGAACCGTAAAATCGTACAATGCGAAAGATGCAGTTAGTTACAATTACTATACTACTTCTAAAGGAATCCTAGAAAAATATATCCCTGGAGACTTTGAATTCGACGCTCCAAAGGAGTTAATTGAAATGGTGAAGAACAAAGACTTCGGTCAGTATGCAGATCCAAATACGGGTGAGCTACATGCATGTTTCTTAAGCGATAATGATATCACTGGAGGTAATTCTGGTTCACCTGTGATCAATGGAAACGGTGAATTAATCGGTATTGCTTTTGATGGTAACTGGGAAGCTATTGCTTCTGACTTTGGGTTCTTACCTGAAGTTCAACGTACCATCTCCGTTGATATACGTTATGTGATGTTCATCATCGACAAATTAGGTGGTGCTAGCCACTTGATTGAGGAAATGACTTTAGCAAAATAGTTGCTGGTTTCTGGTAGCTGGTTACTGGTTGATTTTACTAAAATATGTAGAGGGCTTCAAAATTTGAGGCCCTTTTTTATTTCAGACATTTTTTAAAACAGTGTATCTGTTTTTGCAAAATACTCAGAGCACTAAATATTTCTTTACTTTCGATATCGTAAAGTTTCTTTACCAGGATTAACTGCGTCTCTAATTCAAAGGCAGAGCCTAATGATATATCCAAATACCTCTGAAATTCCTTTATTGAAGGTCGAGAAGATCCCTCGGCAATATTTGAAGGAATGGAAACACATGACCTTTTGATTTGGTCAATTAAACCAAATTTCTCCACTCGATTCACATTCTTTACTAAATCATACGTATCAATAACCAAGGACATACTACTGGACCAAATATTCAAATTTTTATAGTTATTCATAATTCGCTAAACAACTTTTGAAACCTCTTACCCTCAAGAATTCTCATTATTACGACCCAAAAGGTTTGCGTTTTATACAAACACATGTTCACTTCAATTGAAAAACTTTTAAATAAATTTCCGGTTTATTCGTAGAAGCTATGAAGAGCAATCCGTTGTTTGAATCATCAACCAGCAACCAGAAACCAGAAACTAGAAACCTCCTAACCCATACGCGCAGCGGCTGGTACTGCCCTCAGGGTGATTTCTACATTGATCCGACGCAGAAAGTAGATCGTGCTATCATCACGCATGCACACGCCGATCATTCACGATGGGGTATGAAGCACTATTTATCCCATCATTATAACGAGGGCGTTATGAAACGGAGGTTGGGAAAAGACATTTCATTTGAGGGAATCAATTATGGTGAAAAACGATACATAAATGGTGTTCAAGTTTCGTTTCATCCTGCGGGACATATTCCTGGAAGTGCTCAAATTCGATTAGAGTATAAAGGAGATATTTGGGTAATTACGGGTGATTATAAATGTAATGATGATGGATTATCTACTCCGTTTGAGCTAGTAAAATGTCATCATTTTATTACAGAGAGCACCTTTGGATTACCCGTTTTTAATTGGGAATCGCAAGATAAAATTGTGCAACAAATCAACGACTACTGGGCAAGTTGTGTTGCAAAGGGTGAGCATCTCATACTTACGGCTTATTCATTAGGGAAGGCACAACGGCTTCTCAACTTATTAGATAGAGGTATTGGGCAAATCCATTGTCATGGTGCGATCGTTGAAATGAATCGTGGTTTAGAAGAAAGCGGTGCATTGAATAACTGCTCTAAGGATTTCCATGATTATTTACCGTTAAAAGATTTTTCTCCTAAAAATGGTGAAACTTGTTTATTTATCATGCCGCCATCTGGAATTTCGGATGGTTTCCTCAAGAAATTAAAGAATTACAGAACTGCCAACTGTTCGGGATGGATGGCGCTGAGGGGAAGACAACGGTGGGATAATTTAGACAAGGGCTTTGTGATCAGTGATCACGCCGATTGGAAGGAACTTATTTGGGCTTGTAAAGAAACGGGTGCAGAAGATATCAGAGCCGTACATGGGTATACGGAAGTTCTAGAGAGGTTTCTAGTTGCTAGTTGCTAGTGAAAAAGCGAGCAGAAAGCAACAAAAACTTAATGGTACAATTTTTGTAGTGTAGTAGATTAATTAAAAGAAAAACTTAATTTTGAAAAAATTTAAAAGTATGAAATCAATCCTTTCTATCATTGCGGCTATGCTATTAACGGTGGGATCAAAAGGTCAAGGCATTTTTGCAAACGGCCCTGAACACCCAACAATTGAAGCAGGAGCAGGACTTATCTTACAAGACATAGGCTACCGATTTACATTAGGCGGTAAAGATTTATTTTTAAACAACCGCTTGGGTGTTTATTACACAGTAGAATATAGAGGTGCTCAAGAATCTGAAGCAGTCTACCAAAGAGACATCCTAGGTTTAACGTACTCCCTTCATAAAAACTGGGCTGTTCGCGCTGGAGTAGGTATGTTTATGAAAGGTTTGCTCTCGAGTGAAAATAGTGGTCTACGCAAGGAAATGAGCCTTACATACCAACCAAGTTCAATGCCAGTATCTTTTGATGTAGGTTACTCCCTTAGTGTAGGCCCAACTACTACGGTAAGATATGTCATTCCTCTTGGTGGTAAACAAAAAATAGAGGCGCCAACACCTGCTAAAGAAGAAGTAATTGCTCCGGTTGAGGAAGAAGTTGCTCCGGTTGAAGAGGAAGTTGCTCCAGTTGAAGAGGAAGCTGCTCCAGTTGAAGAGGAAGTTGCTCCAGTTGAAGAGGAAGTTGCTCCAGTTGAAGAGGAAGTTGCTCCAGTTGAAGAGGAAGTTGCTCCAGTTGAAGAGGAAGTTGCTCCAGTTGAAGAGGAAGCTGCTCCAGTTGAAGAGGAAGTTGCTCCAGTTGAAGAAGTAAAACCATCTCCTAGCCAAGAGTTGTTAAGTATGGTGAAAGAAATTTCTTTGTATAAATATAATTTAGACGAGGCATCACCTGGAGAAAAAATGAAAGGTGATCTTAATAAAATTGCTGATTATCTCAAATCTAATTCTACTGCTAGCTTATCCATCGTAGGACACTCTTGTGGCATAGGTGGAGAGGCGGCTAAATTAAAAATATCTAAGGCCAGAGCAGAGCAAGTTGCCAATGTTCTGAAAAGCGCAGGCGTAAACGCTGATCAATTAGAAGTGTCCTGGAAAAGCGATGCCGAGAAAATCGGTGTAGGCCAAGTGAATCGTAGAGTAAGCATAACGCTGAAATAAACCATAAATGGATATCAAAAAAGGGTGAAATTAATTTCACCCTTTTTATTTTCACCATCGATGATTATGAATTATTTGGCATAAATTTTGTGGATAGATAGGTATGAATAGGGTTGTGGCGTTTGTTTTGTTTGTTTGTTGTTTACCTCTATTTATTATTATTGCCATCATTATTCTATTAGAAGATGGTTATCCTTTCTTTTTTATACATGAGCGCGCTGGTATAAACAGCGAACCCTTTAGGATGTATAAATTTAGAACCATGAGGCTTGATACGCCTCTTAAAGCGTCCAATCGAATCAAACCAACCAATTCCTATGTATTAAAATCAGGTAAGTGGTTACGGAAGCTCAGCATTGATGAGTGGCCTAACTTGATCAATATTATTAAGGGTGATATGAATTTCATAGGCCCTAGACCAGTCATCTTATCCGAAAAAAAGCTATTAAAACTACGACACTCTTATGGTATTGATTCTCAAAAACCAGGAATTACAGGCTATGCCCAAATAAATGGAAGAGACTTAGTGTCGGTCGAGCGTAAAGTGGTATTAGAACGCTATTATTTATATCATAAAAGCAATCTGTGGTTGAATTTCCGCATTTTGCTTAGAACCATCATAATTGTCTTACGTTCTACAGGTGTCAGATTCTAATTGATTCTGTGAGATTACCTTACCAACAAGCGCGACGTGCGTAACAACCCCTGTTTATTTCTATAACGTAAAATGTACGTACCCGGCGTTAAAGAGGAAATGTCAAAAGCCGCATCAGCTTGCAGAAACTCTACAGATAACTGTTGTTGACCCTGCATGTTTGTGATTTTCAATTCCGTTACATTTTCTTTAAGAAATATATAATCCACCGCTGGGTTTGGATAAACCTTTTCGTTGGTAACGAGGTTCTCTGCAGCTAGATTCGGAGCAGTATAGAATTTTGCATAGATCCACTTGCTCCTAGGAGTGTAAACCCCCTCCTCTTCGTCGTAATCAAATTCAATACGCTGTGTACACCTACCCTTGCTATCGTATGTGTATTCATATCTCCCGCTTTCTTTACTTTCATTTCCTTGAACATCCTGAAAAAAGGTTGTCTCCTCAAGAACATTATCGTGCATGTCGTATGAAAAACTAACTGTAATTTTTCCTTGTAACCCTTCATAAAACATGACACCTTTTGCATATAATGGTTTTGATTTTTCTAATTCTTCATCGTTTTCAATGTATTGGTACCAGGTTATTGAATCATATCTAACACTAATATCAAAGGCATTTAAACTATCGTTCCAATCGTATGACTCGAATTGGTTCATCTTCCCGTCGGACCCATAAGAGTATACGGTTTTTTCTTCAAACTCGTACCCATCTATGGCAGTCCAACCTTCTTCTACCCGTTCAATTATTCTTCCTTGTTGATCGACCTTGTTTGTGTATCTATTAAAGCTAGAGTCCCCCCAGCGATGAGCATAATATCCGCTTTTATATGCCGTTTTTTCCATAAGGCCTTTTTCATCGTACGTATGGGTCCTAAGACTAGAAGTATCCCAATTCCCATTCATATACCGATAGGTCAAGCGGGTTAACTCTCTTCCGGCACCATCGTATGTATATGCATCCCTGCTTTTACTACCCCAGCTGTATATTTGTGTGCGACTAGTCAACCAGCCATTGTCTGAGTACCCATTGATTGTAGTATCAGTGTCATCATCACTCCAGCCATCGCTATCCACATCCCACCGAACTCTAATTTCAAACTCGGGTAAATCTGTTTCTAAGGAACGTTTTTCTACCTTCAACTCTTGGGAATTGGACATAAATGGATTCAGCATTTTTTTAACTGGCATCTGAGCTTGCACCATGCTAAAAATCGCTACAAAAGCAAAGGAAATTAACAACTTGAATTTCATAGATTTAGGGTTTGTTTTCGTGAATATAACCTGTTCTTAACAAAACACCAATTACATGTAGGGTAATCGCTTGTTTTAATATGCACACCGATTTGATGATTTTCAGTAACTCAAAACGTGACACCCCATACGTAAAACCGAAATCTTTATTTAATATTGATCATGGCATTCCGAATATTTTTAATTGGATTTTCTTTCTTTATGGGCCTTCAAAACGCTGCATCCCAATCCGTTTTTGATCGATTTAAAGACCGAGTGGTCAAAAGAAAATACCACCGTCAAATAAAAAGACTCGTTGCCCACCAAAATAAAATTCATTCTGCAGAATATCCAGCTACTCCTGATGGATTTTGGCAACAAGAATACATTGCAACCATGAACCCTAAACTGGGTAGACCCACACCTGAAAATTTACTCCAACATGTAATAAATACAAACCAAACATCCGTTAATAAAAGAGCGACACCTGGTGGAATTCATTTTAAATGGGAAGAACGAGGACCCAATAAAATTGGAGGAAGAACACGGGCTATTGCGTGGGATCCGTCGACCATAAATAAGAGCAATAAAAAAGTATGGGCTGGGGCCGTTAGTGGGGGTTTATGGTACAACAATAACATTGGTTCAACCACTTCCAAATGGCAATCTGTTTCAAACCTCTGGCCCAACCTCACCGTTACCTGCATTGCTTTTGACCCTTTGGACTCGTCTATCATGTACGTAGGTACTGGAGAGGGTTATTCCATTTCAAACAATGGCAGCACAAGAGGTTATGGGGTGTTTAAAAGTACAGATGGAGGAGTGACTTGGAACCATCTGACGGCCACGGCCAACTTTGAATTTATAAACGACATAGTGGTAAGAAAAGAAAAACACCCTAAACTTGGGACCGATTACTCTGTCATCTATTTAGGGCGTGATGTAACTAAGGCTGGACACGTAAGAAATGGAGATTCAGCAACGGCTGGATTATACCGCAGCACCAATGGAGGAAATACGTTTTACAAAACCAACCTAGTACTACCGGGAAGGGGTGTGTCTGGAGCTCCTGATAAAATTGAATTGGATGCCCAAAACAACCTCTGGATTTCAACACGAATAAATTATTTCGCAGGTGCCAGTGCTAAAACAGGTGGTGGTATTTATTTTTCTTCAAATGGAACGAGTTTTTCACAGAAATATAAACACGAAAAAACCAGCAGCCATTGTGTTATTTCTTGCGCACCCAGCGGAAAGGACACTATTTATGGCCTTATTGCTGGAACAACAACCATTAAAAATATCATCAGAAGCTATGACTACGGAAATAGCTGGGATACGCTGACGCTTCCTGTGGATGCTGACACTGGCATTAACAATGAGTTTACTAATGGACAAGCTTGGTATAATTTAGCTATTGCCACAAATCCGAGAAATGCCAAAGAGGTTATAATTGGAGGTATTGACCTATTTAGAACCAAAAATGGAGGTTCTAATTGGAAACAAATCAGTAGGTGGTCTCAGAATAATGCCAATCTTCACCAATTGAATTGCTCCTATACACACGCAGACCAACACGCTATTTTATATCATCCCTCAGAAAACAAAGTGTTATTTGGTAACGACGGTGGTATATTCTACTTAGGGAATTCAAACGTAAACTTATCCAATACAGCTAATGCCATATGGCCAAGAAATAATCATTACTTGGTCACCCAGTTTTATTGTGGAGATATGTCCATGATAAAAGGGTCAAATTATATGATTGCAGGGGCGCAAGATAACGGTACGTCTTATATTAATTCACCCGGCTTGAACAATCGGGGGTTCTTGAGAGGTGGAGATGGTGGTTTCTGTATGGTCAGCGAACTGGATGAGGAAGTCCAAATAAACTCATATGTATACAATAGCTTTTGGTACACCACCAACAGCTGGGCAAACCACCGTGAACTAATTTATGAAAAAAGTGGTTTATTTATTAACCCCGCTGATCTAGACTACGTTAACAATTTTCTATTCTCTTGCAAAGATGAAGGCACCATTTATGGATTCGATTTATCCAATGCTACAAGTAATCCTCGCTCGATAAGTTTTAAAAACCTCACAAACGGAGTTCCTAGTTGTATTTATGCGTACAAAAGAAAGAGTAATGGCAAAAGTAGATTGCTCGTTGGTACCCATGGAGGTGATATTGTCGTTAGTGATGGAAATCACAGTTTTTCAAGCTCGTATAAAAAAATCTCAACTGGTTTAAATACTGGTTACGTTTCCTCTATTTATAGTCACAATAAATACGATGACACCCTGTTTGTCACCTTCAGTAATTACGGTGTAAAAAACATTTATTTAACTACCAATGGTGGAAGCAGTTGGAAAGCTATAGATGGAAATTTGCCAGATATACCCGTATGGGATATTGTAACCAATACAAAAGAGATTGGATCCGCCATCATTGCAACAGAAATCGGTATTTTCTCTTGCGAGAATATCTTTGGAAAAGTACCTCTATGGAAACCCGCAAAAAACGGAATGGGCAGTGTAAAAGTTCGAACATTAAAGTATCGTCCTTCGGATCAAACCATCATGGCTACAACCCATGGTCGCGGAATATTTACTTCCACTGCCTGGGGTAAAAATGTATACGATGCCAATTTTTCCTTATCCGATACCGTTTTCTGCGTCAATGAAAAGATAAGTTTAAGAAGTACAAATTCCGATGCGGATAGCGTCCGTTGGAATGTGATACCCAATAACAGCAGCGTAAATATTAGCAACAAAAATTCACTCAATACCACTTTGACCATTTCAAAAGCGGGTAATTATATCCTATCGCTTTTGAGCTACGGAGACACCATGGACGATGGAAAAAACTATACAATAAAAAGTAAAGCCATAAAAATTCAAAATAATGGAGTATTAAATACGGGAACCATGCGCGTAGTAGTTAACAAAGATCCGCTAAAGAAAAAAATCATCAACAAAGGACAAGTCGCTTTCTATGCCATAAACAACAATGCCGACTCCATTACTTGGTATTCTCAAGGCCCTAAAGATGGAAAGCCCACCTATATGTCTTCCAGTGAGTCGAACTCCCTCACACTGTTCAGTCCTTATACGTCTGGATTAAAAGTATGGCCTGTGTTGCATTCAGAAAATAAATGTTTTGATAAAACCACGAAACCTTATGATGCTCCATTTCGGTTTGCTTTCGGAGAAATTGAACGATTAAATAAATTGTGGTGCCAATACGATACGTTGAGATGGATTAATCGCGACACCTTTAACACCCGCATTATGTGGGAATTGTACGATAAAGAAAACGAGCTACGTAAAGTTAGTAAGTCTAATATGTACCAAACCGTTTTTGATAAACCCGAATCGTATAACCTTGTATTAAAGTCCTTCATGGATAGCTTTTATTCTGAGATAAACACAGCCATTGATATACGGCCTTCTACTGTACCTGCGATTTCAGATATTGTTGTGACCGATGGAAAGACCAAACTATTGGATTACTGCTGGAAACAAAACATCATACTGGAAGTGCAAACCACAAACACAGACTCCATCCAATGGTACATAGATAACTACGATAATAAATACACTCCCATAAAAGGAGGCAACCGTAATCAGTTACTGATAGAAGCACCAATTCCAAGCGGAAAACAGATTGCAGCCCAAGCTTTCAGTGATAATGAATGTGTTATTCCACCCACCGCGAGATCCAAGGCATATGTTTTGCAAGGTAACGGACAGGCTCCCATTTTAAAACGGGATCTGGACAGTTTAATAGTCACCAATGCCAATGGGCAGCCCATTGCCTGGTACAAAGATGACAAGTTTTTAACCACCACGAAGGAACCCTTTTTGATTGTTACCTCCAACGGTAAATACCATTGTGTTTTTCGAAAGGATACCTGTGACAGTCCAGAGTCGAAAGGCATGGAAGTATCGAATGTTTCACTCGATCAATTAACCGCATTCGGCTGGGTTTATCCAAACCCGAGCCGAGATCACATGCGTTGGAAATCCAAGTTTGACGGACATTTGTATTTACACGATTACCGAGGAGCTCTAATAAAAACGATCGAAACAAAAATTGGGAAAGAAAGCATCATTGACCTTCACGAGTTGGCTCCTGGCATGTATTTGCTATCGGGTAAAAACATTAACCAAAGGATGCTGTTCAGCAATTACAAACTGATAAAGTTGGAATAAGAGGGCATTCAAAAGAATTCGACTAGTTTAAGATGTTGACTATTATCTAGTTCATCCATTTTCTCATATAGACGAGACATGCCGTCTTTAAGGATAATTTCCATTGCTTCGTGAATGGTTGGGTCAATTTTGGCTTTACCTCTTTTGCTTTTTTGTCCAGCAAGCCTAGCTGTTTCTGAATTGAATTGTGCCATGAGTGTTTATTTATAATTAACATTTTCAACTTTTTGGCTCAAAACACTTTTCAACAGAAAAGCCACACCATATGACCAATAAACAACGATAGCGTTTTATCTTTGTACGATGGAGAATGTTAGAATAGCGGTCCTAGGAATGGGTTATGTTGGCCTGCCGCTGGCTGTTGAATTCTCCAAACACTTTGATGTTATCGGTTTTGACATCAACTCCAAAAAAATCAATGTTATTCAAAACGGGGTTGACCCTACCAATGAGATAGGTAACGAAGAGTTAAAAAATGCCTTTGAAAGAGGTTTTCGTGTGGAAACCTCCATCGAAGATATACGCCATTGCAATGTGTACATCGTGACGGTACCCACAGATATCAATAAGGACAAAACACCCAATCTGGAGCCCTTAAGAAATGCGAGTGAACTCATTGGTTCGGTTTTAAAACATGACAATTTGGTTATCTATGAAAGCACAACCTACCCCGGTTGTACGGAAGAGTTTTGCATTCCACTGCTAGAAAAAACTAGCGGTTTAAAATTAAATGTAAGTTTTGGTGTGGGGTACAGCCCTGAGCGGATTAACCCTGGCGACAAAGAGCGTAACGTAAGCAACATCTTAAAGGTTACCAGTGGCTCTTCCGAAGAAACAGCGCAGAAGGTAGACGCCCTATATCAAACCATTGTAAAAGCTGGGACTCATTTGGCGCCTAGCATAAAAGTAGCTGAGGCCTCCAAAGCAATTGAAAACGCACAACGTGATATCAACATCAGTTTTATGAATGAGTTGGCCATGATTTTTGATAAAATGGAAATCAACACTAAAGATGTATTAGCTGCTGCGGGTACCAAATGGAATTTCATGCCTTTCCAACCAGGGTTAGTGGGCGGTCATTGCATTGGGGTTGACCCTTATTATTTAGCTTGGAAAGCCCAAAAATTAGGCCACAATCCTCAGGTAATATCCTCTGGGAGACAGATTAACGAACAGATAGGGTTGTTTGTTGCTAATAGTATTGTGAAGATTATGCAGGCTAAGGAAATTCCCATTAAAGGGTCAAAAGCCC
>Ga0233438_10000026_pt1 | contig 200843 bp, 198 predicted proteins | sample SI_123_September_FD_182720 | JGI IMG/M metagenome (GOLD analysis project Ga0233438, IMG submission 182720) | Seawater microbial communities from Saanich Inlet, British Columbia, Canada - SI_123_September2016_10_MG | ecosystem: Environmental > Aquatic > Marine > Inlet | place: Canada: British... | reverse complement strand
TAACGCAGAACCTGAAGTAAAAGATGGTAGTCCTACAGCAACACACAGAGGTACTATGCAATACTGGCGAGACTTAGTGACAGGAGAAGATTAATATGAGATTACATTTATTATTTGAAAATGTTAATAACTCAGTTGAGTTACGTGATGCATTTAATTCTGAACAGTGGTTGAGAATAGCAAACTATTTTATTACAGACGGGCCAGCCGCACCACCAAGATGGAAAGGGTCAATGGGCGAAAATAACGATCAAATTATTTCGCTCATGGGAAGAATTAATAGACAGATAGGCAAAAATATGGTTGTACAAACAACCGGTCAGTGGAACACTGTTGCAGCAAGATACGGCATGGATTATAAAGGCGGCGGCTTACTTTCATGGAATGCTATTTATAATCACCTAAAACCTTGGGCCGATGCGCCGATGCCAGAAAACTTTGATGTACGAGGATCAAGTGTTGACAGGGGCGATATTGACAATACCAGAGAAACTAGAAATGAAATATCAAATTGGGTCAATACTACTACAACAGAATGGACTGATTATCAAGCAGCAAAAGCCGAGTTTTTAAAACCTTGGGCTCTAGGTGCTTTGCACGAACATCGGCCTCCTGAGTGGCATGACTGGCTTGGCGGCCAAACTGAAGGTGGCAACGATAATATTTACAAAGATCGACTTGTTACTATCGGAGATACTATTGAAGAGCACGTTAGAGACAACGGTAGTATTAGCAAAGATGAAATTGTTCGTATGCTTTATGGCTGGCTAACTTCGACTGATCTGGCCTGGGAGAATTACCAAGAAAATCAGTCAGATGGATCTAATTAATTTAAATCCATTATTTACTTCTTCACCATACTTAACCAATCCAATAGAACGACGCTTAGTGGAAACACTTCCGTTCAAAGACTTTGACAAAGATGGATATGAAGTTCCGACACCTTTAGAACATCTACATTATGAAGCAAACGGTATAGAACTTAATAGAGAAATACAATACCATATTGCTCCTGTACAAGAATGGTATACTGATATAGATCAAAGCGAAGTTAATTTGGTTTTAGATCATTGTATGCTGCTAACACGCTATGCGTTTGACGGTGAAGCACGAGAGCAAATAGAAGAAGTTTGTAAGCAGCGTCCTATTCTACAAAAACTACTAAACATCAAACCCAAATGGGGGATTGACTTTAGCTTGGATTTTGTTACACACGATCTTGTGATGGAAGTAATACACATCGAACAAGACTTTGACAATGTCGACGAAGCATACGCTGCTAAAGAACGTTTAGAAAGTATTATTGACAATACCGACTGGTATGAAGGTGCTATAAAATTATGGCAGCGCAAAGACGAATGGATCAACTTGTCAAGTGACGACCATTCGGACTATAAGGCACAGTTCTTTGGATGGGAACGTGCTTTTGATAATAAAAAAGTGTTTTAAACACTTGACAAACATCTAAATCTATTATATAATTAACTTAACAACTTAACTCAACAAGGAGATATCTATGAGCGATCGTACCTATGGTGCTGAAGAGAAAGCAAAACTTGAGCGGCTAGTCCAAGAAGGCGTAACAGTGTTGCAAGAGATTGAAGATTTACAAGGCGGACTTAAAGACACTGTTAAAGCAGTAGCAGAAGAACTTGACATTAAGCCTAGCTTAATTAACAAAGCAATTAAGATTGCACAAAAACGTGATTGGGACAAACACTATGATGCGTTTGACGATTTAGAAACACTTGTTACTACAGTTGGTGTTGACAAATAATGCAAAAGATTAAGTCATTTTGGGTAGATAGTTATACCAGTGATAAAACAGCATTTTTCTTTGAATTAACAAGTTTTATATTCACTGTATATGCAAGTTTAACACTTGCGCTTAATGCTGATAACCCAAATATGCTACTTGTATATCCAGGTTTCTTTATAGGTAGTGTTACACAGTGCTATGCCGCTTACAGACGTGGTGCAGCCTGGGTAATGCTACTAACTGGATACTTTGCTATAGTAAATGTATTTGGATTTGGAGTTGCTTCACTATGGTGGTAAAGCCCTATCAATGGTTAGCGTGGTTGGCTACAGTATGTTTACTGACAGCCGCTATACTAGCCGCATTTAATGTTTACCCTTTGTACATCTGGGCATTTATTATTAGTAACAGTCTATGGATACTTATAGGTATTCTATGGAAAGAAAAAAGTTTAATTGTTATGAACACAGGCTTAACCGTAATTTACGTTGCAGGCTTGTTGCTCTGATATATATTAGTACGCACAAGCAGAAATGTGTGCATGTAGAAGGTTAAGTTGGCCATAAGCAACGAAGGAGAAATGAATGCCATACGTAGACGCGATGTTCGATCGCGATCAAGATATTATACGTGTTGTTGAAAGACGCGATAGCAAAAGAATTTTTACAGAGTATTCTGCAAAGTATACTTTTTATTATAAGGATCCTAAGGGCAAGTACAAGAGTGTGTACGGTGATCCGTTAAGTCGTATTGTAAGTAAGAACACAAAAGACTTTCGCAAAGAAGTTGCAATCAACAGAGACAAAGAACTTTTTGAGAGTGACGTAAACCCTATCTTTCAGTGTTTGAGCGAAAACTATCTTAATCAAGATGCTCCTAAACTAAACATTGCTTTCTTCGATATTGAGACAGACTTTGATCCAGAGCGCGGCTTTGCTGATCCAAGTGATCCGTTTATGCCTATTACAAGTATCTCAGTATACTTACAATGGTTAGATACAATGGTATGTTTAGCAGTTCCGCCCAAGACACTTACAATGGAACAAGCTGAAAAAGAACTAGAAGGCATCGACAATGTAATACTGTTTGAAAAAGAAGGTGATATGATTGACACTTTCTTGACACTGATTGAAGATAGTGATATCTTATCAGGCTGGAACAGCGAAGGTTATGATATTCCCTACACAGTAAACAGAACTAGCCGTGTACTAAGCAAAGATGACACACGTAGATTCTGTTTGTGGGGTCAACTTCCTAAGAAACGTGAATATGAGAAGTTTGGCAAAATGAGCCAAACATTTGACTTAGTCGGACGTGTACACTTGGATAGTTTGAACTTGTATCGTAAGTATACATACGAAGAACGACACAGTTATCGTCTAGATGCAATTGGTGAGATTGAAGTAGGCGAAAATAAAGTTGCATATGAAGGTACACTGGATCAATTATACAACAATGACTTCCGAAAGTTTATTGAATATAACATTCAGGATACTGCACTACTTGACAAACTAGATAAGAAGCTACGCTTTATTGATTTGAGTAACACAGTTGCACACGAAAACACTGTTCTACTACAGACTACAATGGGTGCTGTTGCTGTTACTGAACAAGGTATCATTAACGAAGCACACAATCGAGGACTTCAAGTACCTAATCGTAAAAAACGTGATGATGAGAATACACAAGCGGCTGGTGCATATGTTGCGTTTCCAAAGAAGGGATTGCATAAGTGGATTGCATCGATGGATTTGAACTCACTGTATCCATCAGTAATTCGTGCATTGAATATGGCTCCTGAAACTGTTGTAGGACAGATTCGTCCTGAAATTTCAGATGCCCGTGTACATGAAGATATGACGTTGAAGAAGAAGTCATTTGCAGGTAGTTGGGAAGGACGCTTTAGTACAGAAGAGTACGAAGCAGTCATAGAGAAACGCAAAGACATTGCACTAACTGTTGACTGGGAAGACGGACGTAGTGATGTATTGAGCGGTGCAGAAGTTTACAAACTAATCTTTGACAGTCAAATGCCGTGGATGCTTAGTGCTAATGGCACCATCTTTACACAAGAGTTCGAAGGTGTTATTCCAGGTATTCTAAAGCGTTGGTATGCTGAACGTAAAGATATGCAGAAGATGTTGAAGAAAGCAAAGGATGCAGAAAACAAAGCAGAGATTGAATACTGGGATAAACGACAGCTAGTTAAGAAGATTAACTTGAACAGTTTGTATGGTGCTATTCTTAATCCTGGTTGTAGATTCTTTGATAAGCGTATCGGACAATCTACTACACTAACAGGTAGACAGATTGTTAAGCATATGTCAGCAGAAGTAAACAACTGTATTGCAGGCGAATATGATCATGTTGGTAAAGCAATGATTTATGGCGATACTGACTCTTGTTACTTTAGTGCTTGGCCGTTGTTAAAAGATGACGTAGAATCAGGTAAGCTAGAATGGACACCTGAGAAGGCAATTGCACTTTATGATCAAATCTGCGAGCAAGCAAACACAACTTTCCCTAAGTTTATGGCAGAAGCATTTCACTGTCCAAAGTCACGTAGTGATGTTATTGCAGCAGGTAGAGAGATTGTAGCACGTAGTGGCTTATATATTACTAAGAAGCGTTATGCGGCACTAGTAACTGATAACGAAGGCTTTAGAACAGACGGTGACGGTAAGCCAGGCAAAGTAAAAGCAATGGGCCTAGACTTGCGTAGATCAGATACGCCTGTGTTTATGCAACAATTCCTAAGTGAACTACTACTAATGGTACTTACAGACATTCCACAAAAACAAGTACTAGATCGTATTACAGAATTCCGCAAGGAGTTTAGTGAACGCCCTGGTTGGGAGAAAGGTAGTCCGAAACGTGCAAACAAAGTTGGACACTACAGACGCTTAGAAGAAAAACAAGGCAAAGCAAACATGCCCGGGCACGTTCGTGCAAGTCTTAACTGGAATACACTAAAGCGTATGAACGGCGACAAGTACAGTGAAGAGATTGTTGATGGTATGAAAGTTATTGTTTGCAAACTTAAACAAAATCCTTTGGGTTATACAAGTGTTGCATACCCAACAGACGAGCTACGTATTCCAGAATGGTTCAAAGAACTACCGTTTGATGATGCGGCTATGGCAGAAACAATTATTGATAACAAACTAGACAACTTGATTGGTGTGCTTAACTATCCACTAGAAGATACTAAGTCGCATACAACATTTGGTAGTTTGTTTGAATTCGGAGACTAAAATATATGAAAGTGAAATTAGAAATAGAAATTGATACAGAAAACGAGCAAGACCTAAATACTATTGAAGAAGTTATTGAAAAGTTAAAACAACTAAAAGATCAGCTCTACTATGAGGATGAGGAATGAACGTAGGATTTACATGTAGTACGTTTGACCTTTTGCATTCCGGACATGTACAAATGTTACGTGAAGCAAAGGATCAATGCGATTATTTAATTTGTGGATTACAGGTTGATCCAAGCGTTGATCGTGCAGAAAAGAACGCTCCTATACAAACTGTTGTGGAGCGTTACACTCAACTCAAAGCAGTTAAGTATGTTGATGAGATTATTCCTTATGGTACAGAAGCAGACCTAGAAGATATCTTGACAATGTATAATATTGATGTTAGAATATTAGGAGAGGAGTATCGCGACAAAGACTTTACAGGTAAAGATATCTGTAGACGACGAGATATAGACTTACATTTTAACAAGCGTGACCACAGATTTAGTTCAAGTGATTTGCGCAAAAGAGTGTCGGAGAATAAATGAATAAGTTTATATTTGATGTAGATGGTACACTAACACCTAGTAGACAACCTATTAATGAGGAATTTAAAGAGTTCTTTTACAATTTCTGTTTAGGTAATGAAGTATACTTAGTTACTGGTAGTGACAAATCTAAAACTGTAGAACAGATAGGTGAGAAAATATACAACAGATGTAGCCGTGTATATCAATGCAACGGAAATGATGTTTGGAAAGGCGAAGAAAACATTCGAACAAATGAATGGACACTACCGGACTTAGCAAGAACATTTTTAATCAGTTGTGAGTATGAAAGTCAGTTTCCTTTACGCACTGGCAATCATATTGAGGAACGCCCGGGTATGGTGAACTTTAGTATTGTAGGACGCAATGCAACATTAGGCGAACGCAAGTTGTATGTAGAGTATGACACTAAAGAGAAAGAACGTAATAATATTGCAAATGCGTTTAATATAATGTTTCCAGACTTATCAGCAAAAGTAGGTGGCGAAACAGGAATTGATATTTCACCTAGAGGTTCAGACAAGAGTCAAATCATTGAAGACTTTAATACAGTAAGAGATCAATTGTGGTTCTTTGGTGATGCTATTTACGAAGGCGGCAATGACTATCCGTTAGCCAAAGTAGTAAAGAATCATAGAAAAGTTACTGGATGGGCACAGACTAAAGAATACTTAGAAGTATTCCAAGACAGTGGAAAAGCAGTATGAAAATTTTATTAACAGGTAGTCACGGGTTTATAGGCTCAGCACTATATGCTAGACTTGTAAAACACGGACATACTGTATTCGGTGTTGATCTAAAGAATGGCCCTCAGTTTGATTTGCTTACATATAATATATGGCAAGACAACATCGATCTTGTTATTCACTTAGCAGGTAAAAGCGGTGTACGTGAAAGTTTAAAAGACCCTGCAGGTTATTGGAACAACAACGTAGAAGCAACACGTAGACTGTTTGATCGCTACCAAGACACACGTATACTATATGCAAGCAGTTCGAGTGCTTACGAGCCCGATTTGAACCCTTATGCGGCGAGTAAGTACATCATGGAAGAACTAGCAGGACGGTATCCAGACACACTAGGTATGCGTTTTCATACAGTGTACAGCGATAATTGTCCTAGAGAGAACATGTTCTTTAATAAACTACGCAATGGTACACTAGAATATGCAACTAGGCATTATAGAGATTTTATTCATCTAGAGGACGTACTAGATGCAATTGAGATATTAATCAAGAAAACACATATCAATGGTACAATCGATATTGGTACGGGGCATCCAGTTAGGATCCAAGACTTGGCACCGTTAGCACCGGTTCGTCTAAATACCCCAGGAGAGCGGAACTGGACTTGTGCTAATATGGAAAAAATGAAGGCACTTGGCTTCAAACCTAAATACACAGTAGAAAAGTTCTTGACAAATCAAGAAAATAGTAATATAATAAACATTATAACAGGAGAAAACGTATGAAAGACATCTTACAAGACGTAGTAGCACATACTCACGCACTAGGCTTTTTGTCGCTTGTAAAAGTAAGCAACGATGAAGGCACACAAATTGATTCAATGGCAGAGGACCGTAGTGTAATCTTGTCAGCTGAAACACATAACTCTGTTACAGAGTTTAAAGGTACATTTGGTATGCCTAATCTAGACAAACTTAGCTTGCATCTTAAAAATCCCGAGTATCAAAAAGATGCTAAGATTGAAGTTGTAGAAGCAGAGCGTAACGGTGAAACTATTCCAACACACATTCACTTTGAAAATGCCGCAGGCGACTTCCAAAATGATTACCGCTTTATGAATAAAGCAATTATCGAAGAAAAGCTAAAGACTGTAAAGTTCAAAGGCGCAAGTTGGAATGTAGAGTTTCAACCTTCAATGGCAGCTATTGCACGTATGAAACTAATGAGTGCTGCACACAACGAAGAGCCTACGTTTAACGTAAGTACTGAAGCAACAGGCGGTGTAACTGATCTAGTGTTTAGCTTTGGTGATGCTAGTACACACGCAGGCGAGTTTGTATTCCAAAATGCAGTAGAAGGTAGCTTACAACACACGTGGAGTTGGCCTGTAGCACAAGTGCAAGCAGTTCTTAATTTAAGCGGTGACTTAACTATGAGTATTTCAGATCAAGGTGCTATGATGATTAGTGTTGATTCGGGCATGGCAAAATACGATTATATTCTTCCAGCTCAGAGCAAGTAATATGAACAAAGACCTTACAGAAGCACAACAAGATTATGCACACTTCTTGCCCGCACTGAGTGGCTTCTATGCTACTTACGTGGGCAAGCAACGCTATCCTGACCCTGTTAATGGTCCTTATGTTCCTGACGATCGTATTCCGGCAAACTTTCAAAACAATGTAGAAAGTCTTAATTACTTAAACTCCAAAGAAGGAGCGTTCACATACAAGTGGACGCTCTATTCTGCAGGACACGCTGATTTAGATACAACTAAACACGTACCTAAAGAAGATATGGTGCGTAATAGAGATAAAGAGAACACTTGGTTACTAGGTGATAGTGGCGGTTTCCAGATTGGTAAGGGTGTTTGGGAAGGTGACTGGAAAGATCCTAACTGTCCTAAAGCACAGAAAAAGCGTGATGGTGTATTGCGTTGGATGGATGCTTACATGGACTATGGTATGATCCTTGATATTCCGGCTTGGGTGGCACGTTCACCTGCAGGTGCCAAAGCTACTGGTATTAGTACATATGACGAAGCAGTGGCAGCAACACGCATCAACAACGATTACTGGATGAAACATAGGACAGGAGCATGTAAGTTCCTTAACGTTCTACAAGGTGAGAATCACGCAGACGCAGATGACTGGTACGAGCAGATGAAAGATTACTGCGATCCTACCAAGTACGAACGTCCTTTTGAAGGATGGTCAATGGGTGGACAGAATATGTGCGATGTGCATTTGTTACTCAAACGCATTGTTGCACTTCACTACGATGGGCTCTTACAAAGCGGCTTACACGATGTAATGCACTTTCTAGGTACAAGTAAACTAGAGTGGGCTACACTGCTAACAGACGTACAACGAGCTGTACGCAAGTACTACAACCCAACATTTATGGTTACCTTTGACTGTGCTAGTCCGTTCCTTGCAACAGCTAATGGACAAGTATACACTTCTAATGAAACACCAGATCGAGGCAAGTGGACATATCGAATGTTGCCTAGTGTAGACGAACTAAAGTATGCTACTGACACACGTACATTCAAAGATGCTACTACGCAAGATGGTATTTTTAAAGTATTTGAAGACTCTCCATTAACTGATGGATTGCTAGTAAGTGATATTTGCACATACAAAAAAGGCGATCGCAACAAGATTGGCGTACCTAAAGTAAGTGCAGGCGAAGTTGAACTAGACAAACATGATCAACCTGTATTAGATACTGAAGGTAATCCTATTGTACGCAAGAAAGACTCAACAAGCTGGGATTCATTTAGCTATGCTATTCAAATGGGTCATAACGTATGGACGCACATCAATGCTGTACAAGAAGCTAACAGACAGTATGATGCAGGTGTTATACCTAAGATGCTTGTACAAGAACGATTTGACAGAGTACTAGTTAGAGATGTCATAGACGAAATCTTTTCAAAGACAACTCGAGAAGAGTCATTAGAAACAATCGAGAAATATTCAAAGTTTTGGATGGCTATTCCTGGAACACGTGGCGCAATTGGTAAAAAGACAGTAAACAGTTCGACATTCTTTGATGCACTGTTTGATGTAGAAGAACCTATTGAACCTGTTGAAGAACTAGACGAGACTAAATTAGAGGAACTTGAAGATGAGCAACTATGAAGATGAAAGAGATAAACTTCTTGCACACTACAACGAACTACAACGGAAACATAGAGAGCTTGACACAGAGCTCGAAACCAAGTATAATAATATGACAATAACAGACGAAGTTCGTAGAATGAAAACTATGAAACTTTATCTAAAAGATGAAATGCATCGTATCAATGCATATTTGGTACAAAAAGGTTTAGAATAATGCAAGTAAATCGAGTAATTCCTATAATAGAATCTGGTTATGTGTCACCGGCGAGCGGGTTTGGTGACGGTGGTTACGGAGTGGCTATACAAAGAGCCTATGATGAACGGGGTATAGAAACTAACTACGGTCCTGGAAATGATATTCCTGATCTAGATCTTGAAATTAAAAGTTGGGACAAAACTAAGAAAGGACACATTAGTGTTGCTTCGAGTACATTTGATAACATATATGCTACTGATGGTAGCATATTTTTAGACAAGTTTAAAAAATGGAATCTTCATATTCACGAAGGCGGCGTTCTTAAAGAAGTAAGAAAGATTGACTTTGGACCAATTCAAGATGTTATTGAAGAAGAACTAGCCGAACTTTCAGATCAATTGTCGAATGGCACAAATGCTCCTAAGTCTGAACATTTAATATTAGAAAAAGTTAAAAGTAACAGTTGGAAGTTGCGTGTAAAATTTAATAAGGCAGAAAACTTATTTGGCATGTCTAGTTCACGCAAGCAGTTAAACGATCTCTTTGGAGCATTTTAATGAAACGTAATTATGAAAGTGGCGTAAGCGATACTCCAATATTCTTTACAGGCGTAGAAGTTGAAAAGACTCCTGCGTTTGGAATGAAGACACTGTTTGTTACTGGTGTTCAAGACTATAATGAAATTATGATGCATTACACATATCAACAATGCGAACATATCTTCTTTGGTGCTAATCACAGTTATCATCCTGTGTCAGCAGATGAGTTTGAAGATTGGGATCTAATGATTCGTGCGTTTACGGATCAAGGTATCCTTTGTAGTTTAGACATTCCAAGCACTATTAACCTTGAATGGTTTTTAGACGGTGGACTTGTTGAAAGTGATAACTTTATTCCGCAACTTCGTGTTGTAGTTCCGTATGTTGCACAATGGAATTATAATACAATGATTAAAATCGACGACAAAGATTTTAAAGCAAGTAATCCAGGCGTTTGGTGCCATAGCCTGCATGACTTGATGGACCGTAATAAATTTACGGACTGGAGCAAATATGGCCTTGACAAAGTTCTAAAGTGAAAGTATACTTAATACAATGCAAGAACGCTATTATGAGTACATGTTACGTAGAATGAGAGAAGAAGACAAAATGTCACAAGCAAACATGCTAAACAAAGCAGAACGCAGTATTTGGGTAACCTTTAATAAAGAGGGGGTACATATGTACCCAGGCGCAGATACTGATCCTAAACTAGCAACCGGCGATTGGGATGATGTATCATTCTTAGGCATTCCGCATCGTCATATCTTCCACTTTAAAGTTCGCATCGAAGTGTTTCACAACGATCGCGATATTGAATTCATTCAGTTTAAACGCTGGATGGAACGGTTGTACGCTGAAGTAGATAGCTCTACATCTGTACTACAGCTGGATCACAAGAGCTGCGAAATGATCGCAGATGACTTGTATGAAGAAATCGCTACAAAGTACCCTGGCCGCTTTGTAGAGATCAGCGTAGCTGAAGACAATGAAAATGGCTGTTCTATTTTTTATCCCAAGTCATAACAAGAGGAATATATTATGACAATTGCTAATCCAGCAGTGAATAAAGTGTTTAACGATCTTGATCAATACCGTGACTATTGTCGCTTTGAAGGTAAAGTATTTAACGAGGCAGACTTGTATAAAAAGGATGCACCGATTTGGATTGCCTATCAAAAGTATCAAGGTTGGCTACGAGCAAAGGCCCGTAACGGCGGGCGAGACTTTGTACAACGTCCTCGCAAGCAGTACAACAAAGGATAATAATTATGACTATTCATATTGTAGACATTGAAGCAGTAGATACACGCTATACTAAGCAATGGAAGGAATATCTTCCAAAGCAACTGCGACGAGCTACAAATGAAGATGTTGTAGTTATTAGCGGTGGGGAAACGCCTCAGGCTACAACGCCTGGGGCTTTCCTTAACTTTGGTGGTACAAATGTGTACAAATCAAAACAACTCGAACAGATAGGAGAAATGTTCTGCAATGGAACTGTTAAAGACGGTGACTATTTTCTCTATACCGATGCCTGGAACCCTACAGTTATTCAACTACGCTATATGGCAGAATTACTGGGTGTTGACATTAGCATTGGTGGTTTGTGGCATGCAGGTAGTTATGATCCGCAAGATTTTTTAGGAAGACTTATAGGTGATAAGCCTTGGGTAAGACATGCTGAAATGGCAATGTTTGAATGTTATGATGATAACTTCTTTGCAAGTGACTTCCATATTGATATGTTTACTGATGTATTCGACGAAGACTACGTAATTGATTGGGACAAAATTAAACGTGTGGGCTGGCCTATGGAATATCTAAAGGACAGTTTAACTAGCTACAAGGGTATGGAAAAGCGAGATTTGATCTTGTTTCCACATCGTGTTGCTCCTGAGAAACAAGTTGATATCTTTAGAGATCTTAAAGAACGTTTACCACAATATGAATTTGTTGTGTGCCAAGAACAGGAATTAAGCAAGAACGAATACCATAACTTACTAGGTGAAGCTAAACTTGTGTTTAGTGCTAACCTACAAGAAACACTAGGTATTAGTTGGTATGAAGGTGCTCTAGTAGATGCTATTCCTATGGTGCCAGACAGACTCAGCTACGGTGAAATGGCACTGCCTGAGTTTAAATATCCAAGTGAATGGACTGAGAACTTTGATGCATATTTACACAACAGAGATAAAGTAGTTGCACAAATTGTAAACTACATGGAAAACTTTGATGACTTACAAGTAAGTTTAGAAAAGCAACGTACAAAACTTAACAAAGAATTCTTTAGTGGTGCAGCATTATATGAGGCGATTGCAGATGGCGAATGAAAACGAAACATTTACTATTAGTCTCGACGATGATATTACTATTAACTTAGATAGTATTAGCAGTAATACAGGTACGTATAGCATTACCGATGGTGGACTTAGTCTTAGTGATATTACTATTAGTGGCACAGACACTTCGTCTTCAACTATTACTATAGATAACAACAGCACATATCCTTATACTAATGTTTTAGATAATATGATTGACCCAGAAGAAGTTGACAATATGTGCAAAGAATATCCAGCGCTGTCTAAAGTATGGCGCAACTTTAAAAGCGTATACGATATGGTTAAACAAGATTATGAAGGCAAACGAAAAGCAGGGGAGCTTGATAACGACTTCCCATTCTAACAATAAAGGAATCTACCTATGAGCATGAACCACGATGCAAAACCCAAAGACGAAGAACTAGAACGCATGAAGGCAGAGTTCCTTGCTAAGGGCGGTGAAATTACTAAAGGCAAAACAAAGCCTATGCCAAGCGAACTAGGCATTAGTAACAACACCTGGAACAACAAACTATCTAAAGCAGAAAAATCTTCAAAGGAAGGCAAATGATTAAGAAACATTATTACAGCTGGACTGATGTTGAACGCATGTGCGTAAGCATTGTTAATCAAATGTACACTGACAACTGGCGTCCTGATTACATTGTAGGTCTTACACGCGGTGGCAATGTACCTGCTACTATTATTAGTAATATGACTGGCATTCGTTGCGAAGCACTTAAAGTAAGTTTACGTGATGACGAAATGGGTCCTGAAAGTAACTTGTGGATGTCAGAAGATGCGTTTGGATATGTTCCACTAGAAGAACAAGAAACCTGTCGTTGGGATAATAAAAAACGTAAAAACATTCTTGTTGTAGATGATATTAACGATACTGGTGCTACGTTTAACTGGATTAAACAAGATTGGGAATCAAGTTGCTTACCACAAGAAGACAATGCTTGGGCAAGTGTTTGGGCTAACAATGTTCGATTTGCTACTCTAACAAACAACGATGCAAGTGAGTTTGACAATGTACGTTACACTTGTCACGAAATTAACAAAACAGAAGAAGATGTTTGGCTAGTTTACCCTTGGGAAAACGTAGCTGAATATTAAATCATATAAAGGAAAGGAAATGATTTTGAAAGAACAATTAGTAAAAGCCGCACGTATGCATGCCGAAGGAGAGCTCGAAAGAGCAAAGACTAACATCATGGTATACATGAACAATGCCACAGGTATTGGTGAACACAGTGACATTGTAGAAGCTATTCAAGAAGAACTTGATAAAATGGCTGCTGCTAACGATCGCATGGAAATGTTAACAAAATATTTTAGTGCTTGACAAAAACCTAAATACAATGTATAATATAAGTTATATTGTGCATTGTATTACTACCGGCAATCCACTGCCTAAACATCGGAGAAACACATGAGTAAAAGTGAAGAAATTAAAGCCCGCCTAGTACAGGCAAAGAGTCGTTACTGGGCTGGCGACAATATTAGTGCAGTATTGCAAGAAGGTGACAAAGAAGCACTTATCGACGAAGCAACTACAGCATTTGAAAGTGTACTAGATGCACTTGTAATTGATAGATATCAAGATCCTAACTCTAAAGGTACAGCAAAACGTCTTGCTAAAATGTACTACAATGAAATTATGGCAGGACGTTATGACCCTGCTCCAACTGCAACAGCATTTCCAAACGACAGCGATGATCGTTATGAAGGTATGTTAGTAGTGCGTTCGGAACTAAAGAGTATGTGTTCGCATCATCACCAGCCAGTAGCAGGTATTGCATACATTGGTATTATTGCCGCAGACAAATTAATTGGTCTAAGCAAGTACACACGTATTGCACAATGGTGTGCTAGACGTGGAACACTACAAGAAGAACTTGCAAATGATATTGCTAGAGAGATTCAGGCGGCAACTGATGCAGAACATTTAGGTGTTTATATTCAAGCAACACATGGTTGTTGTGAGAATCGTGGCATTATGGCACACAGTAGTTTAACACAAACTACAGTACTACGTGGTGCATTTAAAGATGACGCAGGTACAAAGAAAGAGTTCTTTGATAACATTAAACTACAACAGGAGTTTAGTTGCTAATGATTGAGAAATTAATTTACGGTGCTGCCGCAGTTATTTTTATTGTAGGCATAGGATTTTATTTAAATCATATATGGACTGATTGCCTTGAAGAGAATTCATTCCTAACTTGTGCAAGGATGCTAAACAAATGATAGCACCAGTATTTGAAAAAGGTTATCCCTCTTATGAAGCAGTTAACAGAAAGCCAGCTATGAAACTTAGATATTCAGAAGCATTTTATTCAGTACAAGGCGAAGGTAAGTTTGTAGGAGTACCTAGTGTATTCCTACGCACATTCGGTTGTAACTTTCGTTGTATGAACTTTGGACTTGGGAAAGACGAACCTAGTCGTGCAGAGAAGCATGAAGCAGGACAACGATACAATCAAGAAGTAAAAGACTTACTAGATGATGGCATTGTTGAAAAGACTGAAAAGTTTACAGACTTGCCTATCATTCATACAGGGTGTGACACTTATGCAAGTATCTATCCCGAGTTTAAAGACTTTAACAAACTTGCAGAAGTTGACGAAGTAGTTGAACATTTGCTATCGCTTACTCCAGAAGGTAAGTGGACAATGGATAACGGTCAAGATATCCATCTTATTATGACAGGTGGTGAACCGTTGTTAGCGTGGCAACGTCTTTACGTAGAGCTGTTCGAACATCCCCGCATGAAGGATTTAAAAAATGTCACATTTGAAACAAACACTACACAAGTTCTACACGACGACTTATACAACTATCTCAACGATAGCGACAGAATTACAGTCACATGGTCGTGTTCGCCAAAGCTATCCGTTAGCGGAGAATCTTGGGAGGACGCTATACGTCCTAGTGTCGCTCTTAATTATTCCACTGTTGCTGGCAGTGATGTTTATCTTAAATTTGTTGTTGCTGATCGTGCAGATATTGAAGAAGCTGGCAGAGCTGTGCAAGCATATCGTGATGTCGGCGTTGAGTGTCCAGTATATTGTATGCCGCTTGGGGGACGCTCGGAAGAGTATGTCCTCAACGTTCAAGAGGTTGCGCAGGTCTGTATGGAAAAAGGATGGCGATTCACGCCCAGACTCCACATATCCTTATTCGGAAATGCATGGGGCACTTGATCAAGTGCAACAAGAAAAACTTGATAAAGCAATGAAGGCTCCAATACGTAAAAACTTAGATGCAGAACTTAGAGAAAAAGGATTAATATAATGGGTTGGTGGAATAAACTGGCAAGAGACGCAGGTGATAAAAAGAAAATTGAAGAGTCTGAAGTTGAAAAAACTTCAGAAGACTTACGTCGAGAAGCGTTAGAAGCAGAAAAACAAGCTGCTACTAAAGCAGGCGAACCGTGGGTTGCTGTACTCGACACACAAATTAATCCTGAAAACATTCGTAACGGATTCTTTGAGCTCGATTGGAACAACGAATTTATCGAACAATTACTTGATGTTGGGTACAAAGGTGAGTCTAATGAACAAATTGTTGATGCATGGTTTAGAACTATTGTAATGCAGATGTTAGATGAAGAAGGACAATCGACTGATAGAGAAATGGGCTATGTCAATGTAGTACCAATCGACAAAGGAAAAAGTTCAATAGGATGATTGACAACAGCCAGATCTGGTGTTACAATAGTACTATAAATTATATAAAGGCAGAACTATGTTAGAAATTTTAGGCATTACAATACTTGTTGCATTCGTACAGAATGGCGACATCTTCTCATTATGTGTATCAGGGTGTTCATAATATGGCTACTTACATTCTTGTAGACACAGCAAACACTTTCTTTAGAGCTCGGCACGTTGTACGTGGCGACATTGACACTAAAGTAGGTATGGCACTACACATTACTCTTAACAGCATTAAGAAGGCTTGGCAAGACTTTGACGGTTCGCATGTTGTGATCTGCTTAGAAGGTCGTAGCTGGCGCAAGGACTATTACGAACCTTACAAGCGTAATAGAAAAGTTGCTCGTGATAAAATGACTGTAACTGAGAGTGAAGAAGATACAGCGTTTTGGGAAATCTTTGATGAGTTTAAGAACTTTATGACAGACAAGACTAACTGCACTGTTATTCAACACAAGCAACTAGAAGCAGATGATCTTATTGCTGGCTGGGTGCAAGCACACCCTAATGACGAGCATGTTATTATTAGTACTGACGGTGACTTTGCACAACTTATTGCACCTAATGTAAAGCAATACAATGGTGTAAGTAATACTATTATTACACATGAAGGTTACTTTGACGACAAGAAGTTAGAGCCTGTTATTGACAAGAAGACTAAAGAAGCAAAGCCTGCACCGCAGCCTGACTTTATGTTGTTTGAGAAGTGTATGCGTGGCGACACAAGTGACAACGTGTTTAGTGCTTACCCTGGTGTACGTAAGAAAGGCACTAAGAACAAAGTAGGTCTTATTGAAGCATACGAAGACAAGAGTACAAAAGGCTACAACTGGAATAACATGATGCTACAACGCTGGACTGATCATGAAGGTGTAGAACATCGTGTACTAGATGATTACAATCGCAATGTTGTATTGTGTGACTTGACTGCACAACCTGCAGACATTAGAGAGATTATTGATACAACTATTGCAAACGTAGAACCTAAAGACATTACACAAGTAGGTATGCGTCTTATGAAGTTTTGTGCTAAGTGGGATATGCAACGTGTTGCTGACCAGGCGCAATATTATGCACCACCATTACAAGCGAGGTATGATAATGGCATTTAAAGCAAAAGAAATATTAAAAAACAAGTTTTGGATTGTAGAGTCCGAACAAGGAGATCGTGTCGGTACCTTGAGTGTTGGTGAGGAACATCAATATATGTATACTAACGATGATGGTACTAAATTCTTTAAAAATATTAAGCAACTTAAAAATAAATTAGGTACTGAAATATCGTGGACTTCGACAGAATCTAATATTAAAACATTAGATAAAGAAGTACACAACTATCCAACTAGTTGCGCACCTTATAATCCCATGTATGATGTAAAAAAGAAACTGCCCTTATTTACAAAAAGTGTCAAAAGTAAAAGTTTGTATTGTGCAGGATATTTTATTATTAAGTTTGACAAAGGCTGGGTTAAAAGTTTTTGTCCAAAGTTAATTACAGTAGAACGTTACAAAACTAAAGGCCCATATAAAACAGAATTTGAAATGAAACAGGAACTTAGTCGTGCCAATTAACGAACCATTAAACACGTTACCAATACAACAATTTATATCTACAGTAAAATCAGCAGATTCTAGTAAAGCAAGAGAAGTAAAATTAGATATTAATACTGCAAAGCGTCTTGCTTTTACATTAGGAGAAGTAATGTCTCGATTAGAAGGCGATCTAGAAAAAATCTTATCTGCATCTTCAACTGCCAAAGAAAATATTGTAGTGCAACTCGGAAGTTCCGATGCAAACTGGAAGTAGGTATATGTGGCAATTGTTGGCTTTACACATATAGGAAAATCTTGGATATGGTACATCTTAGTAGTGCGCGGAATTCGCTGTCACAGCATCCCCGTGCCATATCCCGTCTATGTGTTAGTATACTACGTCTGGCGCTATAAACTGCGTAGATAACCTATTAAAAAAGATAAATATATGCGTATATAACTAAGGAAATGCGTGTATGAGCAGACCAAAACCAACAATTATTCTCGAAAGCATAGATAAAAAAACTTACAAAAGTGAGCAAGTCTTAAAAGCCGACGCAATTTGGGCAGTTTTTTATCAAAACGAGCCTTTTAATTTGAAAAGTTTTAATGTACTAACAAATTATCCTGGACCAAAATATAAAAAAACTAGCTTCTCCAATCCTGGACATGCACACAATCTTGCTAAAAAATTAAACGAAATGTTTAGTAGTGACGAGTTTGTAGTAGTAAGAATGACTACAGGCGAAATTGTCGAAGAAGAATGAACTGGAAAGATACATACACAAAGGTGTTTTTAAAACAACTTAACAAAAGTACAGATAGTACTACAGTTAAGCAATACATGCCATTGTGGTGGAAAAATACTAGAAATAAATTAGTAGGCGGCCTTAGATTAACAGATGCAGGCTTTGAAATACTAAATCAAATCGATGTTGAAATATACGATATTCCGTATCCTCGCGATATGCCACTAACTACGCAAGTAATTATATTCTTAGATCAATTTATATCTTGTCCTTATTATCTTACAAATCGTAGTATTATTGTTACAGATCAAAAGAAAGCTGTCGAACTTACCCTTTTTAGTGGTGATGTACGAAAATATGGCCTAACAAAGGCCATGAACAGAAGTAAACATGAGAATTGATCTACACGGCTTGCATATACACAACGGCTGGCGGCACTTTAATCAACAAATAGAAGAAGCATATCTTAGCGGATACAAAAAATGTCATGTAGTTACCGGCCAAGGTGCTATGATGCGTGAAATATATACGTGGGCAAGCAATCATCCACGCATTAGAGAATGTGTTCAAACCAAACATAATCCTGGAAGTTTTAGTATAAAGTTGAAAAAAAAGACTTGACATATCGTACAATGATGTTATTATATATGTATAGTTTAAATAAAACACAGAGGGTACTACACAATGGATACAGCAACACGTACAGTTAGCCCAAATGGCGCAAAAGCAAGCATCAAGCATGCACTTACAAAAAAACGTCCTATCTTTCTTTGGGGACCTCCAGGCATTGGTAAGTCTGATATTGTTAAACAAATTACAGATGGATTTACAAACTCACATCTAATTGACATTCGCTTGTCGCTTTGGGAGCCTACAGATATTAAAGGTATTCCTTACTTCGATAGCAACTCAGGTACTATGGTGTGGGGTGCGCCTAGCGAACTTCCAAGCGAAGAATTTGCGGCACAGTATGACAACATTGTATTGTTCTTAGACGAGATGAACTCGGCAGCGCCTAGTGTACAAGCGGCAGCATACCAATTGATTCTTAACCGCAAAGTAGGTACTTACAAGTTGCCAGACAATGTTATGATTGTTGCGGCTGGTAACCGTGAAGCTGACAAAGGTGTTACGTATCGTATGCCTGCTCCGTTAGCTAACCGCTTTATCCACTTAGAACTTGCTGTTAACTTTGATGACTGGTTCCAATGGGCAGTTGACAATAAAGTACATAACGATGTTGTTGGTTATCTTACTTTCAGCAAGAAAGACTTGTATGACTTTGATCCTAAATCACCGAGTCGTTCGTTCGCAACACCTCGTTCATGGTCGTTTGTTTCAGAATTGATAGAAGATGAATTAGATGAAAACACTACTACTGACTTAGTTAGTGGTGCAGTAGGTGAAGGCTTGGCTGTTAAGTTTATGGCACACCGTAAAGTTGCGGCTAGCATGCCTAACCCAACTGATATTCTAGCAGGCAAAGTAAAAGAGATGAAGACTAAAGAAATTAGTGCAATGTACTCTTTAACTGTGTCTTTGTGCTACGAACTTAAAGAAGCAAGTGACGCAGGCGACAAGAAGTTTGATGACAAAGTTAATAACTTCCTACGCTTTTCAATGGATAACTTTGATACCGAACTAGTTGTTATGGGCATTAAGCTTGCACTAACACAGTATTCATTGCCAATTGATCCGGACGAAGTAGCATGCTTTGATGAATTCCATGAGCGTTATGGTAAGTATATTAAGGCTGCACAGTCTGCATAATGATCCAAAAGTGAGCTCCAAAGAGCTCACTTTTCTCTTGACACCTAGTGTAAATGTGTTATAATATATACATAAGTTAAAACAATGAGAGGCGCGATATGTTAGATTTTTTACCACAGCATGTAGCAATGCAAATGTCTACAGAAAAGACAGCAAGCAAACTAAAAAACTGGCAACCTGACCCTAATATTACACCCGAGCAACTAGAAGAAATGCGTGTAGAAGTACTCGATCGCATTATTGTTGCACGGGTAGGATTGCTACTGCGTCACCCTTTCTTTGGTAACATGGCTACACGCCTGCGCATTTTGGCAGCAGATGACTGGTTGCCTACTGCGGCTGTAGACGGGCGCAACTTGTATTTTAACACGCAATTCTTTAACGCAATGAACAATAAAGAAATTGAGTTTGTTGTTGCACACGAAATTCTGCACATGGTATTTGATCACTTAGGACGGCGTGAAGAACGTAATCCTATGCTATACAATATTGCTGCCGATTATATTGTAAACAACATTCTTGTGCGTGATCGTATTGGAACATCTCCTAGTATTGTAAACTGCTTTCAAGACTTTAAATACGAAGGATGGATGTCAGAAGAAGTTTATGACGACTTGTTCGAACAAGCTAAAAAGAACGGCGAAGAAGCATTACAGCAACTTGGCGAAATGCTAGACGAGCACCTTGACAACGAAGGTGAAGATGGTGAAGATGGTGAAGCGGGCGAAGAAGGCAAAGACGGAAAAGGCAACAGTATAAGTAAAAAGCCTGCAAAGTACTCTAAAGAGGAAATGAAGCAGATCAAAGACGAAGTCAAAGAGTCAATGATTAATGCCGCACAAGCTGCGGGTGCTGGTAATACTCCTGCGGCAGTACAGCGTATGATTAAAGAGCTTACTGAACCTAAGATGAACTGGCGTGAACTTCTTCGGCAACAAATCCAAAGTACTATTAAAAGCGATTATACATTTAGTCGTCCATCACGCAAAGGACAAATGAGCGGTGCTATTTTGCCAGGAATGAATTACCAAGATACTATTGATATTGCAGTAGCTCTTGATATGAGCGGCTCAATTGGCAATGAACAAGCTCGTGACTTTCTTAGCGAAATTAAAGGCATTATGGACGAATATCAAGATTATAACATTAAGTTGTGGTGCTTTGATACTAAGGTTTATAACGAACAAGACTATAGTTCAGACGGCGGTGATGACTTGCTAGACTATGAAATTATGGGCGGTGGCGGCACTGACTTTATGGTTAACTGGACATATATGAAAGAGACCGGATATGTTCCTAAGAAGTTTATTATGTTTACAGACGGCTATGCTTGGGATAGCTGGGGCGAAGAAGACTACTGTGACACAGTATTTGTTATTCACAGCCACCACGATAAGAATGTACAAGCACCGTTTGGACAGACAGCACATTACGAGTTCAAATGATAAAAAATAAACATCCTAATCCATTAAACTTTTTTAATATTAGACGTATTGAGTTCCCTCCAAAACATTTCGAATATGTTGATGTTCCTTTACGATATAATATCGAAGATTCCATAGTTAAATGGATTGAAACTAATCTTAAAGGTAGATTTTACTTAGGCAAATCTATCAAAACAGATTCTTCAAACTTACTTGCACCATATGTACTAGTAGGTTTTGAAGATCCAAAGGAAAGTTCTTATTTCACTTTGGCATGCCCGTATTTAAAATATACGTAAATACATTAACAATGCACATTCATAACAGGAGATTAAAATGAGCGAAGAAAATACTCAACCAACTGAGCAGCCTGCAGAAGCCCAAGCAAACCCAGTCGATTTAACTGTTCAAGACTTATCAGCACTTAAACAAATTATCGACGTTGCTAGCCAACGCGGAGCATTTAAACCAAACGAAATGGTAACTGTTGGACAAACGTATTCAAAATTAGAAGCGTTTTTAACCGCAGTTCAGCAGTCTGCTGAGGCAGAGCAAGGAGCATAATATGGCTATTAAACATGTAGGTCGATTAGTAAGAAATCAACGAAAAGTAATTGTTGCATATAGAGTAGTTCCTGGAGAAGCAGATAATGCACTAATAGTAACAACAGAAAACTTAATGGCAGACGAACACGATTCTTTAATTAAATTAGTCGAGTCCGATGCTGGACAAAGTGCTTATGAATTAGCAGAAGCAATGTCTAGAACACAACTACCAGACGGTCGTAATATGCTTGCAGGATTTCATACCACAGGAAAGCTATTAAAAGTTGCATCTAGTGAAGTTGAAATGCAACCTGATAATAAGACAACTATTAATCTTGCGGAACTTAATAAAATTATTGCACAACAAAAGGGAGTTACAGTAGAAGATTTAGCTCTTCAGCCTGAAGGCGGCAGACAGACGCCTGAGACTCAGACAACACAAAACCCTGCTGATGCATATATAGAGCCTGCAACTGACGATGTGTTAACTGACGAATCATTAGCGGCACAATATCGTTCGCAAGCAGATGCATTGTTTAAAGAAGCACAATCGCTCCGTAAGCAAGCTGAGGAACTTGTTCCGACTAAAAAGAAAGCTAAAACGAAGTCCGAAGTAAGTGGGTAAAAAATCTGATAATCAGTTACCGCCGGAAGTTGTAGAACATTGGCCTGAAATATTCGGCGATCTCGATGTTAAAGTTGTGCCGTTAGAGTATTTAGATTCTATACGTGTTTACTTTGAAGACGGAAAAGTTTGGGACATTGACTTAGAAAAGTCAATGGAAAAGAACGGTGCCGACTCTTTAGAAGACACGTTAGAAGCTTTATTTGAAGAGTACGATGACTACATTATAAATGTTGATTTTAGACTAAACACTGTTAAACTTAAAGAAGATATTACTAAAAGAACAAAATACTTCTTAAAGAAAAGAAAGTAATAGATAGACATAAATACATATAACAGTTATTCTAGGAGTTTTCATACATGGCTTTACGATTAAGACGTGGTACAGATGCAGAAAGACAAATAATAACTCCGCTTCAGGGCGAGTTAGTATATGCTACCGATACCAAAAAATTATACGTTGGAGATGGTTCTACAGCAGGAGGGGTCTTAGTAGGACCTACAGCAGCAGATCAATTTACTGAACTAGTAGGAGATACTACTCCGCAACTAGGTGGAGACTTAGATCTCAATAATAATAATATTACAGGCATCGGCAATATTAATATTGACGGCACAATAAATGCAACTGGAAATATTGGCTTAGGCGACGATGCATCAGACATTATTAATGTTAACGGTGTAATTAATTCGTCTCTTAAACCTGCTATCGACGGCGGTTATGACTTAGGTACAGGGTTACGTAGATGGAATACATTACACGCAGAAGGTGCAGAAATAACTGGACAACTATCTGCAGACAGTATTGCAGTTACTAATATTATCGGAAGTGATAGTACTGTAATTTATAATAACTTATCCAATGTGCTGACTGTAGGAACTGTTAATGCTACTGATATAACTGGTGCTTTAACTGGCAATGTAACCGGTAATGTAACCGGCAACATTACATCTTTAGGTGTATCAAATCTTGGTACTGCTACAATCGGAACTGTAACGATTACAGGTGGTTCAATAGACGGTGTCGCAATTGGCCAGGACAATCTCATTCCAAGACAAGATATTAGTGCTAACAGAATTGAATCATTTACTGGATTTGTTGGTAACATAGAAGGCGACTTACTCGGAAATGTTAGAGGCCAAGTTACTGGCGATCTTACTGGTAGTGTGTTTAGTGATGACAGTAGTGTAATAATTGACGGTATTAATCAAAATGTTACTGCTAATTTGGCAAGAATAAATGAAATAACTTCTAGAGATGGTACTGGATTTAGTGATAATACTACTAGACTTGCTTTTAATGACACAGAACAAGAACGCATCACGTTTGAAGGCATAACAGATGGTACTTTTAATCGTCTTTCTGTTGTTCCTTTTAGAGCATATAAGGGAACTGATTTAGATAATAAAGCAGATACAACTGCTGGCGATGTTCTAGGCGGCTTTGCTATTGACGGTTATAGAACTACTGGATATGTTAATGCTGTTAACGCATTGGCAGCATGGAAATCAGATGCTGATTTTAACGAAGGCTTTCCAGGCGCTTCACTAACATATTTTGTAGGTAGCAATAACAGTACATTTCCAACACAGTTTATAATGGACGGCGGGCTAGGAACTTTTACTGCTCCGGTGCTAAAATCAGGTTCTTACGCTACAGGAGATATTCCAACCGGTGCCGATGTAGGTCCAGGTTCGATTGTGTTTGATAGCACTACAAACGAATTTAAAGGGTGGAACGGAACAAGCTGGGTAGTACTAGGCTAATAGATGCTTAGGATACTGTGTACCGGCAATCCTAATGATAACGGTATAGCAAAAGAATTTAAAGAAGTTTATCCAAACACAAAGTTTATTTCTAGATCTTCAGGTTATGATTTATTATCACCTGAAGGCTTAGAAAAATTTTCTTCCATTATTCACACGTTTGATGTGTTTATAAATCATTCACAGTTAATACCAGACGGACAACTTACACTACTAAAGATTGCTGCAAACAAACTTAGTAAGGGAAAAATTTTTAATATCGGAAGTATATTAGAATTTGACCAATGGAGTTGGATTGATCCGCCGGCGGCCAAGATTAAAAAAGAACTTAAAGATTTAAGTTTACTATTAAATTCAGAAACTTTAAAAACTACACACATAACTGTGGGAGGTTTAAAAAGTACAAATAAAGATTATATGCGCTTAGACCCTGTAGATGTAGTAACTACTATTAAGTGGCTTATAGAAAGTAAAGTTGAAATTCCGTATCTATACATAGATAATACTTCAGAAGAATTAAAAAAGTATTGGCTTGCTAAAAAATAATGTATATTAATGCTCGTATACTGAATACAAGTCTTTCGTAACTTTTACATCATAAGCGTTTATAGAATGTGCTATCCTACTTATATTATGATATCTGCGCATACGTTGTCTTTCGTACACTAAGACTTCGTCAGTAAGCCATTCGTTAAAAGACTCTTCGCAATCAAAAACAATAGTATGTTCCTTTTTATACATATCTTCTGATATTATAATCGATTGCTCTAAAATTTTTCCTGTGTCAACATATTCTTCTTGGATGTAATCAAAAATATCTTCGTCACTGTGCCACCAACGTTGATCAGTAGAGTTCCGTTGAAATTTAACTTTTACTTCAAACAACCTCAAGTTCCTTAACTTGTACAAATTCTTTAGTTACAAGTATGCAACTAGGTTGAATGTCGTCGTTATATATGTTTTCTTCTGCTACCCAGTTATATGGCTTATTAGGATCTAATGCTTTGCCTATACACATGAAAGATCTAGGTACAACTGTATCGACTGTGTATGCATCGTAGTCGAGAAATAAATGTTCTTGTACTCTTTTTACTCTTGGATCAGGATAATTAAATGTATTGCTGTATGCAAATTGGTAACCTGCACTAATTGCTGTAAGAGCAATATCAGCATATAATCTACCCATATGTAAATAATGTATTAAATCGTATTCTTTTGGAGGAACACTTAGTATTAGTGGAGCTTTCATTTGTGGTGCACCGTCGCACATATCGCCCGAAGACTCCCAATATACTGCTAACGCTCTTAATTTTTTAACAACAGCAGGATCGTCTACAAGTATTTTATGTCCGTTATAAGAACTAAGGAATGTATCAATCTTGTTTTCAAGAACATCTAGTGTATTAGCATCAACTTTTTGATCCATGTCAAAGCTTCGATGTGCATGTTTGTGTGTTGCATATACGCTTAGATCGTCATTTGAATCTATATTAGCACTATTAATTACTAACTCAACAACTGAATCTCCGTCGACACTGTACTCGATTCCTTTGCTTTTTAAGAAAAATTCTATTTGACCTATAGCAATACCAATATGTTCTGCCTTTTCAAATGCATGAAATCTTTCAGGCATAAATTCTTCATCTTCTCTTCTAGGATCAATAAAAAGATATTTGTTAGTTGGTGTAAATGTTAATTTTATATTATCAGCTGAAGGTTGAATATTACAATGATAATAAGTTCTGCCGCATCTGCATGGTGCAAGATAAATTAGTTTTTTAATAGTGTCTAAAAGTTTCATATGAGTACTCCAAATTTTATATTGTATTTATGCGTTTGAAGGTTGTCGGTCTTCCATTAAAAATTTAAGGATATATGCTATTGGTGCGCTAGTGTCAACTTCCCACCATTTAAAACCTAAATTTATTGCTTTAGGCGAACTGTGATGATTATTTTGTAGTAAGCCACTGAACACTCCTAAGAACAAATAATGTAATATTAAATTGTTGTTAGAATCGTCATTGGTATCTTTTAAGCGGTAAGTTAAAGGAAAGTCTTTTAAATGTGCTATTCCAGCTGCCATCATTCCTAACATCATAATAAATCTTCCTAAAAATATTACGTTAAATAATATTATAGGTGCAACTAAAATAAGAACTGCTATAGTGCATGTACTAATTATTAAAGAATACTTTTCGCAAAATCTTGTAAAAGGATCATCGATAATATTAGAGCACTGTCTGTATCCGTTATCAATAACTTTTTCTGGCTTAGGTATTTGGAAGTCACATAAAAATTCTAAAGGTAATGTACTTGCAGAACCGTACCAGAATTCTTTCCAGTTTACATTATCTGCTTTCCCTTGATCAGAATACATATGATGTGCAGGGTGCCACATACAGAGATATCTTACAGGCCCGTGTGACTGATTTACACTATTCAACCATGTTAAAGTTTTATATGTCCAAGATTTAGTGTTTATTTTAAAAACATTATGAGCACATATTCTATGTGCAAAAGTTTCTTCTACAGTTATTGCATAAACTAACGCAATAATTAACCAATACCATTGGTTAGAAAAATCTAAAAGTATGCTATAAAAAACGAATGCTCCAGCACCTATCATACCGAATACAAGTAAAAGTCTATATGCAATTTGATATTTGTTACGTTGATAAATTTCAAGATTGTCCATACAAATATTTACCTTAATAAATATATAGAATGACTTATAATGAATGGAGATAAAATGAAAATATCAAAAATTCCAGGCCTTGGAAACTACGGAGTGTTCATTGACGGCGTTAATTTTGAGAATTTAACAGATGAAGAATGGCTCGAAATTGGAAAAATTCATATGCAAAATCTTGTTACTATCATTAGAGATTGTAACTTAAAGTGGGAAGATCAGTCCGACTGGTGTACTAAGTGGGGCGACACACGTTATAACATTCGCTATAACATCCTTAAAAAATATCCAGGTAAAACATTTAGTCAAGTTATTAGAATGGCTTTTGCTAATGATTCGTCAGTTGACGATATTGATAAAGTACGTTTAACTAATATTGCACGTATGCAAGAAACAAGCGTTGACGGGAAAAATGTAATGCGGGTTACTGGTAAGCGTGACGAAAACGGAAATCCTTTAGGCATGTTTGCAGAAGGCGAGCTGCTTTGGCATTCAAACGAAAGTGGTACACTTACCTTTACTCCTGGTGTTGCGTTACTTGCAAGCGAAAATACTGTAGGCAGTTCTACTGGGTTCTTAACTACTACTGACTATTATGAAAATGTTTCTGAAAGTTTTAGAAGCGAACTAGACGAAATGATTCTTATGCATAGATTTACACCGGGGAAAATTAATCCTGGACTACGGATGGAACAAGACGAAGTTATGCATGCTAATATGTGTCCAGAAGACGATGTTGAAATACCGATGGTTATTCAAAGTCCCGGTGGCATTAAAGGATTACATTATTCAATTAATACTGTGCATAGAATTAAAGGACTGAGCAAAGAAGATAGCAATAAAGTATTTGACGAAATTAATAAAGGTCTGTTTGTAGAGAAATATCAATACGATCACTGGTATAAAAACGACGGTGACTTTTTACTGTTTGATAACTCTATTACACTACACAGACGACTAGGCGACATTAAAGATCGTCTATGTCATCGAGTACAACATGACTATTCAACGTTACAGGACTGCGCATATCAACCTTATTTTCAAAAAGAATATGCACAAAAATATGTTGAAGAAATTACAGATTTTGTTCGAACTGCTGAGATTAACAACTTTAAGTTACCAGATGCAACATTTATATAAAGATTATTATTTTTCAGAAGCAAAATATTTGAAACTAGATATACCTGTTCCGTACGAGAAAATGCATAAAGAAGCTGTTGCTCTTAAGAATAGGTTTACTAGCCATAGAGATGACGAAACTCATGCAGGTTGGAAAAGTTTAGCACTGTACGGATTATCAGAAGACCGTCACGAAAGTTGGCAAGATTACGGTTATACTAATGCTGTCGAAGCCGCAAAAGATTTTGTTTGGACAAAGGCGGCTACAGAATGTCCGACAATTATTAATTGGCTACAGAATAAATTTCCTAGTAATAGATTTGGCAGAGTAAGACTTATGCTTGTCGAAGCTGGTGGGTTCATTGGATTACACAGCGATACTAATTACAAAATATTAGAAAATATTAATATACCGTTAAATAATCCAAAGGAATGTTTATGGCATTGGGGAGATGGGCAAACTTTTTATATGGAGCCTGGTGGAGTCTATGCAATGAACATTAGTTACGAACATGCTGTATATAATCATAGCGACGAAGATAGATATCATTTAATTGTTGCTAGACACGACAGTACTAATGAATGGAAAGAAGCTATTAACACTGCTGCATTATTAACAGGAACCACAGGACATTACGAAACTCACGAAATAAGAGTTTAGACAAGAGGTCTAAGAACACGCCATTCGTCTGTAGTTGAATGCCAAGTTGGCTGCAATAGATCATTAATGTTAGACAAACTAAACGACTTAACAGGACCGCTCATAATACGTTTCGAATCATCAAACCCGTCAGTTGCTCGCGATGTCATGTGTAAATGTATATCTGGATTAAACTGTTGAAGATTTTTAATTAATCTATTTTCGCAACCTACCCGATATTTAAAACTTTGTGTAGGTGTATATGGACTATGTGTGAATACATCACTTATATTTATAAACGTCTTTTTAGAATTATCGAGCCAGTTTAAATCATACTTTGCCATATAATCTATTAGAATATAATCAAACTCTAAGTTTTTAACTTTGTTCCAAAGTTTTAACCAATTTGGGTATTGTTCTTTAAACTTATTCCACTCTTGCTCTGTGTAATCAATATATTGGTCAATGTTTTTATCAAACCCTGCAGGAAGTCTAGGAAGATTATTTTTATAAAATAAATGATAATCATTTCCGTCCCATTCTTCGACTAACTTTTTCATAAAGTCTAATGTATTATTGTTTATATCAGTAAAAATAACTTTAGTATTTTCTGTTATTCCTAAATTGCATAAATTAGTAACCCAGTATACTCCTATACCTACTGTAACATATTGCTCAACAGGTCCTTCGAAATTAAAATTTGTTTTATGCTGATCACTATTCCAACTGGCAAAGAAGTTGTTTACAAATAAGTGATCATAATAAACTTGCTGTAGTTGATTTACAAATACATGATCCCATTCATAATAGAAATATTGCTTATTATTTCTAATGTTGTTACCTATATCAATAAATTTTTTATCATATTCTAAGCCTTTACTTATAATATTATAACCATGTAATTTTACTTTATATTCTTTTTCAACTGATCCAGGTTTTATCCACACAGGAACTTCGTGATCATCAAACAAGTATTCCTTACTTCGAATAGGCTCAATTTGTTTATGGGTTTCGTCTAGAGATTGCTGTCCTACAGACGGACATCCGATATCTCTATAATCTTTTAAATTTATAAGATATAGCTGATGATGTAACTCATAATAACTATTTGCAAAAAACCCTGATTCGGAACCTCTATGTAACACATGTCCTGCTACAAAAAAATCTTCTTTACATTTTTCTTCAATAGCATTAAAAATTCTATCACTTAATCCAAAATAAAGACCTGTAGATACAACAACTGCGTGAGAATAAAAATCATTTTTAGATACTGTACGCAACAAATCGTCTTCGTCTGTACTAATATAGATATCAAAATCAAACAAAGCAAATCTATGTATCATATAATCAGAAATATTTTTTGATATTGATACTCCCCATGTAGATGGTAATTCGTTGTGCCTGTCTACAATACAACATGCAATTTTCTTGTTATGAGATGTTTTGAATTTTAATGCCATTTAGGGTACCTTTTTAAATTTTCTAAAAACACAGTTGGATTAAATTTCCAAACTTGCTGTGTACACCCTCTGTATTCTATAGTAGAATACTTTTCCCACTCACCCTGTTTTTCAAGTAGTGGAAAGTAGATATTATGTACTTTCCTTTGACTGCCGCCGTCTAATTGATTACTTGTAGCATACATTTTACTATCAATGCCGCACCACTCAATCATTTTTGGAACATAAAACTGACAAGTAGTATTTTGGTGCTGTTGAATATACCAACGTCCTGTACCTAGCCCTTTGCCGTTGTTTGGAATTACACCATCAAGCACACAAGTGCGTGTTAGTATTCTATAAGCATTAGGTCCCATTTCTGGAAAAGTGTGTGCTGCTACACTACCGATTGCACGATTGTCTTTATATAATATCCATACTTGAGATTTTTCTTCGTTGCGAAAACAATCAACCATTGCTTGCTGACTGGCGTTGTTTAAATGGCCTCGTTTTTGTGCTTCTTTATAAAACTCTTGTAAGTCAAGCGTTTTATCGAACGGTACTAATTTATACATTTAACATCCTCAATAAAATTGTTAGGATAATTAGTTCTAAAACTTTCCCAACACAATGTGTTTAATATTTCCCAAGACTGCGGGGTATTCCAATCTATACCTAATGGAGTTAGATATTTTTTAAGTTCTTCTTGACGAGTACTGTAAATATGACTTTCTACATCGCGTATGCTTATATTACTTTCTTTTGCTTCGTATGTAAAGAAGTAATTAATACTTTTTAATTTTTCGCCTACTACAAAGAAACTACTAGGATGCATACTGTATTTCCATAGTCCTAAACTTCTGTGCGCCGATACTATTTCTTTAATTTGTTCTTGCCAGTCAGGTAAAACGCTATCGTAATTTTTTGTTGTACAGTTTGCTCTGTTCCAAAAATCTTTTCCGTCTACAAGTAAATAAATTTTCTTTTCGTTGTAGTCAATATCTTTTATTTCCGGAACATGTTGAGGAAACTTTTTGTACATTAATGTTAGATACTTAATTTCTCTTTCAAATTTTTCTTGCATCAGTGCAGGATCAATTACTTGATTTTGTCCAGCATGATACGTGGTATCATTATGATACCATTGTACAAATGTAGTGTTATCTTCCGACATTAAACTTGTATAGATTAGATTATTTCTAGACAAGCCTTCTCCCGGAACATCGTTGTAATAATAGTAATACTTCATAAGTGTCCGCCGTTAATATAATTTATCATAAATATTATTGATGAACAAGATATCTGACACTATCAGTCTATGCGAACATTGTTATAGACACATACCGGCAATAAAATTAGAACGTGACGGACAAGTTTGGCTAGAGAAGCATTGTCCGGATCACGATAAAATCGAGCACCTGATAGAACCTAATGCTGAATTTTACAAAAATTATCAATATCCTAGACGTGTACTAGATACTTACTTTATAGAACTTACAAATAGGTGCAATCTAGCATGCCCGCATTGTTATCAAATACCAGATAATAAAAGCATCGACGAGTCTGTGCAATATTATGTAGATAAAGTAAAGTCTTGGGACGATGATGGATATAATATTTGTTTTGCCGGCGCTGAGCCTACAGTAAGAAAAGATTTATATGATATAATAAAAGCAATTAATTCTATTGATATGAAGCCGCGACATATTTTTATATTAACAAACGGTGTGAATCTTTCAAGAAAAGAATATGCACAGCAGTTTACAGAATTTGATAATGTAAGCTGGACTGTAGGGTTAAACCATCCTGACTACCAAGGTCACACTGTAAGACATAAACAAGAAGAAGGCATGCGTAACTGTAAAGACTTAGGTCTAGACATAAAAGATGTAAGTTTTACTCTAGAAGGTTTATTCCAAACAGAAGATTGCATTAAAGAAATATTAGATTTTAATAAAGACATATGCAATCATTTTAGAATACGTGTAAGTGCAGACATTGGAAGAAATCCTAAAGAAGAAAAAATTTATCTAAGTCAACTAGTAGGTTATGTAAAAGAACTATGTGTTAAGAATAATTGGACATACGAAACAAACTCGCAATTAGGCATCAGGGCACATTATCCTGTTTTAATTAACGGAGTTTTTATAAAACTAATACAATGGCCTGATGTAAAAACTATAGACTTAGAAGAAATGGAAACAGAGACTTGGGCAGATTTTTTACCAGGAAAACCAATTAGCCCACTTGTTCATCAGGCAATACTAAGAGATGCATCAGTAAATAACGGATTGCCTTTGCACGACACAGTGCCAGAAAAATATAGGAGATAAAATGTCATTTAAAGGTATAGACAAAAAGCCATATCTTGACTTAGAACCATTTTTAGATATGACTACGTTTGATAAGTTGCAACCTGAAATACTAAGAGGATTTGCAGAAGCAAAAGATTTAGCAAAAGAAGGTACATGGATGCGACCCGGTTTTACTTGGGACGACTGTAGCTATAAATTAAACTGGTTACCTATTCCGTATGCTATTGACAAGTTTATGGCATTAGACGACAACGATCCTATTAAAATAGAAGGTATGAAAATGTATGATAACATTAAAGATCATCATACAAGAAATTTATTTACACGTTATTTAAAAATGGCAGTTGGTGCATATGATCCTTACACTTATTACTTTCTTTGGGAAGAAGGTGACTGGAACGACAGAACTGCTGAAAGAAAACCTACACCAGAAGCAGCGTATTTTCCAGGTGCAGTTAAGTGGGTTAACCAAATGGTCGATAATGGTATATTTAAGCATATTGGTAGAGTCATATTTTTCTGCATTGAAGCAGGAGGAATACCTTTTGAACATAGAGACTTAGATGCTAAAAACGGTGTCGATGTAAGATATCCGCATCGTAATGAATTTATACATATTAGACCTAACACTAAAAAAGCGTTTTATGTATGGGATCCGGAAAAGAAGAATAAAACATATCTAAATACAAGAGCCGCTTGGTGGAATGATCAAGACTGGCACGGTGGCGAAATGACAATGGAACCTAGTTATGCACTACGCATTGACGGCAAATTTACAGAAGAATTTCGCACACAATTAGGTATTAATCATTTGGAGAGTTATTAATGGCATTAAAGGTTGTAAACAATTATGCAGACTGGATCAAAGACGAATGGATAGAACACTTTCTTTCTGTAGACGGTTCTTGTTTTCCAAGAGATGCTACAGCCGAGGAAGAGCCTGGTATGGTTGACGCCGCTATAAGAGGCGAGGATCCTAATAGCGGAGTTAGAATTGCAGACGGAAAAGAAGAATGGGGAACTGATTGGGTCTGTTGTATTACATATAAACAACACGAACTTCCTTTTAAAGTTGAAATGCCATTTGACATACCTCATGAACACGAATGGTTTTTTATGAAACTACGCCCAGGTATGGTACAACCAGTACATCAAGATTATGCAGATTACGGAAAAGAGTATGTTGACGGCGTAGCAATGTCAAACAAAAACAATGTTGAAAGATACTTGATACCTTTACAAGATTATAAAAGAGGACATTTGTTCCTTTATGACAATAAAATACTTAAAGACTACAAAAAAGGAGATATGTTCAAACACGACGGCGAAGATATCTGGCACGGCGGAGGCAATATGGGACATTCTACTAGATTAACCTTTAACTTAACGGTGTATCCTAAATGAGTTTAATTTATATTGGAAATTATGCAGACTGGATCTCAGACGAATGGGTTGATTACATTTTAAACAATGACGGCGAAAGATTGCCTAAAGCAATACCTAAAGATATAGTAGAACAAACTTGTTTTGTAGGTAATGATGATTTTCACGGTAGAGAAGAATGGGACTTTAATGATACAGTTTGTCACTCATATAAACAAGAACAATTTCCGTTTAAACTTATACTACCAGAAATAGAAGAAACCTATACAGATAATGAATGGTGGTTTGTTAAGTATAATGTTGGAAAAGTACAACCGGTGCATCAAGACTTGCCAATAGAAGATGGATTAAATGTTAATCGTTATTGGATGCCTATGCAAGACTTTAAAGAAGGGCATATATTCTGGTATGAAAATGAACAAGTAAGCAATTATAAGAAAGGCGATTTGTTTAAGTTTCATAAAAGCGATGCTTGGCATGCTGGAGGTAATATGGGACATTATACTAGACTAGTGTTTAATTTTACTACATGGAGTGCTAAATGAAATCACTCAAATATATAGGAAACTATTCTCACTGGATTAATCCCGAATGGGTAAGGTATATGTTAGAAAACGACGGTGTTCCTCGTCCGTGTAACAAAGAATCTGAGAACGATTTTGAAAACCATATTTTTAACAAGTTTAAAAACGCAGGCTATGATCTTACAACGGAATGGAGTTGTTTTTTTGAAAAAAACGATTTACCATTTGATATAGAAATGCCAGTCGAGAATGCTGTTCTTTGGTGGTTCATAAAACAAAAACCCGGTCAATATAGCCCGTTACACGTTGATCAAGAAGAAGAGGAAACTACAACTGTAGCACGATATTGGATGTCAATGCTGGATTATCAACCGGGCCATCTGTTAATCTGTAATAATGAATTAGCCATCGACTATAAAGCAGGAGATATGTTTATGTTTACTGATCCGGATCTGCTACATGGATCGAGTAATATAGGATTTTCTACTCGACTTGCCCTAAATATTACACAAAGGATAATTAAATGATATTTTTAGATAACTATAGAGAATTCGTTACAGACGAAATAATGGATGCTATGGAAAATCGCACAGGTGATGTTGTTCCAGTATGGCAGCCAGATAAGTGGAAAGATCATCCTATGCTAGACGAAGCTCGCGAAAAAACAAGAAGCGGGTATGCTGATAGAGGAGATGTGTTTCATCAATATGCTAATAGTAGTCCTGATATAAAAGGTATAAATGTTGAGCTTCCTCCGCTAGGCGAAGAAGAAGGTAGAGAAAGTTATTGGTGGTTTATAAAATTGCTACCAGGACAATTTCAACCTATGCATTTTGACCCACAATTAGTATATGCAGAAGATCCACAGCGTTACACTTTATTTTTACAAGACTGGCAACCTGGACACATTTATCAATACGAAGATAAGATGATTAGTAACTATAAAGCCGGTGATTTATACAGATGGAGTGACCCGATGTGTATACACGGTGCAGTTAATATTGGTTTTAAACCTAGATACACTTTTCAGATAACAACTTACAAAGATTTGTCAAAATCCTTATAAAGGATTTCCTAATATATGTAACATATATTTAGATTTTAATCCGCCATTAATTCCACAATGCCAATCTTTATAATTATTCCATTTTACTATTTTGCCTTGTAGCATATTAAAGTAATAATCATCGTTAATTATAAACACATGACCCATTGCAGGCGGTTCAATGAAACAACTATATCTAACAATATCGCCACCTTGTAAATACTCTTCTTCGTTATCGTCAACATCCCAGTGCCAAGGTGCAAAGTATCCTGGCTCTATTTTACTAATCCAAGATCGCAATACTTTAATATGCAACCCTTCAGATAGTTCATCTATAATTTTTTTAGAATAGTGGGTCTTAGGGTAATAGTTAATCCATTTAATTGCACTAGGATTAAAGTTTGCTTCTTGCCATAACTTATAAATGTCTGTATATCCCGGTGTATCTAGATTCCATTTACTTGGATCAGCAGTAATACTTACACCGTCTTGTTTTTCTAAGTCATCAATAACATTGTTCCAATCAAAAAATACACGCTCATATATTCTTTGTAATGCATTATGGGGCCATATTACATGTTCGGCTAATGCTCGTTTAAAAAATTTTCCTAAGTTTAAAGAATCGCCTTCTGACGCTTCTTTGAATCTACCACTTTCCATAGATTCTTTACCCATCATACCTTTTATTTGCTCAAAGGAAATATAAGGATCATCTTTATGTGTACATGCATACATATCAAATGTTTTTAATTGTCCTTTACTATTAAAGAAAAAACAATGAGGATACAAACTAGTTTTATAATGTCCACTTTTTGTAATATCATTAATTATAGTAAAGAGTTGTTCTTGCCAATCAGGAAATTGTTTGTCTATATCACCTTCACCGTATATAATGTCATTGCAAGTTTCGTTATGCCATTCTATAAAAATTTTTTTATTGGTATAATCTATAGACAATACTTCTGGACACCAGGCATAGTTTTTAAATAATTTTAGGTATTTTAATTCTCTTTCAAAAAAGAAATCCATTAGATCATTTGTAAGTACCCTTCCTTGTCCGTCTCGTTTTTGATATTCACTGGCTTTATCCCAGTGCATACATAAAATTTTTCCATCCGGACTCACAAATGGAGTATATAAATTATTATTCATTGTCCTGTCAAATGATTCAGGATCAATTTTTAAAAAGTGTTTCCAGTCTTTAGTATCATACATTTAAAGTAAACTCGCTTGGTAGTATATCTTGAATATCTTCTATGTTCTCTTTTGTAGTTTTGAAATTAACGTTTCTTGGTGCATATTTGAAGTCTTGTATAAGTCCTAGTTTATTTGCTTTGTTAAGCCAAGGACTTACTCTTTGGTCAAAAATATATCTACAGTCTTCTTGATCTACTGTTTTAGGAATAGTAATACTTACTTCAACAGGCTTGTCAAGTATTACTTTGTCAAGTAGTTTTCTTATTACTAACTGATATCTAGTCCGATTGCCAAAATTTGCCGCAGTGTGTATACTTCCTGCATCCATTTCCCACCAAATACCATCAAAATTTAAAGGCGTTAGTTTTTCAGTTTCTAAATTAATAAGAAAACAGTTATTGCCACTTAGATTAAGATGATACCTGTCATCAATATCTGCATGTGATTGATAACACTCGCCAGGTTCTAATTTAATTAATCTAGCTTCTCCCTTATCTTCTACCAGCAAAGTATTATAAATTCTTTCCCAAACTGTATCTTTAAATTCATCAGCTATAACCCATGGGTCATAGAAAAAATTTCCTGTAGGTTTGTTAATTGCAGTCCTAAAAGATTCAGAAGGTATCGAATCTAACCCGTCTTTAAGGAAGAGAGGAGGAACATTATATTGTGTCATTGTTAACATAGAAATATTTATCTGCGCAGTTAACTCAGGTAAATACGATGTGAATATACTTACAGCAACAACATACACAGAAGACTGGCTAGACACTGATAGGCCGCAGCCATTAACCGATAAAACTATAGAACGTCTAATACAAGAAGTTATGCAAAATGACTTTAGTAAAGACACTAGTGATCAAGTGTACAAAGATTTTATTAAAGAGTGCGAGGCTTGGATTCAACTAATGCCACAAAACAATTTGACAGGATTTGAAACATTCAGTCGAAAAGATATCTGTATTGGTTGTACACAATTTATAGACAATCAATATATGGTCGGAGATGTACAAACACTAAAAGGCGATTATAAATACCATCAACGATTAGGAAATACGCCTGTTACTATAGACACATTAAAAGATAACATTCCTCTTATACTTGCATTGCCGTTTCCTAGCACAGGAGACATTATACAAGACGTTGACAAATTATTAGACTTATGCTATAATATGAGTATACCTGTACACATAGACGGAGCGTGGATTACTTGTTCAAGAAATATTAATTTTAATTTTAATCATCCTGCTATAAAAAGCGTTGCTATTAGTTTAAGCAAAGGATTAGGACTAGGTTGGAACAGAATTGGTGTGCGTTGGTCAAAAGACACTACTGATTCAATTAGCATCATGAATGACTTTCGTATGAATAATAGAGTGCTTGCAATGGTAGGTTTACATTTTTTAAAAAATACAAGGCCTGGACATCTTTGGAGCACTCATTTAGAAAACTATTCAAAAATCTGTAAAGATTTTAATTTAAAAGAAACTAACAGTATACATATTGCTAAAGATCGTAGTGGGTCTCCAGTAGGAGTAAGCCCATTACTAAGGTACTTAGAAAAATGAATTTATTTTTTGACAAGAAATGGAATAATATTGCTGTAAGTGTTAGCGGCGGTGCAGACAGTGCATTACTATTATATCTACTATGCAAAGAAGTTACTAGTCAGACAGTTCATATTATCAATAATGTAAGATGTTGGAAAACTAAACCTTGGCAAGAACACGATGCAGAATATGTTATAACATGGATTAGAAAAAGATTTCCAGCAATAAACTTTAAACTACATAAAAACTTTATTGCTCCTGATATTGAATACGGAGAAATAGGACCTAGTATCAAAGACGAATACGGTAAAATAGTAAGTGGTGATAATATACAAATAAGATCGTATGCAGAATACGTATGCTTTAAAAATAATGTTGATGCTTACTATAATGGTGTTACTAAAAATCCAAATGAAAACTTAGGCGGAATGATAGAACGAGATATTGAACCTACAGAAGAAAATAAACATTTACTTATAATGGAACATATGGAAAGATATGCTATTCATCCATTTCGTTTTACTAGCAAAGATAAGTTAATTGAAAAATATAAACAAGAAGACATTGTAGATTTATTTAATATTACTAGAAGTTGTGAAGGAACGTTTGATTGGTTAGATTATAGAAACTATAAAAAAGGCGAATTAGTTCCTGTCTGTAATGAGTGCTTTTGGTGCAAAGAAAGAGATTGGGCAGTAGATAATGCAAAATAAATCATGTACATTCTGTATGCATCCTTTTACAGGACTTGCAACACGCAGTGACGGTGCTGTCATGGCTTGCTGTCGTAGTCATCCTGTAGGTAATATACAAGAACAAACTCTTGAAGAAATTTGGAATAACGATACTATGAAACGTATTCGAAAACAAGTTTTAAATAATGATCGTCCTAGCGAATGTGCGCCATGCTTTAACCTTGAAGATCAGGGGGTAGAGAGCTTACGACAGCGTCATATAGCAGGAGTAATACCGGAAGCTAGGGTCAACTTATACCCTGATGCATTAGACGCATTAGACGAAGATTATAGCATGCCTTTCGAAATTCCTACTATGGAAATTAAGCTCAATAACTTGTGCAATTTAAAATGTCGTATGTGTCATCCAATGGATAGTACTAGTTGGAATGACTATAAAGAAGTAGAAGAATTTTATGTGAAAGAAGGTAACTTTATGGTTGAGGAAATACGTAAGCTCAACTTAATGAAAAAACCTTATTTGGACAAATTTGATGACAATCCAAATTGGTGGAATAGTTTTGAAAAGTTATTGCCTTACTTTAGACGTGTAGAGTTTGCTGGGGGAGAACCATTAATGGATCCGCAACATTATCGTATACTCGATATGTTGGCTCCATACGGAGAAAACATTGAACTAAAGTATGCTACTAACGGAACAACTACCGGTATTAAAGGTGGACGTACTATACACGACTATTGGCCCAAGTTTAAAACAATCGCACTTAATGTAAGTATAGATGGTATAGGCGATAGTTACGAATATGTACGAGGCAATGGCAAGTTCGAAGACATTATGGAGAACATAAAAGTTTTTAAAACTTTTCCTAATATTACAAGAATAGTAGGTGCTGTTGCTGTACAAGTTAGTAATGTATTAATACTAGATAAAATGATAGAACACTTTCTTAACAATATAGGAATTGTATTTTACACAAACATGGTAAATTATCCTAGAGTATTATGTCCACAAGTATTGCCCGAAGAATTAAAGCTAGAAGCAATTAGACGATTAGAAACTATAAAATTAGATGTTCCTAACTTTTATTATGTAAAAGAAAATCCAATACTATTAAATATTACGCTAGGTCAAATAGACGGAATAATTAATTTTATAAAAGCAAACGATCAAAGCAATTTATGGCAAGACACTATCGAATACAATAAAAGATTAGATGCAAGCCGTAATCAGTCTTTTCTTGATGCTACACCAGAGTTTAAACCATATGCATAGCATAGAAAATCGTTGGGGACACCATACCAGTATTCATGTCGAATGGAATATTGGCAAACGCTGTAACTTAGATTGCGCTTACTGTCCTGCTGAAATACACGATAACTTTAGCCCTCACACTGATCTAAATGTTATGGTTAACACAATCTATGAATTGGAAAAGATTAATAAACCAATACGACTAAGTTTAACAGGAGGCGAACCTACTGTACATCCTAAAATTAATGATATCTTAGAATGTGGAAGTCAACGACTACAGCGGCTAAGTGTTACTACAAACGGATTGCGTTCGCCAGAGTGGTATATTAAACAACCTGTAGATCAATGGGTATTTAGTTTGCACTTTGACAACGAACATAGCCGAAGAGCAGGCGAAAATATTATTAGATATAGTCAGTTACTAGACATGGAGGGCAAGGATACGCTATTTCAAGTTAACTTAATGTGTCATCATGAATATATGAATCAAGTACGCGATGTAGCATCATTGCTTGAAAGTCATCGTATTCCGTATGTGTGTAGACGAATACGATGGACTGATGCTGACGATCGAGAATGGTTTGACGATATGAGGTATAACGGACAAGACTTAGAATGGATACTTAGTAAAACTGCAACTGTGAAGGCAAACTGCGTCATAGACGGAAAAGATATGATACATGCTAATGATATTATTAAACATAAACTAAATCAATTCGAGGGCTGGACTTGTAATGCAGGTTTAGAAAGTCTGATGATCAATTGGGACGGCGAGGTTCATCGTGCTACTTGTAGAGTAGGCGGTAGTCTAGGAAATATTTATAATGGTACGTTTAAACAACCTTTAGAACCAATTACTTGTACACGTAAGTGGTGTACTTGTGCTGCTGATATTCCGTTAACTAAAGTTTCTTCTTAGTTAGATGTGTTTCAGGAGCACAAATACAATTAAACTTTGAACATATAGTTGGCTTTATTTCCGTATCAAATTTTTGTTCGAAGTCGTTGTCAAGTATGTTGTAGTAATAATTCAAACCGTAAAGAAACTCTCCACAAGATCCTTTAAGTGTTCCGTCCCAATTAATAAAGATACTATCTACGCCAATGTTGCAACTCCATCCTTTAAAATTGTTCCAATTTTTATTAATGTAAGTTCCGGACTCTGCTCTTACCTTTTTATTGTTTTCTAGTGTAGCAACACTTTCAGTATATCTAATTTCACCGTTTGCTATAAGATTTCTGTTATTCCAAAACCATTTAAAATTAGGTAATTGTTTTATACCCCATTTCATATACTTTTTCTGTTCCGGAGTATACTTTAAATCATCAGTGGTTATTATTCTAATGTCGTTTAACGTAGTTGATTCCGTTTCTATTACTTCTGCTACTGTAACAAACCATTTGTGTTTGCTGTTCCTTTTTAAATATTCTACAGCATCTACACAATCGTCCCAACAAGTAGGATCCATCAAAACTTTTACAGTAATTTTCTTTCCTAAATCATACATAGCATCTGCTACACCAATTGTGTGATCTAAGTTTGCCTGAGCAACATGATGTGTCAAATGAATATTGTCTACGAGGTGTCCTTTTTCTTTCCACCACCGCAATGTTCGTGACCCATTAGTTATAAGACTAATATAAACATTGTGATCTTTTTTAATTTCTTGTACGAATATATCAAGATCTCTCCAAAGTGTAGGCTCTCCCCCCATAATTTCAATATGTGTTTTTGTTTTTCCTAACTGCTCTTTATAAACAGTTAACAAATGTTTGAAGTTTTTTATAATAAGATTTATATCTTTAGGGCTAGGATAGTCCCCGTCATTACTACCTGGAAAACAGTATCTGCATTTAAAATTACAAACGTTATTAGGCATCCATCTAATATCTAGATAAGAGTCTTCTCTAGTAGATTTTATCTTAATAGGGGTTGTCATAGCAAATGTTTCAATTCTGGAAATACTTCTTTTGCATTTAAGCCTCTAATTTTATCAAGGTTATTAACATAATCTTTAAAGTCAGGTAATAAGTGTGAATGATCTTCTGCGTCGATAAATCTTAATATACCTTCCCAACGTTTCCAACCATAAGGATTTTCGTGCCAAAAGTTATCATCTTGTGTATAATTGTCCCAAAGCCACTGTTTAAACTCTGCAAACTGTTCACGTATTTCTTGTTTGTCTTTTTCAGGTAATATCCTTGCACTTAAAAATGTAGGAATGTACAGTAAATGTAGATTAATTATTCCGCCACCTGCTTCATAGATATCTGTTTTAAACTTATTAATTTTCTTATAGCCTTTAGTAAGTTTCCATTTTGCAAAGTGAACAATATGTTTTACATTTAATGCCTGTACTGCACAGGCAATATGACAATGTATATGATCCGGAGTATTATCCATTAACTCTAAACTACGCTCTACATCTTTCCACTTAGTAGGGTATCTAATATAATAGTTACGTTCGTCGACTGCATCTAAACTAAATGCAAATCTAACTTGTTTAAATTCTGTCCAAATATCGATCATATCTTGATTTACAAAGACACCATTAGAGTTATATCGTAAACATATATTTTTAGCATATCCTCTTTTAATTATTTCTAATAAAAATTTTCTATGTTCTTTAATCATTAAAGGCTCACCGCCAGCAAAATACAACTGTTTAATATGTGGTATTTGTTCAAAAATTTCTTCCCAAAGTTCTGGCTTTTCGTACCATTTATTATTAAACTTTGTTTTATCCCAACTTATTTGTCGTATAACTGTTTGACTGTTTGAGGTTGCTATAATCTTTTCGTAGTCTTCCATCCATCGACTGCTATCGTGCGGACTACACATTACACACTTCAAGTTACAAGTATGACCTAATCTTAAATCAAAATATTGTATTTCGTGCGGAATCTTTCCATCTTCGCTTGTATCTTTTATTAGCTGTGCAAAATCCAACCCATCGTTGTTCCATTCATGTAATTCCCAGAGACGTTTACTTACAACTCCGTTTGATTCTTCTTCAAAGCACTTTGTACAACTAGCAGGTATTTTACCTTCTATCATTGTTTTTCTTACACTACACATGTAGTCATTATTAAATGCTTCTTTTAATGAATCTTTACCAAAGTTTGCAGGCTCACCATTTTCCATTTTAACAAGACCAACTTCGTGATCTCCTGTATGAGCACCTGATGCATTTGTTACACAGCAAAGTCTAGCATCACCGTTAGGTCTTGTTGCTATATGTATCCAAGGAAGTGCGCAAAATGTATAAGATCCTGTTTTTTCAAAAACATCTCGCTGTCCTTTTCCCATTCGACTATTTTCGTCTTGTAGCCAATATAAATCTTTCATAGCTCTTCCCTACTTGTAAATTGGTCCTGCGGCGTAGAAAACAATTCAGGTTGTATTCCGCAAGCTCTGCCGCAAGTAATTAATTTTTTATCCGTCCAATAACTATTCCAAACATTTTGATATTCGTCTGAATTAATAATATCCTTCAACGGTTTTTTCTTTACGTCTAATGCGTCTATACCACCTAGTGATTTAACTAAGTCAAAATATTCTGCATAAATTGCTTCTCGAATTTCATGTAATTCGTGTTCCAAATCTTTAGGATGATACGGAATCATTGCAAGCCAACAACACGGAAATACATGCCCATAAGAATCTATGTAAACTTCTTTTACATGTTTTGCATAACAATTAATTTCTGTTTTTTCTAAAATACTTTTATAATTTCCAATAATATCGGTATCAACAATTTTAATAGTTGAATGTTGACTTGGTTCTAAATAATAATCAATATTACCTTGTTTATCCAAGACTTTAAATTTAGGTTCCATTAACCACCGCGAACTATCTTTCATTGTAAAGTATTCAAACCCTATATCAATTGCTCGATGTCTTGCTTCTTCTACTTGATGTTCGTTATGTTTAAATCTTATATAAGCCCATTCTGCAATGCCGCCGGCATCTATAAATGCTTTTGCATTTTCGATTATTTTTTCGTAACTAGTACCAATTCTATAAATTGTTTGTGTATCTTCTAATCCATCTATAGCAAAAACTACTCTATGACTATTAGGCATAACTTTTGCTAAGTTTGTCCACCATTCTTTGCTTCTTAAACTACCATTAGTATGTATAGTAATTTTGATATCTTTTTTAATAGAAGTAGTATACTCGACCATTTCGAGCAATTGGTCGTTCAATAATGGATCGCCATAGTTTCCACAAAAGTAAACATTTTCAATTTGCTCTATAACTTCTGGAGATATAATTTTTTTATAGTCATCAAGTGTCCATCCACGTTTATTAATATTAGGATTTTTAAGTCCTCCGTGAATATTTCTAGTACACATAGGACAACTTGCTTGACAGTTATTTGTAATTTCTAAATGGATTTGTTTAAGTTGATTAAAGTTTATCATTATATCTACTTATCGCTCTACCTGATCTTCGACCCGTGTTAATGGAGTATTTTTTCCGCATAATACAATACATGCAGGAGATGTTTTGTTACTCCATTCTCTTTGCCAAATAGTTTGCCATTTAGGATCATTAACAATATTTTCTAAACCTTTTTTTGCATCTAATGCTTGTAATCCGCCAAGTTCTTCTACAATTCTATAAGTTTCCTTTTGTGCAATTTTTCCTACATCTACAATAGATGAATGCTTATATACATCATACTTTTTATATAAAACTTCATCATAGTTTGCATATAAAAAACTACCAAGCAGACAGCACGGTAATACTGTAAAGTTAGCATCTATATAAATTTCTTTATCGTGTAACACCATACAATTAACTTTTTCTGCTTCAGGCCAAGATTTGTAAGATAACAAATCATTTTTATCAAAGAACTTGATAGGTGTAACATCTGGCTGATCTAAATAATGTGTTACATTGCCTTGTTTATCTAATACTGGAAAGGTATCTCCAAATCGTTTGCTGTTTTTAACATGAAACTCTGAAAACCCAAACTTTCTAGATATAATTTCTGCGTCTTTTACTTGTTCTTGGTTATGTTTAAATCTTATAAACATCCATACTGCATATCCACCGGCTTTTGCAAATGCTTGTGCATTTTTAGTAATCTTATCATAGTCTGTTCCGACTCTATATAAACTATGCGTATCACTAAGTCCATCTAGTGCAAATTCTACCTTGTGACGCACTGTAAGCGCCTGTGCTAGGCGTTTCCACCAGCCTAGTGTTCTTGTGCTACCGTTAGTAAAAATAGCAGTTTCTAGTTCAGGATTTTGCTGTTTAATATAAGCACACATGCTAATTAAATCATTATTAACTGTAGGTTCTCCAAAATCTCCGCAAAAGTCTATACGCTTTAATTGTTGTAAAATTTTTGGTGTAAATATTTCTTTAAAATCTTCTAATGTCCAATCATGACTAGTTAGATTAGGATTTTCTATACCGCCGTGAATATTCCTTAAGCACATTGGACAGCTAGCTTGGCAACGATTGGTTATTTCGACTTGTGCCTTTTCTAAATTTTCAAAGTTAAACATCTACTGCCTGTCTTTTATTTTTTTGTATATATAATTTGCGTACTCTATATGATATTCTTCTTTAGGATGCGTGTATGTATGCAATTGACTAGAATCATCCCAATTAACTAAATCATTAAAAGAAAAGTAGTTATCTAATATAGAATTAAATTCTTTAACTGAGTTATATGCATTTAATAAATTGTATTCTTTAAACTTGTTAATGTTATTGTGTAACTGAGTTAAAAACGGGGTGAATGCAAAAACTTGTAAAATATTATGTTTTTTTGATAGCATTTCTAGATACTTTATATCTTTAAACCATCGAAACATATCGTTAAAATCGTTAGATACATGTAAAACATAATCTTTATGAAACGATTTCGACGGCCATCTTAATCTGTGCGATAGCTGTGAATTCCACTCTTTTGGTAGGCCGCCTGGACAACAATGATGTTTTTTGCATTCTTTGTCAAGATAGAACCATCTCGAACTTTCTGTATGAGCAACAATTATAAGATCAGTAGGTTTTATAAAACCTCTACTAATATCTTCCTCTAAAAAATATATAGACGACTCACTATTACTTCCTGGATAAGCTCTATTAACTACGTCAACATTAAGTTTGTTTGCTAAATGCTGCGGCCAGGCGTGATTATGTTCTCTACTGTCAATATATTCAAGAGAGTATTTGCTTTCAATTTTGTCTCTCCAGAATTCGACTCCCTTTGCTTTTATTTTATTTATTTCAACAAAATTTAAAGATGGCATTAGTTCGTAATCTGCAAGTTCAAATCCTGAAGTAATACTACACCCATATGCTACTATTCTATTATACATTCTTCTTTTTACCTATAATCATATAACGAGTATACTTAGGGGTTTTAAATTCGCCTCTCCAGTATGGTTTGATTTTACTCATGCGCATAAAGTCATCTTGATCAGTTGCACAACGAATGTGCTCGTCTAACTCAAAGTAGTTATTGCTTTGTATTACAAATAGCGCATCGTCTGGTTGAATGTCTAACCACTGTTCGTATTGTTCTTGCGTAATGTGTTCGCAGCTTGTGTTAATAACAATGTCAGCAGGTTCTGTGTAAGTACACATGTCTGCGGTTACTGCATCAAATCTTCCTGCTATTTCATAGTTTTTATTAACTGTGTATGCAGTTTCTTGGCAATCTTCATCAATGTCAACACTTGTAATATGCTCAATGCTTAAACTGCTATTAAATAAGATACTAGAAAGCACACCATTCCAGCCGCCGTATATTACAATACGAGCATCATCGTCAACGTAGTTTACACGCAGTGCGTCAGCAAGCCATATCTTGCTGTTGACTTGTCCTTTCCAGAAGCTTTCAAGTGTACGGTATTTGTCATCGCTGTTGCGAATTGCATCCATCCAGAATAATACATCTTGTATATCTATTTTCATATTTTTCTCTTTGGTAGTTTACTATCTGCACTGCTTACACAGCTAGGAGTAACGCACTTACGTGGTGCTTTAAACAGCTCAAATCCGCCGTCTAACGTGCCTAAGGGTTCATCGTGGCAACTGTAGCTGCGTTTAACTTCATTACTACGTATAACGCATCCTTGATAGCCTGCATTACATTCCCATCCTTTAAACTTATTAAATCCAAATGCATTAAAGCGTTCTGCTTGATCTATGTAGTACGTTTTTCCAGTGCTGTCTTCTAATTCAACTTGCAGTAAAGGAATTATTCTTTTAAATTCATCTGGGATTTTTTGTGGGAACCCTTTTTGCATGGTTTCGATTTCATTGGTTGTGTAACCATGTACCACACTACTGGCGGTAGGATCGGACTGGGGTTTGAGAGTGACATTAATACCTCTGGCGGCAAATCGCTCCAAGCGTCCGTAAAGCTCTTCGAACATTTCCGGAACCATAACTTGATTGATTGTAACATAAACACCTTCTTTCATAAGTTGAAGACATTTGTCTCCAAATTCTTGTTCATTAGCAAACTCTGCGTGATAGCTCGCTGTTATACTTCTACGTTGCAGAGTGCTTGTAGTTTCTAACCACTTGTTCCACCATTTGCTTCCCGGGCTAAGATTTGTTGTCATGTGGATACTTTGGTATTCGGGTGTTGCATCACTGCAATAATGCTCTATGAGCTCCCCAAAGTATTTATATGCCGTAGGCTCGCCTCCACTAAAACTAAAATGGAAGTCTGTAAATCCGTTATCTCTTGCCTGTCGCTTTATTTCAGTTAATGCAGTTTTGTATGTTTCTAATGTTTGATGGTCGGGTGTACTACTTCTTGCATAAGGCCAGCAGTAGCTACAATTGTAATTACAAAATCTCGCAAGGATCCAAGACACTGTAAACAAGTTAGTGTCTAACAAGGTTTTTTGTCCAAACTTTGTTATGTTGTCAAAAGGTATGTTTTGAAAATTCTTCATATAACCAATCAAAGTCGTTAATTAAATTTAGTTTATCCGGATAATGCTTATTGTCATTACCCCAATTACGGCCGCTACATGCACCATGTATAGCATATTTTCCGTATAGTGCATCGTGCCCTACTTCGCACCATTGTTTAAGTCTTTCTTCTGTTTCATTATCTACTTGTCCACGGATTGTTTTACTTGCTAATTTACAGCATTCTCTAAAAGCACTTTTCCATGTTGAAAAGGCGTCTGTGTTAAATGTTGTGATGTTACTTACACTTTCCATAGCATTAAATTTAGGACTAATGCTTGTAGTCATGTCAGTTTTAGTAACGTCCATGTTAAGTGTTTCTCTTACCGGAAACAGTTTAATTCCTCCGTAACCATATTCTAAATCATTAATAGGATTACGACTGCGCCAAACAAACACTTGATCTCTTTGCCATTTAGGAACTTGATGTTCAAACACAAAATCTTCTAATACTTGTGCATCCCCGTCTACAACAAAAAACATATTTGTTGTACATAGCTTTGCTGCTTCAATGTGTGCTTGATGAATGCCTTTTACACCGTGTACTCGTTTTGCTCTAGGAAAACGGTCTGTAAGCAAACGATAGTTATCATCTGCGTTAGGTTCATTATAACTAATAAACACAATGTCATATGGTTTAGGCGTACTAACAGTTATATCAATTTCTTTTTTATTTACAAAGAACCTATAATCAAACTCACGTTGTGCAAGTGACTTATCTTTGTGTATTAGAAACACACCGTCGTGGTACTTGCCGTTTTTAAATACGTGTATGTTTTCACGTTCGTAGTAAGGTATATGATAGTTAAAGTCCCAGTCTACGTCTACGTCATTAGGTATTACATAAAAGAAGTCTGTGCTAACTTTTTGTCCTAATTCACAAAATTCTTCATATGTGTTGACTACAATTTTATCATATTCTAATGCATCGCTTGCAATTACGTCATGTTCTTTTTTATTAGTAATAAATTTATACTTAAATTCTCGCTCGCTAATAGGTGCATGTTTACTACATAGAATAATACCATCGTAGTATTCGCCGTTCTTAAATACATGATTTATTTTTCTATCGTATTCACTTTCATGACTAAAGTACATTTCAAAGTTAAAATCATCACGTACTTGAACATGAGAAGGTATCATCCAAAACATCTCTGTAGGACAATGATCTATTATATCTAGATAATCATTATAGTTAGTTACTGCATATATCTCATACTGCCTAGGACCACTTACTACATCGTCCCACTGTTTAGCGTTTACTAAGAATCTGTAGTCTATTTGTTTTTTGTTGAGAGGTTTGTTTTGCGAACATAAGAATACGCCATTGTATAATTTCCTTCCATCAACCTCATGTACAAATGCATGATTTTCTTTCCTGTCGTAACTGTTATGGTGACTAAAATAAAAGTTGTTTATGTATGATAGACTATATTTTAAGTTATGCGATACTGCCCAAAACATTTCTGTTGAACTATTTTCAAGTGCATATTCGTAGTCTTCCCAAGTGTCAATGTAATACAAGTCAAACGGCTTAGGTGTACTTGCTACAATATCTACTTCTTTTTTGTTTATAAAGAATCTATGGCGCAATTCACGTTCTGATATTTCAGCACGTTTGGGTACAAGTATTACACCGTCATAAGTATCTCTATTTAAAAATGTATGAACATATTCTTGACTATATTCGTCTGCACGATAATCAAATTTAAAATCATCTGCAATATCGATATCGGGCCAAACAACCCAAAACATTTTTGTAAACACTATTTTTTGAGCTTGCTCAAAACTATCAGCAGACTTTGCTCTTGGATACTGTTGTTTTAACTTATTCCAAGAGACCTGTGCATATTTAGAATTATTATTAATAAAAATGATATCATACATTATGTATATTATAAACTCAATTGTTATTCATGTCAACAAAAAGTGATAAAAATTTAGGCTGCATGCGTCTTGTTAAAAATATTTCACGATTCTTTTTTAAAAACGGTATTGCTTCTGCTATTAATTCGCTTATATCTTCACTACTAAGACTTTTTAGATATTCAATATTTTTTCTAATATGCTCTGCACGGTTTGTAGGATCGTACATTGTATCATAATGTTGATTAATTAATGCATTGCAACTAAAATATCCTTGATTATTAAGGTAATTATGGACCGACGAACATCCTATAATAGCCGCAGGGTGTCCGATATATATGTGTTTCCATACGTTAGGTCCTAACGTAAATGATGCTACCTCTTGTTTATACTGAGTATTAACATCAATCTCAATGTCATCACACAATATAGATAATACTGTATCTTGGTATTCTTCGATATTGTAATTCATTAACGTATTGTTAACTTCTTGCGAATAATTGTCTATATGTTTTAATAATCCTTGTTTAGATTCTTTTTCAAGTTGCGAAGATCTAGGATTAACTAGCATAGGCGATATTGTTTTAGATAAATTATAGTTACTTGAATTTAACTTAACATACCCGTCATCAAGTAAGTTATTATGAGCCAACTCAAGAAATACAGTTACATCTGTCTGAAAATAATTTGTAAACGAAGTATTGTAAACTTTTTTAGGGTTCCAATTTTCGTGGTCAATAGTCAAATCTTTTGATATCTTTAAAAATGGATCTTCACATATCCACGATAATGACGACAATCCACTTCGAACTTTATAAACTAATTGCATATATATTTGCCACCAATCTATACCAAAAACGTTTTTAGTGTCTAACAACGTCCTATATACATTATTTAATTCTCCTAGCACAATGTATATTTGGCTTTTTTTAATACCAAGTAATTCTACTATTTCGTCAACTCTTTGCTTTAACTGTTCAATAATAAAAGAATTACCGGCTAGCCTCGGAGCTAAAATTAATAATTTTAACCTTCCCTTTTTTATTAAACTTTTAGCTCTAGGGGATATTAGTGCTGTTAAGTTTCTATTCCAGCCGTAATAAGAATAATTTAATTCAATAGGATAATATAAATTTTTAATATTTTTAGGCTTGCCTGACACAAGGTTTACTACTGTTTTATTTGCTTTCATTACAAAATAAAACGTATTAAACTTTGCTATAGGCATCTCTGCTCTATAATCTTTAACGTATGGAATTCTCCGAGCGTCTTTAGATATTTCAAAATTAAATGTACCGTTAGGTGCCGGAACGCCGTCAATTATATTATCGTAATATAAATTTATCATTCAAGCATTTCTTTTAATTCCGGGAACGTGTCTATAAACGACTCATTGCGTATGTCATCTAATGTTTTCATATAATCTTTAAATTTAGAATTTAAGATATATTTGTCTTCTGATTCCATAAAACTAATAGAACTTTCAAACTGAGCAGCGGAGCGATTCTGCAAATTTTCTTTTAAAAAACTTATATGCTTTTTATAGGCTGCTTTTACTGTTTCTTTTAGCTTTGGCGGCAATGCTTGTAAGCTCATATGTTCAGGCGAATGTACAAAGTTAATATGTAAATTATCGTAGGTATCTATTAATTTAGACTCTACTGCATAATGATGGAAATCAATAATATGCAAACTATTCATTACGCTTAATGTAAAGTTTACAAAAAAGTTAACATTAGGCGCTATTTCTTTTTGTTTTAACCTATTTTGATAGATTTGATCCCAATCAGTTCCTTTTCGGATATATTCTGCTTGTTTGCCGTAGCCATCAAAACTAGCACCTACTTCGACATCTTTAAACTTAGCCCATGTTTCTAAAGCGTCTAGCTTTTTGTATTTCATCTGACTAAAATTTGTATTATACTTTAGACGAACGTCATACCTATCTATTTCTTCTAACTTTTTTAAAATTCTATAATGTTCTTCCATTATAAGAGGCTCGCCGCCTGCAAAATAAATCTCTTCTACAGTATCAAAAAACGGAAGAATTTGGTCCCATAAATCAAATTGCTTAATTTTATCAGGTATATCGTTAGGAAGACTGCCCCATATCTTTTTAGTATCTTCATACCAACCGGTGCTAAGTTGAGGTCCGCAGCTTCTGCATTTCATATTACAAATGTTTGAAAATCTAAAATCCCAATAACGAAGATCCATATTATCTAACGAACCGTCAGCAGCGGTGGTTTGTATTAGATTTTCATAATTTGGAAACGTTTGATTCATATGCTCTCTAAAGCTATCTTTGCCGTGTTTTTCTTGTTCGAAGCATCGTTTACAGCTTTCTGGCTCTATACCTGCAATCATTTGTTTACGAATATTACGTATTTTTTCGTTATTCCAAACTTCTTCTAAGGATTGGTTATTTAGATTTCCTACAGGAAATTCCATAGGTGTAAGGCAACAAGGATAAACTTGCCCACTCGGAAATGTGTGTAGATGCACCCACGGTGCAGCGCATAATTTATCTGTCATTGTTTGCCTTTATTATGTTGTGCCACTCTTTAAACGTCTCTGCGTAACTCTGTTTACGTATAGCATCTAGTCTTTCGTTCTCTTTGAAGAACTGTTCAAATGCTAGTGTGTTTGATTCTTGACTTAAAAAATTATTTATACTACCATAGAACGGCATGCCGACAATCTTGTCTAATACTGCTTGTTTGGCATGTTGAGGCGCATTTGCTGCACTGTAATAGTTAGGATGATGTACCATATTATGTGATACATTAACACCCTTGCTTCTAAAGAACTCCCAAAACTCTTTGATATAGTATATGTTCATTACACTTACTGTTTGTAACACATAACTTTTATGTCCTAAGCTATGTAACCAATCAAATGCTTCTATTATATTATTCCACTTAGCAGGATGACGCAAATAATTATTGCGGTCTTCTAAACAATCAATACTCACCATAAACTCAACCTGCTTAAACTTGTTCCACAAGTTAACGTACTTGTCGTTTATGATTGTACTGTTGGTACTGTATACTAGTGTAATATTCTTAGCCAAATCTTTGGTAATCAAAAACTCTAAGAAGCGCATGTGCTTGTCTACTAGCAGAGGTTCGCCGCCGTTAATGTATACTTTGCGTGTGTTATTACAATGTTCTGCTAGACTTACCCAAAAGCGTTCATCTAAGGGCCAATCAAACATGCTTTGTGGCATATCAAATTTACGCTCATTTAGTTTTTCCCAGTCGCTCTTCCATTTTGAACTGCTCTGTGGATTGCAACTGCGACATGCTAGGTTGCAAATATTGCCTAGTCGCAGTTCAATAAACTCAAAGTTAACTTCATCTAGTGTGCCGTCTGTTTGTGTAATACGCTGTGCATCTTCTATGCTAAAGTCCAGCAACTCTGTGTCTCGGGTACGTTTGCTTTGATTGCCTAGTGTTTCTAGTTTGTAACACTTTGTACAAGGTGCTGGCTGTTTACCTTCTAGCATGTCTTTGCGCACTTGTTTAAACAAGTCTGAGTTCATTATTTTTTTAAAATCATACTCTGAGTTGTGCAGTGTGATAAATTCACGTGGTAAATTTTGAGATTCGCTTGCACGATTCGTCATATCGCTTTCACAGCAAAGTGTAACACTACCGTGCGGATGTGTTGCTAAGTGTGTCCACGGTAAAGGGCAAAATGTATTACTCAATGCTATCCCACCATTCTTTACCTGCGTCACTAAGAGTGTCTCTAAATGTAACGTCTTGCGTTCTGATGCTTTCTATAAACATTATATTCTTTTTACCTCGTCTCCAACCATCTTTATAGTCAGTGTATTCTTCTTCAAACGTTTTGCGTTCAAGCATGTTTTCTAATGTTTCTTGGTACACACGAGTTTTGTGTGTAACTCTAGGCTTAATGTAGTCTAGTAGTTTGTGTATTTGCTCATCTAATACTTCTCTTGGCAAACACATAGGACTCATTAGAACACTAGGGTCAAATGCAAATGTAATTTTAAAGTAACTCTTAACATCTAATTCTGTAACTACATCAAACATACGTTTCAAATCAAACAATCCCGGAGTTGTTAGTGTAACATCAAATACTAATGCATCGTCTCCATACTTATTGATAAGAAACATGCCATCTTTGAAGTTTTGTAGCCACTCGTCCCATTTGAGTCCTGTTCTAATGTATTCGCCGACTTCGCCTACCCCGTCTATACTAGCACAAAGGTTAACACGTTTGAAGTTATCTAGCATGTCGTACAGTTTATAATTCTTGTAGTGTGTTCTGCTCAAGTTTGTATTATAACGTACAACTACGTCTTGGCTTTTTTCTTCGTCTACTAGCTGTTGCATAATACGCCAATGTATATCATACATAAGTGGCTCGCCGCCTACCCAGTATAACTCCTCTACAATGCCTTTGTCAACTGCTGTTTGTAGTTCTGTTTCGAGAACTTCTTTTTGAAATGTAGCAATCTTCTTTCGTGTGTCTGGTTGCATCCATTTTTCACGTTTGTAGTTAACTACATTATGTTTAATCTTTTCAGTTTCCCAACTTGAACTAAGTTGTTCACCGCACATGCGACATTTAAAATTACAAAGATTGCTTATACGATAATCAAAACTAATTGGTTGCATAGTTGTGTAGCCGTCTTCTTTTGTACTAGCTATTATGTCTTCGACTTTGTGCGGAAATAGTGTATTAGTAAAATAGTTTTTGTATGTATGTAAATTTAATACTTGATTATTACACACATCGCACTGGCTTAGTTTTTCTCCGGCTAACATACGCTTACGAATATCTTTCATATAATCGCTGTTCCAATGTTCTTCGAGTGTTATTGGATCAAATTCAGTGTTGTCTTTATCACCTGCATCTATATACTGCTTTTGAAAACTTGCATCTTCTCTACTAGCACAACACAACCTACGCTCGCCTTGCGGGCTAACGTAAGTATGTGTCCAGGGTGCTGTGCAAAAGTAAGGTCCAATTTTATCAGTCATACGTTGCCAAAGGTATTTCTATGTTTTTATTATCAGGTTTTAATATCCAACCTTCTTTTTCTGCAAGTTCCATAATGCTTGCATCAGTATCTGGAATACTATCGACCCAGTCTGTTAGTATTTTAGGAAATACACTTAGGCTTTTGTTTCTACGTACATCATACTGTGCATAGAATGTTTTAAAATCACGCCATAGTGTAGTAGGGTTACTTGTACGTCTATGCGGAGCATCTACAGTTACCAAGTAATCTATTAAACGTTCAATACTTGCTTTTTCAAACTCACTCCAGCCCGGCTTGTCTTTGTTAGCTTCATACCATGTTGACAATTTATTATGGCAATGATCCTTAATATGATTAGGCAATGCCAGCGGTGATTGAAAACTCGGAAAGCGTAATAAGTTTAAACTTACAGTTGGCGTTCTACTTTGTGTGAGCTCTTTTAGTTTGTAAACATCATCTAAGAATTCTGTAATACTAAACAAGCAAAGACTGTTAATAGTCATCATAATGTGTACGCCTTTAGTATTTGCTTCTGTTAGTATACGTTTAATATTTTTAGTCCATTCGTCATAATCTAGTCCGTCACGAATATAATCTGCTTGAGCACCTACTGCTTCACAACTAGTATACAACTCAAAGTGATTCATACCTTGTGTTTTCTCAATTAGCTTGTCTATAATAGCATCTTTAGCAATTAGATTGCTATTAATTGCAAAACGCATATCTGAATCTTGCTTATTAAACCAATCAAACAACTTCCAAGTGTTTCCGCTCATTAAAGGTTCGCCGCCAGTGATACGCAGTTCCTCTAAACTGTCTGCTAAACCATTATCCCACCATTTCCAAAACGCTTGAATGTAAGGATTATCGTCATCATCTTTGTAAGGTTGTGTCCAACTGCCGTCTTGTCTAAATGCACCAGCGCCATCACTTACTAAGTTTGTGTACTCGCCATTCTTTTTAATATCTTTAGCCCACGTAGTTGAGAAACTTGCATTGCAATAACTACATGCTAAGTTACACGTTCTATCAAAAGCAATCTCAAATGTTTTTAGATTAACATTCTCATGATGATCCATATCATATGCACGTTGTAACTCTTCATCAGAATAGATAATGCTTTTAAAGGTTCTGTCACTGACAGCATCCTTTTTCATATCTTCCATTTTCCAACAATACTCGCACTCAGCTGGGCGTTCACCTGTCTGCATTTGGCGGCGCATTTCTTTTTTATGCTTGGTATTATGAATAGCAGTGTAGTCTGCTTCTACTTCTACTAATGGAATTTTATGTGCAGGCGGGTGATGACAACTAGCAGTTGTACCACTACCAAGCCAGGTAGTAGCGTTAAACCACTTGGCTCCGCAGAAACTCTTACTTTTATTGTCTAATACTCTATCACGATACTGTTGTAACGTTTCATCAGTCTTCTTTGGCATTCCATTCCTCTAATAAATGTGTATACTGTGGAAATATTTCTGCAAAATCTTTATTTCTTCTTTTGTCGTACGCTTGTATGTATCTTACAAAGTCTTCTCTGTGTTCCACTGTTGGTTCTGAGGTTCTTAAATAATCACAAAATCTTTGTATTTGATCAAACTCTTCTAAATATATTCTAGCATACTTTTCTTTAGTATAATATTTTAACCAACTTTTGCAAAGTGTTTCAATAGTGTTAGCAGTCTTTACACGTTGTTCTTTATCGAGCAAAGTACATTGAAGATGCGGAGGCCAATGCATAATATTAATACTCAACGGCACTCTATTACACTCAAAACTAGTATTATAAAGTTTACGCAAATCCATTACCGTCATAATAAAGTCGACGAATGTAGGCAAGCTAAGAATGTTAATTGTTGTCATAATTGCAACTGTGCTTTTTGTTTCAGAAAGCAAACGCTCTATGTTTTTAACCCAATCATAGTATACTAATCCGTCTCTAGCATATTCCGCCTGGCGGCCTGTGCTTTCAAGACTAGTGTATATGTCAACTTTAACTCCTACTTTTGCAAGTTTGTTAACTTTTAAAATTAGTTTGTCAATTAGTTTATCTTCTACACATCCGTTTGTATTAATGGAAATGTCTAAACCTTTGCGTGGATTTTCTATTAGATAATCTAGAAGCTTCCAGGTATCTTTTGACATAGTAGGCTCGCCGCCTGTGATACGCAACACTTTTAAATGCGGTAATGCATCAGGAAACCATTTCCAAAATGCTTCTACATAAGGATTATGTTCTCTATTAGGTATTGGCATCTTACCAGACTCTTTTAAATAGTCTAGATTATGCGAACCGTGCTTGGTTGGATATTCTCCGTGTTGCTTTACGTCTTCCATCCACTTGCTACTAATCTCAGGTGAACAGTATGCACAAGCAAAGTTACAAGCATTACTAAATGATACTTCTAAGTAACTTGGGTACACATCGTCTTGTGGATTGCTTTTAGCAATATCTTCAAATCTATCCCAGGCCCAAGAGTCACTTGTTTTATAATGTCTATCACTAAAATAGTTTTTATCTAAGTCTTCAATTTTCCAACAGTATCCGCACTCCTTAGGACGCTCACCTTTAAGCATCTTAGCACGTTGTTCTTTTTTAAACTTACTGTTGTGTAGTGCCGCTGGATTTGCTTCAATTTCGTGCAACGGAATCTTATGTGGAGCAGGATGATGACAACTGTGATTGTAACCGTTTTGTAATAGTAGCGTAGTTTGTAACCATTTAGCCGTACAGAATGAACAACTTACATTGTTTATCTTTTCACGTTTTTCTTCTAGTACTTGTATACGCTGTTCATTACTCATAATGTATATTTAAAATTCTGTGTTGTATTGCTAATAGCAATTTGTTTTGCACCATTACGTATGTGAAAGTGTGTTGCCATTGGCGTTAACGGTGATAGGGTTACTAGTGTTTCAATATCATCACGAGACTTCATTAAGTCGCCTATTTTGTGTATTATCTCTTTACCAGCGCCACGCTTACGACTCCATACTGTATAAGCAACTGCCGTATTAACATCATTTTTAAAATGAGCATTTTGACTCATTAAGTCTAACTCTTTTACACTTTTAGGTACATCATTAGTATATGCAATGCAGATAATACCTTCAATTTCATTTTCGTGCTTTAGTCCGTATATCTTACGTCCATAACTAGTACGCCATTCTACATCAAGCTCTGGACGTACTGGATCTTCTGTTACATCAATATCATCTAGCTCTACTAGTTCTGTTTTCTTTACCCAGCCAAAAAAGTTGTCAATTGACGCTTTAAATTTTTTTACATTTAAATTCATTTTGCTCTTCTTAGTATCCTTGCACTATTTTGATAGACTTGTTTAAAAAATTTGCTTTGTTCTGCGTCTAAAGGTTTAGTAGAAATATCAACTCCGGTACCTTTAAGTATTTCTAAACCTAAACGTTCTGCTTCTTCTTTTGGATCAACATCTTTTACTTCTGTTTCCCAAAAGTTGTTTAGCCATTCAAAGTCACGCACGTTAGCATAGTCCCATGGTGTACAGTTTGTTAGATAACAACCTTGTCGTGCGCCTAGTATACTCCATATACCATTTTTAACATCAGCACCTACTTGACTCCATATTAAAAGCCTATCATAGTTTTGCCACCATACTTTACGCAAGTCTTCTACTTTAGCACCTTGATCCAAACTCATCTTAACACCTTCTCTAAATCCAGCTCGCCAGGCTTGCCAAGGTGTTTCGTTTGTGTAGGATACACTAAAGTTTTCGTTGAACTGATAGTACTTGTCGTCAAAGCAAAATTCTACTTTGCCGCGTTCGTCGCCGTCTTCTGAATGTTCATGTGTCTTCATATTGTGTACAAACTTACGTGTCCACATTTTTAATCCGCCGTTGCCGTACATTAGTCCGTTAACATGTAACTTACCGCACCAACTAAACACATGGTCTGCTGACAGCCCTAACGATTCGTAATCAACTACTTGATTTAAAAACTCTGGATCAACAATATTATCTGCATCTACAGTAACAAAGTATTCTGTTTCACTTAAATCTGCACAAGCTTTGTGAGCTGCATCACTGCCGTGTACACCATGCACACGTTTTGCCCACGGTACTTTACTACACAAGTCTGCATAATTTTTTTCTGCGTTAGGCTCGTCGTAACTAAGAAAGATAATATCTTGATCAATTATTTTAATTTTATTAGGCATTAGTTCTCCATAATATGACTATAATTTTCAAAGACCTTACCACAGTATACACTCACATCAGTCCTCTGAGCAACCTCTTTATTAGTATTTTTTATTATGCACTCGTCTTTATAAAGCAATTCAGAAAACTCAACAACTAGTGTGTCAAGTAATACATTAGGATCATCTTCGTCTGTGACAAATAGTGTATGCGATTTATCTTTATAATATGATGTGCTTGTTAACAAAGATTTTAAATCGTCTGTTAATTTTGCTTTCCATACTCCGTTTCTAGGGTCTTGTAGAATAATAAAGTTTAGTCTTTCGCTAATAAGAGTTTTAGACAATTGTAAAATACTTCTGTCAACATCAAAGTCTTCTAATGATGTATGCCTAAATTTCATTACATAGTTTGCATCTGCAGAATCGCTTGGGACTACAAGATAGTCTTTAAACTCTTTTTTACAATTTGCAAAATCTTGTACTAAATATTTTTCTATTTCTATGTATAAGGAAGACTCGTCAAGTACATTGCCAACTTTTAAAATTGTACCGTCTTCTCTAAAGTTAAGATAATACTTTTGCATCTTTTAATTTCTCTATTATTTTATCTGTTAAAAAATTGTCTTCTACGTAATGAAGTATTCCGGTTTGTGCAAAATTACCTAACACTAAACTTCCATCATTTCGATAGTACTTTCCTATTACATTAGTCCATTGTTCAGGAACATATTGCCAAGCTTGTGTATGCGTCTTCATGTGGGTAAACGTTATATAACTATCTGCATTTGTTATTTGTTTTTCATTGCCTAAAATTTTACTAGCAATTGCTGCACACAAATCGATACTGCACCATTTTTGATAACGCTCTTTTGCATATTTACTGTAAAATAATTCCCAGTTATTAACTATAATCTCTAGTAGTGTATAGAATTCTTTTGCAGTATTGCCTTTTTTAAAATAATGTAATGCGCTATATAGATTAGGAAGGTTATTAGCATCAAATGTTTTTCTATAATACCGAGAAGTTACTGTTTCTTGTCTATACGTTTGTACATTGCTAGTAAAAAACAATTCATACTTATCTAGCTCTTTCCACCAGTGCGTTATGTCACTTAGTATAAGCATGTCTGCTTCCAATACAATCGTTTGCTCGTACGGACTAGCATGATAAACTTTCCAACGATTTTCTATTTTCCAGTTACTAGTTTCTGCACTATCTGTCCACGGAATCGGAATAATCTGATCAAACACTTTTTGCCATTCTTTTGGAATTGTGTCATTTGTAATAAGACTAATTTTTTGATTACGATTGTACTTGTGTAAACTTAAGGCGAGAGCATATGCCTGGCGAACATAATCTGTTGTGCTATTGTTTTGTGCAAGTAAACAAAATCCTTTACTCATTTTTTAACACCTCACTAATTGCTCTATCAAGACTAAACTTGTTCATAATATGTATACTAGCATCCTTTACAGATGCAGCAATATAATGTCCTTTCCAGTCTTTTTTGTCTAATAGAAACACATAATCTTCGTCTTCCATTTTTATTAAGACATCCATATCAGTAGTAAACCAAAGATTGCCTGGCGGCTGTTTTGGCCAGTTTGTTTTTTGATTTCCATTCATAAGGTGTATAGCAATACTAAAACTAAAATCGTTTCTGTACATCTTATCAGGTATCTGATATACTAATCTATAATACAACCAATTTTCTTTAATGTGTGTAACTAAATTAAAAAATAATTCTGTTTGTTCTGTTTTTTTAAAATAAAATAATGTTGCCCAGTACATGTCAATACTTCTATCACTAATTTTATTAAATGAAGTATTTCTTTCCGGGTTAACATCTGTAATATCTTTAACAATTAAAAAATCTTCAGCAGTGTCAAATGTATGCAACAACTGATTATTGCCTATTATAAAGTCAGTGTCCATTACAATAGTTTCGTCGTATGGCGTAATGTCATACACTGTTGTTCTATTGTGATTTCTCCACTCTAAGTTTCTGTTACTCATAGTACCGTCTTGATAGACACGCTTTTGCGAACATTCTTCCCAATCTAAATTTATTACATTATCAATATATTTAGAATAGTATGGATATTTTTCATAAAGGTACTTAGGCGTATCTGTAGCAATAGTTACTGATAGTCCTAAATGTTTTTTAATTTTCTTTGCGCAAAATAGTGCTTGTTTAATATAGTCAATAGTATGATTGTTTTGCGCAAATAAAAGTACGCCGCGACTCATATGTTAATTAAACCTTCAATTGTCCTATTTGTTTTTATCTCGTTGTATTTGTCTAAATACTGATTAGTTGTAGTAAAATAAATATCAAGAATGTCGTCTAGAAACTTTTTCAAATCTGTTACTTCAATAGGCGTTTCGTTATCATCAATGAGTACCGCAGTAGGTTGTTGATTATTTACAAGTGTTTGACAAAATGTAATCAATTCTCTGTTAACTGCAAATTTACCACCATTAATATAATGAACACAATCTTCTAAAAATTGTTCTCTTATAATGCGTTTTTGATTATTTAGAGTTGTCATGTAATTCGAAAACTCTAATGCTTTTGCTAATCTTTCATCCATACGAAATCTCCAAGTATACTATTAATTATATACTCAGTTAATAATTATGTCAAGAGTTGATTATGTATCTTGGAATTCAGTCGCGACGGCGTCTGACGGAGTTGGAACTGTTACTACACCAGTTGGACGTTTTAAGTGCAGGCCTGCGCCCATTGATCCGCCGCTAACAAGCACACGTTCGTCAAAATTTGGATTGCCTTCTGCAAAGTCGTTAAAGTCAACTCTAAAACGTATAACATTGGTGCCTACACGCTTTGCTCGAACTTGTACATAGTTAGTCGAATATGCACCTGATCCAAATTTTCTAAAGATAATATTATAAGATGTTGTTAACTGGTAATTTCCAAAAGCACTGTCAATGCCGCCACCATTTACATCTGTTGACCCGTCACGAGCTAATCCTGAGTTTGCTGTTGTATTGTTTTTACCAAATACAACGGTAACATTACTAAGCATAGAATTCCAGTCAATATCCTTTGTAGTATTAGAATTACCAAAAAAAGTTATCCTAACATCGCCACCGGCGTTAAAAAAATGTCTACGATGATCGGCCGCAGTTGCTGTGGTTCTTCCGGAAGTATTTGTTGTTGCATATCCGCCTTCAAAAATAACATCTAGTTCACTCCAAATGTTATCATCAGGATCTCCGTCGCCTCCCCAGGCAGTAAATCTAGTACTAGAAGTAAGAGTTCTTACATCGTCAATAGTAAATCCAACTGAACTATCAGCAGAAGCTTCAATGTTTGTTATTCCTGCTAATAAGTCATTAAACCCTCTAGATGTGTCAGTTAGACTAGTTGGAGAATTACCTGAAGCATTTGCACCTATGATTTTGCCTGCAGAATTAAATGAAGATGAAACTCCGGAAATTCCTTGATGGCTAGCACAAGTATTAATATCAACTGCTAATTTAGAAGTGTGATCATGATCGATAAGTTCGTCGTTTGTACTTACATTTCGATATGATTCATAACTAGGAACAATTTGTCCATAGCCGTTTTGTCCACTACCATCGCCGAGAACTGTTAGTACTCGTCCAAGAGCACCTGTATAATGGCTAGCCTGGACTGTATTACCCGTAGCTACCATGTATTAGTCTCCTAATTCTAGACTGGACTGTACGGAATAACTTGGCAACGGAACACTAACATACTCGCCCGATGGACGTAATGCTTGTATTCTACTTACTACAGTTCCAGCAATTTCTTCGTCAATAGTTGGATCACCTTGATCTTGATCTTGGAATTGAATTGTAAATTGGATTGCGCTTTGGCTTACTTCTTTACCAAAGATGTAATATCTATTTTCTGAATAAGAGTCTAATTGTCCAGTTCTTTCAAATAATGTTACTAAGCCTGCTGTTAATTGAAAGTTTCCAACTGGCCCGTCATCGTTCGGAAACAACGTTCCGCCTAATCCAGTTTTGGATGTAGTATTTGCTTTAAATTGAATAACGCCCATGTTTGTTAACATAGTTTTCCAGTCATTTGATTTTGGCGTAGATGGTGATTCAATTTGCGCACTAATATAAATTTGTCCGCCACTATTAAAAAATGCACGTCTATGATCAGTATCAGTAAATGTTAATGTAAAACTGTGCGAAAGTTGTCCTTGCCACGGAGAAAATCTTGAATCTGTAGCAATAGTTTCAATACTAACTTGTGTTCCGTCTACAACTAATGGATCTGTTTCAAGTTCGGCTATTTTTGCAATATATTGCTTCCAGCCGTCACGGTCTCCTACTGTTTCTTCATCTGCTCTAATTTTTGAACTCTGTGTAACTGGACTTAGATCAGTTATGCTACCAGTCTGGTGTATTGATATTCTATTAATATCAAGTAATAGTTTGTTTAAGTCGCTGGCGTATACAACACTTTGAGGAGGAACTGGAGAACTGTTAGGAACCTGCCCATATCCTGACTGACCGCTGCCTCCGCCCAAAAGTCTTTCAACTCTATTTTGTAGAGTGTTAAAGTTTGCTGCGGTTATCCTTGTTTCGAATTCAACTGCCATTTACATTTCCTATTATATACTAGTTTTATTTATACTTTAAGTACGCACTCGACTAATTTTTCTTCTACAGATTCATTAGTTTCTAATGCAACACCAACTAGTGATCCGCCATTAATATTAGTGCTAGCATAACCATTGTCATCGACATAAACAGCAGCGCCTTTAACAACTGCACCAACTATACGAACAGGCACACGCCCTTTAAGTGCAATGTATTGTCCTTCTGCTCCAGCGTTCATTTTAAGAGCAGGTTCTGTTGAAACTACTCCTATTGCAATATTTCCTCTTGTTGCAGCGTCAACTTCGTGATCTTCGTGTACACAAACACTTACAACTGTTCCTGGGGAAAGTTCATGCGGAGTTGAATACTTTTCTGCAAGATCAGCATACCAAGCTTCAGTAGCAATACCTTGGAATTTATTAGCAAATATGTCTCCGTTTTCGTCTCTTACAGGAATAGTATTAGCAGCAGTTTGTTCTGAAGGTAATAGTGCATCTCCGTTTGCCATTGTTCCACCATTGACTGGATCATCAATTGGAGTTTTATAAGTTGCGCCAGGTTTTAGTAAGCCGCTAGTTACTTGGCTTAAGCCTTTTATTGTTCTAGCATATACATCAGGCCATCTGTATTCTTCTGTACCTAAACTTGTAGCTGCAACTGTAGTAGTTCCTGGAACAAATCCTGGAGTTAGTGCATTATAAAATATTCTTGCAGGGTTTAATACATTACCAAACAAGTCTTTGGCACGGATTATAATCTGATTGCCGTTATCGTTTGAAATTACACCTTGGTTATCACCTTCTACTGACAAAGTAAAGTTTGCAGTTTCGCCTATTTGTATGCCAGATGTTCCAAATTGTGCAAGTCCTGTAAACGATGCATTATTAGACTGTACGTAATTATCTGATGAAATGCCGCCTAATTTTTCTGCATTTGATGCAGTACCATGAAGTCTAAATGCTCCACTAGTAACGCCGCCTGCGCTATTAATAGTATTTTTAAGGGTTAGACCTGGACGTATTCTGTCAAATCCAGGAATATCACTATCTACATCGCTAGTATCAATTGTAAAGTCTTGTGAACTAAATGTTAATACTGTTTCGTCGTTTACAACTGCGGTAATAACATTTTTACTATTTCCTAGTGTATCGCGAAGTGAACGGCTTACAATCTGTGTTTGGCCTGAGCCTGCACTTTGGGGTCCGATAAGTACAAAGTCGCCGCCATTAAATGTATAAAGTTGTTCATTTCCTGTATCCCACCAAAAATCACCTTGTTTTAATCCTGTTGGAACTGTAGAACTAACTTCTGCGCCACCTGTTGTGCGCCATTTTAGCCCGTCATAAAATTTTAATTTTGAATTACTCGAGTCAAACCAAATTTGGCCTGCTACTTTTCTCGGAGGCTCAACTTGTCCTGCAAAGTTCTCTAGCAAAAATACAAAATTTTCGTTTTGTATTTCACCATAACCTGCATAGTTTTTACCTACAAGTTTTAAATCTGTAGTTTGGTCAATAGTACCATCTTCAATCTTCCAAGATCGACTATTACTGTATGTATCAATTGTATATGCCATTTATAAACCCCTATTGCGACATTGTATTTATCTGTTTCACGGAAGTACGTTGGTACGGAGCCACGTCCATGCATTTGTTTGTACTTCAAATTCCATTATTGCCCTATCCGGAATAAATCCTGCTGTAGCAGATACTGGTAAGAACTCAATATCTTGTACTACTGATTCGTCACTTAGATTTCCATCCTTGTCTACAGCAATATAAGATTTACGAACAGCACTAATTTGAGGACCGCCCGGATTATCCGGATCATCAACTAATTGATCAACGTCAATGTTTGTAACTGTAGTATTAACATAGTTTGTACAATAAACCTTAGCAAAGGTACCTTCTTCCTTATCAGCAGCACTATAAAGTTGTTCTAATATTGCTTTAACGTTATTGTACGGTCCGTTGGCAGCAAAGTTTGATTCAGGATCTGCATAACCTGTTACATCTAGAGATGTAACTAATGGCTCTGCTTTTATTTCTGCATCTACATACTGCTTAGTAACTACTGCACTGTCTGTAGTTTCTGTAAGAGTATCTCTTGCAGCTACCCGTGGACTTATTGGCGTTGATACACCCGTAATTAATTTGTTGTTAACTGTAATAGTACCATTAGATACTATGCTTAGAGGACTTGTTGTAGTCATTGTAGAATTTAAAAAGTTAAATTGATCTACATTTAAGTATTGTAATGTACCAACACGTATTAATCCGTCTGCATATAAAACAGAATTATGTAATCTGTCATCAGATAGTTTTGTTATGTTGTTAATTTTATAAGCTAAACCTGTTTCTAAATCAAAGTTTTGATCAACAGTCCAGTTTTGAGTAGTGTTTGACCAATATATTGTTTTATCGCCGTCGGTTGATTTTAAAGTAACACCACCTAAATCTGCAACAGTGTCGTTGCCTGCTGGAAGTCCCGCAGCGTCTATTGATAATTCAATGTTTTTGTCTTCAACTTGTAATGTTTCTGTTTGAAGAAAAGTACTATCACCCTTTACAGTTAAGTTTCCGTCAACTGTTAGCTCTCCACTTATTCTAGCATCGGTATTAACGTCAAATCCAAATGCTGGAGTATTTGTAAGAATACCTACACGCTTTACCGCAGATTTAACATAAAATACATTATCATAGTTACTACCACGTTTTGTTCGAATAACAAAATCTTTATTACCTTGCTGTGACTCGAGCGTAGTAATATCGCCAGTGTCTACACGTAATGCAGCATAAACATTATCGTTTTTACCAACGGTTAGTCCACGCTCGTCTTTAACTGCAAGAGATCCACTTGTGCTAGTGTCACTGTCAGTTTTCATAAAGTTAGCATCTGTAAATGCTTCGCCGCCAGCACTAATCAATGACTGTGTACTCTTTGCAGTACCCTGCCATACAAAATCAGCACTAACAGGATTAAATCCTGTTTTAATCAATTGTCTTTTAGGAATATTTGTATCATCAATATCTATTGGGAATCCAGTAATGTTAAGCGACGGTCTAAATTCTGTTCTAGAATATATTCCTGTTAACAATCCACCTATGTACATATATAAAACTGTTTGGTCTTGGCCTGTTTCGTCAATAATAGTTGCAGCTTCTACAATTGTTTTGCCCTGTTGCGCACTGTACTGCGGGCCAACTAATACAATATCTTCGCCGTCGTAAAAGTAAAGTTTATTATTGAAACTATCAATCCAAATGTCACCTGTTACAAGATTAGGCTGTGTCTGACTGACTAATGCTCCAGATGCTGTCTTAAATGTTTCTCCTGTATATACCTTTAATCTTTCTTCAGCAGTATCATACCATAATTGTCCTACAAGAGGAGCTCCTGGAGCACTTGACTTGGCAAAGTTTTCCATGACTTTGACAAAATTTTCATTAACTAATTCGCCAAACCCTTTATAATTACGTCCTATAAGAGTTATATCAGTTGACGTAGTGTCAATTTGTCCATCTACTAGATCTACTAACAATTCTCCATTTGTTTTGTTAATTTTATAACTCATTATTCTCTTCCGCCGTAAATAATATAATTTATTGTCACTGTCGGTGGCATAATATTAAGTGGCGCAGTATCTGCTCCTCTTCTATCTTGTATGCCGCCTGAATTAGGTATACGCTGTGCATTACCATCGCCTACACCAGAAGTTTCTTCTGCTACTCCGTCAACTGTTGTGTCTCGACGATCTTGATATGCATAGTATTGGTTATTACTTCCGTCTTGCATATCGTGTTGGTGATCAGGAATTTGCGCTATGTTAAGAGTTTTGCTTTCTGCGCCGTCTCTGGCGCCTACAACATCTGCAGAATTAGCTTGCACAGTGTTTGAACTTGTGCCACCCATATTGTCTGCACCTAATGGCATTCTTCCTCGTAAATCAGGTATTGCAAAATAATTGTTTTGTACTTGAGATTCAGATTTAAAATTATAACCAATTGCTGAAAACAACGCTTGCCATTCGTCTTTGTTAATCTCTCTACCATCGCATAACAGCCATCCTGTAGGAGCTACATTTCCACCGTAAGGAAGAATTATCCCTGGAGGGTTTCTTGGTATTGTTTTTAATAAATCACTTTTAGTAACATGTTTTAGTCCCGGACTGTCGCCTTCTTGATCGTCAAATAGTAGCAAATCGTTGCTAGCAACATCAAATTCTTGTGTTTTGCCCGAAATAAACTGGTTTGATATTTCAGTTCGAAACTTTTTCTGTAACGGCTGTTCTCCCACCGCCAGCGGCTCTCCGTCAACGTTTTGACCATTGTTAAAATTAGGATCTTGATAACTGCCGTCAAACTCAACAGGAACAACTGTTGATACATCGCCTTCCATAATAAATGTAGTACGCGAGGTTAATTTATCTGTTTCCGTAGACGGACCATTTACTTTACCTGTTACTGTACCAGTAATGTCGCCAAACAGTCTGTTTGCATAAATGTGTTTATATTGATTCTGTGAGGTGCCTATATCTCGGATACTATTGTCATCGGGTACAATTTCTCGGGTAGTAAGCAAATTACTTAACTCTGTTTCGCCGCCTACATTAAGATTTAACTTAACGGCTGTGCCGCCTCTAACAATTAACGCACCATTATTAATTGTAGTACTTTGTGTAGTTGCGTTAACATATAAATTACCACTAGACTGTACATTACCTACTACATCTAATGCTTCTTCTGGGGCTTCTGTATTTACACCAACACGTAGATTTGAATCTACTCGTACTACTGTTCGTGTTTGATTGTTATTCCTAACACGCATGTCAATATTTGATCCGCCAATATTATGTTGAATAATACCTGCTTGCCCTTCAACACCGATTGTTAGTTCTCCGTTAACTCCATAGTTGATACCTGAGTTATTTTGAACATTAATTGGAGAATCTGTTATGCTTAACGTGTCGCCTCTAAGAAAATTTCCTGCAGGAATAACTTGATTATTTACAATTAAGCTCTCTGCCTTTTCTGTAGTTCCAAAGAATTTAAAATTGCTAAGTCCGTCTGCATCAGTATCTCTACTAATTACGTTAAATCCAGGATTAATTACTGGAAACCCTGCAACAGTTGCTTTTGGTAAAAACGGATTATCAGATCCTGAAATTATACCTACTACTACTCCGCCTACTTCGATCCTTAATACATTGTACAGTTCATTGTCTTGTCCTACAATTTGATCTGCTCTAGCACCAGTCGACAAACCTTCACTAAATTGTGGACCAACTAAAATCCAGCCGCCGCCTGTAAATAGATATAACTGCTGATTATCTGTATCTACCCAAAGATCACCTGTTTGTGCAAAAGCAGGTGTACCAATTGACTTTGTAATTCCGCTAGCCGGAACCCAATTTGTTCCGTTATACATAAACAGTTGCTCTTCGTCAACTGAATTATTATACCATATTTGTCCTTCTATAGGATTTGCAGGTTCTATTGTAGCAGCAAAGTTTTCTAATAGATGCAGAAAGTTTTCTGCAATAACAGCACCATAAGAAGTTGTGTTTCTTCCGGGTAGTTTTAACGTAGTTTGATCGTTAATAGTACCATCTTGTACTGTAATTGTGCCTTCTTTTGCTAGGTCAGTGTAACTAATTGTATATGACATCTATTACCCCTCGTTAAAACCAGTTAAACTCTGTATTCTTACAGTATAGTCAATTTGTATAAGCCTATTTAAAGACTTTTGAACTGGATGAAAAATAACATGCGTTAATAGTCTGCTAGTACCGTCTGCAGAATAACTTTTAAGTCCTAATTCGTCAAATACATATAAATTATCTGCGTTTGATGCTGTATCAAATGCGTCTTGCCCGTCTGGTTCACCGTAATCTAACAAACAAGTAACAAGTATGTCAGTGTAGTTAGTACCGCTAACATGACGTATTTCTGTTTTGTTACGTGCAGGGTCAATGTTGTTTACACTCCTGTCATCTACAACTTTTGTAAATGTTTGATTATATAAACTTGCATTTACTCCGGAGCTATTTGGAGTTAAGTATGTAATGACGCCTGTTGGATCTACTGACGTACCTCCATTACCAAAACTCATCTCGTTAATCCAGCCTTCGCCTGAGTTACTTAAACTCTCAGCAAGAGCAATACTCATATTTTCATAATGAATAGCGTTACGTTTGTTAATAAGAACTTCACCGCTTTCCGGGTCGTGAATCTTAATGTGTCCTTGCAACATTATTCCTTGTGTGTCTTTAAAATTATCTGCCATGTAAGTTTCCTGTCATAGTATTTATCGCGGTAAATTAATTGTCTTCCCACGCAAGAAAGTTGCTACTTCCGTGTTGGAATTTCCTAGTGGTTTAAACGTTAGAGGACTAGTTGTTTCAATCTCTCTCCATTCTTCGCCAAGCTTTCTAACTATAGTTAGTGTAGTTTCAGGTGCCGGTGGCGTAGTTAGACGCACATATGCTCCTTCGTTTTTATTAACTGCAAATTCAGCTTCGAGCTGTATATCGCCGTCCGGGCTAAACTGCCCACTGTTTACATCATACACTGTAACAGGATTTTTACGCAGTCTACGTCCATTTGAAAATACTTCAATGTTTAGTGCTTGCCAGTATTCTGTTGGTATCCCGCCTTCATCAAACGGTGCCTTGTACCAGTCTCCAGTTTCTGTCGGATTAGTTACAACGTCAGTAAATGCTTCAGGATTAAAATCTACTAGTATTTGCACATATGGCAAAAACTTAGGTAATACTAAACTTTCGGCAGCTCTAACAGCCGGTGCTTCTTCTCTTGGGTTATAAATTACTAAATCATATGCTCCTACAGGCATTGTCTCTGTATGGAATTGAATTTCAGTATCTGTACTTGATACCTTTTCTAGCTCTCTCGAAATTCCTTCTGCATCCTGCATAAACACCTGTACACCTGATCTAAAACCGCTACCAGTAACTGTTGCAATTTGTTCGTATACGTCTGCAACTCTTACCGGAAACACTGTATTATTGTTAAAGTCATATGTAATAGTATCAACAACAATTTCAGATTCAGTGTCCGGATAATAGGTAGTCATATCTGTGTATTTTCCAGAAGTAACACTAAACCGATCCTCTTCATCTTTATAAGGAATAACACTATCGATTCCCTGATTATACATTGTTGTACCAGCAATATAAATGTCTTTAACTCCAGTTCCCATTGTTCCTCTACGAAGCTGTTTTAAAATATTGTCTTCTCTGCGGAAATATTCAATTCGTTCTCCGTCGATGAAAATTACGCCTGGATACTTACTGTTAGCAGTTGGCTGAGGTAAATTTTCATAGCCTTCGCTTACTTCAATAGTCCTGTCGTACCAATGTAGAGGACTTGTTATTGTAAATTCATCCTCGCTTGACAAGCGTAAATAAGTAGTTCTGTTTAACATATCTTTAAACTGTCTCCAGCCAATTCTATTACTTACAGATGGTGCAGCAAAGTGTATGATATCTACAATGTCGTAATCATTTAGTGTTGTAACAAATCGAATACGTTTTTTGTCTTCTAACAAAATATAATCAGCAGTCGGTATTAGCCACTTGCCATTAACATTAATCCATACATAGTCTACACTCACTGCTTGTTTACGCAAGTCAATCAAATTATTTTTAAGTAAACGAGAATCGTAATAGCCAGGAGTACCAACTGTCATTTGAGTACGTTCTACTACATTGTATTTTTCACGTTCAATACCTAAACCGTCATGATTAGTAAATTGATAAACCTTAATAATATCTCCTGATTCGAAAGTTTCATCAAAGTATATTATAGCAGGTACCGGAACTAGTTCTGTAATAATTGTTGTAGAGCTATTGTAATCTCTGCCACCGTTATTAACAATAACACTTTGTATTGATCCTAATTCATCTACAGTAATTTCAAGTTCTGCTCCTGTACCAGTATCAGATTTAGCAGAAATTCCTGAAGAAGCATTATAGCCGCGTCCGCTATCAACGATAGTAACTTCTGTTATTACGCCATCTTCGATTACTGGAGTAAGTATTGCTGCTGTTTGTTTTCCGCTTGTGTCAACAAAATCGTTATCTGTATCAAAATACCCAAATCTATATTCTCCTGTCGAAAGTATAAACACTTTTAGTTCATCTCCGGCATTTGCAACGCCGCGATTTAATATAATAGTACTTCCAGGCTGCGCATCTGGACTAATCCTAGCATTAAAGCTGCCTGCGCCTTCGTATGTCCATTCTTGCAAGAATGTTAGTTCTCTATCGTTTAAGAACACTTTAAGTTCTGTTCCTTCAACTGATCCTACAGGTATTTGCCATACTTTCATTTTGTACTGTAGTACACTTTCTTCTACAATAAATCTTTCGCTATATCCTGCATTTAGAACACGCTCATTGTTTACTGTAACAACAGTGTAATAGGACGTAGGTTGTTGTTCAAACGGCGCTCTTGATAATTCGTAACTAATAGAAGAACCATCTGCTGTAATTTCATCTATTGATATTTTGCTAAAAGTTTCAATATTTGAATCAAAAACACCATATTGTATTAGTCTGTTAGCTGGTAGAGATTCACTAAATTTAATTGCTGTTTTGCCATTATCATCAATAAGTTCAAAGGGCAATTCTACGCCGTTTACTGTTACGTATGCAGTATTTTCGCTGCTATATGAAATAGTAGTTTCATATATGTATGTACTAGCATCTGTATATGTTTCGCCGTAGTCAACTAAGTTCGTACCTCCTAAGCTCGAAGATATAATCGAAATATTATCTCCATTAGCAGGTTCAGTATAAAATACTACTTTGCTATTTGGAATATCAACTCTATACTCAGCTGGATTAACAATTATATAATTCTTCTTAACTATTACACTTTGTAAAGAGATTGGTGTTTGTGTTAAATTAAATTCTTGTGTTTGTCCATCACCTTTAAAGTTGTCAACTTCTATAACACCAGTACCGCTGTTTGGACGTTCGTAAACAGTAATATCAAGAGTATCCATTATCTGTCCTGGGACAACTTCTTCTGGACCTTTTGAAGTAGTCGGAGTTACAAATCCGTCACCGTCAATATTAATATCTTCTGCCGATATGCCTGTTGCGGTAGTATAAGCTAAGTCGCCTCCTGTTAGTGCAGTGTCATAAGACGACCCGCTAACTTCTTGGCTTCCATCTGACGTTGCTCTGCGAATAGTAATAATATTTCCTGGAGGATTATCATTGCCGCTACCATTATCTAGTTCGTCTACAACTTGGCGGAATCTAATTTCATTATCAAATACTAATGTATCAGTAACCCCATCACCGATAAGCGGCGCCATAAATGCGTAGGGATTAGATTCTACCGATGATGTTCCGTCCCAGTTGCTATCGTCGACTCTAGTACCATTAATGTAAACGTTATAAGTAACGCCACTTTCTAAAGGTTTAGCTAAATCAAATACTAAAGTTGATCCGTCTGTTTCAAAACTTTCGTCGTCGTAATTTTCATCAAAGACATCCCAGTTATCCGTATACCAGTCTCCGGTATCCCATCCTGGAGGTGCACCAAATTCAAAACTCTTAACTTCGACGCCGCCGTAATCAACACCGTCCATTAATTGACTGATATCTTTACCAATTTGCCCGTCTGTTGGGTTATAGAACAAATTGATTCTATCCTGAGCATCTAACATATTGATAGATTTTTTATAGTTTACTTCAACTACTACTTCGTTAGCTGGAGGATCAATAAATTCAATTCTTCCATAAAATTTATCGTACCCATCTTTTCTATTAATAAGATTGTTGTACGAGTAATTACTACCAAGAACCAGCTCGCCATCGACCGTAACTTCAACAGTATTAGTTCTCATGTCCATAGGCCATTTTAAATCAAACACTGTTTTTGATCCTGTTGCAACAAAGGATTCAGTTTCATTTAGTTGTGTAATAAAAAACTGTCCCGATATTCTGTCAAATTTAACAACAGTATGCATGCTACGTACAGGAGAATTTCCAATTACTGCATCTAACTTTGCTGGTCTGCCGCCTTCTTTTAGTGCCCCGTTAATTACAATATTAGGCTTTGAAATATAACCACTTCCGGAGTTAGTAATTATTACTTTAGACAATATTCCATTTGGCCCTAGTGATACTTTAGCCGTTGCGTCTCCTTCAATTTCAATTAATGGAGGAAATACATATCCTTCTCCCGAATCACTTATATTGATTTCAATTACTTCATATGTTAAATTAGCTAACCAAGATTGATCAATTACTGCTGTTTGTCCTGTATTAAACAGTACCCCGTTAACAACTTTAACATCTGTTGCTGTAATTGCTCCTGTAGTACTATTAAATCGCGGCGGACTATCAAAGTCAGAAATTATATTTGAAGTGTTTTCTAGTTTAGAATAAGTTGACACGTATTCTCTAATCTTAGACTTATATGGTTTTACTTCGTTAATATAATTCTCAAAACTTGTTAAATTGTCATTTTTAAACGTTACTTTTTGTTGTAGGTCTCCAACATTATGTTGTGCCTTTATGAAGCTAGTTTTAAACGCCCAATCAACATAGCCTTGTTCTGTAAATACATATCTCAAACAAACAAAGAATAGGTTGTTAAATTCGTCTGCCAAGTCTGCAACAAAAATATTATCCTTTAGTGCTTTTAAAATTATACGTACTTCTGCAATAGGCTGTTTATCAAAGAATTGTGTATCAAACGTTTGATTGTCAAATCCAATTAAGCTATTATCAAAACTATACAATGTTTCTTTTAATTTAATTGTACCATTTTGTTTTCCAACTGTTTTATAATTTACAGTATAGTCAATAGTATCTTGCTCGTCAATTTTTTCTAATAAGATCCAGCCCTCGCCGCCAGCATTTAATACCTTAACGATATCGCCATTATTTGCGTCTAAGCCTTGCAAATTATATGTAAAGTCAATTAGATGATTTACTTGAGTAAACTGATCATAATCTGTGGCATACCAATCAATGTAATCCCAATAAGACTTAACGTCATATGCTTGAGATGCAACTCTTATCCATTCGTTACTAATTCTATGATAAAGCGCCCACTGACTGTTTGCAGTTTCGTCTGAATTAACTAATACAGCGATTGGTCTAACAGATATCACTGTATTTTCGTTATAGTTATATCCTTGATTTAAAACTGCAACATTATCTATTTGTCCCAATGCGTTTAACGATATTGCAAGTTTAGCGTCTGCGCCTTGTCCTGTTATTTCGTATGTAGGAACAACTTTGTAGCTTCTTCCAGGATTTGCAATATCTACACGAACAATTCTACCATTTTCAACTATTGGAGTTAACTCTGCTGTTTGTGCTCTTGCCGAACTAACAAATTGTAAATCTACATGATTGTCAATAACAGTGTCGTATCTACCTGATGTAATTTTTGGAGCAGGATCATTATCAAATAATAACGAAGTGTCTTTTTCGTCTATGATTAAATTTTCTTTGAATATTAAATTAACACGTTCGATAACCTGCTTTAATGCTTCTGATCTATTAACAAACATTGACTGTCTTGGTTTGTTAAGTATCCCATATTTTTCTCTTACTGACAATGTAGCATCAGGAACATTTCTGCCTTGAGAATCGTATCCAACTAAACTGTCAAAAACTTTATTAATAATAGTATCGTTAGGCACACTAGTTGACAGGCCTTCGGTTACAATTTGATATTGGTTATGAATATTAGAATACTTGTTTCCAGTAGTCCAGTATTGTATATTAAGAACAATGTCACTATCTTTTAATAGCTTCCCACAGTTGTGTAACACAAACGAAGACGAATCAGCAAAAGAAATAAATTTATATTGTTCTCCCTTAGGATCTTCAATTAACTTAGATACAGCGTTAACTGATAGTTTTCTTCCTAATATGTCAGGAACTGTTGTTTTATTCTTAACCCAATAATAAAAATAAGTTGTAAAACTTCCTACAACAGGATCATATACTCGTCGTGAACTATATGATACACTTCCGTATTTTGTAGTTCCTGTGATGTTTTCAGCTGCACCTCGGGAAGTGATAGAAAGTTTGTCCCAATCTTCAGGAGTGTATTTACTTTCTACCCATTCGTAAACATCTATTGATGCTCCAGGATACAGTGTATTAAAGTTATTTGCTTTATATATTAAGTTGCCTTGATATACATCATAAAATTTTGCATTAGATAAATCCCACCATACTCTGCCTTTTTGTTCAGGACCCCATGATAATGTTTCGTCTACTACTAAATTGCTAGTTCCTAGTGTGTAAACAGCAGGATCTACAGTTGTTTTATATCTAATTTCTTGATCTGCAGGACCTGCAATTTTGCCTTGTGCAGGATCAATATAATCTAGATACTGTACAAGTTCATTTTTCTTAGAATCATATAAGAAAATACTTTTAATTTTTTCTAAATCAACAGTTGGTTGGTTTTCTCTATGGATACTCCATAATTTTTCAGTGCCTGGACGTCTGTAATCTAATAAAATTCCAGTATTTCCGCTAGAGTTAGTATACTCAGGAACTGCAACATAAATGTGATTATTTTTAGCAAGAATATTTCTACCAAATCTGTCAATTTCTGCTACACTGTCTCGATCTAAGTAAGTGTGATAATCAATTGCTTGTCCAAATATTAACGAATTATCAATCCTGTCATAAACATAAACCGCACCGTTAATTTTAATTTTATTTTTAAATGCTGTAAATAAATTATCAAACGTTGTTGACGTATTGTCAAATGTAGTATCATCATCGCTCGATGCGTTATACGCACTAACGTATAATGTTCTACCATCAAAATCAATAGTACTTCCAAATGCTTCACCTTCTGCAGGCGTTGCGCTTGTTAGTGTCTGAGATAGCTCAAAGGTTCCGTCTTTTTGTTCGTATATATAAACTGCGCCAATGTTATCGCCTAATGTAGAGTCATCTGCGCCAGGGGCGCCTATTGCAATTAAATTTCCATCTTGGCTAATGCTCAAAGACTTGCCAAACTCTATGTTAAGATCGTTAACTAATGGAGATACAAGTTCCTGTGTTTTTTGGTAATTATCATTTACATTTCTATAAATAACAACTTTTCTTATACCGTTATTAAATTCAGCAGTTACAACTAACACTTCTGCGTTATCGCTTACATCAAACTTTTCTGCAAATTTAACTAAGTTTGTAGAGTCAAGTCTTAAGTCTTGATCGCCTCCAAGAGTAAAGTTTATTAACTCCCAATCTGCTGACGGAACTTCTATTACACCATTATTATCAATAAATCCGTTATAATTTAAAGGAATATTTCTTAGTGCTTTGTAAAAATTTCCGTTTTGGTATTGTATAATTTCGTCAACAATGTAGTTAGAGCGTTTAGTAAAGAATCCTTTATAATTAAAATCTTCAGGTAATATGTTTGTATCATTTGGCACATATCCTAAGTAATCAATACTTCTAATTTGATCACTATTGATTAATTGCCATTCAGTTGGAATAAATGTAGATCCGTCACCAGCAATGTTAGTTAACGCTTCGTAAAAATAACCTTCATAATAAACATAATCATTTACAAAAAAGTTTTTATTAGAATTAAATTCTCCTTTATAACGCTTGTCTTTCGCAAGTTCCCAATTATAAACTATACCTTCATCGTCTGTACCGTTATTTACAAAGTAAATTCTTCCAGGGTTGTTAGTCGTTCCGTTGCCTGCACATCCAATAAATGCTTTATATAGATCGTTACGTTTTGCAATTTTAATTGTAGAACCAATTCTTAAATTATCAAGTTCGTCTGGAACAATAAATGAATTTACAACATTAAATGACGAAACATTTTCTTTTTCGTATACTGCAAAATAACCAAAGTTAGATAGCCCGTTACCGCTACCATTAGGATCAGTTTTAATATTAAAAACTTGCTTATAATCAAAATTATCTGAACTTGGAAAATTAGGAAGAAGCGGTAATCCTAAAATTTCAAAATCTTTGTATATTAGATATTCTGCTCCTATGATAGTACTTGCTGGCGGAACATCTTCAATTTCAGCATCTAACTGAAATACACAAAGACTACCAATATTTAAATCTTCACTACCTAACGCAGTTGCTCTAATGTCGCCTAATGTTTGACTCGTAAACGTATCAGATTCGGTGCCAATCATTTCAAGATATCTGCCGTCGTTACCGATTCCCCAGTCTCCTTGTACATCAGTAACATATACTCTGCCACGGCTGTTGTTAAACTTTTGGAAAAATACTACTCTAGCTGTTCCGCCTGGATTAGGAGTTCTTTCTCGAACAAATTGGCCAACTCTTGGTTCGTAAGGCTGTCCGCCTTGATCCGGAGGCGTTAACTCGTCTAGGTCAAAATCAATGTAACCAGTCCATAAATCATACAATGTATGTTTCTTGTTAGTGTCTGTATATGAGAGTCCTGTAGGAGTTATATCTACATAGCTATCATCACTGTATTTTGGAAATCTTAAAATTTCTAATCCTACTTCGTCACCTACAACTAACTTATCTGTTAAATCTTTTGGTGCTCTAACTATAAACAGATCACTAGGAATAATATTTAAACTTCCTCCAGGGCCTGGTGTACCTTGATATGTTAACGTTCTAATATAACTGTTAATAGAATTTTCGCCAATATTAGTTACACTGTTATTTAAATCGTAGATGTTGCCGCCAGCTGCCTCTAGATCTACACTTCCTTGAGGAACTATATTATAAACTGCTAATGATCTTCCTTCGTCAGTTCTTGTGTCACCTACTGTAATAGTTGTTCCTAAATCAAAATACCAGTAACCGCCTAAATCTGCTGTTACATCAATTTGTTCGTCGGGCAGTTGTTTAACATATTGTCCAACAAACTCACCACTTTCTAAGAAAATATTATCAGTAGTACTCCACTGCCCCGATGTTCTTTCAATATAAATTGTTGCTGCACCTGCATCTACAAACACATAATTAACATACCCAAATACATTTTCTGCTTCAACTTGATCGCCAATTTCTGGAATTGCTGATATGACGTCAATATAAAGAACAACGTCGACCTTTTTCTGAATTGTTAATCCTGATTCTAAGAATGTTTCATTTATTTGCGGAATAGCTCCGTCAAACGGCTGTCTGTCTTCTAAAACATCTTGATCCTGATTTGCAGTAGTTTGTAAATACCAATCAAAAAATACAGTATCTCCTGTACCTGTTGCATTATATTGATCTCTAGGTGCTCTAATTAAAACATGATCAGTTTCAACGTCACTAAACGGATAATTACCAGTAACAATGTTTTTAAATGATGCTTCTGCTGCAAAAATATTATTTTTTTGCAAAATTTCAATAATCGATCCAAAACTTCCAAATTCTTGTGCTGAAGCAGCACCCTGAATGTCTACTATTATTTCCCATAATAGGCCTTCATATTTTACAATATCACCATTTTGATAATCTGTATTTTCGTCCCAAGGACCCTTAAATCTTGATTTTACATTTGCTGCACTTGGTGCACCTACTAGTAAATATTTTCCGTCTAACGAAAAGCCTTGTCCTAACCCAAATTGCTTTCCAAAGTTTGCAACTTCTATATTTGGTTCAATAAATTGCGAAAACTGATAGTCTTGATTATTTCCGCCTCTATTGTATATTGATATTTTGCCGTCATTGCCTGCGTTTGGTGATGCGATTGAGATTATACTGTTTCTATCATTAACTGCAATAGATCTAGAAAAGTCGTCATTAATTTCAGAAGTATCGCCTTCTATTTTTTGCAGTAAGTTGTATGGCTGAGTGTTTTTAAGAACTTTCCAATTTTGATTATTGTTTTCAACCCAAATCAACGAGTCTTTGATTATGCCCGACTGTGCAAACTCATTTGCTTCTTTATAATTTGCTACTTTAACAGAGTCAAACTTAGTAATAATTCCAATACAGTCAATTACCTCAGGATATTGATCATCTGATTCAACATATATAATGTTTAATACCTTTTTAGTAACTTTAAAGAAACCACTAAAACTGTTTTGTTCCTGAATTGTAGTTACAGAGTTGGCACTTACTGTCTCTGTAATTACATCATATACTCCGATAATTTCTCCAACGTCGACACTAGGAGAATTATTTAAAGTTAATTTTAATTCATAAGCTGATGTTGTATCAGTTACTTTTTCAGGAAGTGTTTGAACCCCAATTAAAGTTGTATCTATTTTATCATATTGATAAACATTCCAAGAATTTAAACTAGATCCTACCCAAACATACTCGCCTTTTAATGTTGTATCTATGTTTAATGTTAGTAAGTCATCATAATTAGATAGTATATATTTTGTATCGTCAAGATTAACAAATCCGGGACTACGTGTAAACTGGCTATAAGTATCTAGTGTCGGAAATAAATCTGTAGAATAATTGCTAGGTTTTTTAAATACTTCGTAGTCTTTAATTCCGTATGTTAATCCCTCTAGATTATCTAAATTTGTTAATTTTATCGGTTGCGGGTTTAACCTAAACTTTTGCTCGTCTAATTTAAATTCAACTTCATCAAAGCCTTCGGCTGATCCGTATTGACCTTGTTTAATTGCCCACTCTTCATAAAAATCAAGGCTATCAGAATCTGTCTCGCTTAGTACATCAAATAATTTATCAAGACTATTTTTAGACCCTTTTTCTTTAATCATTCCTTGATAAAATTTATACGCACTAACTTCGTCATTAACAATATTTTCTAAATACTGGCGCTTTTGATAACCAATTAAATGTTGTGCAAGCTGTTGCTGCTCGACATCAAAATTGTCAGTGTCTAGATCATAAAAATCTGTAAACTGTGTAGCTTTATAATCAAAATTTGGCTGTAGTTTGCTAGATGGAACATCGTCTAGACGTTTCCAACTATAGAAATTAAAGAATTCTTCTCCAGGTACTTGTTTATCAGCAGTATAATAAAATTCTTTGTATTTTACTATATCGCCTACTTTGTAATCTTTCCAAGGCTCCCAGTCACTTATGTTAACTTCCGAATATATAAATCCAGGAATATTTAAACTACCGTTCCAGTCGCCTGTGCGGTATCCAAATATTTTAATTCTGTCTTGCCTGTATCCTGTTTCTGGCTGATAAACAATATCATTAAATACTGATAAATTGTCAATTAATACAACATGCTCTTTTTGTACAACAGGAAGCTTAATAGCATAAATTCCATCTGTTGCACTAGCAGGCTCTAGTTTAAAAACGTTATCTTCTATACGATTAATTTTAATAAGGTCTTGTGTTAATGATTTACCGTCTGCTTTAAGTAAGCTATATCCATAAAAATTATCAGTTACGCTATCAACTATCGAATATTCTGTTTCAAAATACACTTGATCTGCTGCCGGACTGAGCGAGATTAATGCGCCTTCGCCCCATTTATGTGTAACCCAAAACATAAATTCTTTAGCAGATGCTTTCCAGTCTGAAATGATCTGCTCATTGCCGTCAAAATACTCAAATCTAAATCCTTGATCTTTTAACCAAGCTTCATATCCCAATAAAAAATCAATTACTTCTTGTACAGTACGTAGTGTACTTCCATATTGCAAACTTAGTGTTTGTGATTTATTAAACTTGCTTTTAAATATTGCATCAATTCCGCCTGTTACCGGTAGTTTAGGAAGTTTTACTAAGTTCTTAGTGTCAATTTGATTAACTGAAGTAAAGGTAGACGTAGCCCTGTAGTAAACTCCTGCTGCACCTTCAACTATAGTATCTTTTGAATACGTTCTATTTGCTTCCCATCTCACAAACGATTCTGAAACTCCGCCAACATTTGTGCTTATATCGTTAGATGACTGGTACGAAGGATAGTAAGTAAATGCAGGTATTTCTCTATCGTAACCTCTAATTACAAATCCCTGGGCACTTAATTCGATAATAACACCACTGTAGTTAATTGTCTTTAATGGAGAGCTAGTTCTTAAGAAAATTTGATAGTTTTCTTCAGGAATGAATACATTACCGTCGTTTAACGGAGTTCTACTATCAAGTATTAATTTAAACTTACTTTTATCAGTAAAGCCGCCTACTTTAAATGCTAGATTATTTTGAATCGACGTTAATGCTGTTTGATAATTATAAAAATTATCTGATAGTGTAGAAGCCATATATCCTTGCACATAATTTACAACACCTGAAGTTTGTATTAACTGAGAGTCTTGTGCATCACTGAAAGTAACAATATCTTGTAATTTTATGTAAGTATCTGTTTCAGAATAAACTATATGCCCTAACTGATTTCGAACTTGTCTAGATCTATCGTATCCAGTAGCTAGTAATAACGGTGCATTATTTATTGCCAAGCTAGTTAATAATGCAAATGGAAACTCAGAACTATTTCTCCAAGCTTCTTCAACAGGAGCCGAATCTCCAAATACAAATCCATCGTTAAGATTAACTGTGTTAAACTTCTTAGGAATGTTACAATCTGAAGGTCCTAACAAATTGCCATTTTTGTCAACAGGTATAAACGTTGTTAATCCAGGACGAGCATAAAGCGGATTGATTACAAAACCTTTTCCTGGCTCTCTAATAATGCCCTTTTCTAAATCTTCCCATAAAAGATAATTATTTTTAGTGTAAGGTGCCGGGCCATATTGGTCTTCCCACCATGTAGGTTTTATAGTATAACCTAGCATTGTCCAAGGAGTTAAGTGAGGTGTAATAGTGTCAAAGTAATGTCTAAATGCACCTTTCCACCAACCCGGTAACATGTCGCCGTTTTTATCTGATAATTTAGAATAATTAAATGTGAAACTATTTTGCCTATCGTAATAACTGTTTATAGTATAATCTGTGTCAACAAGTGTCATCCATTGTAAAAAGTCACTAATCATCGGAGTGTAAACTTCTTGTCTACTAAACCCTGTATTACGATTTAGTCCCGGTAAGTAATTATGTATGTTAAACAGTGTCTGATCATATTTAACTTTAATATTATTAAAAATTCTCTTTTCTAATTCTAGAATCAGCTCATCTCTATAGTCATTAAACGCTCTTACAATGCTTCCATCGTGTCCTTTAATTAACGTTACCGGAGTGCTGTAAGAATTGTCAACAAACTGTTCAGGTTGATGTAACGGATATAATCCTAATTTTGTCGGAGTTGGAGGTATAAACGATCCATTAGTTGTATCGTACTCGTTTATTTCGATTATGTCTTGAAAGCTCTTTGTTGCAGTAATTTCGATAAAACCTTGACTATTAAAGATATAGTCTTTTTCGTGTAAAAGCTGGGTATTATTTAAGTAAACTGTTACTGCTTGTGTGCTTAATGTATCTAAAGTAAATTGTCTATTTAAGGCAAAGAATCTAGCATCAGGGTCTTCTACTATGATCCTAGTCTTAATTGCTGTGCCATAAGGAATCATATCGCTAAAATAAAATGGCATTGAAGATGTTTTACTTTTTGTTAATTCCTTAATAATTTCATCAACATGTTGTTTATTAGATCCATTAAATTCTAATCCTTCTGCAATTTCTAAAAATTCTCTTTTAAATTTGGAATATTCTTTTTTAGCATATCTAATAGATTTTATAAGATTAGAGTCTTTATCTAATAAACTATACATTGATAAGTTTAGCGGCGAACTATGTTTTAAAAACTTTTTGCCGTACTTAGACGAATTACTAATATCTCTAAAGTTTGTACTAGTAAACTCATCACCAATTTCATCTATTAAACTGTCAACTATTGTTGCAACATGTTCACTGATTTCACCTAACGTTAATGATTCAATGTCGTCATTCAACGGGTTTTTTTCTAAATTAGAAGCAATTTCGTAATAGCCGTTTTTATTTTTAGGTTTAGACGAAGCACATTTAATAATAATTGTCGAATCAACTGGAACAGTATTATTAAACTTTACATGTTTAAATTTATCTGCATTATTTTCTAATACAAAGTCAACATTTTCTTTCTGTCTTATATTGTTAACATAAACTGCTACTGTTAAGTCATCTAAATAAGAACTTTGGTTATAACAATTAATAGGATATGTTAATCTTGTTCTGTCGTTAACATACTGTAGAATAACTTTTTGTTCACTCATCCTATGAGCTTTAGTGTAAATACCTACAGATTCAAATGTATTATTGTTATAATACTTTCTTAAAAAGCCTTTGTTGATCGGAATAGTAGTAATTTGATCATTATCTTGATAATTAAACGCATCTGTGTTATAATTAAAATCAAAAACAATATCACCTACGTTACTGATACTCCTATAAGAAATACCAAATCCCAATTCAGAATCTGTTGTTAATTGATTTTCTTTATACCCAAAAATCTTAGTTCCTCTAAATGAGCTTGCAATATATTTTTCTGTATTTGAAAAGCTTTCGTCGTCTTTATCAAAAACATCAAATATCGGAGGTTGGTTTACTGAAGTTTTTTCTTGTGCAATATTCCAGATTTCTCCATCAAAATACCATATTTTGCCGCCGTTTTCGTTGCCTCTTATTACTAATACATTTTCTCCAGACTGAGGAATACTATCATCAGTCTCTACTAAACTAATTTGTCCTGTTTCGCCAGAACCTTTAAAATTAATAAAGGTTACTTCAAAGACTCTACCTTTTACAAGAGGATCAGGATCATTTAAAAATAATACTCGCATGCCTTGAGATAGTTGTATTCCGTCAACATTATATCCAAGGCCGCCTTCAATAGTACTAAAAACGTCTGATGTAAAATTATCTATAAGATCGACACTAGATTTATTTTTTGTACCAAAGTTATATAATTTTAAGCCTGCATCAAATTCAATAATAGGACGGCTAGCTCGCTGTGTTTGATCTAAGTTAACCGAAACTCCGTTGACTCGAGAAGATAAGTCGATAACATCTTTATGGAACCATCTATTGTATCTTGCCCAAAAATTACCATCAACACTAGCACGGTTAATAAGAATATAGTCTTTATCTTTAGGATATCCAATAGCTTGAGAGAACGGCAATCCGTCAAAACCTTCACCATCAATATCATCAAACGGAACAGTTAAATCAATTCCGACCGGAAAAGATACGTCAACGTCTGTACTTGAAACTAGGTTAATTTTATCGCCTATACCTTCTACGTACCATTCGCCTTCTGCATATGTCGAAGGGATGGTTTCGCCAGCAAATTTAATCTTTAATCCGTTAGTTAGCGCCCAGCCGTCTCTAGTAGTATATGCTTTTTTGTTTAGTATTTCGCTAGTAACATCGATAAACGAGGCATCTTCTTGGTTTGCAACTCTAATCAGGCCGCCAATATTAATATCATTACTAGCTACATAAAACAATTCATCCGGGGATTCTGTTCCTAATGTTAATTCTATAACGCCGCTTTCAACTTCTTGCGCCGTTATTCCTTCATCTAATAAAAATTCATCGTCTAATGTTCGTTTTGTTCTAAAAGTTAATGGAACTCCGGGAGTTGTAATTTCAAACCTATACTTTACACCTCTGTATAATTTTAATGTTGGATTGTTAGTTAACCCGTCTGGACTGAATACGTAGGAATAATCGCCCAATGCCGACTGTAATTCTACAGTGTAAGTACTTGCAATTTCTTTTTGTTCGCCAGGAATATCTACTGCTTGAGGACCATTCGGAAGCCAATAGTAATTTCTAAAATTAGTAAACTTATCCCAGTCAATATGTGGATCAATTGTATAAAATTCTTGTTTAGTATTTCTACTATGATTATTATTAACGCCACCAAAGTTTGCAATCTGATTAATATAATCTCTGTATTCTTGATAATACGTTACATTATTATTCTGATCTTTAATAACGCTTACAGGCTCTAATTGATAATTAGCTCTATCGTCTGATACTTCGTCTAAATAAGTATCATTAAGAGAAAAAGATTTAGCTGTTTTTCTTCCAACAAAAGAATTAGTTTTTTCAGCAGTTCCTGGCTGTAATAATTGATCTAATGTAGATTGTAAAAACTTTTGATTTTTTTCTGTTCTAAAGTACTTAGGTAAATGTCTAGCAGTTTCTCTTTTATTCGAGTTACCGTCCGGAATTGGAAATTCTTTTTGATTATCGTTATGAGCCATTAGTAAGTATTTCCTCTATTAATATTAGTAATTACATTTTGTGTTGGACTAACTTTTGTAGCTGTTTCGTCCAACGCAGAACTTTGAATTCCTACATTTGCCGACGACACTTCTGTTACTATATTACTATCTGCTTTAAGCTTTGACGCAGTAACCGCATCAATTATTTCAATATTATCCACGGACGCTCCGCTAATAAAAATTTCATTGCTTTCTGATTTTATTTCAAATAGACTTCCAAAACCTTGATCGCCTTGATTTGGAACTATTATAAATGTTGATAAGTCAGGCGATAATTTGTACATTACATAATTTGCAAGTTCTGAGAAATAAAATGTTTCGCCAAAATCCCAATTTTCTAATGCAAAAAATTGATTAATTGCTGTAATTACTCTTGTCTTTATGTCGTTGTTGTTTAAAACTTTGTCTTTATTTTTTACAACTTTAAATGTAGCTTGCAAATCTTCTTCCGCATTTGATCCAAATAGTACTTTGTACTTAACTGGATGATATATAATTTCGTCTGTAAGTGACTTAATTTGGTTTAAACTTGGTGCATAAGAAATATGCATCTGATCGCTACTCGGCGGCAATGGCTTTGTTGTTGATTTATTCAATAGCCAATTTCTATAAGATGTATCATAATTTCTTTCTAGCAAATACATATCAATGATATTACTTGCGCTAGGATCAATTCTTTCATTTGCACTTGCAGAATGAACATATCTAAATTTAAGATCAGTTCTACCTAGTCTAGCTTTGTAATCTGCACTAATATTTAATTTTAAAATCGACTGATCTAATACTTCAAAAATGTCATTATCTATATAATAAAATACTTGGCCGTTACTATATTCACTAAATGGACGTACTTCTGATTTAGAACTTAAAATAATAACTTCTTTATTAGCATTGTCAAGATAATTGAAATCTTCAACGCCGTCAGTAGATTTTATTCTTTTAAAAATAACATATTTGTTTAATGTGTTTACTGATGGTGAAGCAATTTCTTCAAACAAGTCTGCGTCATCAACAATTCCGTCTTCGTCTGCATCAAAAAAACTTATTTCAATTTTTTTGCTATCAACATACCCTTCAACATCACGGTATATGTCAACAATTTCCCAGTTATAATCTTTAGTAAACGCACTCGTACTGTCCGGCTGATAGTTTACACTTAAAACTGATATTAGATCTTTAATAATTTTACCTGAATTACTATCATAAATTTTTTCTGTCGGATCATAATAAAATTTAATTTCCTTGTCGCTTTCAAAAACGTAACGCATGCCTCTATAGGTCACACTATAACGTTCTCCATCTGTTTCAAAAAGTAAGATCCAACTAGCATCAAGTTGTTGATTTGTAGTGTCTCCTGATTTACCAGTCGAAAACTCTGAGCCAATGGATAGGTTGTTTTCTGTAACAATTCTCCATTCACTAGCTGTTTGATCAAATCGTAGACCAAACGTTTTGTAGGCAAAGATCTGATCAATAACTTGTTGTTTTACGCTTGCAATTAAGTTATTTGGCAATGCCGGTTTAATTTCTGATAAAATTGCACCTGTTGGAATTTCGTCATTTAAGTAAACAGCACCGGTATTATCATCTCTAATTTCAAATCCTGTTCCGTTAACTGAAATTAATTTAACCCATTTATATGTTGTATCTCCTATAATTGAAGGATTACCCGAAACAATGTCTAAATCTTTATTAAAGTGCGAGCCTGTTGGTGCAATAAATTTAATAAGTGTGCCTTGTTTTAGTAGTGAAAGGATTGAAGATGTAAAGCTACCTAATTTTAGTGCAGCACCTTCTTTATTTTTAAAATATCCTGTACTTAAATTAGTTTCAGTTGTTTCTTGATTCCAAGTAATTTCTAAGTCTCCTGTTAAAATTCTTGGAAACTTGTCAAAGTAATAATTCCTAACTTTTTTATTAGACAATACTGGTAAAATAGAATTTAATATAACTCCCTCAACGTCTGTCTTAGTTTGAAATGCAAAATTTACTAACAAATCACTATATTCTTTATACAAGACTCCGTCGTTGCCATATAGTGTAGTTTTACTGTATTTTCCAGTAGCATCAATTAAATCAAAATATCGACTAATGCCACTTGATGTTCTGTTTACTGATTTTGATTTTACAATATTTTGACTAATTCCTAGTGGAGCAAGTTGATAGTCTTCACCCGTTACCATTCTATTTTGTGTATAATATGTTGACGGTGCATTGAATCGTATACTGTCTGTAGATTCGCTTTCTGCACTGTTATCAACAGTATACTGAAGATTGTATATTAATCTTAATGTTTCTGTTTTTCCACTTCTTGAGATATACGAGATACTAATAGAAACATTGCTAAGATCTCTGGGAGTTACAATTGTTCTGTCATTTTGGCTTGTTCTGTAATATACTCTAAATGAACCCTTTGGTAAGTTTCCAAAAATACCATCACTAAACATTAAACTTATTCTGTCATCTACACGAGTAAGAACACTGTAAATATTTCTTTCTTTTTTAGACAAACTATTGTAAATAATATTGTTGCCTTGCAATGCTTCAACTTTAGTCCAAAGTTCACTTTCATTGCCTAAACTATCTAAACCATAAAGCCATACATCAGAGTCATTAATATCTAACGCTTCAACTGATATTGCCTGATTAGTACTAGGACTGTTTACAGTAAATACTCCCTGGTCTAATGTGCCTTGTCTAAAGTGCGAGAAAAATCCTGTATTTGGACTTGTAATTCCTTTGCCATCATCCTTAAAAATAAATGCAAATTTATTTCCTGGAAACGGTGCTTCTTCTAAAACAGCATCAGCACTTATATCTGTTGATGTTATTTCGAACTGCAAACTTCTTCCATCAATTACTTTATTAAAAGAAAATATCGGGACATCGTTATTTACACTGTTAAATCGGTACTGCTCAGTAGTTATACCATTAATAATTTCGTTTTTATTAGAGCGCCCAAAAGTATTGTTTACAGGAAGTGATAAATTTAAAATTTTAATAAACTGTTCATACCACTCTGAATTAGACGGGTCATTCCAAACAATAGTTTGTCCTTGTAAATTTATATTATTACTATCATAAACTTCTTCAGATGTTCTAACGCTTTGTAATTTTAAAAGACCGTTTGCTGCTTGATTACGCTTAGGATTGTAAGACAACAAACGTGCTAGACGCAGTACACTTTCTCTACGTTCTGCAAGTTCTAAATAGTTTTCTCTTGCATTAAGATCTATACGGAATGCAATATTTTGTCCTAGGTAGGCGATAAGGTCAATAAGTGCAAGGTATTCGGAACTTTCTGTATAATCGTTAAAATCTTCAGGATAATTTTCCCGTAAATACTGAACCATTGTTCTACGAAGATTATCAAAATCGTAGCTTTTAAAATCTGCATTTCTAAAACTTTGGTAAACACGTTTCCAGTCTTCAGAAAGTAGTAATCTATTTTGTCTATCGCTTGAGGACATTTGTATTCCTTATCTTATTGTAATATTTAGCAATTTAAGATAACTGCGTATATAATTATGCTGTAAAAAATCCGGCATCTTCGTCGAATTGTAACTGTAATTTTTCAACTATAGAATAAGGTAGATACACTAGTTCGCAAGATATAGAAATACCGTTTTCGTAACTATCAACAATAATCTGGTTTACACTTACACGCTGATCATAATTAACAATCTCCGAAACATCTTGTATTATTTTATTTTTTATCTGATCAGTTAGAGGTTCAAACAATATATCCCAAATAATGGTGCCAAAACTTGGATCTGATAACTTTTCACCCTTTCGTATGTGGAAGTGATTAATAATATCCTGTTTAATAAGGGAAATATCATACAAAACATTACTGTCGCCATAAGTGCTAATAGTACTAAATCCTTTGTATGTAGGTGCCTTTACATACTCTAAATCTTTATTAGTATTACTCTTTACGCTAACTTGTTTATATAACTTTTTTTCTATTGTACTCATTTATTGCCCCTTTGCAAATGTATCATCCTGTGGCGGAAATTCAAACGGAGAATCATCCGGTTCTGGTCTTTCATTTTCTGTAGACCGAGTTTCATCTGGAACATAAGATCCTGGGTCTAAATTTTCGTGTTCTTTCCAAGGTTCGTGCTGCGGAATGCGTTTTGGGTAACATGCAAATTCTTCACCTTCAAACTCGGCTGCTTCGTCAGCGGAAGTTACTACCGCTCTTGCTCCTTCGACGGCGGGCATCGAGACTGTTGTATTTCCTGGTACAGGGTCAGGTGCATGTACTGTACCATTTAACCCTATAAAGCCCGCACTTATTGCAGCAGTTGACCTACCAGATAGTCCTACATTTTGCCCTTCAAAACCTACAGTTGCAGTTGCAGTTCCTGCAATATTCTGCTGTGCAGTAAGACTAATAGATCCTGCGTCTGCTGAAAAATTAATATCTTGTTGAGTCTTAATATCAAAGTTCCGTTGGGTCATTTTTACATCTGAACTTACTTCGGTTTCTGCACTGCCTTCTACAAATACTAATTTGTTGCCTTTGACAACTAAATGTTTGTCTTGTTCAACATAGGTAAATGACTCTTTGTCAATTCTAATGTCTGAATTTTCTTCTACATGCATTTTATAATTTAACGCATGATGCGTTGTAGTTTCCAATGAATGCATTTTGATATTTTTATCTGCAACAAAATTAATGTCTTCTTTAGCAGCAAAATTTATGTCTCTTCCTGCATTAAAATTTATATCATTTTCGGTATTAACACTTATGCTATCTTTAGAATATATTTCAATTTTGCCATTAGCAGTCATTTCTATCCAACTGTTTCCGCTGCCATGAGAAATATAAATTAAATCTTCCGTGTTGTGCATTAAAATTTGATGACCAGTTCTAGTTTGTAATCTAATCAGATCATTTGCTGGCAATGTTGGGTCACCACTTTGATCACCTTTTTCGGCATTGGCATATTCTAGCGGACCATCAGCTGCTGGCTTTTTTCTAAACAGTGTCATGTCGCCGTCGTCCATTACAAAACTAGAGCCGCCTAATCTGTTATATGGTCGTTGTATCGAAGTAGCAGGTGTAGGACCGTATTGATGCTTAGGGCCCTGTATGTCTTCAGGTCCCGGAGTACTTATGCCAAATACTTTACTTGGAACTTCTCGCCTAGCACTAGAAGTATTAGATCCTCTAATATGATCTTTTATTAATCCAGTCTCGTTGTAACGTGTAAAGCGGTCACTATCTATTGCCGGCTTAGTTGCCTTTGTTGGATCGCTACCATTGAGTTGTGTTGTTAATTTGTTGAATTCACCAACTGGTAATGCAGCTGACTGATCAGCATTATTAAATGTTGTTCCTGCATTGCCCGGAGTCATAAAATTCATACCTGTATCAGGTACACATCCTATCCAATAAGCACTAGAATAGTTACCTTCTGGCATTACTACAATTACTTGTGTTCCTATATCAGGCGGTACAGCCCAAAACCCGTAACTTTTCTGCGTACTTGCATAATCAGTACCTCTTCCTAACCCAGAATACGGACTTTGTCCGTAAAACGGACTAGCATACTTACAGTTTACAGTTTGTCCTGTAATGCTACCACTTTCGTTGTTTTTTAATATTTCTACTTGTACGCCGCCCATGTAAGTTGTATCAAGGTGACTTACTACTTTACCTAAAAATACACCTGTGTTATTTGACGCTCTGTCGCTATTATCTCTTCTTTCAAGTGCCATAATTTATGTAAGATCCTCATCTGGTCCAGTATTATCACCGACTTGTTGAGTCGGTGAGCCATTAGTACTTTGCACTGTTCCGTTACCGCCTGTTAAGAAGGAAATTACTTTTCCTGCAAGTGCTTCTATAGACAGGTCTTGATTGCGTTTTCGAGTAAGTGTTAATTTTTGTACAAATTTACCTTTTTCAAAAGTACTTTCAACTAGTATTACAGAATACAGCCCACTAAACATTGACAACGGCAAAAAGCCGCCTAATGGATATTCTACATATCCGCTAGGATCGTAATCTATCGGAGTTCTAAAATTTAAAATAACATAGACTTCGCCGTCCATCGGATTACAACTTCCGTCAAGTGTTACAGGCAACAAAGGAGACGATACTAATCCTAGATAATTACCAATACCAATATCCATTATAAAATACGGATCGCCGTGTATTGTTAGATCAACTTTTACTAGGTCTTCTGCTGAATTTATAACCAGTTGATTAAAATATCTAGCAGTTCCTGTTTCGGCATCGTCAGAACCTGTTCTACCGCTAGGTCCATTACCTATTTCAGTATCAGTTGCATCGTCTCTAAGCTGACTTGTTGCTTGAGAAGGTACTGTTCCTCGACCGGCTACTGTTACCGGATCTCTACCTTTAGGTCCAAACCCTAACGCTCCGCCTAACTGCTGAATTAAGGTTTTTTGGTTTCGAGATGCATTAACACCTGTGTAAAATGTATGATTAAATTTTAAATCTAAGTCTATAATATCGTCGTTAGCACCTGTATAAATGTAGCTGTATGCTTTAGCTGTCATAAGTTGTTTTATAAGACTTTTAGAAAAACTACTAATTCCAGGGGCTGCAACTGTTGAACCGTCATATCGAAACACTCTAACTCTATAAACATAAACTTTAGGGTTTGTTCCATTAAATATACCGCCTAATAAACTTCCAGTATTATATGTTTGTGTTTCTATCCTAAACCATTTAATACGTCCGGCCATGTCTGCATTTGCCCTACTAAAACTTCGGCCATATTCTGATGATATTATCACTTCTTCAATAATGTCTTCTATTCTATCATTTACTTTTAAAGACATTACTGCTGTATTTTCGTCCCAGGCTATCCTAGTTCTATCAATAGTCCCCGGACTAGCTTGATTTTCAGCTAGAGAAGGAATCTGCTGAGTTGTTTGACCAGCGTTTTCAGAAGTTCCTTGTCTAACGATTGATGATCTTCCAATTTCGTTTATATCAAACTCAGCTTCTGCTTTTAATTTGTCACCAAATAGCGACCCTAAGGATATTATAGATGTTGTTTCGCCTATAACATTAGGCGTTGCAATTGAAGCATTCTCTCCTGTGTTACCAACTAATCCCTGATACCATCCATTAAGTGAAGATCCAATTGCTCCCAACTGCGAAGTTAAAGCTCCGCTTACTGCATTAACAGCTCCGCTAACTGCTCCGCCTAAAATTCCAGTATTTGGAAATTGAATTATGTATCGATCGCTTGTATCGTTGCCTGCTTCGCGTTGTTCTTCGCCTACCTTGTTTATTTGTGTAGTAAGACTATTTGGACCTACTTGTAACATTTCAGCAACAGTCCTGCCTGTAATTTGAACATCAGTTTTAAGACGTTGCGTTCTATTAGTTACTGCTCGTTCAGTATAAGGAACTGCTTTAATATCATAAACTGCTCCTGATTCAGAAACTGACATGTCTGCTTCAACAATTTGTATTGGAAAATGTCGTTGACTGAAGAAAGGTGATTTAACATTACCTTCGTCATCATACCCAATAAATGCTACACTTATTAAAAACGGAGCGTCTAGATAGTTAGAATGTCCTGTTACTAATGCTGCACTTCTTAAATTATGATAAAACTGCCCCATTGAGTAAGGTTCTATAACTTTAAAATTAATATTAGTAGCATTGCTATGTCTAACACTGTTAACTGGTGCTACTGTATTTTTTATTGACACATCTTCAATAAAAAATTCACGCTTGCCATCTAAGTCGTACAAAGACGGAATAGTTGGTCCACCACCACCGCCACTACGAATAATTTTAACCAACGGACCAAGAGTTCTATAGCTTAAAGGAAAGTTAAATTCCATGTTTGTCAAACATCCAAGAGTAAAAATGGGTGCATAACTAGCAAATTGATTTAATTCGTTTCTAAACGGAAAGACATCTTCGCCGTATAAAGCAGCAGCGCCTGCTAAACTAGGATTTTGTAAAAAATTGATCGCTCGCGAAACATTATTACTGCTATCGTTGACTGTAGCAGTTCGTTTAGACCCTACTGACCCCACTCCAGGATCGCCAATTACAATATTTCCAGAATTTTCTGGTACGTATGCCATTTATACTCCTAGTTGCCTTGCCAATTCGTCGCCTTTGGGCAAATAAATTCTAACTCCGGGTTTTAAATCATATACTGGATCTTTAATTAAATCCATATTACGTTGTGCAAATACCCACCATAAATTTTTTGTACCGTAAAGATCATAAGCTAACAAGTCGGGTCTAAATGCATACTGTGGCTGAACAGTATACAATATGTCGTCCGGACTTGCTGGCACAGGACGTATTGTTAATACATCCAAATAATCGTTATTTTGAATTTCTGTATTAGACCAAGGACTATTATTTTCGTATCTAACTTCCATTAAATAAATCCTTTTCCGTTTGAAATATAACCACCATTAATAAAAGTATCTAGACTAAACTTAGTTATCGCCTTTCTGCTGTATGTTGGCTGTACCTGAACGTTTATTTGACTTCTTACAGGCACCCAAGTTCCGCTTTCGCCTACATCTGTTTGTATATAATCAACATCACTAGGCAAGTCAACTGTAAAATAAGTTACAGTTACAGGTACATCTTTAAATACATAATCACCGTAGCCATTTAATTTAACAACAGGAGGCGGTGAACCTTGATTACTTGTGCTTCCATATGCCATCTTTGTTACACTACGTAGATAATGAGTTGCAGCAATCCAATATCTTGCATCTGTTGCATTTTCTACTACAAATTCGCCAACAATAGTTAACGAGTTCACTTGACTGTTCTGATAAGCAGGAAATGAATAATTACTATGTGTAGGATGAAGAGCATTATAGTTAGCAGTGTGTTCCATAGTTATTTGTGGAGTATAAGGAAACATAAACCCATTAGTTTCAAGCAAAGGTTGTAATATATCACTGTTTTGAAAATTAGCAGGCAGCGACAGTTTAACTCTCCAATCAAGGTCAGTTTTTGATCCCCAATCAGCTTCAACAAAATTTAAATCGTTTGTTGGAACTGCTCCTGGAGGTAAATTGCCTCTGCGCCTAGCGCCAGGATCTGTAACAACATCGCTAGATGATACACTTGCAGCTCCAAGTGGTACTTCGCTTCCTGTTAAATTTTCTCTACTCGACGAGGGATTGTTTGCCATGCTATTCTCCTATACTATTATTTAGTTGACATAATTAAGTAAGTATATTATAATAGTATTAACATTTTAGGAGAACCTATGAGGAAAGTAAACTATCTTAACAATAAAGACTTGTTAAAACAGATACACATATCAAAATCACAATTTTGTAGTTTTGTAGAGCCAGAATACAATCAGTATGACATTATTTTGCCTGATATTGAAAAAGTTAATATCAGAACTGTTGCAGAAGCTAAACGAAATAAAGCAAAAAGGTTAGGCGATGCAGAATATGCTCGTCGTAAACAAGCAGGCGAAAAAGTAAAGCAAGCTGAATGTGAAGTTGATTACAAAACTATTACAAAAGAAGAATTAATCTTTCGAATTATGACTTTTGATCATATTCCGGAAGAGCCTGGACGTAAAAAAACTCCAAAGACTATAGCAGACACTAAAGTAAAACTAAATTTTCCTCCTTTTAACCATTATAAATTTAATGATGAAGGCGAATTAGTTTTAGTTGGTAAAAGTCATTGGGAAGGTGGCATGGAAAATGGTAATTTTAGTTTAAAACATGCTCGAGCAACCAATGAACTTGCTCGAATGTGGATGAAGCTTGTTGATCGTTATGCTACAAGAGGCAATGTACGTGGATACACTTACAATGACGAGATGAAAGGGCAAGCAATACTGCAACTTTCGCAAATTGGTTTGCAGTTTGACGAATCAAAGTCAAATAATCCATTTGCATATTATACAGCAGCAGTTACTAACAGTTTTGTACGTGTTATCAACTTAGAAAAGCGTAATCAGAACATTAGAGACGATATTTTAGAAATGAATGACTTAAATCCTTCATACACACGCCAGCATGCCGGCGAATGGGAAGCTTCTGTTAAAAGAGACGCTGAACGAAAAAAATAAATGGTTGACACCTGTTAATAATCTTGCTATAATGATACGGTATAATAGAGGAATCTAAATTTGTTTAAGAAAGCAGCAGTCTTTACTGACATCCACTTTGGTCTAAAAGGCAATAGTAAAGTACACAATCAAGACTGTGAAGACTTTATTGATTGGTACATAGAACAAGCAAAAGCTGCCGGTTGCGAGACTGGTATTTTCTGCGGAGACTGGCATCATAACAGAAATAGCCTTAATCTTACTACTATGGATGCAACAATCCGTAGTATGGAAAAGCTAGGTGCTGCATTTGAGCAGTTTTTCTTCTTTGATGGTAACCACGACTTGTATTATAAAGACAAACGTGACGTTAACAGTACAGCATTTGCAAAACACATCCCAGGTATTACGTTTGTAGACGAAATTACTACAATTGAAGACGTAACTATTGTACCTTGGCTTGTAGGCGACGAGTGGAAAAAGCTACGCAAGCTAAAAAGTAAGTATGTATTTGGGCATTTTGAACTGCCTAGCTTCTATATGAACGCTATGGTGCAAATGCCCGACCACGGAGAGCTTAGAGCAGAAGACTTTGCTAATCAGTCTTATGTTTTTAGTGGACACTTCCACAAACGTCAGCAACAAGGTGTAGTACATTACTTAGGTAATGCATTTCCGCACAATTATGCTGATGCGTGGGATGATGCACGTGGTATGATGATTCTTGATAGAGAAAACGACAAGGCGCCAGTTTATATTGACTGGGCCGATTGTCCTAAGTATCGAACTGTTAAGCTAAGTCAGTTAATTGATGAAGCAGATTCATTTATCAAACCTAATATGTATCTACGTGTTAACTTAGACTTGCCTATTAGTTATGAAGAAGCTAGTTTCATCAAAGAAACATTCATTAATCAGTACAAGTGTCGTGAAATTAGTTTAATTCCTCAGAAATCACTAGAGGAAATTAGTACACAACTAGATATCCAACAATTTGAAAGTGTCGATCAAATTGTTGCTGGTGAAATTGCTGCAATCGACTCAGACAACTTCAATAAGAAGACGCTAATGGACATTTACAACGAACTATGATAAAAATTAAAGATCTAACAGTACGTAACTTTATGAGTGTGGGTAATCAGACTCAAGCAGTGGACTTTGACCGTGAGCAACTAACACTTGTGTTAGGTGAAAACTTAGATCAAGGTGGTGACGATAGCGGATCACGTAACGGTACTGGCAAAACTACTATCATTAACGCACTTAGCTATGCATTGTACGGAAAAGCTCTTACAAACATTAGAGCCAACAACTTAATTAACAAAACAAACTCAAAAGGTATGCTTGTTACGCTACACTTTGAAAAGAACAATGTTGATTATCGTGTTGAACGTGGACGTGGACCTAACTTATTAAAGTTTTATGTGAACGATCAAGAACAAGAAATGATAGATGAGTCGCAAGGCGACAGTCGAAAGACGCAAGAGTTCATCAACGACTTATTAGACATGTCTCACGATATGTTTAAGCACATTGTTGCACTAAACACTTATACTGAGCCGTTTCTAAGTATGCGTCAAAATGATCAACGTGCTATCATCGAACAACTGCTTGGCATTACTATCCTTAGTGAGAAAGCCGATGCACTTAAAGAGCAAACTAAGCAAACTAAAGATGCAATCACCGAAGAAACATTAAAAATTAATGCTATTCAAAGTGCAAACGAAAAAATACAAACAACTATTGATAGTTTAAGTCGTACACAGCGTGCTTGGCTTTCTAAGAAGGATCAAGACTGTGATAAGTTACAGTTAGGTATTACTGAATTAGAGAAATTAGATATTAACACAGAATTAGAAGCACACGAAAAATTATCAAATTGGTCTGAACATAACAACAAAATAACTTCTTTAAGAAAAGAATTAAGCACACTTGAGCCTGCACTACAACGTGCTGATAAGAGTATTGAAAAAGCAAATAAAGATATTGCAGATCTAGAAGATGCAACTTGTTATACGTGTGGTCAAGAACTTCACGCAGATAAAAAAGCAGAGATTGCAGCTCGTAAAGATAAAGAACTTGCTGATGCAATTGCATATCAGTCTGAAGTTTCTGTTAAGGTAGTCGATGTTACAAAGAGTCTTGAAGATATTGGTGACATCAACGGTAAGCCTAATGTGTTTTATGACACTGTCAAAGAAGCATATGATCACAGGCAAAACGTTGATAGTTTAAAACAGGCACTTGCTAACAAACAGGACGATGTCGATCCGTATCAAACACAAATTGATGAATTAAATAATACAGCAATGCAAGAAATTGACTGGACACCAGTTAATGAGCTTACTGATTATAAGGAACATCAAGACTTTTTACTAAAACTACTTACTAACAAAGATAGCTTTATTCGTAAGAAGATTATCGATCAAAACTTAGCATACTTAAACAATAGACTTACATATTACTTAGATAAACTAGGATTGCCGCATCAAGTTGTGTTCCAAAACGATCTTGCTGTTGAAATTACGCAACTTGGTCAAGATTTAGACTTTGATAACTTGTCACGTGGTGAACGTAACAGACTTATACTTGGTATGAGCTTTGCATTCCGTGATGTTTGGGAAAGTCTATATCAAAAGATTAACTTGTTGTTTATTGATGAACTTATTGACAGTGGTATGGATACTGCTGGTGTTGAAAATTCACTAAGTGTTCTTAAGAAGATGGGCAGGGAAGGCGACAAGAATGTTTACCTTATCTCACACAAGGACGAACTTGTTGGAAGAGTCAATCACGTAATGAAAGTAGTAAAAGAAAATGGATTTACAAGTTACGAAAATGATATTGAAATTGTAGAATGATAGACGACGATACCCATGACAAGCTTGTAAAAGCATACATGGAATATTTTAGAGCAAATGAAAAATTTGAGTCAAGAAAGTCAGTTAGAACTCATCGAGAAGCACGAAAATGGTTACGAGAAATCCGTAACCTTTCTAAAGATCGCATGGATGAAATTCATCTTACATATAATTCAAATAAAGAAACCAAAAAAGAAGGCAAATAAATTAGGCACTGGTAAGTATACTCATGCAGTGGACTTACCAAGGTGAAACAATTGACACAATACCAGACGAGTATGAAGGCTTTGTTTACCTTATTACAAATACCACTACAGGCCAAAAATACGTAGGCAAGAAACTAGCAAAATTTAAAACCACTAAGCCACCTCTAAAAGGCAAAAAAAATAAAAGACGAGGCTACAAAGAAAGCGACTGGAGAACATACTACGGTAGTTCAGACAGACTAAACGCAGACGTAGCATCACTAGGCGAAGAACACTTTACAAGAGAAATATTATATCTTTGTAAGGGCAGGGGCGAAATGTCCTACATAGAGGCAAGAGAACAGTTTGACAGGCGAGTACTTGAAACAGATGATTACTATAACGGAATCATTAATGTTAGAGTAGGCGGATCAGACAAACTCAAACAGGCATTGCTAGAACATCACATACAGGCAAAACATTCCAACACCTAAGGTTAGCGGGCCAGTTTACTAATACCGCTGTGGAAAAAGCTCTCGTATAGAAGCACACGTAACATATTGATCGACTACCCAGAGGTAGGAAGCCACCAAACAAATTGGGCTCACTGGTTGATATAGATTGTTTTGTTGGCAGTCGAAAAACACAAACACAGTACATAAAAACTCTTTAGCAATAGGAACGAAGCGAGAGGTAGCTGGAAACAGCGATGTCGACGTAGGTTGGGAAAGGTCAGAGCCCATTGTACTTTGTGTATAAACAATTACCTACTTCCAATGTCTCGGCTGGTGCAGACTCACATGAAGCGCATTTTGAGATTAGATGGGACCGTAACAGGTTCCGTCTGACTGAAACAATCTACATGAAACTTAAACATTAATACATTCGTATTAATGCTTTCTATATAAATTATGTATTAAGAAAAAAGTTTGTAGTTTGAGCGTTAGCGAAAACTTATATCTACGGAGTAGATATATAAATACTATACACAAAAGGTTATTAGAAAATGAAAATAAATGATATCTTAAATGAAGAATTAGTAGAGTTTATCCCTTTAACTAAAAGAGCTCGTACTATGAGTAAAGCTCAGAAAGCTGGCAAAAAAGATATGATTGCAACTGCTGATAAATTAAACAGTGAATTTGCAGGATATATGGGAACACAAGGCAAAAAACTAAATCAAGTAGTTTGGCAAGATATTATAGATTTTCTTTCTTATAAAAAAGTTGACACTAGTAAACTAGATACTACAGCAAAGCCAAATCTAAAGAAGGTATTTAGAGATGTTGCTCAAAAAGCAATGGCGCTTCCATTCAAAGCACCGACTCCTAAAAAATCCGCTGCACCAAAGGTTACTCCAAAAGGAAATAAAGTATCTAACAAGCCAAAAGTTCCGGCTAATGTTGTTAATGTTGTAAGTAAAATGTCAGATAGTGAAAAAGTAGCATTAGCTAAAGCAATACTAAAAAAATATAGTTAATAAAACGGTAAATTTGTATTTTTAGTTGTTTCTAAATTTTCTGCTATTATTTTACCGATAATTTCTCTATCTTCTATACACATAGTGAAAGCTTCGTCTGCAGAAACACTTCCCCGCATATACCAACACAATTTATATAGTTCATGTTTTAGATTTTTTTGATCTAATTCCATTTGTTTCATTAGATCTAGAATTTCTTCCATACCTGTAGATATAATACTTACACGAAAAAATTTGATTGATCAAAAGATAGAGGAATTTCCATATTTTTAGGTGCACCGTTAGCTACATCTTCTTCATTAAACGTAACTTGTAATGGTTCCATTACAAATGAATTTTTTTGTGCTTCTAAATGATCTAAAACAGTGGAAAATACGTTCTTATCAGCATTATCAATAAATTCTTTTATAAATGTTTTGTTATCTACTATGTTGTCGTCAACTGTGATAGATTCTATACTGTCTATCATCATGCCTACTGTTAGTTCAGTAAGCTTACGGAAACTAGTACTAAACTTTTCCATTTTTTCAACTTCTGTCATAGTTTTACTGTTTACAGATGCAAATATTCTTTGCTCTTCAAATGTTTTCATACTACTATCAGTAAATTGTCTATACGTTAGTGGAGATAGTTTTACTAACATATTGTCAACTTCAATTTCGTTAACATAATTTATTCTTGAAAACTTTTCTAAAGTATATCTTAAATCTACACTAAAGGACCTTTCTTCATTTAATCCTGGTATTACTTGTGTAACAGATAGTTCTGGTCCAAATGTAGCTATTCTAATAGCTATTAAAATAGTATCAAGATCAATTGAAGGCATTTTCCAAGGATCAATAATATTTGGCACACAGCTTTTTACAAGATCAACAGTAGCTTGCCCGTTCATTAGTGCATCAGGAGTTTTCATAGTTAGTTCGTCTTTTGCTGTCATGGGAAATACTGGCAATTCTCCATTTTCAGGCATATCTATTGAGCCTTCTGGGTAGAATCTACCCTTACTAGGCAATTCTAAATATAATTTAGGTTGCCGAAAGTATTTTCTTAATGGGTTAGACCCACTTGGTTGAATTTCCTGCATTGTGTTCTCCGGATAAATAATACTATAAGTATATATACAGTATATTTATGTGCGCATATAATGGAAAACATGTCTTTTGGCTGAAGAATCAAATATTTTAAATGTAGGTGGCGACGGTGTTGCAAGTGAAGCAACACTACAGAAACTTGTAGGTGCAATTGAAGCTCTTGCACGTAAACAAGGAGCCGATCCTAAATCATCAGTAGCTAAAACTATGAATCTGTATGATACATCTATAAAAAATAGTGTTAAGACTGTTGATACAAATAGAAAGGCATTAGAAAGTCATACTGATGCAGTTGACGAGAGTGCTAGTAAACTAAGTCAACTAGGAAAAGGGGCACTAGGAGTATTTTCAGCTGGTTTAGATATGGCTGTAGATACTCTTCTAGGATTTACAAAAGAATTATTAGGATCAACTGTTCAGATTACTGATTTTGCAAGGCATATTCCGATAATAGGCCAAGGACTTGCGTTTTTTACAAGTCAAATAGATGAATCATATGATACATTTGCAAATTTAAGTAAAGTTGGTGGTAGTTTTGGCGGCGACTTAGGTGATCTTAGAATGGCAGCAAAAGATCTATATATGGATCTTGGTACGCTATCTAATTTTGTAGGACAAAATTCACAAAGAATGGCAGCCTTTGGCGGCACAGTAGATGGCGGCGTGCGAAGTACACGTCAGTTACAAAGTGCAATAAGCGACGAATTAATGTTAAAGTTTGGAGCATTAGGTATAACCACTGATGAAGTTGCCGAACAGTTGGCATACTATCAATATATTGACAGAGCAGGTAGAGCAGGCGAACAAAGAACTGCACAAGAACAAGCACTAGCAGCAGCAGCGTTGACTGAAAATTTTGCAACACTTGCAAAATTAACTGGTAAAGATATTAAAACACAACAAGAACAATTAGCACTAGCACAAGCAGATATTGCATTTCAAATGGAAAGAGCTAGATTAGAACCTGAACAACGAGCTGCACTAGATAAGTTAATGTCAGAAGCAGCAGAAACAATGGGTCAAGCTGGTGTAGATAGTATTAAATTAAGTTTCTTAGGAATGCCAGCAATCAGTGAAGAACAGAAAGTATTTCAGACACTACAAAAAGAATCATTTACATTGTTAAAAAATGATTTAGATGCAATACTAAAAGGTCAACTAACAAGCGAAACTATGACTAAAACCAGAGGTGAAAGAATAGCTGCTCAATTAGAAGCACAATTAACAGCAAGTGCTGATAATTTAGCATTAATAAAAGCAGGTGCAGCTGGTATAGACGGTGTTCCGGCTACGCTACTATCTAATCTAAACTTATCGGTAGATCAGTTATCAAACTACATAAAAGAAAATTCCGACGGTACATTTAGTTTTATGAAAGAGGCATTTATTAAAGACTTCAATGAAGGAGTCATTAAAACAGCAAACGAAGAAAGAGATGCAGTAGTATTGTTTAGAAGATCTTTAGGTGATACACGAAAAGCACTTCAAGAACAATTAGTTAATCCTTTTCTTGATACTGCAATTACTCCTGCACTTCAGAGTTTTACTGAGTGGATGCGCGGGTTTACAGCAGACGAAACGGGTGAAGGGTCAAGATTTAGTGTTGCAATAGCATATATCACAGGACAAATGCAAAAACTTAATGTCAGATTACAAAAATTCTTTACTGATTTTGATACAGATCCTAAAAAAGCTATAGACGATCTCTGGGCAGATATTTCTGCAACATTAAAGCCTATAATGGATAAGTTGTTTGATATGATGGCTAGTCAGTTTGCAAGAGCGTTTAATAAAATAGTATTTGGTATAGATACAGGAACTGCTGAAGGACAACTAAAAGACTTAACAGGCAAAGGAGTCTTTAATTTATCTGATATCGGTGGCGGACTTGATGCTGGATCTCAACTATATAAAGATTTAGCTGCTGCAACTGGTACAAGTACAACGTACACAGAAACAGGATATGGGCAATCTATAACCCTTCCGGTGAACCCGGCATGGGTTACAGAGCAAGCAATAAATGAACTTGAAAAAAGACGTACTAGTGAAGGCGGACTTACTGAACAGGAAACAGAACTTGTAAACAAAGTGTATAACGCACTAGTGAATAACACTTATGCTAATGGCACTGGAGGATTTAAAGATTTTGGTAGAGGCACACTTTCAGTACTTCACGGCAACGAAGCAGTTGTTCCTAGAAATAGTCCTGAAGGAAAAGTACTTGACAATGCAATGAATAGCAGTTATAATAGTGCATCAAGTGGTTCAATACAGGAATTAAATAATACTATGAGACACGTTTTAAGTGTTCTTGAAAAAACATACACAGTTGAAAAAGATATGTCCAGAAGTATAAGAGGTATAGGCTCTAATACTATTAGAGGCACAGTTTTAAGATAACGGAGAATTAAATGAGTTGGAAAAAATATTTTACACCGGTGCCGACAGGAGATAATCCTTCTGGTACATATTCTCCTTTGAGTTCAAAGAATACGAATTCTCAAGCAGGTCCGGCTAGGACTAATTATAGTTCGTACTTACCTGATGTATATGTTGGGTCACCGAATCGTGTTGAACGTTACGGTCAATATAATACAATGGATTTAGATTCAGAAGTAAATGCTGCATTAGATATCCTTGCTGAATTTTGTACACAGAAACACAAGTCAAATGATACACATTTTAAAATTGACTTTAAACAACAAGCTACAAATTCAGAAACTACAATTATACAAAAATATCTACAGCAATGGTGTAGACTAAATTCTTTTGATACAAAAATGTTTAGAGTGCTAAGAAATGTATTCAAGTATGGAGATCAATTTTTTGTAAGAGATCCAGAAACTAAAAAATGGTTTCATGTAGATCCTGCAAACGTATCGAGTATTATTGTAAATGAATCTCAAGGCAAAACTCCTGAACAATATGTAATTAAAAACTTTAATATTAATTTTAAAGATAATGTAATGACATCTCCTTATCAAACAGGAAGTAATATTACTAGCAGTAATCCTCAGTATCAACCTTCCGGCGGTGCAAGGGGTATGGTAGGACAACCTCAAACATCGACCAGTGGTAGCAGATTTCATAGAGAAGAAAACGAAATCACTGTTGATGCTGAACATGTTGTTCATTTAAGTTTATCAGAAGGCTTAGACAACAACTTTCCTTTTGGTAATAGTTTACTTGAAACTATTTTTAAAGTATACAAACAAAAAGAATTACTCGAAGATGCTATTATTATCTATCGTGTACAACGTGCGCCAGAGCGCAGAGTATTCTACGTTGATGTGGGCAACATGCCATCACACCTTGCTATGCAATTTGTGGAACGTGTTAAAACGGAAATACATCAAAGACGTATCCCATCGTCGACAGGAGGTGGATCAAATGTCATAGACAGTTCATATAATCCTCTGTCAATCAACGAAGATTACTTTTTTCCACAGACAGCAGAAGGCCGTGGATCAAAAGTTGAAACACTACCAGGCGGTACTAACCTAGGAGAGATTGATGACCTTAGATATTTCACAAATAAATTGGTTAGAGGTTTGCGTATACCTAGTAGTTACCTACCAACTGGTGCTGACGACAGTGCCGCCCAATATAATGACGGTAGAGTGGGTACAGCATATATTCAAGAATTAAGATTTAATACTTACTGTGAACGTTTACAAAACTTAGTGATTGAAGAATTTAACACAGAGTTTAAACGCTACTTACTTGAAAAAGGTATAAACATTGATACTTCAATGTTTGATATTAGATTCCAACCGCCACAAAACTTTGCTGCATATCGTCAAAGTGAAATTGATAATGCTCGTGTACCAACATACACACAAATGAGTGCTATCCCTTATATTTCAAATAGATTTGCACTAAAAAGGTTCTTAGGAATGACTGATGAAGAAGTTGCAGAAAACGAACGCTTGTGGCGACAAGAAAATGAAGACATAATGCCAGCAGACGGAACTGATGCTAGCGGAGAACTTAGAAGCGAAGGAATTACAGGTGCAGGCATATCTGACGATTTAACTGGCGCAGAAGATGAACTAGAAGGAGATGTTACTCCTATCGAAGGCGGAGCAGAAGATGGTCCTTCTAGTGCAACTGATAGTCAAGGATCAGAAACAACAACAACTAGCCAAACTGTATAAATACTAACATGATACTACGTGAATTATTTTATTTTGACAAAGAAACTTTAGAGACAGTAGATGACACTACTTACGATCCTGCATCTGATGAATCTCCAGTAGATTATGACGATACAAGAAAAACAAGATTAACATTAAGCCAAATTAATAAAATAAGAAAAGCTAGTGAATTTCACAAAGAAGAACAGGAGAAGGAACTAGTATTTGTTAGACAAATGTATGGCATACAATCTAATGCTGAAGCAGGTGTTTAATAATGGTAAAACTAGATAAGTCTCAATACACAAAGTCTCAGTGGAAAGTTATCAAAGAACAAAGAAAAAAGACAAAGCAGCAAGAAAGAGAAAGTCGCGAAGCTGCAAAAAAACAAGTTCAAGTTAATACAATAAGCGACAATTTAGAAAATCAAAACAAATATAAAAAAGAAGAAAGCAAAGGTAAAATTGCCTTTGTATTAGGTAACGGTACTAGCAGAGCTAATATTCCATTGTCACCTTTGCAACAGATGGGAAGAGTTTACGGATGTAATGCTCTTTATAGACATTATAAACCTGATTACTTAGTTGCTGTTGATACTAAAATGATATTAGAAATTAATAAATCAGGATATCAAAAGAAAAATGAAGTTTGGACAAATCCAAACAGGTCATATGTAAAATTTAAACATTTTAATTATTTTAATCCGAGTAAAGGTTGGAGTAGTGGTCCTACTGCATTATGGTTAGCTTCAGAACACAAGTATGAAACAATTTATATTTTAGGATTTGATTATAGAGGATTAAATGATGGCAAACATTTTAATAATGTATATTCAAACACTGCAAATTATAAAAAATCTACCGATAGTGCAACCTTCTTTGGAAACTGGATGCGTCAAACATCAAGTGTTATACAAACAAACCCAAAAATAAATTATGTAAGAGTTATTGAAGATGACTCGTATATACCAAAAGATTTAGCTAAATTTAAGAATTTAAAACACATAAATGTTAAGAGTTTTATAGAAATTATTGAAGAAACTACTAACTCGTGAATAAATGGCCTGTTTTGAGCCTATTTCTGCGCACTTTTATATCTATTAAGTAAATACATTATGACAGCCCCACACTGGTTAAGTGTGATAAAATTTATAGGAGATAGATATGGCAGATCGTAATAAATTCGAAGAAATGCTCGACCTTCTTATCAACGAAGATAAAGATGGTGCAGAAGCATTATTCCACGAGATTGTGGTAGAAAAATCAAGAGATATATATGAATCACTACTCGAAGATGAAGCAGAAGTAGACGAGTCAGATGACGAAGTTGAAGAAGCAACTGATGAAGAAGTAGATGAATCAGATGAAGACCTAGATGAAGCAACTGACGAAGAAGTTGAAGAAGGTTTTGACCTAGACGAGTTTGAAGTAGAAGCAGATCCAATGGATATAGGTGGCGATGCAGCAGACAACATGATAGGTGACATCGAAGATGGCGACGACGAAGGCGACGAAGAAGGCGAAGGCGATGTTGAAGATCGTGTTGAAGACCTAGAAGACGCACTAGACGACCTAAAAGCAGAATTTGAAAAAATGATGGCTGGCGACGACGAAGGCGACGACGACATGGATGACATGGGCGACGACGAAGGTGAAGAAGAGCCAGAAGAAGCATTTGCGTTTGAAGCAACCGACGAAGAAGTTGACGAGTCAGACGACACTGAAATCGAAGAAGGTGGTCATTCAGAGCAGATGATCAAAGACAAAGAAAACATGTCAAAAGCAGAATTTGAAAAGAAGTATGGTGATGCAGCTAAAGACATGGACGAATCAGTAAAAAGCGCAGGCGAACAAATGCGTGAGTATGTAGAAAAAGTATCAGCTACAATGGGTGACAACGGTGCAAACACTAAGTCAGCAGTAGCAGGTAAAAACGATATGGGCGGCACAGCAGGAAATCTTGTACAAGGTGAAACAGCTGACGAAAGCGGTACATCCGGTGGATTAGCTAACCCAGCCGAAAAAGAAGATAACGCAGGGAATGTAAATGTTCCAGGCGGTAAGGCTTCAAAATCAATGAAGTCGCAACCAGGCCACGGCGCTGAGAAAAAGGGCAAGCCTGAGACTGCTGACAACAAAAAATCTGTTGTAGGCAAATAACCGTAAGGAAATCTAGATGAGAAACTTACAAGAGCATTTGACATTCGACCAAGCTAATATAGTGCTTGAGGGTGCCAACGAAGGAAAAGACCTTTATTTAAAAGGTATTATGATCCAAGGTGGTGTTCGCAACGCTAATCAGCGAGTGTATCCTGTAGATGAAATCGGCAGGGCTGTCAAAACTCTCAATGATCAAATTACTGGAGGATACAGTGTTCTCGGTGAAGTTGATCATCCAGAAGGTCTTAATATTAACATTGACCGTGTTAGCCATATGATCACGGAAACGTGGATGGAAGGTGATAACGGTTACGGTAAACTAAAAATACTACCAACACCAATGGGAAACCTAGTTAAAACGATGCTTGAGGCAGGCGTTAAACTAGGCGTCTCGTCGCGTGGTAGTGGTAACGTATCAGACGACGGCAGTAACACCGTTTCTGATTTCGAAATTATCACCGTGGACGTTGTGGCTCAGCCCAGCGCCCCCGGTGCATATCCTACACCAATTTATGAACATTTGATAAATGCACGTGGGGGAATGAAGGCATATGAACTAGCACAGGCAACAAAACATGACACTAAGGCACAAAAGTATCTTAAGGAATCGTTGATTAATATAATCAACAAACTCCAGTGAACAGGAGAAAGTAATGATAGATGCACTGAAAACACTCTTTGAAAACGATGTTGTATCGGACGAGATCAGAGCACAGATTGAAGAAGCTTGGAAAGGCAAGATTCACGAAAACAAAATGCAGGCAACTGCTGAGTTACGTGAAGAATTTGCTAGTAAATACGAGCATGATAAAGCAACAATGGTTGAAGCCATTGATGCCATGCTTTCTGAGCGCCTAACAGAAGAAATTGCAGAATTTACACAAGATCGTGCGCAGCTAGCTGAAGCAAAAGCTAAGTTTGCCGTTGCACAACGTGAAAATGCAAATCTACTAAAAGGGTTTGTAGCTGAACAGCTACAAAAAGAAATTCAAGAACTACGAGCAGACAAGAAAGCAATGGCAGAATCATATGCCAAGCTAGAAGAGTTTGTTGTAGAAGCTCTATCTACAGAGATAGCAGAGTTCCATGAGGATAAAAAAGATTTAGCTGAAACAAAAGTACGTTTAGTACGTGAAGCTAAAACGCACTTTGCTAAAGTCAAAAAAGACTTTATCGAAAGAAGTGCTACAGCAGTATCAGAAACAGTTGCAAAAGGTCTCAAAAAAGAGATTTCAGCACTGAAAGAAGATATCGATGCAGCACGTAGCAACGACTTCGGTCGTAAGATTTTTGAAGCATTTGCAAATGAATATATGGTTTCTCACTTAAATGAAAAATCAGAAACAACTAAACTTCTAAAAGTTATTGATGTTAAAGATCGACAACTGTCAGAAGCTAAGGCATTTGCTACGAAAGCAAAAACTCTCGCAGAATCAGTTAACAAAGAGAAATCACGCTTAATTGAATCAGCAAAACGTGAGAAGACAATTAATGACTTAATTGCTCCTTTATCAAAGGATCAAAAAGAAATTATGACAGACTTACTGGAATCAGTACAAACCGAAAGACTTCAAAAATCTTTTGACAAGTACTTACCATCAGTTATTGACGGAAATTCTCCAGCAAAGCGTAAGGCAGTAATTACAGAAGGCACAAAAGTAACAGGCAACCGCGAAATGGTTTCGCAAACAAACAGTAGTACAGAAGATGATAGTAATGTATTAGACATTCGTCGTCTTGCTGGATTGAATTAAGGAGATTGAAATGTCAGAACTACTAGAAAGTCGCTGGCAGGATACGAAGACAGCACTTCTTGAAGGCCTAAATGGCAACAAGAAATCTGTAATGGCCGCAACTTTGGAAAATACACGTAAGTATTTGTCAGAGACAGCCACTGCAGGCGCTACTTCTGCCGGTAACGTAGCAACTCTAAATCGTGTGATCCTACCAGTGATCAGACGTGTAATGCCAACAGTCATTGCTAATGAAATCGTAGGTGTTCAGCCTATGACTGGTCCAGTTGGTCAAATCCACACTCTACGTGTTCGTTATAGCGACACTGTGAATGCGGGCGCCAACGGTGCAACAGCAGGTGAAGAGGCTCTAAGCCCATTCAAAATTGCAACATCATATTCAGGTGATGAAGCAAACCCTGGTGCAGCAAACAGTACAGCAGCTCTTGAAGGTGCAGCTGGTAATCAACTAAGCATTCAGATCTTGAAGCAAACTGTTGAAGCGAAAACTCGTAAGTTGAGTGCTCGTTGGACGTTTGAATCAGCTCAAGATGCTCAGTCCCAACATGGTATTGATGTTGAAGCAGAAATTATGGCTGCTCTAGCACAAGAGATTACTGCTGAAATCGATCAAGAAGTATTAGCTTCTTTACGCACACTAAGTGGTGCAGCAGTTGAAACATACGACCAAGCGGGCGTGTCTGGTACAGCAACATTTGTTGGTGACGAGCATGCAGCACTTGCAGTACAAATCAACCGTGCATCAAACCTAATCGCTCAGCGTACACGCAGAGGCGCAGGTAACTTTGCAGTCGTTAGCCCATTTGCGCTAACAATTCTACAAAGTGCTACTACAAGCGCATTTGCACGTACAACAGAGGGTACATTTGAAGCACCAACTAACACTAAAATGGTTGGTACATTAAATAACGCAATGCGTGTCTATGTAGACACATATGCAGGTGACGGTACAGCAGTACTAGTTGGCTACAAAGGTTCAAGTGAATCAGATGCAGCAGCATTCTATTGCCCATACATCCCACTAATGAGCTCAGGCGTTGTGCTTGACCCAACATCATTCGAACCAACAGTGTCATTCATGACACGTTACGGATATGTTGAGTTAAACAACACAGCATCATCGCTTGGTAACGCAGCTGATTACTTAGCTAACGTTGCAATTACTAATGGTAATGTAAGCTTTAGCTAATATTATTTTTATAATAACGAAAAAAGGCCCTACGGGGCCTTTTTTTATGACTTTTTTAAAAAAAGTGGTTGACATTGTTTGTAATGATGTTATATTAGTTACATAAGTTAGGCGACGGTCTAAGTTAGATAGTGCAAGGAACGGTGTTGCGTAGTGACACAACTTGGCTAGTAGCTGTAGTGGCAGCATATGATTGTAGAGATACAAAGATATGTTTTTGGAAGTAACTATCCGATGCTAGGCTCCTCCGAATTTAGCGAGAGCTACTAGGAGGTTGTTGGTATTCTCAAAGTCCAACCTATCACCCTTATTATTAAAAGCTCGATACTTAACTGTGTCGGGCTTTTTTCTTATTTGATAAATACATATGTCAGATAGTGTGCCGCAAGGCGGACTTATGCTGTACCCGCAGCGTAGCTCATAGAACGGGCATAGGACTACTTTTTATAGGAGAAAAAAAATGGGAAGACCACTAAACAAACGATTATTCGGTGTAGCAGGCGTAGGACCTACAGCAGGCGGCAACGAAATTAAAGTAAATTTTCATAACGGCACAGCAGTTAAAGAAGGTTACATTGTAAAGCAAAAAGCATCAAAGAAATTTGTATGTGAAGAAATTGAAACACCAGGCTTATTTACTTGTACGCTAACAACTGGTAAACTACCAGCAGCATTAGCAGAAGGCGAAATGGCTATTTCATTCAAAATGGACGATGCAGAAACATACACAGTAAGTAAAATTTCTGGACGTAAAGCTACATTGTCAGCACCAAGTGCAACAGGTAGTAATGCTTATGATGGTGTAAGTGTAGCATGGAACTTTAGTACATCTGTAGCAGACGGTGCAGCACAAGTTGAAGAAGCTGGCGACGACAACACATTAGTTGGAACCGATGACGACGATTTCACAGAAGACGCATAAGGACTAACTTAATGGGACGACCGATAAATGTTTTTTGGGATTTCTTAGAAAATCTAAAAAACTTAGTAGTTTCAGTAAAGATTGGAAGTGCTAAGGCAACACCACACGGTGAAGTCTTAGCACAACTTTCTGAAAATACATTTGAGGTTGCAGACGATAATGGAAACATTGGTATATGTAGGTTGGTCGAAAAAACAACTGAAGAATTAAAAGAAAATGAAATGTCGATAAGGGCACTTTGTTTAAAAATATGTAGCTTTGTTTTTATAAAAAAAATTATGAATGATACAATGATTGATTTTAAGAATATCAATTATAAGTGGGATCTAGAACACGATTCAACTGAAAATATTATTTTACTTAGGACAATATAATGTCAAAATTTCTAAAAATACCATATGGTGACTATACTATAGAAACACAAGAAGGTGGTGTTATTGTATTAAACACTGGTAATGAAAATGGTGTTGTAAGAGTAACAGGCGACCTTATTGTACAAGGTAACGCAACTACTGTACAGTCTGAAAATATGACTGTAAAAGACAATATAATTATTGTAAACAGCGGAGAGACTGGCGCAGGTATTACACTTGATTCTGCAGGTATTAGAATAGATAGAGGAACAAATGCAGATACATTTTTTGTATTTGATGAAAATATTGCAAATGTAGTTCCAGGAGGAACTGATGGTGCATTTAGGCTTTATATTGCCGACGGAGGTAGTGGAACACTTAAAGGACTACAAACAAATCATATTAATACAGGCGGAAGTGACTTATATTTAATAAGCAACGGTACTGGTGTAATTACTGTCACAGGTACTACTGATTATGAAAATAATGTTTTTACATATAGTGATATCGCAACAGGTACAGTTGATTTAACAGGTGGTTCTAATTCTGATGGTGTTATCGATCCAGATAACATACCGAATACTAAATCAATTGTTGATTATGTTAATTCTTATTTTGCAGGGGTGTTCCAAGATAGAATTGAAGAAGGTACAATAACAAAAACATTTGTTGAAACTATTGACAGAGAAGATACTGGAAATCCGAGTGTTGTACAAATAGGTATTGACGATGTTGTTGTAAGTGAATTTTATGAAAATAGAGCTGAAATTCAAGGAATACGAATTTTAGATACTAAAATAGAATCAACTGTTAGTAATAGCGATCTTACTCTTTCAGCGCCTGGAACAGGTACAGTAAGAATTAACGATGTATTACAAATAAATGCAACACCGGGCGACGACGATGGATTATTAGAACCGAGTGCTCCGGATGATAGTTCTGCAGGATTAAAGTTATATACAAACGTTCCACAATTTGGCGACACTGGATTATATTTTGTAAATAGTTTTGATAGACGTGACGAAATAGTAAGTAACAATAAATCAATGATTTACAGTATGATATTTTAGGAATTTTTATGGCTATAGAACACAAATTTATAGGAATAACAGAAACAGCGTTGCTTACAGTGCCAGCTGCAAAGCAATATGCAATTACAACAATAATTGTATGTAATACATATGTTCCTAATCCGTCAGACGATCAAGAAGGTTTAGCAACTTTTGATTTGCACTTAATACCTAATGGTCAGTCTAGAGGTGATATTAACAGAATTATAAATCAAATGAGTTTACGTGCAGGCGAAACTTTTACGTTTGATAGTGAAAAAATAATTATTGAAAGTAGTGATTCTATTGTAGGAATAGGAACACCGGATGATATTACTAATCCTGGCAACACAACTTTAGCAGTTGTAATAAGTTATTTGGAGATATAAATGCCTATACGCAATTTATTAATAACAACAACAGATCAAGATTTAGTACAAGTTCCAGATCCTTATAAGGCAATAGGAACATGGGATCCATTAGACCCATTAGATCCTCCGGCAAGAAGATATGCAGTAACTAATATTTTAGTATGTAATAATGAAGTACCGAATATTGTACACGAAGAAGCCGGAACAACAAACTTTGATATGCACATAGTAAAACGTAACGAAGCTAAAGGTGATATTAATAAAGTTGTAAATTCACTACAAATGCCTTCAGGAGAAACATTTACATTCGATAGCGAAAAAATTGTTTTAGAATCAGGAGATAGAATTGTAATTGTTGGAGATAGTCCGACAAATTTAAGTGCTACAGTAAGTTGGTTGGAAGTATAATGAGATTAATTAAAAGACAAACAACAAATTTAAGAAGTATAACTGGTCCGGGCGTAAGATACGATGAAAACGATCAAGTTATTATGGATAGTAAAAAGGGGTTGTTAGTTCCAAAAGGTGAAGAATCTCAAAGACCTTTCTATCCAGAAAATGGTTATGTAAGATATAACACAGGTGACGAGCAATTAGAAGCTTATCAAAATGGTGCTTGGAGAGAAATACGGTTCAAAGAACCAAATCAAGATCCAGGTATTATAGTACAAAGTTTAGGCGTAGGCGATGCAAGTGAAGTTGACTTCGGTCCTCTTGATAGTCAAGATAGTGATTATCCTATTCCTGCCGCTGCACAAAATATATTAGTATTTGTTGAAAATGTTTATCAGTTACCAACGACAAACTATACATTAAAACAAAATCCTAGTGGTAAAGCAGAAGGATGGTATATAAGATTTGGATCTGCACCACCTTTAGGTAAACCTGTAACTGTATTACATAACTTTGACAAATAAATACATATGTCAAAGGAGTAAAAAATGCCTGAACCACAAACTGGACGTATAGGCGGCGGCGTATTACAAGACAATCTTGAGTTATATCAAGGCGGCGCCGGCAAGCCAAATTTAAATTTTAAAAACACTGCATCTAACACTGCGTTGTTACATCTTGATCCAGTTACTGGGCGAATAGGTATAGACTTAGAAAATCCTAGTAAAGATTTAACTGTAAAGACAAAATTTAGATCAGAAAATTTAAATGCAGATATTATGGAAGTTTTTCCATTATTTACAGCACAAAATAATACAGTTGGTGTAGACACAGACATACTGTATCTTACAGCAACTCCTGTTGATGGAGCAGATCCTAATATACAGTTGAGTGCATTAGCAACTTCTGACATACTCATAGATAATGAAAAAATTACAACTTATAATAGTGATGCTAATTTAGATTTAATTCCAAGCGGAACAGGCACAGTTGAATTTTTAAATAATGTTGACATATACGGTAGTATGAATGCTACAGGCAACATTTCAATGGGCGGAGATTTAATATTTGGGACTGGTCCTGAGACTCCTGATGAAATTAGTTTTGATACGCAAGTACAAAGTAATATTATTCCAGACATTACAGATACATACAACTTAGGTAGTAGTGATAGAAGATTTGGCGAAATACATTCAAATTTACTAAACGGTGCAGCAGTAGAAACAGGCGAAGTTATTTCAGGATTTGTTACTATCAATTCTAGAGTTGGAAATATGTTTTATGTTTCGCAAAACGGCGACGATACAAATGTAGGCGATCATGTACAAGGGCCATTTAGAACAGTAAGACGTGCATTAGAAGCAGCTGATGCAAGCGGCGAAGGAACTGTAACAGTACATATATTTGCAGGTGAATATGAAGAAGAACTACCTTTGATAGTTCCTGATAATGTTACAGTTAAAGGTGAAGAAATTAGAAACACAATTATAAAACCTGCTGCTGGTTATGAATTTGAAGATGTGTTTAAATTAAATGATAATTCAACAGTTGAAGATCTAACTGTAAAAGATTTTTACAGTCCAGGTTCTGCATTTAGTTTTGCAACAGATGCTGTGTTAAGCACACGCTCTCCATATGTTAGAAATGTAAGCGTAATTACAGCAGAAGGTTATGTTGAAAAAGTTTTATATCCTGATCAAAAAGATGTTACATGGTTTGGTCCCAGTGGTAACAAACAATCAAACAGAGGTTATTACGGTCTTAATACAAGAGATTACTGGGCAATAGGCTGGTTTAGAGAATATAGTGGTTTTCCAGCTAGATCATATTTAAAATGGGTTAACAAAGAAACTGGCGAAGAAGGTTCAGAAGATTTAAGCATAGGTTCGTTTGGCGGTAATTATGGTGATGCAGGCAGTTTTGTAAGTAATGGATTTCCTGCGCATAATACTTTTGTCATAGGCGAAGATAATCAAGTAGAAACAGTTACTTTAGGCTTTGGCCGACGTTCTGTGCCTACCCCTACAGGCATGTCTGGTATATCTGGATCTGATCTAGAATTAGGACAAGGTGAATCGTTGATCACAACCAATTATGCAGCACTTACTAGTGCATACAATACCAGTGCTGTTGTACAAGACACAATAAATGTATACACACTAGACAGTTATGCTAATGGACAACTAAGTTATTCTTATTCATTAGAACTAGGAGTAACAAAATTTGTTATTAGTGATGATTATATTGTTGTAGGAGATAACAACGGTGATGTCTACGACACTGCTACAGGGACACTACAACGTAATTTAGGTTTACCTTCAAATGCAGGTGGAAAATTTGCAATTGAAGGAACAACTTTTGTGAATGTTGAATCTAATACAATTACAGTATATGATTTAAACACAGGAAGTGTTACAGGAACAAAGACAGGAGTTCCTACACCAAATAATGTTAGCGGTAATACAATCGTAGACAATTATCTTTTTTATAGACCGGCTACTGACTTCCTTTACAGATATGATCTTCGTAATCTTACAAAAGATGCTGACATATATCCTTTTAGGAGTAGTAATTTTGAAACCGACGGCATAACATTAGCTACTGCATATAGCTATGAACTAAAAATAGCAGCATTTAAATCAGGTAGTGGTGCAACAGTTGACGGCGGCGTTATCGATTCGTCAAGTCCGACTGCTAGTATGCTGTTCCATAGTGCAACATTTATCACTCCGGGTGTAACTGGATTGTACATGACTAACGGTGTGCGAGTAGAATGGCTTAACAGTTTTACATATTTTGCAGACAAAGGTTTATTTGCAGAAAGAGGCACTACAGGACATCTTAGTACAGATGGTAGTACTATAGAGTATGGCGCAGAGCTTCGTAGTATTGGATCTGCTAATGTTTACGGTTACTATGGCGCCTATGCAGACGGTGCTGATACAATTATGTATCTTATTAATCATAATTTTGCATACATAGGTACACAAAATAAAATAGACAATGATCCTAACGATGTTATTGAAGAACAACAGTGGAATGATCTTAATGGCGGAAAAATATATGTAACTAACACTGACGAAAAGGGTAAATTTAAAGTCGGTAATGAATTTTTTGTAGATTTAGAATCTGGATTATTAAGTATTGATGCAGAGGATGTTACACTAGACGGACTATCTCAAATTATAATCTCAAACGGTACAGATCAAACAACACTTAATACATCTTTTGTAGAAACTGGAAATATTAGATTTGAAGGAGAAACAATGTATTCTCTAATAAGTGATCTAAATATTGATAGCGCAACAAATACTACAAACTTTAATTCAAATGTATTATTTGATAAAAATACAGATATTGTAGGAGATCTTTCAATTTCAGGAGAGTTGATTAGACTAGGTAATGATCCTGATGATACTGTAGATCTTAATGTAAACATAGAACAAGATTTTTATCCCGATCAAGATAGAACACATAGTTTAGGTAGTAATTCAAAAGTTTGGAATGATGTATATGCTGATAATATAGTAATTGACGATATACAAATATTTGATACTACAATTACAACTACTGTTTCTGATGCTAATCTAAATTTACAATCAAATGGCGCAGGCTATGTTGAAATTGAAGGAATTAGATTTAGAGAAAACACAATTACAACAACTGATGCAACAAATATTGAATTTACTACAAGTAATAATTTAATTGTTGAAGGGGAAGGATTAAGACTACCAGTAGGTACAAACGATGAAATAATTGAAGATGTAGGAATTTTAAGATTTAGTTCTGAAGATAATGTTTTTGAAGGTTTCGGCGATGGTAGAATTTCATTTGATGGCATCTATTCAGATGATAGACGAACTAGTATAATTGCTAATGATACAAACAATTATATTGATATTAACATAAATGCTATAAAAGTTGGAGAAATAAACAACGAAGGTATTACGCTACCCGGATTACAAAGTGATAGTGTTTTAATTAATAATAATGAAATTACAAGTTCTGAGTCAGATGCTGATCTTTGGATTAGAAGAAAAGGTACAGGAACGGTAACACTTAATAATCAAGAATATTTTAGAAATACGACCTGGACAAATCCTTCAGCTGGTGCATTTGAAATTATAAGTGGTGAAAATGGTTATGTAAAAGCAGGAGGCACTTTAGCTGCAATTATAGGACTAGCTGGCACAGTAATAACAGACAATGTTAATACTTTATCTACCGAGACTGATATTAGTGCAAGTTCATTATGGGAATCTGACAACGGAGTAAGAATTGCACAAGCAACAACTACTGCTACCGGCAATGGCACCACAACAGTAACTAATACTCAGATAGTAGGATCAACTAGTACAGGATCACAAAACTATTTTATTGATTTTGGTATAGATGATATTTCAGATGTAATCGATATAGAATTATCGCAAATAAGATTTAGAGGAAACTTTCAAGATACAAATGAATATGTTGATATAACATTGCCTAGCGATGACACAGCAACAACATATCTAACAAGAATAGGTGTATTTGAAGATAACGGTAATACTACAGACTGGACTATATCCGGAGTGTTTGGAGATGTACCGCAAGATACTAGGACATATTCTAACACAGGAACAGAAGCAAGTATTTTCCCAACACAAGTAGTAATAGGCGGCTCTGGAAATTATGGAATAAATGTTGAAGTAACTGTTCCGAGTTCACTAAACACTCTTGTTTCTGGTATGACAAATAATTGGGAACTAGAAATACAATATAAAATTACTACAAACACAAATCAGTTTGTAGAATATGCACCTGATGGCAATAACTATTATTATATATTTGACGAAGATACATCTATTTTACCTAACACTACTAGATATGCAGTGACTGATAGTTTAGATTTAAGTAATTTTACCTCTGCAAGATTTAAAGGCAAACTAATATTAGGTGACGGATCAAATGGTAGTAGACTATACGAAGGCGACGATATAAATTTTGAGTTCTCTTATGACGGATCTGATGATGCCGGAATGGTTACAATAACTCCAATAATGGAAATTGAAAATAGGTCAGAATTTGTTATATGGAAAGATTTTGAGATTACATTTAACATCGAAGATTCGACAGTTGATTTTTCAAATATAAAATTTAGAATTTCTCAAAATGGTACAAATGAAAAAGGATTAAATGCATTCGCAGTTACTGATTTAGTACTTGCTGTATCAGAAGACAGCGGACCTGGACCAGAAATAGGTGCATTCCGATACAATCCTTCTATTAAAGGTGTAGAAGTTTGGAATAATGTATCATGGATCCCCGGAACGGGTATTGAAGAAGATCCTGTTACAGAAGATTATATGCGTGAAGAAGTGTCTCTTTGGAGCATTCTACTAGGTTAATTGTAAAAAACGATAAATAATATTAATGCACTATAGACCAAGTATTGCAGGTACAAACTGTGGTCAACCCGCAATGTAAGGTGGTTGGAGGGACAGGATCCCCGTATTGAGGAAAAGAGATGGCTGTAGGTCGCATAAGTGGTCCGCTCTTAAAGCAAAACTTACTTCGTGAGGGAGTAAATCTAGCTTTTGAGACGGATCTTCTATATTTAGATGTTAATAACCAGCGCATCGGTATTAACAACGCTACACCTCAGTACGATTTAGATGTAAACGGTGTTTCGAGAACACCTACACTAGAAGTAACTACTTTAGCAGAAATAGGCGATGTTAGAATACAAGGTAACACGATATCAAGTGCTACAAGTACACTTGCCTTAGGCACATTAGATAACGTAGTTTATCAAAATAGATTAACAATTGATAGTATTGATATCGAAGGTAATCGAATTAGAACAAATACTACTAATGCTAATTTAGAACTTGCCCCACAGGGTACAGGACGAGTTGAAATACATAGCGACATGAATGTACAGGGCGACATTTATGCTACAGGTAATATTACAGCAGACGGTGTTATTACAATTGGCGATGCTGATACAGATTATATCGAATTTAATTCAGAACTTAGTAGTAATATTATTCCTTCACAAACTGATACATATACATTAGGTAGTGATCCTGATTCTGGCGGTAAAAGATGGAACGACATTTACGTACAAAATTTCTACGCAGAAGAAGTAAACAGTACTGCTATTGAAGCAGACGGAATTGATCTTATTTTACGCCAAGGAAATATTTATTATGTTTCTGAAAATGGAGACGACATACACTCAGGAACACATCCGCAAGATCCGTATGCTAGTTTAACGCAAGCTCTTAGTGTAGCATCATCTGGCGATACAATTCATATTACGCCAGGAACATATACTGAGATATTTCCGTTAACTGTTCCTGCAGGGGTAACTGTAAAAGGTCACAGTATGCGTTCTGTAAGAATTATACCTACAGTTGCTACACAAAATAACGATGGATTTTTATTAACCGGTGAAGTTACAATTGAAGACTTAACTATAAGTAATTTCTATAGTCCAGGATATGCATTTAAATTTGCATCTGCTGCAACTGTTACAACTAGATCACCTTACATAAGAAATGTTAGTGTAATTACAACTGGTAGTGTAACAACAGCAGAAGATCCAAGAGGATTTAATCAGGGTGATGCAGGTAAAGGCGCTTTACTAGATGGTAGTGTAATGGATGCTAGTTCAAAAGAAGCTGGTTGTCTTTTTCATAGTGCAACTTTTATCACACCCGGAGTTGATGCAATAACACTAACAAATGGTGTAAGAGTAGAATGGTTAAATTGTTTTACATATTTTGCAGATAAAGGCATATATGCAATAGACGGCACACTAGGTAAGAAAAGTGCTGGCGAAACAGCACTTAGAGTATCAGACCTTACTGGATCGTATTCTGCATCAGAAACTATTACATATTATGATACAGACGGTGTAACTGTACTAGCAACCGGAACAATTTCGAGTGTAGATGCAGATGGTAAAATTTATATATCTGGAAAGTCTGAAGGATTTGAAACGCCTACTTCTAGAATAGGCAAAACTGTTGCAGGTAACGGCGCAGCAAGTATAGATCAAGATATTAAAAAATTCGGTAGTGCAAGTTTAGACTTAGGCGGATCAGGTGATTACTTAACTATTGTAGCACAAAATGATTTTGGATTTGGGACAGACGATTTTACAATAGAAACATGGTATTACTCAAATGGTGCATTGCCAGCAACTAATGAAACATTGTTTGACTTTAGAGCAGGCATCGATGCAGATATTACTCCCTATGTATATACAACAAATACAGGTGATATAGTTTACTATACAGATAGTGCAGTTAAAATTTTAGGAACAAGTGCTCTAACAGCAAGTACGTGGCATCATATTGCAATTACTAGATCAGGTACAGATACAAAACTTTTTGTAGACGGTACACAAGTAGGGTCAACATATACTGATAACAATAATTACGGTGTTGCAAAACCTTTAACTATAGGTGCAAAACATGATGGTACCGAATCGGCAAATGCTCACTTTGATGATTTTAGAATCCAAAAAGGTGTAGCACAATATACAAGTAACTTTACAGCACCGATTGTTAATCTTTATTCAACAGAAGATACTGTACTGTTAATGAGATTTAACGGTGAAGACAGTTCAACTGTGTTCACAGACGAAACTATTCAACAGCAAGATATTAGATTTAGTGGCGGCGCAGTAGCAACACAATTTACTTTAGCTGATTATAGCGATTTCGGCGCAGAAGTACGTATGATAGGAAGTGCTTGTGTATATGGTAATTACGGATTATACGGTAATGGTCCTGGAGTAATTGTTTATGCTATCGGACAAAATTTAGCATACATCGGTAACGGTAAAGAAGTTACAAATGATCCTACTACAGTAATTCAAGCAAATGAAGTAGTTGCACTCAATAATGCAAAAATGAGATATAATTCTGTAGACCATAGAGGTGACTTTAGAGTTGGTGATTTATTTTACGTAAATCAAGACACAGGACAAGTTACTTTTAGTGCAGCAAACTTTAATGTTGATACTGATACAGGTCTTACATTTACAGATGGTGTGAATACTACATCAATATTAGCTGATAAAATTGATACTGGAAATTTAAGAATTAGCGGAAATACTCTTGAAAGCTTATCAGGAGATGTTAATTTTACAGCAGCATCAGATCAAATTAATCTTAATAATAATGTTAATATTAGCGGCGACTTAGATGTTACCGGAAACGTTACAATTGGTGGTAATATTGTAATCGGCGACGAAGTTACAGATAATATACAAATAGTTGCAGGAATTGCTTCAGATATAAAACCATCAGTTACTAGTACATTTAATTTAGGTCTTGCTAATAAAATATGGAAGAATCTATACGTTGAAAGTGCATACGTAGATGATATCTTAATTACAGATAACTACATTAGAACAACTACATCAGATGCAAATTTAGAGCTTAGAGCTAACGGCGCAGGGTTTATAACTATCGATAATTTTAATATTGATTCTTATACTATTAGTTCCACAGCTAGTGATATAATTATACAACCTGGCAGTGAATATACTAAAATAAATTCAACAGGTTCGTTAAAATTACCAACAGGTGATATAGCAAGCAGACCTACAGCCGAAGCAGGTATTATTAGATATAATTCTGAGTTAACAAGATTTGAAGGTTACGACGGTAGTGACTGGATTAAACTAAATGGCTTACAAGATGTTGACGGTGACACAAGAATTACTGCTGAAGCAACACAAGGTGCAAATGATAATATTATCAGATTTATAGTAGAAGATACTGTTATAGGAACACTTGATAGTGTAAAATTAGATGTTAACAGAGTAACTGTTGATGATATAGAAATCGATACTAATGTTATTACAACAATTAATACAGATGTTGATTTACAGTTTTCTGCACAAGGAACAGGTAGCGTAGTATTAGAAGATTTTGCATTTTCTAGTAATACAATTACAAACGTTGTAGAAGACGGTGTTACAACTTTTGTAAATACTAATAATGGTTATGTTAAAATAGCAGGATCAAACGGATTTGTACTTCCGGTAGGTACAAGTTTAGATAGACCAAATCCTGCATACACAGAAGTAGGTATGCTTCGATTTAATACAGCCGACGGAAGAGTTGAAGCTTATGACGGATCAGTTTGGGGATCTGTTGCAGGGCAAACTGGTTCGATATCGAGAATTGATGCAGAAGATATTGCTATTACAATGGCAGTAATATTCGGATAAGGATGAAATAAATGGCAACGTTTTTTAGAAATAAAGTAGTCAAAAATGTAGGATCAAAGCCAGTAGAAATTGTGGCAACAGAACCTACAAGTAGATTTACAATTATCGGGTTAAGTTGTACAAACTTAACAACTGACTTTGTATATATTAGCGTATATGTTGAAGATGATACAAGTAATACAGGATTTTATTTAAAAGATACACTTTTGCCAGCTAACACAAGTTTAAGAGCAGTACAACAGGGCGAAAAATTAATTATTGCTCCTGAAAATAAATTGCTTGTTAGTGCAAATTTAAATGACGCAGTAGACGTAATTGTAAGTTACGTTGAAATAACGTAAGGAAAATATAATGACACATTATGTAGGTAATACACCACAAGACGTTTTAGCAGGTATTATTAAAAGATACCTCTATGGTCTAAGAAGAAATATCGATGGTGAACTATACTTAATCAGATCGGATCAATTATCAGTTGCTGAAGGCAATAGTGTTGTTATTAACGATATCGGCGTAGAAGGTGAAAACTTTCCAGATTTTGAAGAAGGAATTGATTTTTTAGACGGGATTGATGAAGAACATAATATTGTTTATGACAATCTTCGATATCCACAACTTAAATGGGAAGGTAGAAGTTTAACCTATTTTATTGACCCAGATACAGGCGAATTTGTATTAAGAGTTTCGGAAGGTTATGATTTTCCAGAAGGAATATCTAGTCCGGGATACGGAGAAGGTTTAGACGGCGTAGTAGTAGGACAGTTGTCCGGCGGTGCAGAGTACTAAGGAAAAGATAAATGGCAGAGTTTAAGTTAGAACGATTTAAGTATGTATGGCGAGGTGACTGGGTCACTGGCACGGTATATAGTAGAGACGATATTATACGAGTAAAAGGTAGATCTTATGTTTGTCTTGTAGGACATACTGCGTCTACAGATTTTAGAGAAGATTTAGATTACATTGTACCAGAATCATCTCCACCATTAGCAGATCCGCGATGGAGAGTTATGACAAGCGGCCGCTCATTCGTTGGGCCGTGGTCGCAAGCAACATCGTACGACTTAGGCGATGTTATATTTTATCAAGGTACACTTTGGGAGTGTACAACAAATCATACTGCTACTGCATTCAGTTCTCAATCAGAAAACTGGACGTCTGTAGGATCTCATCAAGCATATGTTGGTACATGGGACAGTTCTGCAGATTATGTTCCAGGCGCACTAGTAAGATATAATGGTATTACATATAAATGTGTAACTGCACACGCTGCTGGTACGTTGTTAGAAGATAATGCTGCTGCCTGGGAAGTATTTTTAGATAATACAACTTATGCAGGCGAATTTGTTGGCGGCGTAAGTTATAGAAAAAACGACCTTGTAAGAAGCGGTGGCACTTTATACCGTTGTACTGAATCTCATACAGCAGGGTTAAATGACATAGATATTACAAAATTTGTAGTAGAGTTACCAGGTTTTGATTTTGACGGAGAATGGAATTCTGCTACATATTATCAAATAGGTGATGTTGTAATTTATAGCGGTAATGCATATTATGCTATACAAAATAATACAAATCAAAAACCATTTAAAGATAAAGGATCGTCGGTTTGGGTATTACTTTCATATTCATATAACTTTAAAGGCGATTATAGTATTAATGCTAACTATAAACCAGGTGATGTTATTCAACGTGGTGGAGATGTTTACATTGCAGTTTCAGAAGTTGAAGAACTTGACGGATCGACTAACGATTTCTTAGATCCGAGTATATGGGAAAAATTAATCCCTAGTGTAAAATGGAATAATGTTTGGAATATTGCAAACCAATATTATCCAAACGATCTTGTAATTTATAAAGGTAGTACATGGAATTGTGTAGAACAACATATAAGTGCAGATAATAATTTTCCAGGTGACAACGGCAGCGGATTTGAATACTGGGAATTATTTATTCAAGCTGGTTTAGATGCAGGATTAGAAGATGAAGGTGATCTACTTACATATGGTCTAAGTAGAGGAAACGTTGGAGACGGTTCTACAAAAGGACCTACTAATGTGCCAATCGGCAATTACGAAGAATTTTTAAGTGTAGACTCTGATATTGAATTATATTATAGAGATTGGATTTCAGATTCGGATGTAGTTTATGTATCAATGCACGGAAAAGATCAAACTGGATACGGTCTAGAATCTGAAAAACCATTTAAAACAATACAATATGCATCTGAATTTGTATTAAGTAATTATGATGCGCTTACACCGGTAAAAATTAGAGTTAGTACTGGAAGGTATTATGAAACTTTACCTATCACAGTTCCTGCTGGTTGTACAATTATGGGAGACGAACTACGAAGTACTACGATTCAAGCAGCTGGTCCTGATAGCGATTATGCTGATGATTTTCCTATTGCTAAAGATGGATATATAACTCGTTGGTCAGAAATTATGGAAGACTTTTTGACGCTGGTAGAAATTGAAAATACTGTCGGAAATGATCTAGTACTATCGACTGATTTTGCTCCATCAACATCAGAAGTTGCAACCGCAGCAGTTGCACTATTGACTAACTTTGTAGATTATTTAGAATTTTATATAAATGATACAGGGGTCTCAGCGCCGACAATTACGGGTAGTAATGCTCCTACATTAGATGTTGATAGAGAAGCAGCAATTAATATTATTGAACAAAATAAGGCATGGCTACAAGCAGAATTACTTGCATATAGACAAACAAATGCAGCCTCATATGATATGGACAAAGTTAAAAGAGATATACTTGTTTTAATAGATTCTGTACTTTACGATCTAAAATACGAAGGTAATTATAGAACACTAAGAGCAGCTGAAGTTTATTATAATAGATATAACGGTAGTACAAATGGTCCTGATATGTTCTATTTAAGAGATACAACCGGGATAAGACAACTGACAGTTGACGGTATAGTTGGATCGCCTGATGAAGCTAATGTATTTGAATTATACCAACGTCCTACCGGTGGAGCATATTGTGCATTAGATCCAGGTTGGGGTCCAGACGATCAATCAGTTTGGATTAATAATAGATCGCCATATATACAAGGTGTTACTACTCTTGGTACATTTGCTATCGGACAAAAAGTTGATGGCAATCTACACAACGGCGGTAATAGATCATTTGTTTCAAACGATTTTACACAGGTCATTAGTGATGGCATAGGTGCCTGGGTAACTAATGGTGCAAGAGCAGAACTTGTTTCAGTGTTTACCTATTACGCAGCTATCGGATATCTAGCAGAAGATGGCGGTATTATACGTGCAACCAACGGTAATAACTCATATGGAGTATTTGGTTCAGTTTCAATAGGTATTGATCCAAATGAAACACCTATAAACACAAGTGTTGATAATACTAATAATGACGCAATAGTTAATAATGTATATGCAGGTGAATTTCAAGACGAAGTGTTCCTATTTGAATATGTACATTGTGGACAAAATTATACAACAGCTACAGCAGATGTAGTTGGCGCCGGCGGCGGCATTGATGTAGTATTTGACCAAATTACAGATGGAAGCATATTCCAATCTCGACTGCTAAATGAAGGTTCAGGACTTGCAGGCGGTAGTGGTTATAGTGTCTATGGTAACAATGCTCAAGTAGGAAACACTACACAAATCACACTTGCTCAATCAGATAACAATCAAGATGATACATATAACGGTATGAGAATACTTATTGTAAGTGGCGACGGAACTGGACAATATGCTATTGTTGACGATTATGTAGCAAACACAAAAGTTGCAACAGTAAGAAAAGAAAGTACTGGAGAACCTGGCTGGGATCATATTGTTCCAGGAACAACAATTGAACCTGCTCTTTCTAACAACTGTGTATATAGAATTGAACCAAGAATTGTAGTGAGTGATCCAGGATTCGAAAAGGAAGCAGGCACTTTACCTAATGAAAGAACTTTTAAAGATTTAATTCACGGTGAAACTAGTCAAAATTATGCTGGAATAACATTAGGCTTTGGTACCGGAGAAATTGATGCATCAGTTGTTCCGACCGGAGCAGTTGTAAACGTATTACGCAGCGGCCAGCATTACGAAGTAACTATTGTTAATCCCGGATCAGGTTATGCTATAGGAGACGAAATTACAATACTCGGTAGTGATCTAGGTGGCCAAACACCGGCTAACGATTGTGTAATAAGAGTTACAGCTAATTCAGACGATAGTACAAATAGTATACAAGGTATAGTTACTACAGGTACAGCTCTATCTGGAATATATGTTGCTGTTGCACAACCTAACTTTATTGTATATAGTGCAGATGCACAAGACTGGAATGAAACATTTATAAACAGAGTTAGAAACTGGCATACTCTAGCAAACGGCAACGGCAAATTTGTTTTGATTGCCGACGATGACGATAGAGTAGGAGTATCATCTGACGGTATTAACTGGACATTTGAACAACTACCAGCTAATGAAGCATGGAGTGATGTTGTTTTTGCAGAAGGTAAATTTGTTATATGTGCCGAAGATAGTAATACAGTAATATCTAGTACAGATGGCGTAACATGGACACAAGCAACTATTCCAGACGATACATTAGGAGATTCTACAGCCAGTCAATGGACTAATATTGCACACGGCGGAGGCAGATTTGTTGTAATTGCAGGGAATGATCGAGCAGTTGCATATTCCGAGGATGCAATTACCTGGACAAGACTTGACACAGCTCTTCCAGCAGGCGCATTTGCTTGGGTAGGATTAACATACGGTAAGAATAGATTTGTAGCAGTTGACAGAGACGGTGCAACAGTTTATAGTTTAGATTTAGGTTTAACTTGGGCACAAGGTCCTGATATGCCACTTGAAGATGGTTCTACAACAATGAAGTGGAACAAGGTAAAATTTGCAAACGGAAGTTGGTTTGCTCTTTCAAATACCGATGGACAAATCATCGGCGCCGATGCAACACCTGCTACAGGTGCAACTTCTTGGGTAGCTACAAGTAGTGACGGCTATAACTGGCAAGGTAGAGATATGTTCTGGGTTAAAGATTATTCAGCACTAACTTATAATACACTAAGTGGAAAACCAACGTGGGTAGTATTAGCTAATAATTCTACAATACAAGGTTGGCACAAAGTTAGAACAGGTGCACAAGCTAAGTTTAGAGCAGTAGTAAATGGTTCACAGCTTTCTACAATGGAAATATGGGATCCAGGTAGTGGATATGTTGAAGGTGAAAACGACCCAACATTAACTATCTTTGATAATACATATACAAGTGAAGTTTTGTATAATTTACGCCTAGGCGATGGAGTATTAGGTCAGCCAACTTTTAGAAATAGAGGTACAGGATATAGAACATCTACTACAAGAGTTACTATTACTGGAGACGGATTTGCTGATATTGTTCCAGAAGGAACATTAGTTACACTTATTGGTGTACCGGCAGAAATTCCTGGTCCAGGAGCACAGCTTAGATTTACTACTATCGAAGATCTTGATACAGAGGAAGAAGGCGATTTAAAAATCTATACTGTGTCAACAATAACTGACTTAGGAGATGATGGTCAAAATGCTGGTACAAAACGTGCAAGATTTCAAATCACTCCGAGTTTGCAAATTGAAGATGGTTTACAAACTGGCACTACATGCGAAATAAGAACACAATATTCTCAATGTCGTATTAGTGGACATGATTTCCTTGATATCGGTACAGGAAATTTTCAGGAAACAAACTACCCTGCAATTTATAGAGATGGTAACTTCTTTGTTGCTGCACCAGAATACGAAGTATTTGAAGTAGATGGCGGAAGAGTATTTTATACATCTACAGACCAAAACGGTAACTTTAGAGGCGGAGAATTGTTTGCTGTTGAGCAAGCAACTGGTATTGTTACTATTAGTGCTGAATTCTTTAACTTAGACGGCTTGAGTGAACTTGCACTAGGCGGCGTAAGACTAGGCGGTTCAGGAACAGTTGTTAGAGAATTTAGTACAGATGTAAACTTTACAGAAGATTCTAATAATGTTATTCCAACACAACGAGCTATAGCAACATTCTTTTCTAATAGACTAAGTCAAGGTGGTTCAGAGATTGCTACAAATAATTTACAAGCAGGTGTTGTGTTAATAGGTAGCGAAGCAAATAGAATAGATGTAGTAGAAGGTGAATTGTTTATACCTGTTCCAGTACACTTTAATGGTGGAGAAGGGTATGGAATACAAGGATCCATGCTAGCACAAACAATGTTTTTAAGACAGAGCTTCTTTAACGAAGATCGAGCATAATATTAAGCATTATGAAAGAAAAGATAAATATTACAACGGAGTAAGATAAATGGCAGAATTTAAGTTAGGTAGAATCAGATTTGTTTGGAAAAATGACTGGGCAACTACTACAGTATATTACAAAGATGACGTTGTGGCCTACGGCGGCAAAATGTATATTTGTACAATTGGGCACTCATCAGCTAATGACTTTTTTATAGATTTAGATGTAGTACCATCTAAATGGAATTTAGTTAGTGATGGGCAAACATATAAAGGTGAGTGGGCAACAAATACATATTATGTATATGATGACATTGTAAAATATGGAGCAAGGCTTTATATTTGTAATACAGTTCATACATCTGCTGAAACTGCAAACGACGGATTAGAAGATGATTTATCAAACTGGTCAGTATATGCCGAAGGTCTAGACTGGAAAGGTGAATGGACTACATCAACTAGATATAGAGTAAACGACTTAGTTAAATATGGCGGTGTTACTTATGTTTGTAACGCACTTCATACATCTGCTGCAACTGCCGATAGCGGATTAGAAGCTAATAGCGCAAACTGGGATACCTTTAATGCAGGTATAGAATATAAAAATGCATGGTCAAGTCCTACTAGATATAAATTAAACGATGTTGTAAATTACGGCGCAAGTTTATATATATGTTCTACTGCTCATACTTCAACAGATAGTTTTGGTGCTGATGCTGCTAACTGGACTAGTTTTGTACAAGGATTTCAATTTGAAGACATTTGGATCCCTGAAAAAATTTATCAGCAAGGTGATGTTGTACGAAGCGGTGGCAATCAATATATTGCAAATACTGTTAATGAAAACACTGATCCTCAAACAGATGACGGTACAAACTGGTCATTGTTTACACAAGGTATAAAATTCTTAGGTGAATACAATGATGATTCTTCAGCTGTTGAATACGATGCAGGCGAAACAGTTTCAAGAGGCGGATATCTTTATGTTGCAAAACAAAAAGGTTCAGGAAACGATCCTACTGATACAGATTACTGGTCACAACTTGCCACTGGCTTAAAATGGACAGGTATATGGTTAGACGATAGAGAATATGTATTAGGTGATGTTGTTCGTTACGGAAATAACTCATATGTTTGTATAAACGGACATATTTCTGAAGGCGACGACTACTCAACAGAAACTGCAATTCAGCCTGGTGGCGGCGCAGAAAATTCACGTCCAGATCAAGATACAGGCGGAGCATACTGGAACGTGCTAGCTATCGGTACAGAAACAAGTGTTCTTAACACTGATGGCGATTTAGTATATTATTCAGGTTCAGGCCCTACTAGACTACCGATAGGTAAAGAAGGACAGTTACTAAGAGTATCTGAATCCAATCTTCCTGAATGGACATATTATGGTGTTGCAGACGATGTTTATTACGTAGCTGAACATGGTACTGATGGTCCTACTCCATTACACGGACGTACTTTAGATAAACCATTTAGAAGCATTAAATTTGCATGTGAGCAAATTGAAAAAGGAGCAAAAAATCCTGATGCAAGAAGACTTTTAGAATTAAACAAATATTTTATTCAAAGAGAAATAGTAGAATGGACAGACTGGCAGATTGCAAATGCAGGCACCGGTGAAATATTTGATGGATTTACATATGCTGAATCAAAATGTGAAAGAGATATGGGTTACATTGTTGATGCAGTGGTTTGGGATCTAACACACGGTGGTAATGTTGAAAGTAGAAAAGTTGCATTAGAATATGTTAATAATGCTCCTGAATTTTATACTTTAGGACAAGAAGCCGAAACAGTAGCATCAATAAATTATGGATTAGAAGTAATACAAAGAGTACTACAAAATACTGCACCTGATGTAAATTATCAAGTTGCAAATGGTGATAATTCAACAGCAGTTGTTGAACAATTTATTGACGAAACACTTGTTGCAGAACCTGTACTTCTTGATATTACAAACTTAGTTGGTATAGTTACAGATGCAATTACAGCAGGTAATGCAGATAACTTACCAGCAAGATTAATTAGAAATACACTTGTTAAAGTGTCTACAGGTAGATACTACGAAATGCTACCTATTATAGTTCCTGCAGAATGCTGCATTATCGGTGACGAACTACGTTCGACAAATGTACAACCTAGAAAAGCATCAAATACAACTTTAACACCTATATTTGATAGCAAATACAGTTTCCGTGCAATTCAAAGAATAGAAGATGTTATAAGTGATGTTGTACAAGGTATTGCTGTTACTCCTACTACAGGTAACACTACTGCACAAAGTAGAGAGTATCCATTTGGTATTGATGTACAAGGTACTGGGGCAACTCAAGCAGTTCGAACAATCAAAAAAGATATAGACTTTAGATTAGGTACTAAGATAGAAGCTGTTTTACCTCTTCCATCTGGGTTTGATTCAGAATACGGATATGCAAGAGATCTTATTAAAGCTAATAAAGATTTTATTAATGCAGAAGTATTAGCATACATTACAAATAACTATCCAGCTGTAAAATATAGTAAAACAAAATGTAAACAAGATGTTGGTTATATTCTTGATGCATTAACATACGATTTAACATACGGTGGTGATTGGCAAAGTGTTACAGCAGGATCTGCATATTATTCAGGTACCGGCGGCGCTTTACAAATAGATTCAGAAGAAAAAACTGCAACACTTGCAGCATATGGTTATCTCAAAGATATACTTGTTCCGATATCTAGAAGTATTTCAGTTAGTCCTACAGAACAATCAGCAACAATTCAGAATACTGGAGTCGGCGGCAGTGTAGCAGCAGGTACTAGTATTGAAACATTGATGGATGTTGTAACAGGAATTATTGATACCGGTACAATACCTACAATTAATTATCCTGATATTACTGGAGCAAGTGCAGGATTACAAGCAGATCATGCAGCTATTATTAATGCAGGAAATTTAACAACAGTTAAATCAAATGTAATTACATTTATTACAACAAACTTCCCTAACTTAACATATAATCAAACAAAATGCGAAAGAGACATTCAACTTATTGCATATGCAGCAGCATATGACGCAGCACTTGGTTCAAATATGGCTTCGATAATTGCTGGCATTTCTTACAAGAGAACTGCATCAGCTAAAGTATACGGTGATCAAGCAGAAGCAACTCTAGCAGCAAATCTTTATGCAGCAGAACTAGTAAAAGCTAATGCATCAGAAGCGTCAGCTGACGCAGCAATTGACTTTGCATATCAGTATGCAAACGATATGATCTTTAGTGCTACAGTAAATCAAGGTAGTAATAAAGTTACAGCTGATCCTAACAGTCACTTTGCAGTAAGACAAATTGAACTTAATAAAGATTTTATTAAGGCAGAAGTACATGCTTTTATAGCTGATTATTTTAGTGATACAATTACTGAAACTAGCTCAGTAGGCAATACACTAACTGTTGCTGATACATCGTGGTTGTCACCAGGTATGCCTTTAGAATTTATAAATCTTGAAGACTCAGAGTTAGCAGTTGGCAATTCAGGACTACTTGAAAACACAACATATTATGTTGCAAATATAATTTCTAGTACAACATTTACAATAAGCGATTCTTTAAATGGATCATTAACTACAATATCAACAAATGCAGGTAGTTTTAAAGTAGAAGCAGATTACACATATAGTCAAGCAACATGTTCAAGAGATGTTAATGCCTACTTAGATGCTGTTAAAGATGATCTATTATATCCTGTAAACTTTGTTAGAGACTATACAAATGACATTAGAGTTGTAATGCCAAATAACTATAAAACAAAGTTGGCAGCTCGTTATTATGCTAATTCAATCATAGGTTGTCAAGAAGAAGATTTCTTCTACTTACGTAATGGCACAGGTTTACGATTAATGACATTAGATGGTCTACAAGGTGACTTAGGACCACTAAACGAATATGGTACAAGAAGAGTTACAGCAGGAGCATATGGATCGCTTGACCCAGGTTGGGGACCAAAGCATGAAGCAGTTTGGATTACTGCACGTTCTCCATATATACAAAACTGTACAACATTTGGTTATGCAGCGACTGGACAAAAGATTGACGGTGCGTTACACGACGGTGGTAATGACTCGATTGTTAGTAATGACTTTACACAGGTTATTAGTGACGGTATCGGCGCACATATTCTTAACAACGGTAGAGCAGAACTTGTGTCTGTATTCACATACTACTCGCATATCGGTTATCTAGCTGAAAGCGGTGGTAGAATACGTGCTACAAACGGCAATAACTCATATGGTACATTTGGCTCAGTTGCAGAAGGTGTTGATGCAGAAGAAACACCAGTAACAGCAATTGTAGATAACAAGTTCCAGTATAATGCAACAATTAGTGATGTGTTCTGTGACGGTGACGGCTTAATTGTTATGGAGTATAGTCATGCTGGTAATGAATATACTGAAGCAGAACTTAATATCTTTGGTGCAGGTGATAATGAAATACTTACATTTGAAGATACAAAAGACTTTAGAGATGATGCAGTATTTAATGTACGTGTTACACAAGTATCAGATGCTGAAGAAGATTTAGCAGGTGGTAGTGGATTTACTATTGCACAAAACACTGCACAAGCAGGTAGTACAACACAACTTACACTAGCACAAACAGACGGTAATTTAAGTACAGCATATCCTGGTATGAAACTTATTATCACAGGTGGTGCTGGAGTAGGAAACTTCGGTATTATTGATACTTATAATGCAGGTACTAAAATAGCAACAGTTCTTAAAGAATCAGATGGTTCAGCAGGATGGGATAACTTCCAAGAAGGTAAAGATATTACAGCGCCTAACGCAAGTTCAACTTATCAAATTGAACCAAATGTTTCATTTAGTGCTCCGCCACAATCAGCTACACAAGGAGCCTTTAGTAGTAGTAAAAACTGGGGACAGATAATACATCATGCAACTACTGCACAATACATCGGTATAGCATCAACTACAACTGGTGACGGAACACTTGCAACATTTGATATAGATAAAGTAGGTGCAAAATATTATGTAACAGTAAATGCAGGCGGTAGCGGATATTCTAGACTTGATACATTAACTATAGCTGGTACATCAGTAGGTGGAGCAACTCCAGCAAATGATATTACACTTACACTAACTAGTGTAGGAGCAAGTGGCGAAGTAGTTGAGTTTGACTACGAAGGACTAGCTCAAAAAGGTATATTTATTGCAGGCGCTCAAAGTACAAATTTATATGAATTTAGTATTGACGGTGTTACATGGAGTAGTGGAGCATTTCCAGCAGGAATCAGTGGCGTATCTAATGCAAAAATGGCATCAGGATCAATTGATGACGGATCTACACTGTATGAACCATCATACATTGTTGTAGGCGATACGCAGGATTATGCGTATAGTGAAAACGGAACAACCTGGACAACCGGTACTTGGGCATCAGGTACAGGTGCAAGTCATGTTGCATACGGTAATAATATTTTTATGAGATTATGTGATAATGATACAGCAGTTTATACAAGTGTAGACGGTGGTGAGACATGGTCAAGTAGAGGAACAGTTACATCAGGACCTGATACAATTGCGTTTGGAATGGGACACTTCTTTACATGTTATAGTGGAACTGCTAACTTTGCTTATTCAAATGACGATGGCGATACCTGGACAACATCTACATTACCGAGTAGTAGTACCTGGAATAAAATTATCGCTGGCAAGAATAAAGTTATTGTTTGTGACGGCTCAGGAAACTCAGCATTAAGTACAGACAATGGTGCAACATGGACAGCAATAGCAATGCCCGCAGCAATAGACAGCATAACTTATGGTAATGGTGTATTTGTTGCTACTTCTGCAGGTACTAATAATAGAGTATATTATTCAGAAAATGGTAGAACATGGAGTACATATACACCAACTTTTGCAAGTAGTACACAGTTAGGTGTAATAGCATTTGGTAATCCTGGACAAACTGGTAAATTTATAGTAGCAGGCGATGGCACATCAAATCTTGTACATGACTTCCGTATAGGCTGTACAGCAAGAGGTAGAGTTAGTGTTGCTAGTGAAAGAATTTTCGAAGTAAAACTTTGGGAACCAGGCAGTAACTACACATCAGCACCATCCATTACAATAACTGACCCAGGAAACATTAATGACGCTACTTTTGAAGTAAGAGTCGGTAAGGGTGCGTTAGCTCAGCCATCATTTGAAGCAAGAGGAACAAACTTCGAAGCAGCTGATGCTGATGTTAATGATGATTTAAGTAATGGGTATGCAGACTTCTTCCAAACTGGATTGTTTGTTGCAGTAAGACAGCTAACAAATAGACCAGTACCGGGATCTAACATAGTATTTGATAGTTTACCAGATACAATATTTAAATTAGTTAATACTGTTAGTTTCTTAGGCAGCAATGATGGAAGTTATACAACATTCCTACAATTGAGTCCAGATATGGAAATACCGGATGCACCTGCACATGGTGATCCAGTTACAATACGTATCAGATTCTCACAAGTTAGACTTACAGGACACGACTTCCTAGATATAGGTACAGGCAATTTTGTCGATACTAATTATCCAGGTGTACCAGTTAATAGTCCAGCGCCAGCCAATGAAACAGTTACAGCAGACGGTGGACGAGTATTCTTTACTGCTACAGACCAAGATGGTAACTTTAGAGTTGGTGACTTGTTCAGTGTTGAACAAGCAACTGGTATTGCAACATTGAATGCAGAAGCATTTAACATTGCAGGTCTACAAGAACTAACACTGGGCGAGGTTACACTAGGTGGTAACTCAGCAGCAGTGAGCGAGTTTTCAACAGATCCGTTCTTTACAGCGAATAGTGATAATGTTGTTCCAACTCAACGTGCTATCAAAGCATATATTGAAGCACAAATTGGTGGCGGTGGTGCGTCACTTAACGTTAACTCTGTAACAGCAGGCGATATTTTTATAGCTACTAACACAATTACAACAGTGTCAGGAGAATTGATAAATATTAAAGCAAGGGTTAATTTCCAAGGTGGTGTATTAGGATTACCACTCGCATATAATTACATGTTAAGATAATAGAGAGGATAATTTATGGCAAACGGAAAACTAGGGGCAAATGCGCTAACAGCAGCAACTAATACAACTGTATACACCGTCCCGGTAGATCATTTTAGTGTAGTGTCGGTAAACTTTACTAACCGAAATTCACAAGCAAGAAACATTAGAATAGCACTAGCAGATACAGACAGCCCAACTACAGCAGAATGGGTCGAATATGATACAGAGCTAATCGGTAATGGTGTTTTAGAAAGAACAGGTTTTGTGCTATCAGCAGGACAAAAAATTGTATGTTTTTCAAACAGTACGGAGTGCAATGCTGTGGTGTATGGAATCGAAACATCAACAGCTTAGAAGGAAAATAATATGCCAAGAAGAATTAGTACAAGTATCCAAGGTGGACCGGTTTTAGGTACATTTACGGCTCAAAATAATAGACTACAAACCATCGAGCCAAACGATGATATTATTTTCGAACCAAATGGTACAGGTGATGTTCGATCTAATGCACATGTTTCGTTACAATCAAACAGTCAACTAAGACTAACAGATTCAGATAGTTCAAATTATGTTGCACTTGCTGTACCTGGAACAGTTGGTTCGAATATAACTTATACACTACCTGCAAGCGGCGTCACTGACGGATATTTTTTAAAAACAAACGGTAGCGGAACATTAAGTTGGGCTGCTGCTAACGTATCAGTAAGTAATAACACAACAAGTGGAACTACTTATTACCCAACTTTAATTACATCAACAAGCGGAATTATTACAGCAGTTACAACCAGTAATAGTAAATTTAGTTTTACGCCAAGTAACGGCACAATTAGTGCAACAAGATTTAGCGGTAATTTATTAAGTTCTAGTGTTGATATCAATGGCGGAGCAATTGACGGTACTACAGTTGGATCATCAACTCCAAGTTCAGGACGATTTACAAGTATTACTGAAACATCAAGTATAACGTATAAAGAAAATGTAAGACCTATCGAAGGCGCTCTAAACTCAATTAAGAGATTAGTAGGTGTAACATACGATAGATTAGACGGCAGTGCAACAGAAGAACCTGGCTTGATTGCGGAAGAAGTAGCTAAAATACTTCCTAATGTGGTTAAATACAACGATGATAAAACCGCAGATGGGATTACATATACTAAATTGACTGCATATCTTATCGAAGCAGTAAAAGAACTTACTGCTGAAGTTGAAACATTAAAAGGAAGAAATTAATATGGCTAGTTTAAAGAATACGACAATAAATGACACCGGATATTTAAAAGTTGCTTCTGGTACAACAGGTCAACGCCCAGGCGGAGCAAGCGCCGGCATGATGAGATGGAATACAAGCGATGGCAATTTTGAAGGTTATGACGGCAGTGAATGGCTACCGCTACCGCTGACAAATCCACCCATTCCACCAGGACAACAAAACTATACGAACCCAGGTTCGTATACATGGGTTGCACCTTCACAAGTTTACGAAGTAAACGTGCTTGCTATCGGCGGCGGCGGCGGAGGCCAGAATAGTTGGGCTAACCCAGGCGGCGCTGGCGCAGGTTTAGGTTGGAAAAATACTATACCTGTAACACCAGGCGGAAGTTATACAGTTGTTGTTGGCTACGGCGGCGGCAATGGTCAAAATGGCGGCAACAGCTATTTCCAAAGTACTAATACTGTTTGCGGCTATGGCGGCGGATCTGCACAAGGTCAAACAGGCGGCCCGAGAAATAACGGACGCGGTGGAGGATATAACGGCGACGGCGGCGGCGGAGGCGGCAATTCAACTGATTGGACTGGCGGAGGCGGCGCAGGCGGCTACACAGGACGTGGCGGCAACGTAAATGAATATCCGCACCCATATTCTGGAGGAGCTGCTGGCGGCAGAAATTACTCATCAACATTCGGTACAGGCGCCGGAGGCGGCACTGGTATATACGGACAAGGACCTAACGGTAACGGTCAGTATACTCCATGGTCAACATCAGGTTCGCCACAAGGTGGCGGTGGATTAGGAGGCTCCAGTGGCGAGAGAGGCTACTATGGACAAAATCCATGGAGCGGAACTGGCGAAAGTTCAAATAATATACGAGGTGGTGCGTACGGAGGCGGCGGTGGCGGCCCAGGTACAAGTTGGCCTTCTAGTTCAGGCGACGGTGGTCGAGGCGTAGTAAGAATCATTTGGGGAACTACAATCCCAAGATCATGGCCCGGCACTAACACCAACGATCAATAATAGGAGATAATAATGGAATTATATATTGAAATAGACGAACACGGTAATGCTGTAAATCATCCTATAGAAAAAAGTAACTTAGATGCGGCACCAGATAGCTTTAAAGAAGGTAAAACATTTGTTCCTTTTACTAGAACTGAAAGACCAGTTGAAGGAGTGTATCAAACCAACGATCATGCTTATAGTGTAAGTGCTGATCGTACTAGTGCATCAGATGACTGGGTTCTAAGAGAAATGACAGATGCTGAAGTAGTAGATAAAAAGAATACTTTAAAAGCTAACTGGAGAGCCGATGGCGGGTTTCCTTCGTGGGTGTTTGATGATGCTCTCGGTGTGCATGTTCCTCCTGTAGCATATCCTACAGATGGCAACGATCATTTATGGGACGAAATATCTACTAACTGGGTAAGCCACGATAGTATTATAACTCCGCATGCAGTTCAAACAGATATTACACAACCTGTGCCGGCATCAGCTGAATCAGGAGATGAAAAGTTTGCATGGAATGATAGTACAGGCGAATGGCAAGCATTTACACCTTTAGCTGATCCTGAAGGTCAAGCTGAACTATAAAAATCTAGTCCTCTAAATCCAGTTTAATAATACATGTAAGTATAAAACGATAATTACTACTAGTATTAAAAAAAAGGATTTAGAGGATGTCTGGCAGATTTAAAAGACTAATAAACAACCCCATACAACGATCACAATATTTTTCTCCGTACTGTTATTGGATGGAGTCTTTTTCTAACGAAGAATTAGAAAAAATTCAAGTATTAATGTCATCACAAAAGCTTGAAGATGGAAAAGTTGGAAACAGAGATAATGATCCAGCTAAACAGGACGGAAGAAAATTAGAAGACGTTAGAAGATCTAAACTTGGATGGCAGTTTCCGAACGAAGATAATAATTTTATATTCCAAAGATTAAATAGTATAATCGAAGCTGTAAATGAAGATTTTTATAACTTTGATTTAAATGGATACGAAGCATTTCAATATACAGAATATCATGCTGAAGATAACGGCACATATGACTGGCATATTGATTTAGAAACAGGTCAACAGCAACTAGATCCTCATCAACGTAAATTATCATTAACATTATTATTAAACGAACCCGGTGTCGATTTTGAAGGTGGCGAGTTTATGATGGGAAGAACTTCAGATCCAAAGAATGACATAGTACCTTGTGCAAAAGGACAATGTATCTTATTTCCGTCTTTTGTAATGCATAGAGTTGCACCTGTAACAAAAGGTGTTCGAAAATCAATAGTTATTTGGGTAAGAGGACCTAGATTTGTTTAATTAATTATTCCATTCGAAATAATTTAAATTTAAAACAACTCGAGTGCGCTGATCTGTACACGTACTGCCTGTATGTAATAGATTACTATCAAATATTACTAATCTATTTTCTACAGCCTCGACAGATTGATGGTCTTTAAAATATGTCTTACCATCATTAGTGTTTACATAGTAGATAGCAGTCTTTCCTTTAAAATTTGTAATGTCTTCATGATACTCGTGTATTACATTTTTATCTGCTCTCGGTATAAGATTTGCTTTTACTCTCATAATTGATGCAGGATTAATCTTGAAAAATAAAGGATCGCAAATATCATTGAAATAGTTACTACAAGGGGAATAATCTCGATATAAAGTGTGCGTAAATTGATAATTATAAAAATTAAGAAATTCATCTTTATTTTCAGGACGAACAATATTACTATTACAGAACCACGGAAAGTTTGCCCCTAAACAAATATCTTGTATTTGTTGGAATTCTTTTTTGTCTAAAAAATTATCAATTACATTCATAAAAGTATTTATAATATACATATATAACTAAATAATTTTATGGCAGATACAAACATACATAATTTATTTCCAACACCTGTTTATACAACAGGGTTAGACTACATACCACATCAAGACGAATTTAATTTTATAAAATCTCAAGATTTTCAACAAAATAAGTTTAATCATAGATCAGTAGATTCATACCTTCTAGAAAGAAAAGAACTTTCTACTTTGCGTAATGAAATTGACAAGCATGTTCAGTTTTATTTTAAGGAAGTTTATCAACCTAATAACCAGGTATCTTTACATATAACACAGTCGTGGTGTAATAAAACTTTTCCAGGAGAAATGCATCATAAACATGCTCATACCAACAGTCTCGTAAGTGGAGTATATTATATTAGTGCAAATCCAAATACAGATAGTATATGGTTTGATAAAGGCATTTTTAATCCTCTAGAAATTGAACCTGTTACTTATAATATTCATAATGCTAGCACCTGGTATTATCCTGTAAGCACAGGAATGTTAGTATTATTTCCGAGCAGTCTTTTACATTATGTAGATATTGTGCAAGAAGATCAAGAAAGGGAATCTAGAATGAGTTTATCATTTAATACATTTATAAAAGGTTCAATCGGAAGCGAATTCTTTTTATCGGAGCTAAACGTATGATTAACAATACAATTGACAAATATATAAAAGTTTATGAAAATATTATTGATGAAGATACTTGTAATAATACAGTAAAAAGTTTGAAAAATGATGAGCTATGGGAAGATCATTATTTTAATAATAATACAACACAAGAAAGAGTTACGTTTGTAGATGATTTACAAATGTCTTGGAGTGATATAAAAGAAAAACAAACAATACAAGATAATCTTTACAAAGCCTTAGAAAATTATATTATTAATGATTTAGATCATAAATGGTTTGCAGGGTGGCGTGGATACAGTCCGTTAAGATTTAATCGGTATAGTGAAAAGAAAAAAATGAAGTTACATTGTGATCATATACATGATCTTTTTGGGCCTGGTATAAACGGAATACCAATTTTAAGTATAGTAGGCGGGTTAAATAATGATTACGAAGGTGGCGAGTTTGTTATGTGGGATACGGTAATAGATATTCCTCCAGGCGCCGTTTTAATTTTTCCTAGTAACTTTATGTATCCTCACAAAGTAGAACCAGTAACAAAAGGAACTAGATATAGTTATGTTTCATGGGTATACTAATTTACTTTTTTAACCTTTTATAAAAAAATAATTGTACTAATCTAGAATTTTGTAAATTATTTCCAAAATTAACTCCATGACTATGCCATAAATGGCTATCAAATAATACCAGTCTATTAAATTTGTAAGGTATTCTGCAATATCGTTCCCATTTTGACCTATCAAGACAATCGCCATAAATCATTTCGTTTACAAAATTTTCATAACCTGGAAATCCTAGTTGTTTAACTTCTTCTAAATTTTTTGGACCTTTGTCGATTCCTAATATTTTGTGTGTATAAAAACTAGTACCAGCATCGTTTGTACATTGATTAGGCGGATTTAAAAACAATACACCTCCATAGTCAAAGTCGGGATCTATATGTATATCTTGTGCAGCATCTGCATCTTCGTGAGAAATACGAAAATATCCAGCTTGCATGTCTCTTGGATTTTCTAATTTTGTATTTAAGATGCCTTCAATATTTTTATGCATTTCATCATTGTATAAAAATCCTAAAGAATTTAAACCAGGATATGTAGAACCTTCTAGTTTTTTATATTCTAATTCTAAAGCACGTTGTCTTATTTCCCAGGGATTATCGTAAAAATCGTCAATTATAATATAATTAGTTTTCATAAAGGTTCTCACTATGTATTAAGGTGTTAATTTCGGGTAGATATAAATATTCTATTTTACTATTTCTTATAGATTCTAATGCGTCTTGTACTGTATGCACAATAGGATCGCCTGCTAGATTAAATGATGTATTAAAAAGTAAAGGAATATTTGTAATTTTATAAAACTCGTTAATTAAATTATAATAATTTTTATTTTGTTCTATATTTACAGTTTGTACTCTACAAGTTCCATCAACGTGTATTACACTAGGAATTATTTTTTCTACATCTTTATTGCACTCAAGGGCAAACATCATATAAGGGGAAGAATTTTGACCTTTAAAGTCAAACCAGTTTTTTGCATGTTCTTCAAGTATACTACATGCAAACGGTCTAAAGCTTTCTCTTCCTTTTACTTGATTAACTATATCTTTACCATCTATTATACTAGGATTAAATAATAAACTTCTATTTCCTAATGCTCTAGGACCAGCTTCTCCCTTTCCGTGGAAATACGATACAATTGCGCCTTTGGCAATAAGTTCAGCAATATCTTGATCAGTAACTTTTTTTTCAGATTCAAAATCAAGTAAATTATAATTGTATTCGGGATCTGTCCCACAATTGTAAATACTGAAAGATGTCTTTATGTTGTCTTCTAATAGATACAGATTGCAAATTCCTATACTATTACCTTCATCGCCGCATACAGGTTCAATAAAAATATTAATATCAGAGTCTAATTTAGATAACAGTTTACCATTTCCTACTACATTTAATGCAGTTCCTCCAGACATTACTAAATTCTTTTTTCCTGTTTCCTTTAGATATTTTGATATTAAATTATGTTGTTTCTCTTCAAAAGATTTTTGTACTTTATAGGCAAAGTTTTTCTTCTTTTGTTCTATTGCTAGATATGGATATTTTTTATAGTTAAATTCGTTATTATATATATTAGACTGATCTAGTATAAAACTGTCCATGTTAATTTTATAATCATCAAAGAGTACATCTGGTAATTCGCTGTCGTTAGTTCCGTAACTTTGAAGTCCCATTAATTTGCCGCCATCATCAGTAAATCCGCAACACTGTCCTGTTATAGTATATAATAATCCTAAATCGAAGTGATTAGAAATGTTAAATTTTGTATCTTCATACAGGCGATCTGTTGGAAACGCATAAGCCTTTTCATATTCGTGATCTATAATAGGAAATATATCTGTTCCAACTTCTAAATTTCTTGCTGTATGATAGTGAGAAAACAAATTTTTATAAACACAAGAAAAGCCTTTATCTTTTGAATACTCAAATATACTAGTAGTTTCTATACTTTCATAACCGTTTGATAGCATATACGATGATCCTTTTCCATCTTGTACAAACACAAGAGCATCATCGAATCCGCTATCGTTTACAGCCTTTGCAGCATGAACTAAATGGTGTGATTTATAATAACCGTACCACCCTTCTATATTAAAACCGCTTTTATTAAGAAAGTTTAACAAATAAAAACCATTATTAATATTATAATTATAACCTGTTACAAGTAATAAATCTATTTTTGTTTCTATTTTTTTTATTTCTTCTAGACAAAGATAAGGAATACCGCTATCGTTTTTTAATCTAGATAGTCTTTCTTCTTGATTAAAATATATTAATTCATTATCTACTATTAGACAAGCAGAACAATGTGAATTAAAATTTATTCCTAATATTTTCATATTGTCTTTCTAAAAAATGTCTATGGTCTATCGCAATCATATCATTATGATAATTAATTATATTTTTATATTCTTCTACAGAAGGTTGAATTTTATTATATACTGAATTATCTAGATTGTCAATCATATTAAGCCCGTATCCTACTTGTGTAAAACTTGATACTGCAAATGTTCCTGGAGTTTTGTGATTTAACATATCGAAATATCTAAAGCTTCCATCTTTTAGAGAATTATAAAGATTTTTTAGTTCTTCTGGCATAGGATTTTTTTCTTTAAATTCTTTCCAAAAATCACTATCTGATCTTTTCGTGTAATAATGAAGATATATAAAATAACTTTTATGATCAATACTGTTATTCATCATTTCATTATACAAACTTCTTGAATCATTTTCGTCTTTTGTAAGGACGTTTAAGAAATGTTTTAACGTTTCTAATTGATCAATAGTTTGCCAAATAGAGGTTGATTCTAAAGGTTCTAAAAAACTGCCTGATAATCCAACAGCAATGCAGTTTTTAATCCAAAGATTTTCAAATCTTCCAGGATCAAAATCTATTACTTTTCTTACTTCCAGTTTTTGTTTATAGAATTCTTCTGCTTCATTTAGTGCTTCGTCTACACTTATGTAATCAGAATCAAAAATATAACCACTACCAGTTCTATGAGGCAGCGGTATTTGCCAACTCCATCCATTTTTCAATGCAATACTAGAAGTATATGATGGCAAACTTTCTTTTGATTCTAGCCAAAATGGAATGCCTTTTTTCATAGGCATGTAAGATCTATAACTCTTCCATTTTTCTTTGTAAAACTTTCCTATTATTTCTCTTCTAAATCCAGTACAATCGAATATAAAATCACAGCTTACACTTCTATTATTTTTTAGTATTACTTTTGTAATAAAGTTTTTTTCATCATTTTCAAACCCTACTATTTCATCATCTATTAATTTTATATTTCTATCTATTGCTATTTTTTGCAAATAATTAGCAAACTCTTTTGCATCAAAGTGCAATGCCCAATTTACATTTTCGATATCTACTTTATTTTCATATGCTATTTTTTGTTGATAAAGATATTCTTTCATAGATAATTTTTTTGAAATTATTTCTCTATGATGATAATCAGTACAGTTACGATCAAATATATTAGGAATTTGAAAATCTATAATTTTATCATGAAATGCATGCATATATTTTTTATTATCGCCATTCCAATTCTCAAAACTGATACCATTTTTTATACTGCCTTTAATATGCGGTATTATATCTACAGGATGTATTTTTAAACTATCAAGAAAATTTGGTAGATGAGGAGTAGTTGCTTCACCGACGCCGATAGTTCCTATTTCGCTACTTTGTACTAACGTTACATTATGATCTGGAAAAAGTTGTTTTACAAAAAGTGCTGTTAACCAGCCCGCAGAGCCGCCGCCTGCGATCACTAAATTTTTCATGTGTTATCCTCTAATAATGCTACGTTAAACGCAATAGAAATTCTATCTACATCTGTGTTGTTGGGTTCAACAAAATGCTCTGCCCATGACGGAAATAGTATCATTGTACCCGGGTCTGTGGGAATACTATATACACTTGATGTTGTAGGATTAAATTGGTCTATTAACTCTTTTTCTATATGATATTGTTGCTGTACACAAGGTGTAGTAAATACTATATTTCCATCCTCTGCTGATTTTTTTATATAATACGTTCCAGAAAATATACTACCAGGATGTAAATGTGGACGATTAAAAGATCCGTTAGAATTAATATTGAGCCATATATTGTTTATTTTTGGAATTAAGTGTTTTTTAAATCCTAAGTTATTTTTTAATTCATTACATGCGTCTTCTATTATAGAACATAGCTTTTCAACTTCAGAATTTTGTTCTTCTAAAGTATCGCTTTGCCAGCCCTTCCAATTACTTTTTTCTACACCGTTATCTTTTTCTCTTTGCAAGTATGCATACTCTTCTAAAGAATCATTGTCGATATTAAGATTTTTTAAAGTAGATAGATATGTTGAAAAAAGATATTCAAAATTTAATTCCATATGAACTCCTTGCAGAGTATTTACCATAAATAAAGTACCCAGTTAATTTTTTAGATACATATTTATATAAAGGATAATTTATGGAAATTACAGTAGTCGGCGGTGGAACAGCAGGATGGATATCGGCTTTATTTTTAGCACATAATTCAAATGCAAAAATTAAAATAGTTGCGTCAAGTAAAATCGGAATACTCGGAGCCGGTGAAGGAGTAACTGGAGAACTAATGGATTTTATATTAGGAACTTACGGTGACTTTGGTATTGATCCATTAGATTTTATAAGAAAGACAGCCGCAATGCCTAAGTATGGCATATTGCATAAAGATTGGGTAAAGGATTATAATTACTTTGCGCCGATAGACGGAACTCCAACTGCTTTGAATTTACTTGATAGTGTAACTTCATTCTTAGCAGTAAACGATAAACAAAATTTACATAGAGGTACATATTTTGGGTGTTTGATGGAAGCTAGAACATCACCTATACTTAAAAGAACAGGAACTTACGAAGAACAGACACATGCATGGCATTTTGATGCAAGACTAGTAGCTGATTACTTACAAAAAGTTTGCACACGTTACGAAAATGTTGAATTAATTGATGCAATAATAAATGAAGTAACACAAGACGAAAAGGGAAGAATAGACAAGCTGATATTAGATAATGAGACAATTATAGACTCTGATTTTTATATAGATTGTTCAGGATTTAGACGAATACTAGCTAATAAATTAGGAACAAAGTGGATTTGTTATAAAGAAAATTTACCTGTTGACAGAGCTATACCTTTCTTCTTACAGTACGACGACACTACAAAACCAGATCCTTATACAGAAGCTCAGGCGCTATCAGCTGGCTGGATGTGGCAAGCTTCTATACAAACAAGGAAAGGCTGCGGCTATACATATTGTAGTGATTTTATAAGTGACGACGAAGCGTTAAATGAAATTGAGAAAACTCTTGGTAGAAAAATTGAACCATTAAGAGATCCATTTACTTTTGATACTGGAAGACTAGAAAATACATGGGTTAAGAATTGTTTAACCATTGGGCTTAGTAGTACTTTTGCAGAACCTTTAGAAGCAACTTCAATTCATGGTGCAATTGTACAACTTAAATACTTTGCATTTGAATACTTAAAAGATGATTTAGAAACAACTTTAAATCCTGCATGTATTAAAGCATACAATAAAAGAGTAAACAAAATGTTTGACGATTTTAAAGATTTTCTTGTAGCGCATTATATGGGCGGGCGTACAGATAGTGAATTTTGGAAATACATTACAAGCGGTGCAATTGAAACAGAATTTTCAAAAATGATTCGAGAAATGTGTAAAACTAAAATGCCAACACTTTATGATTTTCCGTCATATCCTGGAGCAGCAGGATGGCAATTGTGGAGCTATATATTAATACAAACTGGTCAACTTTCACCTGAAGTTTGTTCGAAATATCTAAACGATTTTAGTATAAATCAAGCACAGCAAGAACTTAAAGAATTACATGATAGAGTAGAAAGAATATATCGTGCTAATTATAGATTTGATCAGTTTACAGAAACTATTAAACAAGAAAATATATTATGGGAATATACAGGACAACTAGATTAAATATACGATAAATAATAGTATCGAATGGAGAATATAGATGGCATCACCTATTGTTGATCGTATAAGGATAATTCCTAGAGCAAAAGAATTTTTAGATAGAGCTACAGGTTCTAGCGGTGAGGTATTTTTTAGTAAAGAAACAAATACTTTAAGAGTTTATAGTGGCAGAACTATAAACCGAGGCGGATTTGAAGTACTCACTGACGAAGCGTTACCTAGAAATATTGCTGCAAAAGAGATAGCAACTGTAAAGTATAATGTAACTATTACAGGTCCACAAGGTGGTGATTCCGGTAACAAGTATGTGCTAAACGGAGAGTATAAACCAGCAATATCAATGGTAGTAGGTTACACTTATGTTTTTGATCAAACAGATCAAACAAATGTATATTTTCCAAATGCTGAAGGCGGCGCAAATAATCAACACCCGTTAAATTTTAGTTCAGACAACGCCAGTGGTGAACTCGGCGGTGGCACATCGTATTTAGAAAATGTAATATATATTCTAAACGGTGAAGAAGTAACACAAGCAGAATATTGGAGAGATTTTCAAAGATCTAAAACAAGACAAGTACAAATTACAGTAACAACCTCAACTCCTGAAACACTTTATTATTGGTGTCAAAATCATACACTTATGGGAAATACTATAACTGTGAGTATGCCAGGAACAGGCAGCGGTGGCGACGATGATAGCGGCGCAAATATTACAGTTAGTCCGTCTCAACCATCTGAAGCTACAAATGGCACTTTATGGTTTGATAGCGATGACGAATTGTTATATGTTTATGTAGAGTCAAGCGGATCGTTTGTAAGACCAAAGCCAACTGAATTTTTTGATTTAGGAATAACAGACGGTGATACTGGACAATTTTTACAAACCAACGGTAGCGGAGTAGTAACCTTTGTAGATCCTCCTAGCATACAATCCGGGTCAGATTTAATACTCGGAGATCTTATTGCAAATACAATAGAAACAAGCTCATTAAAAAATACAGGAATAGGAAATGCTGAATTAGAAACAGCAGCAAGATTAACAATAAGTACAGGCGACGGTGTATCTATTACAGGCGGCCCTTTAAGATTGCCTAGTTTTAGTGATACAGATAGAGATGGTTTAATTTCAGTAAATGGAGATATGATATATAATACAACTTCTAATAAAATAGAAGCATATCAAAACGGAAGCTGGGTCGAATTAGATACAGGAAGCATAACATGAGCACCGAAAAAGAATATGTAGTAGTTGTAAAAAGAAATAATAATTTAGAAGAATTAGATACAGAATTATCTAGCTCAACCGGAAGCGAATTTATACCTGAAAGATCAGTAGACGTTGTGAATTCTAGACCAGGCTCTAAGAGAATGACTAACTGGCTATTAAGTGACGAAGAAGCCGAAAGATTAAAAAATGATCCAAGAGTAGAAGCAGTGGAAGTACCTATAGATCAACAAGACGGTATAGATAAAATGCTTCATCTTACACAAGGATTTAACTTTGATAAAACTTCAGCAGTAGATAATACAAAAGCAAACTGGGGTCTTAGAAGGTGTATTGATGATACAAATTCGTATTCTGCTGGAACTACTGCACCGGATGGATTTTATCCTTATGGGCTAGACGGAACTGATGTTGATGTAGTAATACAAGATACAGGTACTAGTGCCGATCATCCAGAATGGCAAAACATGCAAGGTGCTAGTAGATTTATAGAAATTGATTGGTATAGCGAAAGTGGATTACCTGGCACAATGCCTGCAGGACATTATATTGATTATCACGGCCACGGAACACATTGCGCAGGAATTACAGCAGGTAAAACATATGGCTGGGCTAAAAATGCAAACATATATGCAGTAAAAGTTTCGGGATTAGAAGGGCCTTCGGATCCAAATGGAGGCATAAGCACAACTGACTGCTTTGATGTGATTCGATTATGGCATTTAGCAAAAACTAACGGACGTCCTACAGTAGTAAATATGAGTTGGGGATACGGTAGAACAATTACTACTACTGACCCGACTGGAGGGACATATCGAGGAACACCATGGTCTTATCTTGGTGAAACACAAAATCAGTTATGGCAAACGTATGGTATAGTTCCTCAACTAACTGGCCCCAGCGGTACAAGTAGAAGAATTCCAGTAAGACTAGCGCAAATTGATGCAGAGGTTGAAGACATGATTGATGCAGGAATACATGTTTGTATTGCATCGGGAAATCAATATTATAAAATAGATGTGCCTACAGGCCTTGATTACAACAACGAAGTGACTTTTAGTGGACTTAATACTCAATATCATCAAGGATCTAGTCCATATAGCGAAGAAGCATTTATTGTAGGTAATGTAGATAGTACTACACAACAAGATGGTGTAGTATTTAGAGATAAAACAGCAGGCAGTAGTAATAAAGGGCCTGGTACAAATTTCTGGGCCCCAGGAACTGATATAATAAGTGCTTGTAGTGATACTAATGTATTTGGTTCAAGTGCAGGAGATTATTTTACTCCGGGTTATAAAATTGCAAACATCGGCGGCACAAGCATGGCAGCTCCTCAAGTTGCTGGGTTAATTGCACTTCATTTACAAGTAGATCCTAATGCAACTCCGTTACAAATAAAAAACAAATTAGTAGCTGAAAGTAAAGATGTATTATATTCTACAGGATTAGATTCAGATTATACAGCATACGAAACATCATTAATGGGCAGTCCTAATAGAATGATGTTTTCGAAATACGGAAAACAACCCTTATCGTTATCTGGTACTGTATCGCTTTCTACTACTATTCCGCTATATTATCTATCTCAAAATGTTACTAGCATCGATGAAGGCGGCACAGTAAGATATACTCTTACAACAGTAAATATAGACGAAGGAACAGACATTCCGTTTACACTTTCGGGAATTACAACTTCAGATATTAGTAATCTATATCAATGGCAAGAAAGGTATGTTAGTAATACATACGAAGTAATTAGAACATTAACTGGTAGTTCTGCACCCGGGCAACGATATAGATATCGATTACGTTGGAATACATCAATTGTAGGTGATTATAATTCAGATTCTGCCTTTTCTGAAAACGGATTACTTACTTCAACAGACGGAAATACATATAGATTAGGAGTGGAAGAGTCTGCTTCAGGACCTGATACAATATTTTCTATTATAAAGGTTAATGATACCGCAGTAGATTTAAATGGAAATTTTTATGCAGGATATAATAATAAATCAATTATTGAATTAGCAATTGCAGAAGATACTACTACAGAAGGCGCTGAAGAATTAACATTAAACATAAACGGTACTAGCGTAACATCAAATCCAATAACTATTAATGATACATCTCTAGATCCTACATATTCACTTATAGCTTCTCCGACAACTGTTAATGAAGGAGCAACATTTAATGTTGATCTAACAACTACAAATATTCCAAACGGAACACCAATTCAATATACGATTACAGGTACAGGAATAACAGCTAATGATTTTACTTCTGGTAGTATATCAGGAAGCTTTATAGTTGTAAATAATACTTCTAATATTAGCTTTACATTAGCAGAGGACTTATCTACAGAGGGCACTGAAACAATTACACTAGCACTTAACAATGGCGGTGATAGTGTTGATGTTACTATTATAGACACTAGTACAACTCCTGTTGTTCCGACATATACAAGTCTTGCAGCAGATGTAGAAACGGCAGATGAAGGCGATACAATTACGTTTACTCTTAATACAAGTCAAATTGCTGATGATACAACAGTTGGATATACAATTACAGGGGTATCGGTAGATGATATAGACTTAGTAAGCTTAACTGGTATATTTACAATTGTAGGTAATACATCAACATTAAGCATAGATCTTGTAGAAGACTTAGATACAGAAGGTGCTGAAACTCTTATAATAACATTAGACGCAACTGATAGTAACGGAAATGGAACAACTTCTTTATCAGACAATGTGGTTATTGCAGATACAAGTACAGCGCCGCCGACCTATAGTCTATCAAGTAGTGTTCCAGATGTAAACGAAGGCGATTCGATTGTTATTACTCTTACAACAACAGATATAGCAGATGCTACTAGTATTCCATACACAATTACAGGTGTTGATGTATCTGATATAGATATAGCACTAACAGGATCGTTTACTATAACTTCAAATACAGATACACTTGCAATAAATATTGCAGATGATGCTACTACAGAAGGTAGTGAATCATTAACATTAACATTAGACGGACTAGGTGAAGATGTAAGTGTTGTAATTAATGATACTAGTATTACAGGATCACCTACATATATACTAAGCTCTGGTTCAACAACTGTTAATGAAGGCGATAGTGTAAATATTTTACTTAACACAACAAACGTATCAAACGGAACGGTTGTTCCGTATACTATTACAGGTATAGATGCATCGGATTTATCAAGCGGATCTATAACAGGTAACTTTACTGTTAGCAGTAATTTTGCATCATTGAGTTTCACATTTGATCAAGATATTACTACAGAAGGATCTGAAGTTATGAATCTAGCACTAGATAATAGTGAAGATGACATTAGTATTACAATTTTAGATACAAGTCTAGGTCCAACATATGAACTAAGTGCAAATAGTGTGTCCGTCGATGAAGGCGATACAGTAAATATTACACTTGATACTACAAGTCTAGCTAATGGCACATCTATTGCATATACAATAACAGGTATCGATGCAAGTGACTTGAGTAGTGGTAGTATTACTGGCAACTTTACAGTTAATAGTAATACAGATACAATAGCATTTGTCATTGCAAACGATGTTACTACAGAAGGTCCAGAAACTATGACACTATCATTAGATAATGGTCGAGATAGTATTGACATTGTTATTGCAGACACATCGATTCCTATAACATATGATTCATTAACTGCTGATGCAACCGAAGTAGGAGAAGGAACAACTGTTACATATACACTATCTACAAGCGGAGTAGATGACGGCACAACTGTTGGGTATTCTATCTCTGGTGTAACCGTAGATGATATTACAGCGGCGACACTAGGCGGTGTAATTAACATTAATAGTGGCACAGGCACATTTACTATTACATTAGAAAACGATTCATTAACTGAAGGTGCAGAAACAATGACTGTTACACTTGCATCAACAGATAGTTTAGGTAATAGTACTGGCAGTTTAACAGAAGATGTAACAATTCTAGATACAAGTGTTGCACCTGATTATGTTATCAGTGTAAGTGCTAATAATACACAAAACTATACTCTAAGCGGTAGTGACAGAAACGGTAGTGTGAACGGAAATGATCCTGCACTAGCATTTAATGTTGGTGATTACGTTGAATTCTCTGTAAATGCACCAGGACATCCTTTCTACCTCAAGACTGTTCAAGGTACAGGTACAGGCGATCAAGCCATAGGTGTAACTAATCAAGGTGCAACTTTAGGATCAGTATACTGGACACCAACAACTACAGGAACATATTATTATCAATGTGAATTCCACAATAATATGTTTGGCGCAATAACTATATCTTAATATTACAAATTTTTGCTATTTGTTTTCTAAGATCTACAATTTGCGATCTAGTATTATCCATTAATGACGGAGTTATTCTAGATCCAATTTTTTGTGTATGACCTGTGTCTACATATTCTACTAGTTCTAAAAGACTTGCAATCTTTTTTTGTGCTTCGATTTTTTTGTCGTTTGATAGATCTTGCATATGAATTTCAAACAATTTTAGTTCGTCTTTAAAGAATTGTGATTCTGATAGTTTAGGTAACATCTATATTCCTACATTATTACTAGGGTAAACAATAAATTTATCATTATCGTATATACCGTTATTAACTTCGGTAATTGAACTATTATCTGTAAGTGCTTCTAAACATACTGGCTTTAAAGTTTCAACTTCAAACACAGATCCTTCTTCTAGTTTCGATTCAAATACTTTACCATTACTTGTATCTATCCATTTTATAGAAAAATTTCCTGATGCAACAAACCAAGTTTTATGTGTCTTTTTTTGAAAAAATATATCGGTTTTACTTCCTGCTTGTAGGAACATCATATGTTTAGCACCATAGCCGTCAGCTTTTGCCCATACTGCTTCAAATCCCCAAGAATGTTTTTCTACATTATCACTCACTTGTGTATCTCCAAACTTATATTTCCTGAAATTGTAATTCTATAATCGTCTGATGTAAAAAATGGATACACATTATGTATCATTTCAGCAGGGAAAAGACAGATAGTATTATTCCATTCTTTGTCTACAGGCAATGATTCCTGCAATATATTTCCTAAACTATTAGTAAATTGAAATTCAAAGTGTCCAGCTAATGCATTATTTGCTTTTTTACCTGGACTATTTTGTTTTTCGTCTTCTATACTATATGGTATTTTGTGCCATATAACAAATGAATATACGCCGTTGTGATTATGTGTAGGATTAAATTCATATTTTTTTTGATAATTTACCCACAAACTTTCTAAAGTAAGTGCAGGACTTTTATCAACTAATAATCTTGATCTATTTTTTAAATAAGTAAAATGATTTTCATATTCTTCTACAAGCGGCATTAAAATTTTATACATTTCTTCTTGACACTTTTTATCATCTGCTAGATCAAATTCTCTTTCAATTTGTCCTATAAGTTGATAATTTACCGGAGTAGAAGTATCAAAATTATCTTGTATATCTTTAATTCGTTGAGATATATGAGACAGCTCACTATCTTGTAGTTTGTGTAACATATATCCTATATTTCTAAATTGTTTTGGTTCCATTGCTTTTCTCTAATAATAAATCTAACACTTCAAATACTGTCTGTAATTTTTTTTGATTAACTCTATTGTTTAGTGTATTTCTTACACCGTCGTGTAATGGTTTGGGCCACTTTGTAAAACTAACCCAAGCATATCCATCATGTTCAAAATTTAGTTTTGGAATAAATTCGTCTTGAACTATACAAATATATGTATGATAATGAAATAGTTCATCATTAGATATAAAAGTTTCTAATGGCATAGTTTTTACTATTTCTGGCAGAAACCCTATTTCCTCTTCAACTTCTCTACGAAGTCCTTCCCAAGGTGTTTCCTTACCTTCATTAGTACCTCCGACTAATCCCCATAGATTTTTTCTTTTACCATTATTTCTGTGTAAAAAAAGAAATCTTCGAGTGTCAAGAGAGTAGAATAAAGCACCGCTACAGATTATTTGTTTCATAATAATAATTAGCCATAAAGGTCAAGACGCCAGGTGCCAACTGGATAATCGCCTTCAACACTTATTAGCCATTCACCATTGCTAAACCTGTATTGTATTCCTGTATTTAAATTAGTAATATAAGTTATTTCATCTGTTTCACTAGCATCAAAAATTATATTCCATTTTGTACCAGTCCATTCTATTATATCATTAGCACTTGCTACTAATTGACTATTGTCTACATTTTTCCACGCTATTGCTGATTCTAGTGCATCTTCTCCACCGATATCATCTAAAAGTAGTATCCTAGTACCTGGAGTTTTAATATCAGAAGGATTACGTCTACGTGGATCAATTATATAATCTATACTAGTACGATCGCCGATGTCACTGGAAATAATGTCATCGTCAGGAAAACTGTCAACATCCCAGTTTACTATTAGTATTGTTTCATCTAATTCATTTAATGCAATTGTTCCAGTAAGAACTGCATCAGTGTCTAAACTTGTTAGGAATATTCTACTAACGCCCCCGGTATAAGTTCCTGGTAAATTTTCTGTTACTGAACGCCAACTTGTTGTACCGATAGAACCTCTACCGTATAACTGTGCTTGATTTCCTCTTATATATACACCGTATTGTCCATCATTAACATCAGCTGAATGTTTTGCAATTTGTGTTTCGGCTGTTTCACCAAACTCGCCTGTGAATCTACCCGATGTTGCAACATCGTCCCATCTGTTTAAAGATGCTTGATCATTTCCTAAATCAATAGTACCCTGAGTTTCGTCAAACATACTTGTAATAATATTAGTTATAGCACCTAGACGTTTTACTTTAGCCGGAGTGCTAATATAAATCGGAGTTGTAAATGTAAGTGTTGCTACATCAATTTCACTATCTACACCTACTGGAATGCTTCTATTTGTCCATTGTATATTATCAAGATTTATAACAGTTAAACTTGTCCAGTCGATATAATTGTCAGTAGTCTGTATTTCGAGACTCGGTGTAAAAAATACTAAAATTTGTTCTAATATTTGTAATTTTTGATCTGTACTACTTGCCCAGATATCTGCATTAACTCGCAGCAAATAAGGCATAGGCATAAGTTTTTCTACAGTATAGTTTTTACCTTGATAGTTAAGATATTGATTATTTTCTTTATCATATGCACGTTCTACAATGTTTGTTTTTTTAATAAAACTAGGATCTTGTATTCTATCTCTTTCTAATTCTAAACCTGTAACATAAACACTCATTCGTGGCGCACTAGGCAATTTATTTTCGCTATTTTCTCTAATTATATTAGCTACTTGTCTAGTAAGATCACCATACATTACTGGTATTTCTTTTAATCCGCCTTTGCCGTCTTGCACAGAAAAATTACTTAGCATACGTATAATTTGACTAATATATCGTCTTACTTGTCCGTCATAAAAATATAGCATTAATTATCTGCCCTAGGTTTTAGTGCTTTAGATATACTTTGTCTTTCTTCGACAGTTTCTCCAGCAATCTCGCTACTATTAGTGTTATTTACAAATGAATGTCTTTGTGTTATTCGATCAAGACTATTAGTTAATGTCATTCTAACATTATCTTCAACTTTTACCCATTTATTTCCGTCATATCTAAATAATCTATTAGGTAAAAAATCAGTACGCAAGAAATAGTCGCCGTCATAATTTACTCTAGGAAATTGTATTCCTGCACCATACGGAGCACCATTTGGAGTATCATTACCGACTAAGTATCCATTGTATGCACTTCTTTCAGGATTTGCAGAAATTTCGTCTGTTGTGTTAGTAATATTACTTGCATCTATATCTGTTTGATCTGCTGTTTCAAGATCAATTGTTCCGTCTTCGTTATAGGCCATAGTGTAAAAGTGCGTAGTGTCATAGCCACTTAATGGTGCGTCTGCTTCTGCTTGTTGCACTACTGCATTATTAATTTGCATTTCTTTTTCATATGTTGATAATACGTCTCTTAGTGTTGTATCGCTTGTTTCACTAACTGGTAAATCTAAAATTTCAGCATATTCTCTACCGTCGTATATTTGTTTTAATTTTAGTCTATATAGGTGTGGATACCAAGTCTGCGAAAATCCTTCAGCAGCTCGAGTAATATCTTCGATAACATAAAAGCGTTTTAATGCAACATCATAATCGTTTAATGCATACTCATCTTTTAAATGCGGTAATTCTATAACATCTCCGCTTAAAGGTTTTCTGCCTAAAGTTTTTACAATACTTCTAATATGCACAGTCATGAATAATGTATCATTACTTAAAAATAATCCAAACTGACTTAAATCAAAATCAATATCTTGAACATTATATATAGCTCTATGACTATATACATCTTTTTCGTATTTTCTATCTCTATTTTCTAAAAATAGCAAATCTTGTATATTAGTTTCATTTAAAGCATTGTATTGCGGTTGTGCAGCCGTTGCTTCATCTTCTTCAGGATTTACTGGTCCTAAATATTTGTGTATATTAATATCAGTTCCGCCAATATGAAACATTTCTTCAATCTGACGATCGAGAAATTCATAATCATTGCCACGTTCTGGTTTGTATAGTGATAAGCGAGGGATAGCCGTTCTCCTATTGTTATACATATTTATCGTAACGAATAAATACTATTGGAGAACTTCATATGACACTAGCAACACAAAAACAAGAAATATTTGATTATGTAAACGCATTCCTCGGTGGTGGAATGGTCGATGTTGAATTAGACCCGATACATTATCAAACAGCGTTAACAAAGGCGTTAACAAGATATCGTATGCGCAGTGATTATAGTGTAGAAGAATCGTATATGTTTATGCCAACAGTAATAGATCAAAACGAATATATTTTACCTAATGAAGTAATGGAAGTTAGACAAATTTTCCGTAGATCAATAGGATCAAGATCCGGTGGCGGAGGCGGCGGGACACTGTTTGAACCATTTAATCTTGCTTACACAAACACTTATCTGTTATCAGGTTCTAAAATGGGCGGACTAGCAACATATGATATGTTTAGTCAGTATCAAGAACTAGTAGGCAGAATGTTTGGTAGTTTTATAGAATTTCAGTGGAATTCGACTACAAAGAAATTGACAATATTACAAAGGCCACGCTCTGAAGAGGATCTTTTATTAATGGTATATAACTTTCGTCCAGATGAAGAATTATTAAAAGATTACCTAGCTGTACAATGGATTAAAGATTATACACTTGCGAGTTGTAAATATATGCTAGGCGAAGCACGTTCAAAGTTTGCTACTATTGCAGGTCCACAAGGTGGATCAACACTAAACGGTGATGCATTAAAGGCAGAAGCACAAACTGAGATGGATAAGCTAGAACAAGAAGTGTCGTTAGCTGTTGCAGGCGGCACAGGATATGGCTTTACAATAGGTTAAAGATCGTTATCATGTATATGCAATTGTATTAGTGCATAATGTAAAACTTTCATTAAGTCTTTTCTTGCGTCATCCTTAGAACCTTTTTTGCCGTAACGATTAGAATACTTGTCAACGTTGCCCATACAAAATCCAGTACCATGACCTCTTTCAATAATCACTTCAGTTGATTGAAATTTATTAGTAGCATAATGACCTTGATATGTACTATCAATATATGCTTGAAACTCTTCAATAAGTGCTTTTTCATTAAACTTGTAATCAATCGACATGCCGTACTCCTATTAATGCCTTATCATTACAATAATAATAACATAAAGTAAATTAAATGTCAACCTAAAAATCTGGAGTAAGATCGCCTTGTTTCCATAACGATCCTTCTTTTTGTAAAATACGCTGACAATTTGCACATATAGTTTTTAAGTTACTAGGTCTAGAATTTTCTAAACGCCCATCTATATGAAAAACGTCAAATTGTTCTTGATACTTAGATTTAAATCCACACTTTTCACAATAGTCTTTTTTAATATATCCTGCAATTTGCCACCTTGGAAGACCGTGTCCGATACTTCCATGCTTAACACAGATTTCGCATTTTTTTCTATAGTATACTTTATTACCTTTACGGTAATTAATTGCTGCTGGTCTTTGCTTACAAATACATAATGGTCTCATAACTTTATTTATCGCACCTTTTTCGCCCCTTTTTCGTATGGTTTAATAGGTGGATTTAAAATAAATCTACTAAATACATTAAGAACACTACCCAATAGGAGAAAGAAAAAATGGCATTAACATCACCAGGTGTAGAAGTACAAGTCATAGACGAGAGTTTTTATACTCCGGCAGCTGCTGGTACTGTACCTATGATATTTGTAGCTTCTGCTGAAAATAAGCTGAACGGCAGCGGCTCAGAGCTAGCAGCAGGAACACTAGCAGCAAATGCTGGAACACCGTACTTAGTTACTTCACAAAGAGAATTAGTTGAATTATTTGGTACTCCAACATTTTATACTGATACTAACAATAATCCGATTCATGCAGGAGAACTAAATGAATACGGATTACAAACTGCATATTCGTTATTAGGAGTTACTAATCGTGTATATGTATGTAGAGCAGATCTTGATTTAGGAAAACTAACAGCAAGTGCAACTGCACCAGGAGGCGAACCAGAAGCAGGCTCATACTGGTTTGATGTACAATCTACAGACTTTGGAATTCAAGAATGGAATGGCGCAGCTATTAATGCAGCCGGCGGACAAAGTTTTAATACTATAGTACCTATTGTTTTAACTCCAAATGATGTTGATAGAACAGTAGGCGAAAGTTTATCAGCACCGGGAGCACCTAAAGCAAGCGTAGGTGCAATAGGCGATTATTGCATTGTAGCCATTACCACTATGAATAGTACATACTATAAAAATAATAGCGGAACTTGGGTAGAAGTTGGGTCAGATGCATGGAAGTCTAGTCATTATACAGTAAGAGGTTCGTTGCAAAATCCAACAGTTACACCTAGTAATACAGTTATTATTGACGGCGCAGTAGCAATTACATTAAGTGGTGCATCGGCAGCATTAGCAGCAGTGGATATTAATGATGCAGGTATTTCAGGAGTGTCGGCAGCAGTTGTAGATAGTGCATTAGAAATATATACAACAAACGAAAGCTTAGTAATAGGCGCAGGAACAGCAAATGCAGAACTTGGGCTAGTAGCAGGCACTTATTATTCACCTAAAGTTGCTGTTGCTGATCATACAAGTGTACCTACGTTTAAAGCAGTAGATGTTAACCCAAGACCAACTGGTTCAATTTGGTTTAAAACAACAGAACCAAATGGCGGTATTGATCTACGTATAAAAAATTATAACGCTGAAACTAATTTATGGGAAAGATTAACTGTTCCTGCTTTTCAAACTAGTTCAGCAGCACTATATGGATTAGACAGAGCCGGCGGTGGGTCAAATCTTGTAACGGGCGATCTTTATGCAAAAGTAAATTTTGAAGAAGATACTAATCCAAAAGTTAACTTTAAATTTTATCGTAGAAATTCTAGCGGTACTACATCTATTAAAAGTCCTAAAATTACAACTGGATTAACAAATTTAGTTGCATATGACTTTGCAATTGCTGAAACAAAAACAAATTCAAATGTATTTGCTGCACCAGTAACTGTTAGTTTTACAGCAGCAGGCGCATCAGGTGATGCAGATACAATTGCAGGCGCAATTAACGCAGCAGGTTTAACAAATATTGTAGCAAGTGTTGATAGTCAAAATAGAATTACTATTGAACATAAAACAGGCGGTGATTTTTATCTTTACGATATCGACGGAGCATTAGCTTCTTCAGGATTTGCTGCATTTGTTGCAGGAGACACTTCAACTACATCAAACTTGTATGGTGCACCAAACCAAATTATTACAGACGCACCGACACTACTAGGTGAAGTTAGCGTTTCTGGTGTATTTTTAGCTTCAAACTGGAAAGTATTAAACTATACTCCAGCAGTTGATGCACCATTAAGCTTAACAGCAGACGGCGAAGTTTGGTACAGTTCAGTAGTAGACGAAGTTGATATGATGATACACGACGGTGCAAACTGGATAGGGTATTTAAATTATGATCACGGAAATGGTACTGGTGATACAGATCCAAATGGACCTATAGTATCAGCTAGTGAACCTACTGAAAATTCACAAGCAGATCCATTACAAGATGGCGATATTTGGATTGCAACTGGCGACATTGAAGAGTACGGAACTGTATACAAATATAACGAAGCTTTAAGTTCGTGGGTGTTGTTAGATAAAACAGATCAAACAACTGAAAATGGTATACTATTTGCAGACGCACGTTGGGGCACAGCAGGATCAGAAAGTGATGCAGCAGAAATTACAGATCTACTAGAAAGCAATTATGTAGATCCTGATTGTCCAGATCCAGCACTATATCCAAAAGGTATGCTACTATGGAACACACGTAGAAGCGGATTTAATGTTAAGCGTTTTGAGCGCAACTACATAGATACATCGGGTGATAACGAGCAATATACAGTTGATAGCGGAGATGTGTTTGATGCTAACGGTAATGCACAATCAATGGATACATATTATCCACACCGTTGGGTAACACTAAGTGGTAATAATGCAGACGGTTCGGGTACATTTGGTAGACTTGCACAACGAAAATCAGTTGTACAGTCATTACAAGCAAATGTTAACAGTAATCAAGATATCCGTGACGAAGAAGCAAGAAGATTTAACTTAATGGCATGTCCAGGATATCCGGAACTAATCGGAGAATTGATCACACTTAATTACGACAGACGCTTAACAGGATTTGTTGTAGGTGATTCTCCTGCAAGATTAACACCAGATGCAACATCTTTGAATAACTGGGCAGCAAATGTTCGTTCAGCAGTAGAAGATAATGATAATGGTGCTGTGAGTTTTGATGAATATTTAGGTATGTATTATCCATGGGGATTCTCAAGCGATAATAACGGTAATAACATTGCTGTTCCACCAAGTCATATGGCTCTACGCACAATGATAATAAATGACCAAGTTGCTTATCCATGGTTTGCACCAGCTGGTACAAGACGTGGCGGAGTTACAAACGCAACAAGTTCAGGATATGTAAATTCTGAAGGAGAGTTTGTAAGTATTTCTCTTAATACAGGACAAAGAGATACATTATACGAAAATAATATTAATCCAATTACATTTATTAGTGGAGCAGGATTAGTTGTATTTGGTCAAAAAACTAGAGCAAGAAATGCAAGCGCTCTTGATAGAGTTAATGTAGCAAGGTTGATTGTTTATATGAGAACACAGCTTGAACTATTAGCAAGACCTTACTTGTTTGAACCGAATGACAGAATCACAAGAGATCAAGTCAAATCAGCAGCTGATGCATTCTGTTTAGAATTAGTTAGCTTACGTGCATTGTATGATTTCATTACAGTATGTGATGATTCAAATAACACACCAGCTAGAATTGATCGTAACGAGCTTTGGTTAGATATAGCAATTGAACCAGTAAAAGCAATTGAATTTATTTACATTCCGTTGCGTATTAAAAACACAGGCGAAATTGCTGCATTAGGAGGTTGATAATTAGGCCCTAGGGCCTGATTACTAAAAAGAGCTAAATATATGTATCAAAGAGAGGATAAAATATGCCACTAACATCATTAAGAAATATTTCGGTTCCGATCGACGATGGCCAAAGAAACGGCACATTGTTAATGCCGAAATTGCAATACAGATTTCGAGTTGTATTACAAAATTTTGGTATTGACGGAGGACTACTAACTGAAGTAACAAAACAGGTTGTAGACGTTACTCGTCCAACAGTTAATTTCGAAACAATTACACTAGATGTGTATAACTCAAGATCATACCTTGCAGGTAAACATTCTTGGGATCCGATTACACTTACATTACGTGACGATGTAAATAATAATATAAGTAAAGTAACCGGACAACAGTTACAGAAACAATTTGACTTTTATGAACAAGCAAGTGCAGTTTCTGGAGCAAGTTATAAATTTGAAACAAAAATTCAAATATTAGACGGCGGCAACGGCGGAGACGCAACAGCTCCAACTGTATTAGAACAATGGAATCTAGTAGGTTGCTATTTAGAATCAGCTAATTATAATTCATTAGCATATAGTGCATCGACTGATCCAGTTACTGTTACATTAAGTATAAGATACGACAATGCAGTACAAACAGATGCAGACGGAACTACTAGAAATAATGGCGTAGGCGAACCTGTTAATAGACCAAGTGGTGACACGTCAACAGGACCTGGAGTACTAGTTACAGGTAACCAGTCAGTTCAAGGTTAATTATTATATAGTGGCATAACTATAAAATAGAGAGCTTTTGCTCTCTATTTTTTTATGTGCGTATATAATTGATTATAATAAATACTTTATAAGGAGATTCATTGTGTCGTCAATTCTTTTACGAGATGCTCAGCATGCCCATAATTTATATACACAACAGAGGCTTGATTTTTCTCCGAAGGTTAAGTATCTATATCATTGCTATTTTGACCTAACACCCGAAGCAAGATTTAAGTCTCCTATTTCTTCTTTTAAAAATAATTTAATAAATGTATTAGTTAAAAGTTTAAACTTACCTTCATATACATCACAGATTTCTACTGTGCAACAATATAATAGAAAAAAGAATGTTCAAACACGAATAGACTACGAACCTGTAACTTTTACATTTCACGACGATATGGCAGGACACACAAAAGACTTATTAAAAGAATATTATAATTTTTATTATAGAGACGGTAAGAAAAATTCTGGATTTGATTATGATCCACTAGATAAGTTTGCAAACAGTGTTCCTAGCTACGGGTTAGATAATAACTTTAATACACCCTTTTTTAAAGAAATTAAAATTTTTCAATTAGCAAAACAAGAATGGAATAGTTATACATTAATTAATCCAGTAGTGCAAAACTGGCAACATAGTGATTTGGATTATAGTGACGCCTCAGGTATTACTGAAAATCAATTAACAGTAATGTATGAATCGGTATTATATGATAGCGGATATGTAAATGATTTTGACACGCCAAAAGGATTTACTGCACCAGAAACTGGATACGATAATACACCTAGTCCTGTTAGTGATAAACTAGAACAATTTTATGCTGATCAACCTAGACCTTTTAGGCACACATCAAATAATTTTGGTTATCCTACTAATCCATTATTAGGTAGAAATTCTAGCACAGGTGCTCCTACATTAGGAGCAATAATAGCTGATTCAGTATTAAGTACCGGCGGCATAAATAATCTTAAATTTCCAGGTGCACCAGAAGTTGATCTTGCTATAAGAATTGCAAATACTGTTAGAGATGTAGGTAACGATCCTAGTGTACTTGCTGATAGAATATTAAACAATCCTGCTGCTTTAAATAGTCTAGTTAAAGTTACTTTAGGCACAGGTTCGTTTAGTGATTCGTATAGTAGTAGAAATTTTCAACAGTATGACACATTAGAAAGTGCAACACAGAAAGCAATACAAACCGAAATTATTGGAAAATTAGTAGGCGGCGACAGAAAGATTGTAAATCTAGCAAACGCAGTCGTAAATGCTATAAAATAGGAGAAATTTATTGTCACAGGTACCAAATACTTTAAGCCCAGATAGCGCAACAAAAGTTAAACGATTTTTTGATAAATTTTATCAACCAACAGCAGCATTTAGTGCAGCCGATATTGATTCAGCGATTGGTTATTTTTTAAAAAGAGGCTTTGAAGAAGTCAGTGCAACTTCAACTGCTAATATATTATTAGCACAAGCAAGGATTGATAAAATTCCTGTACAAAAACTATTAGACACTTTAGACGGCGTTAATGATGTACAACTTAATAATGTTGTAGGACAAATACTTAATAACAGCAGAGATAAAACCAGTCAGTTAGGTTTTAAAACTAACATTGAAGGTTTGAGACTCGAGGCTAGAAATATTATTGTCTAATGGGACGTTTTGCTCAAGGTAAGTATAATCTAAAAAACCCACAAAAGTATGTAGGTACAAAAACACCTACGTATCGATCAGGCTGGGAATTTACATTTATGAAAATGTGTGACGATCATCCTGCTATATTACAATGGGCTAGTGAAGCAATACGCATACCTTATAGAAATCCACTTACCGGCAAGCAAACTATATATGTTCCGGATTTTTTTATAGTTTATTCAGACAAAGGCACGAAGCAGCGTGTAGAATTAATTGAAGTTAAACCTGCTAATCAAGCAATGCGAGAAAGACTAGGCAGAAGTAAACATAATCAAGCACATTATGTTGTTAATCAAGCAAAGTGGGAAGCAGCTAGAGCATGGTGTAAACAAAAAGGAATAATATTCCGTATTGTTACTGAAGATGATATTTTCCACAATGGTCGTAAAAGATAAATAATAGTAGCATATAATGGATTGGACCCATGACTAAAAAATTAGAAGACTTGTTAAACTTACCTGATTCAAAAGAAATCATTGAACAAGCAGAAGATCAAGAAGAAGAACAAAAAGCATACGAAATCGAACAAGCAGAAACTTTTAGAGATATAGCCGAGTTTGATAAAATTACTGCGGCACTGCCAAGTGTAAAAGGCCTAGGCGAAGCAGCTGATAAAGAACTTAATGAAGTAGCAGATAAAGCAATGCAAGCATATGAAGATCTAATGGATTTAGGTATGAATGTTGAAAGTCGTTACAGCGGTCGTGTATTTGAAGTTGCAGGCGGGATGCTTAAAACAGGATTAGATGCTAAAGTTGCAAAATTAGACAAAAAATTAAAAATGGTTGAACTACAACTTAAAAAAGAAAAAATGGACAAAGATAGTAATAAAAATGACGACTCTATCATTAACGGCGAAGGTTATGTAGTTACTGATAGAAATAGTCTTTTAGAGCGACTTAAAGGCTTAGATAAAGATAAATAATACATAGACAACAGGATCAATGCGCAATGAGATCATTTACAGAAATACTTACCGAGTCTAAAAAGACTTATGAATTTAAAATAGGAGTTGCTGGAAACTGTCCAGACGACTGTGTAGATAAGTTAGAAACTGCTCTAAAGAAATTTAGTGTAATAAACATGACATCGGGTAAAAAGACGCCGATACAAGAGCGTCCACTAGACTTCCCGCAGTTACAAAATATGGAAGTTACATATTTTGAAGCAGAAGTTGAATACCCAACAACTAGTCAAGTACTACAAGAGTATTTGGGTAAGTGTTGTGGCATTGATCAATCATACATTATTGTACGCAATATGAATGATCCTAGAGAAGAATATCAAAAACTAAAAGACACTGCGCCATACGAATCTATGTTAACCAAAGAAGACATGGGCGGCGAAACTGCACAAGAAGATGTAGCAGGCAATCGTGTGATGAGTTTGTTAAAAGAATTAGAAACTGCTCGCAAAGAAAATGAACACAGTGGTGCAGAAGGCGCACCAGTTGGAGAGTCATCTGACATTGGCGATGTAGAAAATACTAAAGCAGTTGTAGGAGGCTGAAATTATGGATATGAAAAAAATCTTAGAAAATATGGATTCAGCAGCAGCAGGCGATAAGCCGTCAGTAGCAGGATCAAATGTTAACGATATGAAAACTATTTTAGAGTCAATTCAGGCAGTAGATGAATGTGGACCAATGGTTGACGAAGGACCTATGCCTACAATACCTGCACCAGAGATGGACAAAGGTAATCCAGTAACAGTAAGTGTATCAATGAATGCAAGTGGCAAAGAACATGTTGCTGATTTATTAGATATGATGAAGAACGCAGGACTAGGTGATGCAGCACCAGCAGCAGACAAAATGATGTCACCACGTATGGATATGGAACGCTTGTCGAGTATAATGGACGAGCCAGGATTTGACGATAAAGAAATGCCACTTCCTAAAGGCGATGAAGCAGATATGGAAGAAGGCGGCATGAAAGATGCTGTAACTGATATGCAAGAACAACTACACGATTTTGCACAAGAAATACAAAAAGGAATGCATAGTTACGACAACGTTGTTGATGAACTAAATGATATGTTTGACGAAGTTAAAGATATGGGCGATCCAATAGTAACAAATGCTTTTAAAGTACTTAGAAGTCTTGAGCCAGAAGACTTCGGCGAAGGTGAAGGCGGCGGTCCAAATCGTGCTTCTATGGTAGCACAAGATGCTATGGATATGATTGACGGTAGCGATGACAGTGACTACGATCATCTTCCAAATCTTGAAGGTTACGCTAACGAACCAGATGAGAAGTATGACGATCACGAAGTAATGATTAAAGATTTAAGTGGTGGTATCAACCGCGAAAAGAAATCATACAAAGCGGCACAACGTGGCGATAATCCAATGGCAACTGAATCTATAAAAAGTAAATTATGGGCAGCACTTGCTGAAAAGAAGATGCCTATGGGCGCAGGACCAGATGGCAAAAAAGGCACTGATGACGATAAGCCTGCTTTCTTAAATCAAAAGACTGGTGACAAGAAAAGCAAAGGCGGAAGCAAGCCTAAAAAAGGTGTAGTACCTCCACAGTTCCAAAAGAAATAAGAACGTTCTACCGATAGAGCGAACGGCCAAATAGCACCTTCGGGTGCTATTTTTTTGGGTAAATAATATTATGGCAGCATCATTAGACGGCGTTCTTATTAAGAAAGCTAACAAACAAGAAACATTCACAAATGAACAAGTCGAAGACTTGATGAAATGTATGGATCCTGACGAGGGGTATTTGTACTTTGCTCGTAAGTTTGCATACATTCAACACCCTGTAAAAGGTAAGTTGCTGTTTGATCCTTTTGAATATCAGCTGCGTTTGATGCACAGCTATCATAACTATCGCTTTAACATTAACATGATGCCTAGACAAACAGGTAAAACAACCTGTGCTAGTATATACCTTGCTTGGTATGCAATGTTTAATCCAGACCAAACTATTCTAGTTGCTGCACACAAATACACAGGTGCGCAAGAGATTATGTCTCGTATACGCTTTGTGTATGAAACTTGTCCTGATCATATTAGAGCAGGGGTTACAAGCTACAATAAACAATCAATAGAATTTGAAAACGGTTCACGTATTGTAGCACAGACTACAACAGGCAACACAGGACGTGGTATGAGTATCTCGCTACTATACTGTGACGAGTTTGCATTCGTACAACCAAACATTGCTGAAGAGTTTTGGACTTCGATATCACCTACACTGGCAACAGGTGGTAGAGCTATTATTACTAGCACACCTAACAGTGATGAAGATACGTTTGCTACTATTTGGAAACAAGCCGAAGACAAATTTGATGCACACGGCAATGAGCAAGAGCTAGGATCAAACGGCTTTCATAGTTTTGTTGCACAATGGGATGAACATCCAGATCGTGACGAAGCGTGGAAAGTAGAAGAAGTTGGGCGTATCGGTGAAGAAAAGTTCCGACGAGAATATGGTTGCGAATTCCTAGTATTTGACGAAACACTAATTAATTCAATTAAGCTTGCTGCTATGGAAGGCGACAATCCTGTACTCAATATGGGACAAACACGATGGTACAAAAAACCAACTAGTCAATATACATATGCTGTTGCACTCGACCCTAGTATGGGCACAGGTGGCGACTATGCTGCAATACAAGTATTTGAATTACCTAGTTATGAACAAGTAGCAGAATGGCAACACAACCAAACTGCTATTCCTGGGCAGATTAGAGTACTTGCAGACATATGCAAGTATTTAGAACAAGAAACTAATAATCCCCAAGGCATATACTGGAGTGTAGAAAACAACGGTATCGGCGAAGCATGTCTTATTGTTATTAATGACTTTGGTGAAGAAAACATTCCAGGTTTATTTGTTAGTGAACCTATGCGTAAAGGGCATGTTCGTAAATTCCGCAAAGGCTTTAATACTACACACAGCACAAAAGTAACCGCTTGTAGTAGATTAAAAACAATGATAGAAAATGATAAAATGGTTATACATTCTAAACCATTTTTATCAGAACTTAAAGGGTTTGTTGCAACAGGATCGAGTTTTCAAGCTAAGTCTGGTATGACTGATGATTTGATTAGTGCTACACTTCTTGCTATACGAATGATGGCTGTACTCAAAGATTGGGATCCGCGAGTGTATAATACGTTTACACAAGCAGAAGATTTAGAAGACTACGATCCGCCCATGCCTATATTCGTAAGCAGTAACTATTAGATAAATACAATATGAAAAACTTGAATACAATATCAGAAGACTTGTTTAATAAAATTAGAGGAAGATTTCCTAATTTAACTATTGGTGACCAAAATGGTAATATTGTTACTGAGCCGGCAGCTGCAAGATTTTTTGATTTTGAGTATAAAGAAGACGGTACCTCGTTAGGTACGATATCTATCTCGTTATCAGAAGACGACGGAATTAGTATTATATATTCAAGAGATTTTATTAATGATCAAGATAACACAACTCAAAAAAATTGGTATAACTTTTTAAAAGAATTACGTGAATTTGCTAAAAAACGCTTACTAAATTTTGATGTGAGAGATATTAATAAAACAAATTTAACAAAAAGAGATTATAAATTTTTAGCAAATCGATCTGGGGATAATAACATGAACGAAACAAAGTTATATGGTACATCACGTATAAGCTACCAAAAAATAGGTGAAGCACGTATAATGATTAAGCATACCGAAAGTGTTAATCAAGAAAGTGCTACAGGACGCACACAAAAAATAGGAAAGATCTACATTGAATCATCCGATGGTGAAAGATTTAGATATCCTTATAAACACCTAAGTGGTGCAAGAGCAATGGCTCGACATGTTAGCGAAGGCGGAAATGCCTATGACGATTTTGGTAAGCATATTGTAGGCTTATCAGAAGAAATGTCAAAACTACGTAAGTTTAAGAACTACATGGGACGTAGTGCTGTAATGGCAGAAAGCCTAGCAGGATATACAGACATTGTTAAAGAGCGCATTGCTACAGTTAAGAAAACAATCGAGAGCTTACAAAAGCCAGCATATTACAAAGAAACATTTGAAGCATTTGAAACCCCAGTAATGGAAGATGTTCCTAGTGATGTTGCTGAAAACTGGATTGACCAATTAACTATTAAACAGTTTAACGAAGAACTATCAGATGTGTTTCCATACATATACAAACTAGTAAGCGAAGCAAGTAAAGCAAAATCTCTAGGACCAGATGACTTAGTAGACGAAGGCGAGCAGCACGGCAATAGTAAAATTTATGACAAATGCAGAGATGGCTGGAAAAAGAAGCCAGGTGCAACTCGTGGTTCTAAAGGATCGTGCATCCCGGAAGAAGCAGAACTAGAGCAAGGCTTTGAAGAAATGATGGGTCAGTTTGCAGAAGCAAAAGAGTGCGAAGAATGTAATTGCGCACCTTGCGAATGTGACACAAACGAAGAAGAAGTACAAGAAGCATATATTGACACAAGTAAAGATGCTATAGAAGTACTAGGCGCACTACGTGGCAAAGGTAAAGCAATTGAACGTGGGCAAGATGACGATCAAGGCAACTTAGCAAATCAGTACGTAAGCGATGTATGGGATGTGTATTCATTTATTGAAGCAAGAACAAATGGATTTAGCGGACTAGACAAGAATGCCAAAGCTGCAATTGAAGGAATGATGAAACTACGTGGCGAAGCAAAGAAATTAGAAACTGAGCCAGGATCAGGTAAAAATTCTCGCTTTGGTAATGCTATTGTAACTGCATTGTATCCTGTAATGGAATATCTATATACAACAGACTTTGATAGAAACAAAAAAGAAGACGACACCGACGAAGGCAATGCATACGCACACGCTGTAAAGAAAGCTAAAATGAATGGCAAGAAAAAAGGCGACAAAGTAGACGGACCAGACGGTGACGAGATTACACTTGAAAAAGAACAAAAGACACCATTAGGTGAGTTCATACTATCTTACTACGATAGAGAAACAGGTGAGTTTCCAAAAGGTGAAACAGCAATTCTTACTATGGTAGAAAAAGATTACGGTGAACAGTACATTGACCCTGCTAAGGCATTTATTGAACAAATACAAGCAAAATTTGACGAGCATCAAATGCGTAATAATCCACAGCAAATGGAGGGCGGCGTGTTTGATAAATTTAAAAATAATATTGTACTATACAATCCGGACACTATGGAAATAAAGAAAATGTATCCAATGATGCACCGAAAGCAAGCTTCTGCAGATGCTGATAAATTAGGCTTAATTGCAACAGATGGAACACAGTACGTGCAACTGAAAAAAGACAAGAGGGATATGACTAATGTTGATTTAGACAATCCGGGTCCAAAGTACGCTAAAGCAAAAGCACCTGAAGCACCAAAAAAACCAGGCACATTAGATAGAATTAAGAGTTTAGCCGGTTTAAAATAATGCAGAAAGTCTGGATCTTCGGAGACAGCTATGCTAATGATACTTATGATAAACACTATGCCTGGTCAAAACGTATAGCACAAACTTATGATGTAAAAAATTATGCTATTGGGGGCACTGGCCCCGAATACATGATGCAACTTTTTCGAGATGCAATACAAAATACAGAAACTGACGAGTTAGAAAAAATTAATCTAATATTTTTCTTATCTGGCGATGAAAGAAAAAACTTTAATTTTACTATGCAGCCTGAAGATCAATCAATTATGATGAATGTAATTTTCGGCAGGAATGATGATCTTTACATAAGAAAAAGAGTTGCAAGATATAAATCTTACAAAAAGTTCTTACATAACTTTTTTAGAAGATACTATTTACATAATGATTTACAAGATTTTCGACAGTTACAATACGTAGGTATATTAAAAGAATATAGTGCGTTTTTTAAAAAAGTTCTAGTAGTAAATGTATTTGAAGACCCGCAAGATAGTTTGTTATATAAAAAATTTGGATTACCTATTCAAGACACAGAAAAATTTACTTTTTGTAAAGGTCCTAGTTTATACAGTATAGAAAAAGATATTAACAAAGAATTACCAAATCACATGACTCCGGCTAATCACGATTTACTATTTAATGAAATGGTAAATTGGATAGATCATAATATATCTCCTAATATCAATAATTTAAAAAAAATCGCTTGACAAGATAAATAATATCGTGTAGTATATAAGAGTGCTATACATTTTAGGCACAAGAGCAATATTAGTTGTTCTAACATAGGCATAACATATAGGAGAAAAGGCACTATGGCATCATTAGCAGAAATTCGAGCAAAGCTCAAAGAACAAGAAGCCGGCGCAGGCAGTCAACGCACAGGCGGTGGCGACAACGCAATTTACCCATTTTGGAATATGGCAGAAGGCAGTAGCGCAACAATGCGTTTCTTGCCAGACGGAAATGAATCTAACGATTTTTTCTGGGCAGAACGTTTGATGATCAAACTTCCGTTTAGTGGAGTAAAAGGTGATACAAGTTCACGACCAGTACAAGTACAAATTCCGTGTATGGAAATGTATGGCGAAACATGTAATATTCTTAACGAAGTACGTGGCTGGTTTAAAGATCCTTCACTAGAAGATATGGGTCGTAAGTACTGGAAGAAACGTTCATACGTATTCCAAGGATTTGTTGTAGATGATCCATTAAAGGAAGATACTACGCCAGAAAATCCAATTCGTCGATTTATTATTGGCCCACAAATTTTCCAAATTATCAAACAATCACTTTTAGATCCAGACATGGAAGAGTTGCCAACAGATTATACTGCTGGTATTGACTTCCGTCTTAATAAAGGATCAAAAGGTGGCTATGCAGACTACGGCACAAGTAACTGGGCACGTCGTGAGCGTCCGTTGAGTGACACTGAAATGAATGCAGTAAATACAAACGGATTGTTTAATCTTTCAGACTTCTTACCTAAGAAGCCAGGCGACATTGAGCAAAAAGTAATGCATGAAATGTTCGAAGCAAGTGTAGACGGTGAGGCATACGATGCAGATCGTTGGAGCCAATATTTCCGTCCAGCAGGCATGCAAGCACGTACAGGTGATCCGCAACAGGCAGCAAGCCCACAGGCTACAGCAACTAGCCAAAGCGCACCAACTCCAACACCAGTAGCTGAAACTACAACTGACACAGGTTGGCAAGAACCTGCTCCAGCAGCAGCTGAACCTGCAGGCGGAGCACAAGACATTCTTGCAATGATCCGATCACGTCAAGGTTAATAACGCAACTAAAGTGGGTTGCATTTTGTAGATGCAACCCATATTGTATTTGGCTTTTTAGGAGAATTTAATGGCTAGTAAAACATTCGATCCAACGAAGTTCCGTAATTCGTTGACAAAATCTATTACGGGTATGAGCGCAGGGTTTAATGATCCAACAGACTGGATCAGCACAGGAAACTTTGCACTTAATTACTTGCTAAGTGGCGACTTTACTAAAGGTATTCCGCTAGGTAAAGTAAGTGTATTTGCAGGAGAATCAGGCGCAGGTAAATCTTACATTGTGTCAGGTAACATTGTAAAGTACGCACAAGAACAAGGTATCTTTGTTGTTCTTATTGACAGTGAAAACGCACTTGACGAAACATGGCTACAAGCACTAAAAGTAGATACAAGTGAAGACAAACTACTAAAACTTAACATGGCAATGATTGACGATGTTGCTAAAACAGTTAGTACGTTTATGGAAGACTATAAACAAATGGCGGAAGAAGAACGTCCTAAAGTGTTGTTTGTAGTTGATTCACTTGGTATGCTTATGTCACCAACTGAAATGGACCAGTTCCAAAAAGGTGATATGAAAGGTGACTTTGGTCGTAAAGCAAAGGCACTAAAAGCACTTGTGACTAACTGTGTGAATATGTTTGGTTCATATAATGTAGGTATGTGTGTCACTAATCACACATATGCATCGCAAGATATGTTTGATCCAGATGACAAGATCTCAGGTGGTTCAGGATTTGTGTATGCAAGTTCAATGGTTGTTGCTATGAAGAAACTCAAACTTAAAACAGATGCAGACGGTAATAAAACATCACAAGTACACGGTATTCGTGCTGCCTGTAAAGTTATGAAAACACGTTATAACAAACCGTTTGAAAGTGTGCAAGTTGAGATTCCATATGAAACAGGTATGGATCCGTATTCAGGTATGTTTGATTTAATGGACGCAAAAGGCCTACTAGAAAAGAAAGGCAATCGGTACGAGTATGTTATGAGTACTGGCGAACCTATCTTAGAATTCCGCAAGCGTTGGACTGGCGAATTACTCGATAAAGTTATGGCAGATTTGCCAGCTAAGGAAGCACAAGTTGCAGCCGATGAAGCAGAAGCTGAACGGTTGGCACGTGAAGCTGAATTAGCTGAATTAGACGCCGCTTTGGTAAATACCGATGATAACTTAGTTGAGGAAATTGCTGAAAATGACTGAAGAGCAGATAGCCGAGATATGGACACTGTTTAAAGAATATCTAGATAAAAAACAAATTGAGCTAGTAGCAGAAAAATTTATTGATCTATTAGCAGATTATGGAACATCAGATCTTATAATGCAGGATTTAATTGGAATAGATAAAGATTTAGATAAAGCGATAAATTATTATCTAGAACAAGATTCTGACTTATATGTTGAAGATGATTTTGACGAGGATTGGGATGAATAATGGGATGGTATAGTAATGTAAGCCGAGATATTAATCAAATTCCGGCTGCTATACAATACTTTGAAAATGAACTTGTCCAGGCAAGAGCAGAAGTAAAACTAAAAGGCAATGTCGAAAAGGCAGCAGCAGAAATGCCTGGTATTGTTGAGTACCGTTTTAATCAGCTACAAGAAATTGAAGCAATCCTAAACTACTTAAATATCGAACTGCGTAGATTGCGCAGTTCGTTCTTTAAGAAATATCTTGAGAACTATCAACGAGCTCTGTCAAGCCGTGACGTTGAAAAATACGTAGACGGTGAGGCAGACGTTGTTGACTATGAAAAGATTATTAATGAGTTTGCACTAATGCGTAACAAGTGGTTAGGTCTGTTAAAAGGTCTTGATCAAAAGCAATGGCAGATAACAAACGTAGTTAAACTCAGAGTTGCAGGAATGGAAGACGCTACCTTGTAAATACTGCATGAGCAACACAGTATTAGTAACAGGTGGCTTCGATCCACTACACAGCGGACACATTGCATATTTTAAAGCAGCAAAAAAGTTAGGCGATAAACTAGTTGTCGGAGTAAACAGTGACGAATGGTTAACACGCAAGAAGGGTAGACCGTTTATGCCCTTTGAAGAACGCTGCGCAATCATTAAAGAACTTGCGTGTGTTGATCAAGTTATTGGATTTAACGATTCTGACAATACTGCTAATCATGCAATATTTCAATTACAAAGCACATCAGGGGCAAGTACAAAAATTATCTTTGCTAATGGCGGAGATAGAACAAAGTCTAATATACCCGAAATGCAATATACTAATGTAGAATTTGTATTTGGTGTAGGTGGGGAAGATAAAAAGAATTCAAGTAGTTGGATACTTAAAGAATGGAGTCAGCCTACTACTGAACGTGCATGGGGCAAATACACTATACTAGATAACGGCTCAGGCTGGCAAGTTAAACAACTTGAATTCTATGAAGGACATGCATTAAGTGATCAAAGACACTTTAAACGCAGCGAACATTGGCATGTAGTTGATGGCGTAATTAATATGTTCTTAGAAGACAAGTCTGGTCATCAAACTACTACATTATTAACTCCTGGAGACAGTATAGACATTCCAACAGGCTATTGGCATAAGGCTGTGAATCTAGATACTAAGAGTGCAAAAGTAATAGAAGTGTGGTTAGGTAATGAGCTCACCGAAGACGATATAGAAAGAAGAGATTAATGAAAATATTTGTAGGTTATGACACAAGAGAAGATATTGCATATCAAGTGTGCAAACACAGTATATTAACTAAACAGCCTGAAGCAGATGTGCGTCCTCTAAAACAACAGGAACTACGTGATGCAGGATGGTATAAACGTCCCATAGACAAACTTGCAAGTACAGAATTTACATTTACACGTTTTTTAATACCAGAACTTGCTAACTTCAAAGGTTGGGCAGTGTTTATGGATTGTGACATGATTCTTACTACAGACATTAAAGAATTATTTGACCAAGCAGATGACAAGTACGCTGTTATGTGTGTGCAACATGATTATACACCTAAAGAAGGTATGAAGATGGATGGTCAAAAGCAAACAATCTATCCACGTAAAAATTGGTCAAGTGTGATGCTGTTTAACTGCGGCCATCCTAGTAATGCTAAACTTACACAAGATTTAGTAAATGATCCTGAGATTAATGGAGCATACTTACATCGCTTTAGTTGGCTCAAAGATGAAGAGATTGGCGAATTAGATCATACATGGAACTATCTAGTAGGTGTGTATGATGACATTGAAACACCAAACTTAATACACTACACCGAAGGCGGACCGTGGTTTGAAAACTACAGAGATTGTGAATTTAACGAATTGTGGAAACAAGAATTATTTATTATGATGAATTAATTATGGCAATACATTTTAAAAATCCTAAGGCAACATTTATACATATTCCTAAAACAGGCGGCAGTAGTTTTGAACAATGGGTTTATGATAATATAAATCACGATAGACAACAGAAACACTGTACAATAACAGATGCAGAATCTGTGTGGAATAATCTAGGTACAACTTTTAGTTTTGTTAGAAATCCTTATGCAAGGATAATTAGTTTATATCATTTCATTGGTCAGAGAGCACTAGAAAGAATTGAGATGCGCAAACAAGGTTTACGCACTAAGAAAAGTACTAATCAAGAAGACGATATCTTAATAGCAGAGTATTATAATAAAGGCTTTGAAAATTGGATAGTCGAACATAGTGCAGATATAAAAAATCCATTTGATTTAGGTATCTGGTTATATAAAAGAAAAACTCCTATGGTCCATTGGCTAGAACATAGAGTAGATATAGTAATTAAATTAGAAGAGATTAATAGTAGCTTACATCATTTAGAAGATATTTTTAAATGTAAAATAGATTTGCCTCATCTTAATAAAAGCAAGCATAAACATTATAGAGAATATTATAATGATAAAACACGTAATATAGTTACAGAATTATTTAAAGAAGATTTAGAAACATTTGGATATAAGTTTTGATATGCCTAAGTAAACATAAAACAGACGAATACGTCAATATGTTTGCACAAGGGGCAAACTTACCTATAGAAAATTATTCATATGACTTTAAAAACAATCCTATAATGATACGTAGTATGGGAAAACGTAAACTTATACAATGGTGCTTAAAGAATAATCATACATTTTATTATATGGACAGCGGATATGTTGGCAACTATAAATCAGCAATTAATCCATTAGGATGGAAGAACTGGCATAGAATTGTAAAAAATAATATACAACATGAACGAATAATAGAAAGACCGGATGATAGATGGAAAAAATTACAGTACCCTATAGAAAATCTAAAACAAGGTAGACATATTTTATTAGTAACACCTTCAGACAAGCCTTGTAAGTTTTACGGTATATCACGAAATGAATGGGTAACTAAAACTATAGAAGAAATAAGAAAATATACCGATAGACCTATCAAAGTTAGAGATAAAGCAACAAGACCAGAACGTATAAAGAACACTATATTTGATGATTTAAGATATTGTCATGCACTTGTAACTTATCAAAGTATTGCAGCAGTTGAAAGTGTGCTATATGGTGTACCGGCATTTTCGATGGCACCGACAGCAGCAGACCCTGTCTGCGACAAAGATTTAAGCCTAATTGAAACTCCCACACTACAGGATAAAGATAAAATATATAAATGGGCTTGTCATCTTGCATACGGACAATTTCATATTGAAGAATTTAAAGATGGAACAGCATGGAGATTATTAAATGAAAGTTAAAACATTCATGATGACAGCAGGTCATAATCATGAAAGAGAAGTACTAAGAAATATGCACAACGGCATTGCATCTGATCTAATTCCTTCTAGTAAAAGAGAATTACGATATATCAGAGCTGTTAATAAAGCTAATGGCAGAGGAACAGGCGTTGAGTACGAGTATGGTGAAAAATATTCAAAATGCGATGTTGGAGTTATGTTTGGCAGTTGGAAACCTCAACGATCTAATATACATCACGTATGTAGATCTTCTATTGTTGAAAAATCAAATTGTTTTATTTGTATAGAAACACCTCTGTTAAATAGACGGGTACTCAAACCAAATACACATCAACGAGTCGGAATTAATGGCTTTTTAAATAGAGATGCTATCTGGGGTCCAGACGTTGATCATAAAGGTGATCGGTTAGACAAACTAGGCATTCATTACAAAGGATGGAATAATAAATCCGAAGGTCCTATAGTAATTGCTATGCAACTTGGTGGTGATGCAAGTTTAAGAAATAACGATATTAATCAATGGGTAAAAGATACAGTTAGCACGTTAAGAGCAAATACTGATAGGCCTATTGAAATAAGAACACATCCGGCAGTAAGCGAAAAAGGATGGGCAGATCATGATGAGCTTTTTAGACATTTTATGTTTAATAATTATAAAAATATATCGTTTACAAACGGAAAAGCACATCCTTGGGAAAATCAATTACAAAATGCATATTGTGTTGTAGCATATACAAGTGGATTAAGTATTGATGCTGCTCTTCAGGGTATTCCGGTAATTGCATGTGACGAAGGTAACTTTGCTTGGAATATCGGAGAAAGAAAATTAGCAAATGTAGAAAACATGCAATTAGCAACAGAACCTCAAGTTCAACAATGGTTAAATAATCTTGCATACTGTCAATGGACACCTGAAGAAATGGAATCAGGAGAATGTTGGGCACATTTAAAAGAATCAGTAAATGAAATATTAGAATCATCACAGGACGACAATGACTAAGAAAACAGTAATTACATATCTTAAAGGAATTCCTAACGCAAAAAATAAAGAAAAAATTGATGTTTTAAAATTTTTTGCAGAAGGAGTAACTAAGTATGGAGATTTAGGTGTTGCATCAGAGCAACGCCGTTGGTCAAAGAGTCATGCTGGAGTAATACAAGGATTTGTACATAGTTCTAGTCCTAATAGTCCGCATTTAAAATTACGTAGAGAAGTGATTGATAAACAAATTGCAAATAGAAGACATGCTATTATTATTGATAGTAATTTATTTTTATATGCAGATCCTGGTAATAGTAATCATTATCTTAGATATAGTAGTAACGGTGTCTTTCCTACTACTGGTAATTATTTTTGGGATGATCCTGATCCTAATAGATGGAAAAGTATCAGCCAAACCCTAAAGCTTTCACTAAAAGACTGGCGTACAAAAGGTAATCATATAGTAATATGCTTACAAAGAAACGGTGGCTGGAGTATGCAAGGCTTAGATGTAATGAGCTGGTGCAAAAATGTAATTGCAAGAATTCAAGCAGTGACAGATAGACCTATTGTAGTTAGAGCACATCCGGGCGATAAACGTGCAGTACAATATTTAAAATTAAATTATCCTAATGTTAAAACAAGTTTTACTCCAAACATTACAGATGATTTAAAAGATGCTTGGTGTGTTATAACATATAATAGTAGTCCTGGAGTAGCTGCTGCTATAGAAGGCATTCCTGTATTTGTATTAGATACAAATGCCGAAAATAGTCAAGCTTTTGAAATTGCAAATACAAAATTAAAAAAAATAGAAAATCCTTTAATGCCTGATAGACAACAATGGATTGAAAAAATTTCAATGAGTCATTGGAATTTTAAAGAACTGAGATCTGGGGAAGCTTGGGCGCATATAAGGAAATACATATGAAATTAATAGATTCTTTTTGCTACTTTAATGAAGCCGACTTATGTAAAATAAGATTAAATTATTATGCAGATGTTGTTGATCATTTTGTGATATTAGAAAGTACACATACGTGGAGAGGCACAAGAAATACTCCTAACTTTATGGAAAATGTTTGGCCTCATCTATCACAAGAAATTCAAGAAAAAATTCATCATCGTATTATCGATCATCCTAATGAATGGCTTAATGAAGCAAGTTGGAAACAAAAATTAGTACAAAACAAAATGAGAGATAGCCTTGTCTACGAAGCAAGGACTATAGATAAAAATGCTTATTTTGCTTATAATGATCTTGACGAATTTTGGGATAAAAGACGATTAACAGACATACTAGCCGCAGTGGACCAACATAACTATGTTGTTTGTTGGCAAGAATATAGGATAGTATTTGTAGACTGGATGGCACGATATGGAGGTTGGGGAGGCTCTAGATTTACAACATTAGATCGATTACCTGAAGAAAGGCCTATGAGCCATGGTAAATTTAAATATATAAAACATAAAGTATATTTTAGATTACATCCAATCGAAAACGGTTGGCATTTTAGTTATTTTGGATCTAACGAAGCTAGAGAAGCAAAATTAAAAAGTATTAAAGATACTAGAAACTGGGAGAAAAAAATAAGTAAAAGTTACGCACAAATTGCACAAAGCGTTACTACTATACAAGATTGGAATAGCGTATATAGAAAAGCAAAACAAAAAGCTAATTTAATGGGAAAGCATATACGGTTAGATCCTGAACTAGAAACATTATTCTATCAGTATCCCGAATTTTTTAGTAATGAATATAAATTAAAAAAGGAAAACAAATGAGAGGATTAGAAATAGGTCCTGGTAAAATGAAGGTTGAAGGTTTTGAAACTTTTAATTTAGGAGATAAATTAAAATCAGATGGTGGCAAATCAGATCATCAAGGTGATGCAAGAGACTTGTCGAGATTTAAAGACGGTGAATTTGATTGTGTATATTCTTCTCACTGTATAGAACATGTTCATTGGTATCAAGTGCAGTCAACTATATCTGAATGGGCTAGAGTAATCAACCCAGGCGGTACTCTTGAGGTTTGGACTGTAAATGGATTAGATGTAATGAAAGAAATAATACATTACGAAAACACTGGCCAAACTACAAAAAAATTAAAAGTTAATTGGCGAAAAGAATTAACCAACCAAGATCCTTACTTATGGTTAGTAGGAAAATTATATAATTATTGTATAAATCCAGAAGATGATTTTGATTACCAGCTTCACAGGGCATTACTTACACCTAAATTTTTACAACAGTGTTTTAGGAATGCAGGTTTAAAAAATGTTAAGCAAATGACCATGGATCAAAATAGATTGCGTAACAGACATGGTTGGATTAACATGGGAATTATTGGTACTAAATGAATTTTAGATCTTTTGAAGATATGAATGTTAGTATTGTTAATGTTTTAGATAAAATAAGACAATACGATATAGATTTAGTTGTTGGTATTCCTCGATCAGGAATAGCACCGGCGGCATTTATTGCCTTACACTTGCAATTGCCATATGCAGATTTACAAACATATATTAATAGACAAGCCTCAGGCACAAGCGGCAAACGAATAGATTTAAAAGCAAAAAATAGAGTGTTGTTAGTAGACGATAGTATTAATACTGGTTCTAGTTTTAAAAAATCAATATCTTTGATTAAGGCAGCAAATATCGAAGACGAATTAATAAAGTTTGCAGTTTGGTATTCTGATAAAACAAATTTATCAGAAATAGATTTATGTGCAGATTTTTGTCCTCGTCCTAGAGTTTTCCAGTGGAACTTATGGAAGCATCATAAGTTAGGTAGATTTGGTACTGACATGGATGGAGTTCTGTGTAGAGATCCTAGTAAAAAAGAAAATGATAAAGGACCTAAGCTATTAGACTTTTATCATAGAGCAGAGCCTAAATTTTTACCAGAACGGCCTGTAAAATTTGTTATTACAAGTAGATTAGAAAAATATAGAGATGTTACAACCGATTGGTTAAAGCGTCATAATATACAATACGAAAAACTAATAATGAAAATAGATTCGAACATCAAGCACGGGGTGTATAAGGCAAATATAATTAACTCAAACAATATGCTAATGTATATAGAAAGCGATCCAAAGCAGGCTAAGCAAATTTCAGAAAGAGTAAATATACCTGTATGGTGTACTGACAATCAAAAAATATACAAAAAGGATGCATAATGAATACAGTAAGATTTCCTAATAGTAATTACTTCCAGTAACTCTCTTTTCTGTTAACCATAATATCGGATGCTTTAGACTTGCCTGTATTTTTACGATCACCCTTCATATGATCGATCCATTTACCTAAAATTGTATTAATTAAAGGATGTCCACCGCCACCTGATTTTGCTTCTTTAAGATACATTTCTGCACTATAGTCGAGTACATTATTACTAACTGGTTTTAAATTTTTTAATAGATGTCCAAATACAAAACTATCGTGCCATTCAACTAATTTAAAAATGCCGTTTTCTGCATCTTCGTACATACGTTCAAACTCTTTAAGAAACTGATGACACACCGGATGATTTAGGTTCATTCCATAAAAGCCACACTCTGGCCATGTTTGTGATCCTTTGCCTCTACCTACATATGTTATCCATTTATCTTCTGGAAGCAGATGTTTAAATTGTTCATATGACCATTCGCTGTGTACAAACGTATCTGCATCCATCCACACACACCAATCTTCGCTGCGTTCGCATGCATCATACACAGCATAGGTTTTATTAGCAAATCTTACAGCGTCCCATTTAAATTCTTTATTCCAGTCTTTACGTCCATTACGTGCAGGATGCTTTGCAATATTTCCATTTGCATGTGGAACATTTTTATATTTTTCTTTAAATGCATTTAGTTTTGGTAAAACTTCTTTAGCATCGAGTATTGTTATCTGTTCTGAATTAGGATTTACAGGCGAACAATCTTCTGCGTATACAAGTAATTTAATTTTAGAATCTACTTTTTCAGCAAACGAATTTAAAAAACGTTGGCCGTATAAGTTAAGTCCCGGCTTGTGAAAAGTTGTAACCACAGTTATGTTAGTCATGTTGAATCCTTTGTAAATACTACTGGAGTATTTAACAATGAGATTTAGTTTATTCAAAGAATATGGTGCAATGAATAGCAAGCCTGTTTTTGAAGCTTTTGAAAAAAGTCTTCGTAACGCAGGACATATTGTAACTGAAAGTGATATGCATGCCGATGTTGCTGTAATATGGAGTGTGTTATTTAACGGGCGCATGACTGGCAACAAGCCTATCTGGGACTATTATACAAAAACAGGTCGTAAAGTTATTGTACTAGAAGTCGGCGGAATAAAACGAGGTACAACGTGGAAGGTAGGGTTAAATGGAATTAATAGAGATGCTTATTTTGGTGATGGCAATAGCACTAATGATAGAGCACTTTCATTAGGATTATCAACAAAGAAATGGCGCACAGACGGAAAACATATTCTCATATGCGGTCAGCACAACAAAAGTTTACAATGGCAAGGCATGTCAAGTATAAGCAATTGGTTCTTAAACACCTATGACGAAATACGCAAACACACAGACCGCCCTATAATATTTAGACCACATCCACGTTGTAGATTAGAACATATAGAACGTGGTCTTAAACACGTATACAGACAGGAGCCTCGACATGTTAACGGCACTTACGATGATTTTGACATGGGTTTTAATAATATATGGGCTACTATCAGTTATTCGAGTAACCCGGGAATACATAGTATCATCGAGGGTGTGCCTGCTTTTGTTAGTACCCACAGTCTTGCTTACCCTGCAGGCAATGACATTAATTTCTTACATGATATTGAACAGCCTCTAATGCCGGATAGAACACAATGGCTGAATGACTACGCATGGACAGAGTTTACCGTTGAAGAAATATCTGCCGGATTGCCATTAAATAGATTGACAAATATGCTATTATAAGTTATCTTATAGTATGCATGATAAAAACTTTACAATCGAAGATCTCCTTGAACTTATTACAGGTTTACAAGGAAAAGAAAAAATTGAAATAAATCCTACCGATACTACAATTATGTATAGTATTGCTAGACAGGTTTTCAAAGGTACATCGTTAACTGATAGACAATATAATTTAATGCAGGAAAAACTGCAAAATTATAAAAATCAGTTTATAGAAAAAAATATTAATTTTGATCATGCTGTACAAACCTTAAGAAATCCTTTGAGACATATAGATCGTAGTAAGTATATAAAAACTATTATAATGAATAAACCCTTACACGGAGTCGATAATACTCAAGAATGGTTAGAGGTAAGATTTCCTTTTGCAAAAAAACTTATAATGGTCATTAATGATATTCCTTATAAAACAGATGATACTTACCATCATGAAAAAGGTTCCCATGTACATCATTTTTTAAAAACTGAACAGATGCTTTTGCATGTAATTTCTGGATTTTTAGAAAAGAATTTTGAAATAGATAAAACATTAATAGAAGAATATCTTGAACTAAAGAAAATTAAAGATAATCCATTAGACCATTTACCCTGTATTTTTGAAAACAATATTTTTAATGTAGATGACAATATTGTTAACGAATTTAAAGAATATTCGCCATTACAATTAATTGATAGACATCGTAGATACGGATTAGTAAATTTAGATAAACTTGAAGCAAATAGTTTAATTACACAACTTGCTTATAGAGATGATACTTCGTACTTGTCTAATCCAACTGTTGAATCAATAGATAGTATTATCGAATGTATTTACACACTAGATAGATTTCCATTGCTTGTAATTTTAGATGAGCAAACAGCAGAGTCACAGATATATGAAATATATAATAGCATTAAAAATATTGTTTTAAATGCAGAGCAGTCGGTTTTGTTTAGACAAGAAGGACAGACAGAATTTAATAGTTTTGTTAAAGAAAAAAATCTTAATAATTGGGTTGACAACACTACAAAAGTAGTGTATATTAATAATAATAAACTTCCAAAAATAATGATTAAAAATGAATGGAACCCGATTACAACACTAATGTTTGGTAGTAAAACAAATAGATATATTGATTCATATGTACAAAGTACATGCGATTTAATAATTTATAGAGACACAATGATTAGTCCTCTTAGAAGGTATTCACAATATTATGGCAACTTGTAAATTAATAATCGAAGACGAAGTAAACATTAAGATCGAAGGACTTGATGTAGATGTACGTCGAAAATTAGCAAACGCTCTTAAGTTTGAAGTGCCGTATGCAAAGCACATGCCACAGTACAAGCTAGGACGGTGGGATGGAAAGGTTGCCTTTTTTGGAATCGGCGGCACTGGATATGTTAATCATCTTGATGTTGTACAAGAAGTACTTGCTAAGAACAGAGTACAAATTGTTGACATTGAAGATAAGCGACATCCGATACAGTTAAACTTTACGCCAGTTACAGAAACATACTGGAAAGACCAAGGTGTACAATGGCCAGAAGGTCATCCAGCAGAAGGCGAAGATATTATTCTACGTGACTATCAAGTAGAAGCAATTAATAATTTTTTGAATAATCCACAGAGCTTGCAACAGATTGCTACTGGTGCAGGTAAAACTATTACCACAGCAACGCTGTCACACATAAGCGAACCGTATGGTAGATCTTTAGTAATTGTTCCTAACAAGTCGTTAGTAGAACAAACAGAAGAAGACTATATTAACTGCGGTCTCGATGTAGGGGTGTACTTCGGAGACAGGAAGATGTTAGGTAAGACTCACACTATTTGCACTTGGCAATCCTTAAATATTTTGGACAAGAAGCATAAAGACGGAAGCGCAGTGTTATCACTAGCTGAGTTCTTAGAAGGTGTAAGCACTATTATTGTTGACGAAGTACACCAAGCCAAAGCAGAAGTTCTCAAGAACTTGCTTACACGCAACCTACGGAATGCACCCATACGTTGGGGACTAACTGGTACAGTACCCAAAGAGAAGTTTGAGTTTGAATCAATACACGCTTCGTTAGGACCTGTGATCGGTAACATCAGTGCAAAGGAATTACAAGACAAAGGTGTACTATCACAATGTCATGTTAATGTAGTACAATTAATAGATACAGTAGCACATGCAGGCTACCAAGAAGAATTAAAATATCTAACAACAAACACAGCAAGATTAGAATATATAGGCAAATTATTAAACACAATAAAAGACACAGGCAACACACTTATACTAGTAGATAGAATTAGTGCTGGCGAAGCACTTGCAGAACTTATACCCAACGCAACGTTTGTAAGCGGTGCAGTTAAAGTAAAAGATAGGAAAGAAACATATGATACAATTCGTGAAGGCGACAATGAAGTTATTATCGCAACCTATGGAGTTGCTGCCGTGGGTCTTAACATTCCTCGTATTTTTAACTTGGTTCTTTTGGAGCCTGGGAAGTCCTTTGTAAGAGTAATTCAATCAATTGGTAGAGGCGTAAGAATAGCAAAAGACAAAGACTTCGTGCAAATATGGGACCTTACATCAACATGTAAGTTTGCGAAGCGGCACCTTACTCAGCGTAAAAAGTTTTACAAAGAGGCGCAGTATCCATTTACAATAGAAAAAGTGGATTGGAATTAATATATGAGAATATTAACATTAGAAAATAAATGCTTTGAGTTAGATGATTTACCTGAACAAATAGACGACGATATAAGATTTTCTGTTCTTGATAATAGTAATCCTAAAGAACCAGATTTCTTCTTTATTCCTTTGATCTTTTTAGAATCATTTAGCGCACCGGCGATGGTACTAGAGATAGACGGTCATGAAATTACAATGCCAGTTGATTGGAGTGTAGCTGTAGGATGTAGCGAAAGTGGAAATGATTTAGAAATATTACCATTAACTAGTTTAAATGATAGAGGGTTCGAAGCCTTCTTGTTTAACCCGATGACTAGTTATAAAACAGAATTTAAAGAATTAAAAATTGTAAATTTTTATTCTGACGTAAAATGGTACTTTCCGAAAGTAAAAAACGGACAATTACTTACTGTACCTATTACAACAGGCGAGAAACCTTTGTGCGCATATTTTATTAAAGAAATTAGTAGACAGTGCGAAGTTATAGAATACTCACTTTTAATTTAGAGAAAGGAAATAATATGGGAATTAAAGCAGGAAAAATTTGGGGTAACACAGAGTTGATTCATGCAAACGGAGCATTAGAGTTTCATCGCATTGAATTCAATAAAGGTTACAAATGCTCGGAACACGAACATCAATTTAAATGGAATGGCTTTTATGTAGAGTCAGGACAGATGCTTGTGCGTGTATGGCAAGATGACCAAGGACTAGTTGATGAAACTATTCTAAACGCAGGCGACTTTACACAAGTTAAGCCAGGCAAGATTCATCAGTTCGAAGGACTCGAAGACGGTGTAGCATTTGAACTATACTGGGCTGAGTTTAATCACGATGATATTGTAAGACGTACAAGTGGCACAGAAGTAAAATAATGAAAGTGTTTCCATTATCTGATTATTATTATATCAATGATGTTGTAAAACATATTGATTATAAAGATGTTATATTAACTGACATTTCTATGATGTCAATTGAGCAATCTAAATCAGATTTTGAAAACATTAGTAATTTTGATTATCGTAGAGACGATACTGTAAAAAGAGTATACGAACATAATTTTCGTAATCTTATAACTCCTTATGTTGCTGAACTAGGAAATAAGTTAGGATTTATTGAGTACTATATACATGGCTTTTGGTTTCAGCAGTATACAAAAAATGATTTTCATAGTTGGCATAATCATCATAGTTGTAATTTTTCTAATGTATATTTTTTAGAATTGCCTAAAGGTAATTATGCAACCCAACTTTACGATATTCAGAAAAATAAAATTATTGAAATTGAAGGCGTCACTGAAGGTTGCTTACTTACATTTCCAGGTCATTATATACATAGATCCCCTATGCTAGAATCAGATACACGTAAAACAATTATTAGTTTTAATACAAGTTTTAACGAAGTAGATTATAAACGTATAAATGAGAATTTGAATGAGTAAACAAAATTCACCAGTTTAAGAATTTAGAAGATGGTGTCGCTTCTAAATACACTGGTTCGAATAACCACAACGACATTGTTCGTTGAATACTAGACACCGTAACAAGAAAGAAGAAGTAGAATGTTTAAAAACATAGATAAGAAGATGATGCTAAAACTTGCACTATTGCACGTTGTAGTCATCACAATTAGTAATGCACTAGTTGCAATTCCAGTAGAGATTGCTGGTATTAAATTAACCTGGGCAGCATTTACGTTCCCATTAGTTATTCTAGCAACTGACTTGACAGTTAGAATGTTAGGTAAGAACATTGCTCGAGCAACTATTGCAGCAGCATATCCGATTGCAATCATTACAAGTATTGCAGTAGTACTAGCAGAAGGTGCACCGGAGAGTGTAGCAATGCGTATCGGCTTTGCAAGTGCAACAGCATATGCAGTAGGTACAATGCTTGATGTATATGTATTCCAGTACTTTAGAGAAAACTGGTCAAAGCAATGGTGGATTGCTCCGGCGTTGTCAACTGTAGTTGCAAACATAATCGACAGCTATACATTCTTTGCAGTAGCATTTAATAACTCAGCAGATGAGTACATGGCTGCTAATTGGATGGAAATTGCAACAAGTCAAGCAGGCTTAAAGATTGCTGTAGGCTTAATTATCTTCCTACCAGCATATGGGTTACTACTACGTTACATGAATGGTACGTTAAGTGATGCTCCAGTAAAAGCAACAAAAAAGGTAGCTAAGAAAAAAGCACCTGCTAAGAAGGCAAAATAGTTTGGGAAATTTGATTCCAAATGAAGTATTGATATATGAGCGTAGCAACGGTGTTGTTTACGCTCATTATCGAGACAAGCCTGAGATACCTCGTTGGATTATAGGCGGAGATCCAGGTGCTGTTGCAAGAGCGCAAGGAGAGCTATTAGACTATGGCGAATGGCAGAACATGTGTCAGTTAGCAACACAAAATACTACACTAAAAAAATTAATGGACAAGCTAGTAACAACCTATTACATGGTAAAGGATAACAAATGAACAACTATATTTTTACAAGCGAAAGTGTAAGTGACGGGCATCCTGACAAGGTTGCAGACCAAATTAGTGATGCACTAGTAGATGCCGGACTTGCTAATGGCGATGAAACAACTCGTGTAGCTATTGAAACGCTTGTAACTACTAATATGGTTACACTAGCAGGCGAAGTAAAAAACTTTAACGTAACTGGAGATCAAGTTAAAGAGATAGTACGTAATAAAGTCAAAGAAATTGGCTATGAGCAAGATGGGTTTCACTGGGACAACTTGCGTATCTATAATGAGATCCACGCACAAAGTGGAGACATTGCATTAGGCACAGACGATTTTGGTGCAGGAGATCAAGGCTTGATGTTCGGATATGCCTGTAATCATACACCCAGTATGATGCCAGCACCTATCCATTACAGCCATGAGATACTAAAGAACTTAAAAAGCAAACGTGGTGCTATACTAGGACCAGATGCTAAGAGTCAAGTAAGCGTAGAATACTATGGTGCTAGACGTGACGGTGTGATCAAACGTATTGATCAAGTTGTGATAAGTACACAGCACACAGAAGGCAACGTAGAAGAAGCAAGGCATCTTTGTAAACTTGCCGCAATGGAAGAATTAGGAGACTTAGTCGATGAAAGAACTACATGGCATCTTAACCCTACTGGAAATTTCGTTATTGGTGGTCCTGACGGTGATGCAGGTGTTACTGGGCGGAAAATTATTGTTGATACTTATGGGGGTTTTGCTCCTCATGGTGGCGGTGCGTTTAGTGGCAAAGATCCCACCAAAGTCGACAGAAGTGCCGCCTACATGGCACGATGGCTCGCCAAGAATGTAGTAGCAGACAATATGGCAGACTGGTGCAATATCCAGTTGAGCTATGCTATCGGTGTCAAAGAACCTACAAGTATCTATGTTGATTCAAACGGACACAATGCTAGTATTGCTAAGTTTATCGAACGTGAAATTGACCTGACCCCAAAAGGAATCATTGACAGATTTGGATTATTCAGTTATACTAACTATAGTGAAAATTGTACATATGGACACTTTGGTGACAACGATGTACCATGGGAAAGTATAGGCTGGTAATGAGTAAAAAGACATGCGATGCATTTTTTTGTAGTAATAAATGCAGTGCAAAATATAGATACTGTTATAGCTGTGCTAGAAGCAGAGGCTTAGTTGGAAACAATGGATTAGGTATATTTGGATGGGCAGTTATACTTTTAATTCTGTGGGTAGTATTTTATTAAGGAAGAAAAATGAGAATAATAGCAGGACCATGTCAGCACGAAACACTAGCACAGTCTAGCGAGATTGCACGTGAGTGTAAACGTGTATGTGACAAGTATGGAATTGAGTATTACTTCAAAGCAAGTTTTGACAAAGCCAATCGTAGTAGTATCAAAGGCAAACGTGGCGCAGGCATGGAAGCAACGCTTACAGACTTTTTAGCACTAAAAGTATTGCTAGGCGTAAAGACGCTAACAGACGTACATGACGCAGTACAGGTTAGACGTATTGAACGACAGTTTAAGGATGCAGTTGATGTCTATCAGATTCCTGCGTTCTTGTGCAGACAAACAGATCTTATTCAAGCAGCCTGTGATACAGATAAGATTGTTAATATTAAGAAAGGTCAGTTCCTAGCACCGTGGGATGTAAAAGGTATCCTTTCAAAAACAGAAGATGCTAAAGAAGTTTGGATAACAGAAAGAGGTACTAGTTTTGGATATAATACTTTGGTTGTTGATTTTACTGGGCTTCAGTATATGCTTGACAATTACGATGTACCTTGTGTTTTTGATGTTACCCACGCTGTCCAAAAGCCAGGAGGCAATGGGGAATCGAGTGGCGGTAATCGTGATTACGTTCCAGGTCTTGCTCGTGCTGCCTCTGCTATGGGCATTAACAACTTCTTTATAGAAGTACATGCTGATCCAGACAACGCACCTAGCGATGGTCCCAACATGCTTAAACTAGAAGACTTTGAAGGAGTTGTTAGAGATATTATTGCACACCAATATACAATACAAGAAATAACAACTATTGAATTATGAAGGGAAAAATTTATGAGCACAATAATATTAATTCCTGCTAGACTAGAAAGCACACGCTTTCCTGAAAAAATGTTAGCAGACCTTAATGGAAAAACCTTAATTAGGAATGTATGGGAAAAATGTCAATCATTTGGATATCCGTCATATATAGTTTCAGATAGTAGAAAAGTACTAAATCAGTCTCCGTTATGCTTTTTTACCCAGCCAGCGGAAAATGGAACTGAACGCATTTCGATTGCTACTGATGGCTCTCAAGTAACGGCTACAAAAATAATAAATGTGCAAGGAGATATGCCAGATATTACTTTAGATATCATAAAAGCTGTTGAGCAAAAACTAGACGATTATTCAGTTTCGACTGCATACACGAAAATGTCTAAGGAAAATCAACAAGATCCTAATAGTGTTAAGATGATTCATAATGGAGATACTGCACACTGGTTTTGCAGAGCCCCACTGGAATACGGAGATCATCATTTAGGTGTTTATGGTTATAGACTAGAAGAAATAGCAACCTATAGAAATTTAAAAAAATACAAAGAAGAAGAAAAAGAACAACTTGAACAGTTGCGCTGGATACAAAACGATGTTACAATAGGAGTAACAGAAGTTGATTTTAACGGTATTGAAATAAACACTCCACAAGATTTAGAAAGGTGGAAACAAAACAATGGCTAGAGAACTAATAGACAACAAAGATAAAAAATTAATCGAGCAGTGGCTAGAAAATAATAAAATTACTGTTTGCGAGTCAGGTGCTATTACTGAAAATATTGAATATACATTTGGTTCAAAGAAAAAGAAAGCGCCAGAAAAAAATGCCAAATAAACATATAGACCTATTTAAAGAAATGATTCCTGCATTAGATGCAGGAATTAAAGACATGTGGGAAGCGGCTGAAGAAGACGGACAAAAAGAAATCAAAGGCGACCTATGGAATCTTAATAGATATATGAGTAGTGTTTCTGGTAATAGAGAAAAACAAGAACTTGCTGTGTTTAAAACAAACGAATATTATAATAAAAACTGGGCTATACTAGGAAACAAACATCCTAAACTACAATGGTTAATTTTATGTCAATGCGGTAATACAGGAAAAAAAGAATTTCATCCGTGGATCGGTTTTAAAAAACGAGACGGAAGTACAGGCAAAGCAATGAAATTATTAGAACAAATTTATCCGCATATGAAGACAGACGAGGTAGAATTACTTGCTAAAACATCTACAAAAAAAGAACTCAAACAATTGGCTCAAGAACATGACATTGACGTCAAACTCTGATAAACCATACAAGTGCGAATACTGCGGAAGCAGTTATGTAAGAGAAAAAACTCTTGCAGCGCATATGTGTGAGAAGAAGCGCAGAGCTTTGCAGAAAGATGAGAAACGTGTACGTTATGGCTTTTATGCTTTTGGTAGATTCTATAAACTAAGTGCAGGCAATAAAAAAGAAAAAACATATGAAGAGTTTTGTGCAAGTCCTTATTATAATGCATTTGTAAAGTTCGGCAGTTTCTTAAACAATGTAAAGCCTCTGTATCCTGAAAAGTATATTGACTATGTTGTTACTAGTGGAGTTAAACTTGACCACTGGTGCAAAGAAGAAATGTACGAGAAATATGCAATTGATCTTGTACTTAAAGAAGATGTAGCAACGGCACTGGAGCGCAGTGTAACAACAATGATGGAATGGGCAAGTGAACATGAGCCTGCTCCTTGGAATCACTATTTTCACCACATTAGCCTTAACAAAGCAGTATGGAATATTAGAGATGGTAAAATAAGTCCGTGGCTTATTTTAAATTGTAAAAGCGGTAAGGATTTATTAAGTAGATTAAATGATGAACAATTGTCTCTTGTATATCATGTTATTAATCCACAACATTGGGCATTACGGTTTAAACGACAACCGAACGATGTACAATTAGTAAAAGACATAGTAAAAGAAAGTGCATTATGAAAATATTAATATTTGGATTACCCGGTAGTGGCAAAACTACGCTAGCAACGCCCTTTGCCCAACTATTAGGCGGCGTGCATATCAATGCAGATGCAGTACGCACAAAGTATGACGACTGGGACTTTACACCTGAAGGACGTATGCGACAAGCACAGCGTATGCGTCATCTAAGCGACGGTGTTGTAATGGCAGGTAAGATTGCTATTACAGACTTTGTATGCCCTACAGAAGCAGCACGTAACGCCTTTGACCCTGACTTTACAGTGTGGATGGATACTATTAAAGAAGGTAGGTTTGAAGATACAAACAAAGTATTTGAACAACCGCCTAAATGCGATTATCATGTAGCAGAGTGGTTTGAGGATACACACCAAACACTAATGCTTGCAGTTGAAAGATACCAATATTGGAGAGCAAAAAATGTTTGATAGATTTAAGCCTACTACACAAATGTTAGGCCGTTGGCAACCTTGGCATGCTGGACATACAGAACTGTTTAAACGAGCTCTTGCCGAAACAGGACAAGTATGCATACAGATTAGAACTGTACCACAAGACACAGATGCGTCAGGCGGACGCACAGCAACACAAGATGACAATCCGTTTATTGTTACTGACGTAGAAGAAAACATCAAAAAAGAACTAGCAAAAGAAGGCTTTACTTATAACGAAGAATATGTTATTATGATAGTTCCAAACATTGTAGACATTAGTTATGGAAGAGGCGTTGGATATACATTTACTGAACACGATTTAGGTAAAGATATACACGACATTAGTGCAACAAAAATACGCAAAAAGATGAGAGAAGATGGCAAACTTTAGAGAATTAAAAAACGGCGTAACTGTATATGAACTTGAAAAGCCAGTAGAACTTATTGTCAAAACAAAAGCACCTATGAAGTGGAAATTAGTTGATAGAGAGACTGGAGAAGAGTATATCGGATGTACACCCAAAGATGGTGAATACCACTGGAGTAAAATAGAGGGATCAGATGATTAAATACGTTATAGACTTTTTTAAAGATAGTTATAAACTATCACCGTTTGCATTTTATTGCGAACTAATTGAAGCTGTAATGCTGATAGGTGCTAGTGCAGTATTAACATATACTGTGCTAGATCCTGCAACTAAGATCTTTATTCCTATGTATCTAGTAGGAAGTATTCTTGGTGTAATTAGTACGTGGATTCGCAAAGCAGGGTTTGCTATCGTGTTAACATTATGGTTTGTAGTAATGAATTCAATTGCTATGATACAATTATTTTTATTATAGGATAGAGTATGCCAGATATTGATATTGACTTTGCTGATCGTAATATTATCTTAAATAAGATACAACACCGAACGGCAAAATTAGATACAGGCAAGAAGCATAACACCGGAGTTTACGCAACTGAGATTCCGCATAACCCTGTAGATAACCTATCTACAATTGAACATAAGACAGCAGAAGAGCGTGGATACTTTAAACTTGATTTTTTAAATGTAAGCATATATAAAGATGTAAATGACGAAGTACATTTACAATCACTAATGCAGAAAGAACCACAATGGACTCTATTACAACACAGCGACTTCTCAGATCTAATCTTCCACCTCAACAACCAGCATCAGTTGTTAAAGATTTTAAAGCCTTGTTCAGTGGAACAACTAGCAGCAACTTTAGCAATTATTCGGCCAGCCAAGAGATACTTGCTGAACGAAAGTTGGGAAACGATAATGAAAGAAGTGTGGACAAAGCCGACTGACGGTGCATACTACTTTAAGAAAGCACATGCTATAAGTTATGCTATGGCATGCGTAGTACATATGAATTTAGTATGCGAGAATTTTAGCTCTTAGGCTTTCTAATAAGTTGAACGTGTTTTCGTTTAACTCTTTTAATTGATAAGTTATTTAAATTTACACAAGGGCCTAATGACACTCTTACGTCTTTAGAGTTCATTGTTACAATAGAATATTTAAATGGATCTAATTCACTTTTCAAGAATATGTTAATAGGTATCATTCTATTTGATTCCCACCACCACACATCTCCTAGTTCTAAAAATTTTGTTTTTTCTATTTCAGTGTTTATATTAGTATACACATACATACTAGTTACCCATTGATCTTGATTTATGATTATACCAATGTATTCATTTCCGCCATAAGTTACTACACTTAAAAATGGAAAATTATCTTTTATATCTTTTGTTAACATGCTTTTCCGATAAATATTAGTATGCAATTAGTACCTAGATATTTAGTCTCAAACACAACCACAGCCGTAGTAGATATGGCAGGATTCATTACGGAGTATAGACCAGTGTATAATAAACAACTTCAAGTATATAAAGGCATTGATAATGTCTTAGATTTTAGACTATTAAATGCAGATCAAAAAGCAATTGACCTTTCTAGTTATACTATGAAATTTGTAGCATTTGATGAAAATAAAAATCTAGTAATCGAACATGACGGAGTTCAACTTACATCAGATGGATCAACTCCGATAAAAGGATTATTTAAAGTAACTGTTACAGAAAATGATTTACTTAATATTAAAGATCAATATCTAAGTTATAATATATACCTTAATGATCAAGATGACACAAATGTAATAACTTATTCTAATAGTCATTTTGGCAACGACGGAATAATAAAAGTTAATAGTAGTGCATTTCCTGGAGCAAAAGAATCTAAAAGCATTTCTACATTTACACAAGTAACAGAAGATACCCCGTATTGGATTTCAGAATCAATTAATGCAGAACCAGGTATTAATGGTAATGAAGCATTACACACTGCTGCTATCTATAGCGATAGCTATATAGGGGATATAATATTACAAGGTACACTTGATAATCAAATCGATGAAAGCACTTACTGGTCTGATATTACTACTGTGAGTTTTACAGGATCAGAGTCAGAACCTTCGTTTGTAAATTTTAATGGTGTACTAAGTCATCTAAGATTTAAAGCAACAACTTCTCCTGCAGATAGTATTACAAAAATATTAATTAGAAATTAACTTGACAATATTATAACTTGATGCTAGTATAATTGTATGAGCATCGTATCTGACACCTTGACTTTATATTTGCCTGCAAAACGTAAAACCACTCCTAGTGGTTGGACTAGTTTCATTGCACCCTGTTGTATACATAACGGTGAAACACAAGATACGAAAGGCAGAGGCGGAGTTATACATGAAGGTGAAGCAGTAAGTTTTCATTGTTTCAACTGTGGATACAAAGCTAGCTGGCAGCCAGGACGTAATCTTAGTTATAAGTTTAAGAAGTTACTTGAATGGCTTAATGCGCCTGACGACGAAATTACAAAACTAGCATTAGATGTTATGCGTGAAAACGAAGGGGTTGAAGTAAAACAACACAAAGTTGAACTACCGGAGTTTAGTACTGTACAATTGCCAGAAGATGCTATTAAGATTACAGATATAAAAGAATTCAACAAGTTTAGTATGTCTATATTAGAATATATGTCTGCAAGACAGTTGAACTTAGACGATACAGATTACTATTGGTCACCGAGTCTTGCTTATCGCGATAGACTTATTATACCTTTCTACTACGAGGGGCGCATAGTCGGATATACAGCCCGTACAGTAGGGGAAAGCAAAAGCAAGTACCTGACTACTATGCAACCTGGTTATGTGTTTAATTTAGACGAACAAGGTCCTAATAAGATATTCTGCATACTATGCGAAGGACAAATTGATGCATTACACATAGATGGCTGTGCCATCGGTGGTAGTGACATAGGTGATGCACAAGCATTGTTGCTCAACAGACTAGGCAAGGATATATATGTTGTACCGGATAGAGACAAAGCAGGTAGCAAACTAGTTGAACAAGCTATTGACCGAGGCTGGCATGTTAGCATGCCTGACTGGGATCAAGACATTAACGATGTAGGTGATGCTGTTGATAAGTATGGTAGACTATACACATTGTATAGTATTGCAAGTGCTGCTGAAAGTAGCCCATTAAAAATTAGATTGAGAGCAAAGAAATGGTTTTAATTAAGAAAGTTTGGTCTATATTTATTTGGCCGTATACACGAGTTAAAGAAGAAATACGATTTAGAAAACGTTTAAAAGAATTACGCAAGAAGGACCCGTTTATTTACAAATGATTACTTGGGGTATAAGTGCAAACAGTCACGATGCAGCATTGGCTGTATTTACTGACAACGGTTTAGAATTTGCTAGCCACACTGAACGGTTCAGCGGAGTTAAGAATGATCCGCATCTTAACAAAGAGATAATTAACTATGCACGACAATTTGGAGAACCGGATGAAATTATTTGGTACGAAAGACCCTTTAGAAAAACTCTTAGACAGATTCGAGCTGGACAAGGACTTCGGTTGGCCGAAAATAATGTTAATCGTTATCTTCGACAGTATGGTATATCTGCTCCTATTCGTTATACTGATCATCACCTTGCCCATGCTGCTGCCGGTTTTTATACTAGTCCTTTTAGAGAAGCCACTGTTGTTGTTATTGACAGTATCGGTGAATTTCAAACACTCACTATTTGGAACGGAGCCGACAACGGACTCAAAAGAATCTACTCGCAAAGCTACCCACATTCCGTTGGACTATGGTACTCGGCCTTCACGCAGAGACTGGGACTGAAGCCACAGGAGGATGAATATATCCTTATGGGCATGGCAGCATATGGAGACCCCCTAAGGTTTTTCAACGAGATACTAGAAGAATTTTTTCACCCTCTTGAAGATGATAGCCTTAAACAGATCTTCTTTAACAAGCCAACCATCAAACTTAAACACAACTTGCATAGAGGATGTCAGTGGTGGCGCCCAGACCTTACTACAGAGCAAGACATGTTTGACATAGCGGCTGCTGTGCAAGGAATATATGCGTACATATTGAAGTACATCAGCAACTGGGCTAGATGGAAATCGCCATCGGGTAACCTAGTGTTGATGGGAGGGTGCGCTCTAAACTGTAGTGCAAACGGCACTATCAAGAGTGATTGGAACGATGTATGGATTATGCCCAACCCGGGTGATGCAGGAAGTGCTATAGGTGCTGTACTAGCGCATAGGAAAGAGTTTATGCCTATGCCACATGTGTATACAGGCTACGAAATAGAAGGAGATTATCCCGTTGAAGAAGTTCTACATGAGTTGCTTACTACTGGTATTTGCGGTGTCGCCAATGGTAGAGCAGAGTTCGGGCCCAGAGCTTTCGGACATCGCTCCTTACTTGCAGACCCCCGCGGCACAGATATCAAGGACAGAGTCAATACCATCAAGCGTAGACAGAAGTTTAGACCCTTTGCTCCAGCGATCCTCGAGGAGCATGCCTCTGCCTATTTCGACGGATATGTCAGCCCCTTCATGCAATACACTGCAACTTGCACGGATCCTGGATTACCTGCAATTGTCCACGGGGACGGCACCTCTAGGGTACAGACAGTTTCTGCTAATCAAAGCGTGGGCTTTAGAAAACTGTTAGAACGCTGGTATGAGGAAACTGGATGCCCTATACTACTGAACACAAGTCTCAACATCAAAGGCAAGCCTATGGTTAATACTGTAGAGGATGCAGTAGAATTTGAAGAACACTATGGAGTAAAGGTATGCACGGCTGCTGCAACAACGTAATACAAACAGAAAACAAACAAATAATTGAGTTTGACAATCACAAGTTTTGTGTTATAATAAGATATTGTAAGACATGTGGACAAGTAAAAGCGCAATCACATATAACGGAAGCAAAGAATGGCAACTAGACAAAACACAGACTATGGATATGATATACAAAAAGTATATCTAGAAATGATGATGAGCGATGCTGAGAGCTTTGTACGCTGTCAAGCTGTGTTTGATCCAGATAGTTTTGATAGAAGACTAAAGGCTCCGGCAGAGTTTTTAAACAATTATGTTATGGAACATAATGCATTGCCTACGCTCGATATGATTAATGCAGCAACTGATGTACAATTAAAAGACGTAGGCGAACTGCAAGAGAATCATTACGATTGGTTGATGCAAGAGTTTGAAACATTTAGTAAACACAAAGCACTAGAAGCGGCAATCCTAAAGAGTGCTGACTTGTTAGAGAATGGCGACTATGGTGCATGTGAAGACTTAGTTAAGAAGGCTGTACAGATAGGTTTGCAAAAAGACTTAGGTACAAACTATTATGCTGATCCAAGAGCTAGACTAGAAGGCATTAAGAGTACAAACGGACAGGTAAGCACAGGCTGGCCAGCTATGGATAAGAAACTGTTTGGTGGCTTCAACAGAGGCGAGCTGAATATCTTTGCAGGTGGCTCGGGTGCAGGTAAGAGTTTGTTCCTTGCTAACATTGGTGTTAACATGGCTGAGAAAGGCTTGAACGTAATCTACTTGACACTAGAGCTTGCAGAGAGTCTAGTTAGTATGAGACTTGATAGTATGACTACTGGCATTCCGAGTCGTGATGTGTTTAAGAGCATTGACGATGTCGAGATGAAAGTTAAGATGATCGGCAAAAAGTCAGGTGCGTTCCAGGTCAAGTATATGCCATCGGGCAAGACAGCAAACGATGTACGTTCATACATCAAAGAGTATGAAATTAAAACTGGCAAGAAGGTAGACGTGCTACTGATTGACTACTTAGACTTGTTAATGCCAGCAAGCACAAAGGTAAGTGCAGAGAACTTGTTTATCAAAGACAAGTACGTATCGGAAGAGCTACGTAACCTAGCAATGGAATTGAACACAGTGTTTGTTACAGCGGCACAGTTGAACCGTGGTGCTGTTGAAGAAATTGAATTTGATCACTCGCATATCTCAGGTGGACTTAGTAAGATCCAGACTGCGGATAACGTGTTTGGTATCTTTACAAGTAGAGCAATGCGTGAACGTGGACGCTATCAACTACAGCTGATGAAGACACGTAACAGTAGTGGCGTAGGACAAAAGATTGATCTAGGATTTAACTTAGACACACTACGCATTGAAGACTTAGGTGAAGAAGATGAACAAACAACAACAGGATCTCAAACTGGATCATCGTTACTGAATAATTTAAAACGTGGCGGCGGCACAACTACGCCGGCAGATACAGTAAGTGAAAATCCTAGTGAAGGCGGCAATGTAGGTAAAATTAAAGCAGAAACAAATAGTACACAATTAAGAAACTTTCTAAATAATTTAGGAGATTAAAATGATCTGGATGGAATATAACATCAATCAAGCTGGTGACAATTTTCGTATCGAAGGCGATTGGCACGGTGAAGTTATGGGACTAGACAGACAAGGTAATCCTGGTAATAAAGATCGTCCGTTGTATCAACCCGGCGATGTGTTTATAGTTAATCAAGACGGATGGTTAGTTAAGACTGACGAAGTTAATGCACTACTGTTAAAACATGAGTCAAAAAAATGAGATACTATCTAGGACAGTGTGAATACAAATGGACACACGCTGATTCCGAGATGGAACATTTATGGATACGTCGAGAACTAGGTGACGAATTATATAAAACTGTAGAGTCTAACAATTGGGAATGGCAACTACTTCGCACTAGTTCAACATCGTTACCCGGGGATATCTACTGTCGCTGTGACATATATGTAGAGATACCAGACTCT